>Ga0209173_100138_pt1 | contig 74017 bp, 62 predicted proteins | sample SynthPrep_16_END_FD_187206 | JGI IMG/M metagenome (GOLD analysis project Ga0209173, IMG submission 187206) | Synthetic microbial communities from Ohio, USA - SynthPrep_16_END_DS12_MetaG (SPAdes) (version 2) | ecosystem: Engineered > Bioreactor > Aerobic > Activated sludge | place: USA: Ohio...
GGACCCCCGTGGCAGGAAGATTGAGCACGGCGTCATCCTGCGCGTGGTCTCCACCAACATCTGCGGCTCCGACCAACACATGGTGCGCGGCCGCACCACTGCCCAGACCGGCCTGGTCCTGGGCCACGAAATCACCGGCGAAGTGATCGAGAAGGGCAGCGACGTCGAGAACCTGAAGATCGGCGACCTGGTGTCGGTGCCGTTCAACGTCGCATGCGGCCGTTGCCGTTCCTGCAAGGAGCAGCACACCGGCGTGTGCCTGACCGTCAACCCGGCCCGTGCCGGTGGCGCCTACGGCTATGTCGACATGGGCGACTGGACTGGCGGCCAGGCCGAATACGTGCTGGTGCCTTACGCCGACTTCAACCTGTTGAAACTGCCGGATCGCGACAAGGCCATGGAGAAAATTCGCGACCTGACCTGCCTCTCCGACATCCTGCCCACCGGTTACCACGGCGCAGTCACCGCAGGCGTTGGCCCGGGCAGCACGGTCTACATCGCCGGTGCCGGGCCCGTGGGCCTGGCAGCTGCCGCCTCCGCTCGCCTGCTGGGCGCTGCGGTGGTGATCATCGGTGACGTCAACCCGATCCGCCTGGCCCACGCCAAGGCCCAGGGTTTTGAAATTGCCGACCTGTCGAAAGACACCCCGCTGCACGAACAGATCGCTGCGTTGCTGGGCGAGCCGGAAGTGGATTGCGCCGTCGATGCCGTGGGTTTCGAAGCGCGTGGCCATGGTCATGAAGGGGCCAAGGCAGAGGCTCCGGCCACCGTGCTCAACTCGTTGATGGGCGTGGTGCGGGTGGCTGGCAAAATCGGTATTCCGGGCCTGTACGTGACAGAAGACCCGGGTGCCGTGGATGCCGCTGCAAAAATGGGCAGCCTGAGCATTCGTTTTGGCCTGGGCTGGGCCAAGTCCCACAGCTTCCACACCGGGCAAACCCCTGTGATGAAGTACAACCGCCAACTGATGCAGGCGATCATGTGGGACCGTATCAACATTGCCGACATCGTCGGTGTGGAAGTCATCAGCCTGGATGACGCGCCACGCGGGTACGGCGAGTTCGATGCGGGCGTGCCGAAGAAGTTTGTGATTGATCCGCACAAGTTGTTCAGCGCGGCTTAAATCGCGGGCAAATAAAAAGGCGACCTCAGGGTCGCCTTTTTTGCATCTGCGGTTGGGTGGGAGAATCAGCGAATCGCCAAAGCCCCCTGATACACCGTTGGCCCCGTCGGCTGCTTGCTCACCGAGCCACCCTTGGTTTCCGAACTGACCATCAGTGTCACCGGCTTGCTGATCGACTCCTGCTGGCGAGGGTTGATGCCGATAATGCCTTTGCCGTCTTCCGGCAACAGGCCCAGTGACACTGGCGTACCGTCAGCCGGAACCGCCCACAGTTCCAGGCTTTGGTCCGGTGCCGGTGCCGTGGCGGCAATCGGCTGCACTTCGAGGTAATCCTTGTGGGCCACGATCTGCGTGGCCGGTTGCTGGGTGGTGTTCACCAGCAATGCGGCAGCCTTGACGCTGTCCTGGGTGTAGAGGGCGCCGCCGACGCCGGCGACTACCACCAGACACGCGCCGATGAACAGGCGTGGGCGGTTCCAGAATGAAGGCTTGTGCTCAATCACTTGGGGGTTGATCGCAGTCATTAGGCTCTTCCTGACATGTTTTGTAGTCTTTCATGGACCCGGTTAACGGCGATCGGTTCCTCATCCGTCGTATTGAGCCTCGGATCAGAGTGATGCCAATTGGCCCTGGTACAGCACCGGCCCGGTGGGTTGTCCGGTCGGCGAGCCCCCCTCAGGCTCAAGGCTCACTGCCAGGGTCAGCGGCGCCGTCAGCAGCGCCTGGTGTTCTTTGCTCAACTGGATTCGGCCGTTACCCGACACCGGCAACAACCCCAGGGAGATGGGTTTGCCACCCGCCGGGATTGCCCACAGTTCCAACGCGCGGGCCGGCTCCACGGCCGCCAGGGTCAGCGGTTCCACTTGCAGGTGATCCGCATAGGCCTGGATCTTCAGCGCCGGCTGCTGATCAGCCGCCACCAGCGTGGCGTTGTACTCCACCCCAAGGTCGCGCTGGTACAACACACCCACCAATACCGCGATCACCACCCCGCACGCCGCTACCAGCAAGCGCAGGTTCATCCAGAACGGTTTCTTCGCCGGCATATGCAGCACTTGCGGCTCAATGCGCGCCTTGATCCCTTCCCATACGAGGTCTGGCACCGGCCGTTCAGGCAGCGGCCCGGTGAGGCTGGCGAGGGCATCCTGCCAGTGCCCGAGTTCGACGCGCAGCGCCGCGTCATCCCGCAGCAGCGCTTCAAAGCGCCGGCGGGCGGTGGCAGGCATCAGCCCGATGGCGTAGTCAGCCGCCAGGGCGCGGCGCAGGGCGGTGGTCTGGTAGTTCATGATTCAAGGCACCTGCGCAAGCGCTCCATGCCGCGGCGAATCCAGGATTTGACCGAGCCCAGGGGCGCGGCCAGATGTTCGGCCAATTCCGAGCACGACAGGCCCTGGAAGTAGGCCACGGTGATCGACTGGCGCTGCATGCCTTCGAGGCTGTCGAGGCAGCGGTTCAGGGCGAGGGCTTCACGCTCGCTGTCGAGCTGTTCATGGGCGCTGGGGCTTTCGTCGGCCGTGGCGTCCTCCTGGCCTTCGCTCAAGGGTTGTTCGCGGTGTTTGCGCAACTGGTCGATCGCCAGGTTGCGGGTGATATTGACCATCCAGGTCATGGGCGCCGACAGATGGGCCTCATAGCGTGAGGCGTTGTACCAGATGCGCACGAAGCTTTCCTGCAACACCTCCTCGGCCAGATCCTTGCGACCCATGAAACGCAAGGCAACACCGTGCAAACGCGGGGAAACGCTGCGATAGAGCGTTTCGAACGCCTGGCGATTACCCAGTGAACACTGGGCCAGCAATTGCCGTAGCTGATCTGCATCGTGGGTCGAAATAGGGCTTCTCCAGGCGCTTGCAACAGGGCGATGGGACGGCGCACGGTAAAGAGGGCAGGCTGAGGTTAGTCCAGCTTGGGCATTCATTCCATCTACCTCCGTGCGGCTCGTGGTGGATATACGCAGCGCAAGGCGCATCGGATGCAGTGGTTTTCTGAACTAATCTGCAGGGAGGGAACAATCCTTCGGCGTACCCAGTCAAACTCCTGCTTTTTGCGCTTACTTTCAGAGGTTGTCTTGATGAAGATTTCACGCGGTTTTGCCCTGTCCTGCCTGTTGACCGTGGCGGCCAGCCCGGTATTTGCGGCAGGTTTCAGCCTCGGCGACGTGGCCAATGCCGTGTCCGGTGCACAAGGTGGCGACAAGGCAGCAGCGGCTGCACCCACTTCACAGACCGCTGGTCTGCTGCAGGCACTGACCTCGCAATTGAACGTGACCCCGGAGCAGGCCGTTGGTGGTACCGGCGCAATGCTGGGCCTGGCCAAGAATAAATTGGGCGGCGGTGATTACTCGCAACTGACCAAAAGCGTACCGGGCCTGGACAAGCTCTCCGGCAGCAACTCCCTGGGCAGCCTCGGCGCCCTGAGCGGCATGCTCGGCCAGAGCGGCGGCAGCAAGACCTCGGGCCTGGATGGCGTGTTGGGTAACGTGAAAAACACCAATGACTTGAACACTGCGTTCAGCGCGCTGGGCATGGACAGCGGGATGGTGGGCCAGTTTGCGCCGGTTATTCTGAAATACCTGGGCGGCCAGGGCGCCAGCGAATCGGTGCTGGGCAAACTGGCTCAGGCTTGGGGCACCGGCGGTTAACCGCGCTGCTCGCCAAAGGAGTGCATGTCCTACAGTTATTTTGCTGTCCTCTTTCGTCATGAGTTGGATTGTCGCTGTAATGCCTTGTAGCTAGGTGTCAGGAACTGTGGGGCGTTGCAGTGCCACGCAGTAGTCCCCTTCGCAGCATTATGTTGAGACTGTTTGAGGGGGCGCTCAACTAACTTATTGGTGATCCGATGGAATTACGAACTCTGCTGCCTATGATGCCTTTGACGAACCTTGTTTCCCAATTACCCCCTGACAAAGAGCCGAACACCAGGACCGGGCAGGCTGACGCCAATGCGCTGCATAAGCTGGGATTGAGCCCGGCTCTTCTGGATAACCTGCGCCTGGACCTGAAAGCCGTAGCTAATGGGTCGCGTCCTGATCGTGCACTCAATAACGTCCTGGCTGGGCTGGAGCATCTCTTGCGCTCCGATCAAGCGAGGGCTAAAGAATGGCCAGCCGGAAAAGGCATGCCTGAAGGCGGCAAGGCCTTCGTGATAGGCGAGGACGGCAAGCCCAAAGAGGTCCCTCTGGCTAAGGAACGGGTTGGCGGGAAGCTGTCTGAAGACAGCATTGCCTTAGTAAAGGGCGAGGACGGCAAGCCCAAAGAGGTCCCTCTGGCTAAGGAGCGGGTTGGCGGGAAGCTGTCTGAAGCCAGCCTTGCCTTAGTAAAGGGCGAGGACGGCAACCCCAAAGAGGCCCCTGTGGCTAAGAAGTGGGTAGGCGGGAAGCTGCCTGAAGACAGCATTGCCATAGTAAAGGGTGAGGACGGCAACCCCAAAGAGGTCCCTGCGGCTAAAGAGGGGGCAGGCGGAAAGCTACCTGAAGACAGCATTGCCATAGTAAAGGGCGAGGACGGCAGGCCAAAAGAGGTTGAGGCATCCACAGCACAGCGCAACGAGCCAGGGAATTTGCGCTCCTCTGCCGATGCAGTAGTTTCGGAGCTCAAGGCGTTGTTGGACGCTGAGGCTTCTGGAGCTGATGTCACTCAGCAATTGGCGGATTTGCGCTCGGCGTTGAAGGCTCTTGACCAACATTCCCTTTCGGGCGACAACCCGGTACGGGATGCTTTGCAAAAAAGCATACGTTCGCTGGCCTGAGCTTCAGGTGGGAAACGGTAGGTTTCATAAGGCCTGCCGGCCCTGGAGTTTTTATTTGAGAAGCTCCTGAATACGTTGATCCTTCTCCATCCAGAGCTGGTTGACCCAGTTCTGGACGGTCTGGCGAAACGCCGGATCGTTCTCGTAATCCCCCTGCCGCAACGCCGGATCCAGCTCTCGGGTACGGATATCCACGATCACCTTCGGCACCGCACCACTGATCAAGTCCCAGAAGCCCGGAATGTTTTCCTGTGGATAAACCACGGTGACGTCGAGCACCGCATCCAGCTGTTCACCCAACGCCGCGAGCACGAACGCCACGCCACCCGCCTTGGGCTTGAGCAGGCGCTCGAAGGGTGAAGCCTGCTGTTTGCGCTTGGCCGGGGTGAACCGCGTGCCTTCCAGGTAATTCACCACGGTGACCGGCTGGCGTTTGAACAACTCGCAGGCCTCTTTGGTGATCTTCAGGTCCTGCCCTGCCAGTTCCGGGTGCTTGGCCAGGAACGCCTTGCTGTAGCGCTTCATGAACGGGTAATCCAGCGCCCACCAGGCCAGGCCCAGGAAGGGTACCCAGATCAGTTCCTTTTTCAGGAAGAACTTGAAGAACGGCGTGCGCCGGTTGAGGGCCTGGATCAAAGCGGGGATGTCGACCCAGGATTGGTGGTTGCTGATCACCAGGTAAGAAGTGTCACCCCGCAGGTCGCCGCCGCCGCGAATGTCCCATTGGGTAGGGATGCACAGGGCGAAGATCAGCTTGTCGATCTCGGCCCAGGTTTCGGCGATCCACATGACGGCCCAGGAGGCATAGTCACGAAAGCGACCGGGGGCCACCAGCTTGAGCAGGGCAAACACCATCAGCGGCCCGAACAGCACCAGGGTGTTGAGCAACAGCAGCAATGTGACGAAACAGCCGGTGAGCAGGCGGCGCATAAGTAACTCTTGGAATCATTTTTGGCCCGCCATGATAAGCAGCTTGGGTCTAGAGGCCAAATCGCAAATAAGCTTACGAATGTTTCACAGCGGGCTGGGTATGCTCTGTGATCTAACTAAGCGGCGAATTTGCAGTCTAGAATTGGCCCACTTATTTCAAGGAAACCTCCTACGTGAAATCCATCCTTGCCCTGCTAACGCTGGTGGCCTTGCCTGTCATGGCCGCCGAGCCGACCCTTTACGGTCGCTACGAATACATCCAATTGCCGGAAATCGGTGAGACCTTCAAGGCCAAGATGGACACCGGCGCGCTGACCGCCTCGCTGTCGGCCCGGGACATCGAGACCTTCACCCGTGATGGCGACGACTGGGTACGCTTCCGCCTCGGCGGCAAGGACGCCACCAACAAGGTGTACGAGCACAAGGTGTCGCGCATCAGCAAAATCAAGAGCCGCGCCGACGAAGATGACGACAAGGACGAAGCCACCGTGGCCAAGCGCCCGGTGATCGACCTGGAAATGTGCCTGGGCAACGTCAAGCGTACCGTCGAGGTCAACCTCACCGACCGCAGCAGCTTCAACTACCCGCTGCTGATCGGCGCCAAGGCCCTGCGTGAATTCGGCGCTGCGGTAAACCCGGCCCGCCGTTACACTGCGGACAAACCGGACTGCTGACGGAACACCATGGCGCATATCCTGATTGTCGAAGACGAAGCGGCTATCGCCGACACGCTGATTTTCGCCCTGCAAGGCGAGGGCTTCACCACCACCTGGTTGAGCCTCGGCCAGGCGGCGCTGGCCCATCAGCGGCAAACCCCGGCGGACCTGGTCATCCTCGACATCGGCCTGCCGGACATCACCGGCTTCGAAACCTGCAAGCAACTGCGGCGTTTCAGCGAAGTGCCTGTGATGTTCCTCAGCGCCCGGGACGGTGAGATCGACCGCGTGGTGGGTCTTGAGATCGGCGCTGACGACTATGTAGTCAAGCCGTTCAGCCCGCGGGAAGTGGCAGCGCGGGTACGGGCCATTCTCAAGCGCGTGGGCCCCGGTGCTGCTCCGGCGGTGTTCCAGGTGGACCTGGAGCGCATGCAGATCAGTTATCGCGGCCAGCCCCTGAGCCTCACTCGCCATGAATTCCGTCTGCTGCACAGCCTGCTGGAGCAACCCGAGCGCGTGTTCAGCCGCGAGCAACTGCTGGATGCGGTGGGCGTGGCGGCGGACGCAGGCTACGAGCGCAATATCGACAGCCACATCAAAAGCGTGCGCAGCAAATTGCGCGCGGTGGCGCCCGAGGCGGAGCCCATCCAGACCCACCGTGGCCTTGGCTACAGCTACAGCCCGGGCAACAGCTGATGCGCCTGGGGATTCGGTTCTTCCTGGTGTACGCATTGTTTATCGGCCTGACCGGCTACTTCGTACTCAGCACCGTGATGAAGGAAATCCGCCCCGGCGTGCGCCAGTCCACCGAGGAAACCCTGGTGGACACCGCCAACCTGCTGGCGGAAATCCTGCGTGACGATGTGAAGAACGGCACCCTCGGCCAGAGCCACTGGCCCGAACTGCTCAAGGCCTACGGTGAGCGCCAGCCCGGCGCGAATATCTGGGGCCTGCCGAAAAACCAGGTCAACCACCGCATCTACGTCACCGACGCCAAGGGCATCGTGTTGCTGGACTCCACCGGCGAGGCGGTGGGCGAGGATTACTCGAAGTGGAATGACGTGTACCTGACCCTGCGCGGCGAATACGGTGCGCGCTCGACCCGCAGCGAACTGGACGACCCTGCCTCGTCGGTGATGCACGTCGGCGCGCCGATCCGCGATAACGGGCAGATCATCGGGGTAGTCACGGTGGCCAAGCCCAACAGTTCACTGCAACCCTATGTGGACCGCACCGAAGACCGGCTGCTGTGGTACGGCGCCGGGCTGGTCGCCCTGGGCTTGCTGTTTGGTGCGCTGTTGTCGTGGTGGTTGAGTGTCGCACTGCGCCGGCTGACGGCGTATGCCCAGGCGGTGAGTGAAGGCCGGCGTGCCGAGTTGCCGCACTATCGCGGCGGTGAACTGGAGCAGTTGTCCACCGCCGTGGAACACATGCGCACCCAGCTGGAAGGCAAGGCGTACGTCGAACGTTATGTGCACACCCTGACCCACGAATTGAAAAGCCCGCTGGCGGCGATTCGTGGTGCGGCGGAGCTGTTGCAGGGCGACATGTCCCGTGACCAGCAGCAGCGTTTCGTGAGCAATATCGACAGCGAAAGTGCGCGCTTGCAGCAGTTGATCGAACGCCTGCTGAACCTGGCGCAGGTGGAGCAGCGCCAGGGCCTTGAGGACCAGGCCAGCCTGTCGTTGGCGGCGCTGGTGGACGAAGTGCTCAGGGCTCAATGTGCGCGCATTGAAGGCGCCGGGTTGCAGGTCGAGCAGGCGATTGCCGCGGATCTGCAGGTGTACGGTGAGCCGTTCCTGCTGCGCCAGGCACTGGGTAACCTGCTGGAAAACGCGCTGGATTTCACACCGCCCGGTGGCACGTTGCGGTTCAGCGCCAAGGCCTTGGATGACGGGATCGAATTCACCCTGTTCAACCAGGCCGACGCCATTCCCGAGTACGCGTTGCCGCGCCTGAGCGAGCGCTTCTATTCCCTGCCGCGCCCGGCCAGCGGGCGCAAGAGCACCGGCCTTGGGCTGAATTTTGTCGAAGAGGTGATGAAGCTGCACGGCGGCTCATTGCAGATCGGCAACGTGCCCGGCGGCGTGCAGGTAAAACTGCATCTCCACACAGTCTCCACATTCCCTTCATAAATCCCCCTTAAGCGCCCGCCAGACTCTCCCCCATCAAAACAGGGAGAGCTTCATGAACCGCAATCTGCTTTTCAAATTGGGCGCCATCGCGCTGCTGATCGTGCTGTTGTTGATTCCGTTGCTGATGATCCACGGGGTGATTACTGATCGTCAGCAACTGCGCGACGACGTCTTGCAGGATATCGCCCGCAGTTCCAGCTACAGCCAGCGCCTCAATGGCCCGGTGCTGGTGGTGCCTTATCGCAAGACCGTCCGGGAGTGGAAGCTCAATGAAAAGCTCAACGAACGCTACGAAGAAACCCGCGAGGTGCGTGGTCATCTGTATTTCCTGCCGGAGCAATTTGCCCTCGACGGGCAGGTGCAAACCGAAGTGCGGGCCCGGGGCATCTACCAGGCGCGGTTGTTCCACGCCGACAGCCGTATCAGTGGGCGGTTTGTGTTGCCGGAGCAGTGGGGCATCACGGAAAATTTTGCCGATTACCGCTTTGACCCGGCGTATCTGGCAGTGGGTATCAGCGACATTCGCGGTATCGAAAATGCGTTGAAGCTGGAGCTGGGCAGCCAGCAACTGGCGTTTTCCCCGGGCACTCAAGTGGCTTGGCTGGGGGAGGGTGTGCACGTGATGCTGCCCGAGCAGGACAGCAGGAATCCGTCACCTTTTGACTTCGCCTTTGACCTGCGCCTGCAAGGCACCGAGCAGCTGCAAGTGGTGCCGGTGGGCAAGACCAGCCAGGTCAAGCTCGCGTCCAACTGGCCGCACCCCAGCTTTATCGGCAACTTCCTGCCGACCCAGCGCGAGGTTACCGCCCAAGGCTTCAGCGCCAATTGGCAGACCACATTCTTCTCCACCAACCTGGAAGAAGCACTGCGCGGTTGCCTGGCCGAGCGCGGCTGTGACGACTTCAACAGCCGCAGCTTCGGCGTGAGCTTTATCGACCCGGTGGACCAGTACCTCAAGAGTGACCGGGCGATCAAATATGCGCTGTTGTTTATCGCCCTGACCTTTGCCGGTTTCTTTCTGTTCGAGGTGCTCAAGAGCCTGGCGGTGCACCCGATCCAGTACGCGCTGGTGGGGTTTGCCCTGGCGTTTTTCTACCTGCTGCTGTTGTCGTTGTCCGAGCACATCGGGTTTGGCCCGGCGTACCTGATATCGGCGGCGGCCTGTGTGTTGCTGATCGGGTTTTACGTCTGCCATGTGCTGCGCAGTGTCGCCCATGGCCTGGGGTTTTCAGCAGGGTTGGCGGCGTTGTATGGCTTGCTGTACGGGTTGCTGAGTGCCGAGGATTACGCGTTGTTGATGGGCTCGTTGCTGCTGTTCGGGTTGCTGGGCACGGTGATGGTGCTGACCCGCAAGCTGGATTGGTATGGGGTGGGCAAGCGCAAGGAGCTGGGTGATGAGTAGGTCGTTGGGGTTGCGGGAAGATCAGCAAGAGGGCGCGCAGTTAGTGGTGAGGATTAACGCGCTATTCCCTGTGGCCCGGGAGCTTTTTGTGGCGAGGGAGCTTGCTGTGGCGAGGGAGCTTGCTGTGGCGAGGGAGCTTGCTCCCGCTGGAGTGCGAAGCGCTCCCAGGATTTTTGGGGCCGCTGCGCAGCCCAGCGGGAGCAAGCTCCCTCACCACAAGAGAACCCTTGCAGCAGGTTAAACCGGTGGCTGGGTCTGGAGCATCGACGGTCGCTGACTCACCTCGGCATACCACGCCGCCAGCTTCGGATGGCTCGACCGCCACTGCATGTCCGGGTGGCGGAAGTCCAGGTAAGCCAGTGCACACGCCACGCTGATCGCGGCCACGTCAAACGGCCCGGCCAGTTCGGCGATGGCGTCCTGTTCGAGCATGTCGAGGGCGCGGCGGATCTTGTCGCGCTGGCCTTCCAGCCACAGGTCCCAGTGTTTTTCCTCGGGGCGCATGGCGGTTTCATAACGCACCAGTACGGCGGCATCCATGATGCCGTCGGCGGTCGAGGCCAGGGTCAGGCGCCGCCAGCGGGCCGGGCCGTTCCGGGGGATCAGCGGGCTCCCGGAATGTTGATAGTCGAAGTAATCGAGGATCACCCGGCTGTCATGCAATACGTTGCCGTCGGCCAGGCGCAGGGCGGGGATCTTGCCCAGCGGGTTGTCCTGGATCACGTCGGCGTCGGGCTTGACCGGCGTCGGCACGCAGGCGTGCAAGGTCACGCGGTCCAGTTGACCGGTCTCGTGCAACAACACCCGTACTTTGCGCACAAACGGCGAGGCAGGGTTGTGGAACAACGTCATGCTGGGGGTGGACATGGGCATTCCTCGGAAAAGGGCAGCGCTAATCTATCTCAACGCTTGAGCAACGCCCAGCTACCAATGGCGGCCGGAATGCCCAGCCCCACCCAGCTCAGCGAATCCCACAAGCCGTCCCCCAGCAATGCCGCAAACAATCCGGCAGCACTCAACAACCCGATGGCCAGCGGGATGCCGAACACCTTCCAGAAATTCGACTGCCGCGGCTTCATGACTTGGCCGCCTTGCGCCGCACCAGCCACAGGTACACGCCACTGCCCAGGACGATGATGGTCAGCACATCCAGCACCGCCCAGAGAATCTTCATCGGCATGCCGCCGTAGTCACCGAAGTGCAGCGGCTGGGACATGCCCATGGCGTCCATGTACCACGGCCGTTCGGCGATGGCGGTGACGTGCAGGTTGCTGGCGTCGATCAATACCGGCGTCAGCAGGTGTGAAGTCAGGTGCGTGCTGCCTTTCATGAACACCGCGTAGTGATGCTCGCTGGAGAAACGCGTGCCGGGGAACGCGATAAAGTCCGGCTCCATCCCGGGCGCGGCCTTGGCGGCAATCGTCAGCAGGTCGGTGGCGGGGGCGCGCAGGGTCAGCGGCGGGGCGTTTTTGTAAGGCTCGATCATTGCGCTGAGGCTGTCGGTGCGCCACGCGGCGATGATCAGGTCGGCGCAGGCGCTGATCACGCCGGTCACGCCCACTACCAGTGCCCAGGTCAGGGTGACCACGCCGATCAGGTTGTGCAGGTCGAGCCAGCGCAGGCGTGTGGATTTGTCCTGGCGCACGGTGGCGAATTTCAGCCGGCGCATGAACGGCAGGTACAACACCGTGCCGGAGATGATCGCCAGCACAAACAGAATGCCCATGAACGCCAGCAGCAACTTGCCCGGCAGCCCGGCGAACATATCGACGTGCAGGCGCAGCAGGAACATCGTCAGCCCGCCGTTGGCCGAAGGCGTTTCCACGGCCTCGCCGGTGCGGGCGTCGAGCATGAAGGTGTGGGAGGAATTGGGTTCGGTGCCGGCGGTGGCGGCCATGATCGCGATCACGCCGTTCTTGTCGTCTTCGTCCCAGGCCAGGTATTGCATGGCTTCGCCGGGGCGATGGGCCTGGGCTTTGGCAACAAGCTGTTCGAGGTTCAGCTGTGGGGTGTCGGCGGGCATCTGTGCCAGCTCGGGTTCGTTGCCCAGCAGGTGGTCGATCTCGTGGTGAAAGATCAACGGCAGGCCGGTGAGGGCGAGCAGCAGCAGGAATACGGTGCAGACGAGGCTGGTCCAGGTGTGGATGAAGGACCAGCGGCGGATGGTTTTGCTTTTCATTTTCTAGCCTTCAGACACACCGAAGCCGCCCACGGAGGCGGCCCGGTTGTTAACTCAGCCGATTACCACTGGTAGGTGGCACTGGCGACGACGCTGCGTTGGTCGCCGTAGTAGCAGTAGGAAGCATCGCAGGTGGAAATGTAGTCCTTGTCGAACAGGTTGGTGGCATTCAGTTTCACCGAAGCCCCCTTGAGGCTGTTGTCCAGGCGGCCGAGGTCGTAATGCACGGAGGCATCGAACACGGTGTAGGCATTGGCCTTGCCCAGCCAGGTGTTGCCCTGGTCGCCATAGGTGTTGCCGGTGTAGCGGGCACCCGCGCCAATGCCGAAACCGTCGAGCACACCGGCGTGCCAGGTGTAGTCGGTCCACAGTGAGGCTTGCTGGTTTGGCATCAGTTGCAGGCGGTTGCCTTTGTATTGGCCTTTTTGCACTTCGGATTTGGCCAGGGTGTATGCAGCGATGACCTTAAGGTTCTCGGTCACGTCAGAGACGGCTTCCAATTCCAGGCCCTTGACCTTCACTTCGCCGGTCTGGTCGGTGATCGACTGGCCACCGGCGCCGAAGCTGGTAACCAGCACGTTCTTTTGGGTCAGGTCATAGACCGCAGCGCTCAGCAGGGTATTTGAGCCGGGTGGCTGGTACTTGACCCCCAGCTCCCATTGCTTGCCCTCGGTGGGTTTGTACGACTCGGTTGGCGAGACGCTGGCGTTACTCGCTGGCTGGAACGATTCGGCGTAGGAGAGGTACGGAACGAAGCCCGAATCGAACACATAGCTCAGCGCGGCGTTGCCACTGAAGTTCTTGCTGCGGTCGGTATTGGTTGCATCGTTTTTGTTGAAGTAGGTGGTGCCTTGGTGCACCCAGTCTTCACGCCCGCCGAGGGTCAGGCGCCACTTGTCCAGGGCCATCTGGTCCTGGGCGTAAAGGCCAGTCTGGATGGTTTTCTGGTTGTAGTCGTAATAAGCGGTGGAGCGCGCCGGACGCACCACCGGCTTGGTGTTGACGGGGTTGTAGAGGTTGACTGTGCCGCCGTCACCGAAGATCGACAGGTACGAGGTGTCGGTGCGCTGGTGATCCAGGCCGAGCAACAGCGTGTGGGTGATATCACCGGTGGCGAAGTCAGCCTGGAAATTGTTGTCGACGGCGAACTGGCCGATGTTTTCGTCCACGTTGGTCGACGAGCGGCTGGTATTGCCCTCGGCATCAATGGTCGAGTAACCGTAGGAACCCACGGTCAGCTGCTGGAAAGCCAGCTCCGACTTGGTGTAACGCAGGTTCTGCTTGAACTGCCAGGTATCGTTGAAGCGATGCTCGAAGGCGTAGCCCAGCGCGTAGTAGGTGCGGTCGTAGTACTCGTAGTCCGGGTCGCCGAGGTTCTTGTGATGAGAGATGTCCCCCAGCGGCGATTTGATCTTGGTGCCGACAATGGGCAGGAACTGACTGGTAGCGCCGGTATCGTCGCGAGTGAACTGCGACAGGAACGTCAGCTTGGTGTCGGTATCAATATTCCAGGTCAGGCTGGGGGCGATGTTGTAGCGCTTGTTGTCGATGTGATCGACCTGGGTACCGGCATCGCGCACCACGCCGCTGAGTCCGTAGAGAAACTGGCCTTCATCATCGATCTTGCCGGTGCTGGCGAAGTTGATCTGGCGGTAGTTGTCGCTGCCGTACTGCACCTGGATGGCATTGCTCGATTCGGCACTTGGACGTCGGCTGACCATATCCAGCAGGCCACCCGGTGGCGTCTGGCCGTAGACCGACGAGGCCGGCCCACGCAGCAGCGCAAGGCGGTCGAGGTTCCAGGTTTCGGCTTTCGGGTTGGCATACACGCCGCGTGGCAGAGGCAGGCCGTCGAGGAACTGGGTGGGTTCGAAGCCGCGTACACGCATCCAGTCGTAGCGGGTGTCACTGCCGTAGCTGGCGGACACGATACCGGGCATGTATTTGACGGCGTCATCCAGGTTCTGGACGTTGCGGTCCTGCATTTGCTGGCGAGTGGCGACGGAAATCGAACGCGGGGCTTCGACCAGTGCGGTATCGGTCTTGGTGCCGGCAGCGGTGCGGGTCGCCAGGTAACCGTCCACCGGCCCCCACGCGCTTTCCGCGTCGGCCTGGCCGGTGATGCTGGTCTCCGGCAATGCCACGACCCCATCCGGGATCGCTACCAGGCTGAACGTGCCTGCACTGCTTTGCTCCAGTTGCAGCCCGGTCCCGCGCAACGCTTCACGCAATGCGCCTTGTGCATCGAATTGCCCTTTTACCGGCGCGGAAGTCTTGCCCGCTGCCAACCCCGGGTTCAGCGTCAGCGCCAAACCGGCCTGGCTGGCGATCTGGTTCAGGGTGGTGGCCAGCGACGCTGCCGGCAGATTGTAGGCGCGCACACTGGACGCTTGCTCGGCGGCGAGCAACTGGGTGCTGGCCAGCGGGGCGCTGAGGGCAATGGCCACGGCCAACAGGCTGGGGCGCAACAAGGTGTCTAGCGTGCGGGACATAGGGCGGCTCCTGAATGGAAATATTTCTCAATTGCCTATGTGCCGAGCGAGATGCAAAAAGTGATAGGGCTCGATGAAAATAATTTCTATTAGTGGGTGAGTGCTGTTTTTGAGGGCCTCATCGCAGGCAAGCCAGCTCCCACAGGGGAACGCATTCCACCTGTGGGAGCTGGCTTGCCCGCGATGACAATGGCCTATGCACCACAGGAGCCTACGGCTTGGGCGCCACCGTCACCCACCACGGCGTGTGTTGTTGAATCTGCACCGGCAAGGTCGGCAGCAGTGCATTCAGCGCCAGGTTGGTGTCGTGCAGCGGGAAGCTGCCGGTGATCCGCAGGTCGGCCACCTGTTTATCCACACCCAGGTAACCGGTGCGGTAGCGGCTCAGCTCGGCAACCACATCGCCTAGCCGCGCGTTGTCCACCACCAGCATGCCGCGCGTCCAGGCGTCGGTGCCGGGGCTGACGGCAAGCATCGGGCCGAGGCTGTCGCGGCGCATCAGCACTTGCTGGCCTTCCTTGAAGATCTGCTCTTGATGCAGCGCTTCAGGCTGTGCGCCGACGGCAGACTGCAACACGCTGAGGCGGGTGCCATCTTCCTCGCGCTTGACGATAAACCGTGTGCCCAGGGCGCGCAGGCTGCCTTCGCGGGTTTCGACAAAAAACGGGCGGGCGTCGTTGTGGCCGGTTTCGACAAGGATCTCGCCTTCCTGCAATACGATCAGCCGACGTTTCTCGTCAAAGCGCACGTCAATGGCGCTGTGGGTGTTGAGGTTGATCACGGTGCCATCCGCCAGCTTCAGGGTGCGCTGTTCACCGGTGGCGGTGCGCTGGTCGGCCAGCCAATAGTTGAGCGGCACGTAGCGCTGGCCGACGAACAATGCCAGGCCGCACACCAGCACCACACTGGCCAGGCCGCTGCCGAGCTTGCGCACGCGGCGGCGAATGCCTTCGCGTGACTGCAGCAATGCCGCACGGGCCGGGCCCGAGGCCACACTGAAACGCTGATCGAGCATGCCCAACTGGCGCCAGGCGCGGGCGTGTTCTTCGTTGCTGGCCAGCCATTTGGCGAATTCTTCCTGCTCCACGGCACTGCCGTCGCCCGAGTCGAGGGACAGTTGCCAGGCAATGGCCGCGTCGAGCACCCGCGCCGACACCGGCTTGGAACTGACCGGGCTCACAGCGGCTCGCCATACAGGGCGATGTAGCACTGGCGGATACCCTGGGCCAGGTATTGCCGCACCCGGGGCACGGAAACCCCCAGGCGCTGGGCGATTTCGGCGTGGCCCATGCCGTCGAGGCGGTTATAGAGGAAGGCCGCGCGGGCCTTGCTCGAGAGTTTGCCCAGCAGGCGGTCGATGGCCTTGAGGTCTTCGAGGATCAGTTGCTGTTCTTCCGGGGACGGGTGCTCGCTTTCCGGGATCAGCATCAGTTCGGTGAGGTACGCCTGTTCCAGCGCGGCGCGGCGGAAATAATCGAACAGCAGGCCCTTGGCGATGGCCACCAGAAACGCCCGCGGCTCGCGGGGTTCACGCAGTTCTTCACGGCCCAGCAGGCGCATGAAGGTGTCCTGGCTGAGGTCTTCGGCGCGGCTGGGGCAGGCCACGTTGCGTCGCAGCCACGCCAACAGCCAACTGCGATGGTCGCGGTACAACGCGCCAACAAGCTCACTGTGGGGACTTTGGATTGACGACAAGGCGACACCGATCGGAAAGTTTAAACTAACGAGAATTATTCGCGATTGTGGCAGAGGTGTAAGGCGGGTGCAATTGGCGTTGGTCGGGCGGCGGCGTAATGATATCTATCATGATGATGCCGCTTACTGTGGCGAGGGAGCTTGCTCCCGCTCGGCTGCGCAGCAGTCGTAATCCTGGCAGTGCATTTATTCAGTTGGAAATGGGTTGGCTGATTTGGGGGCGCTTCGCACCCCAGCGGGAGCGAGCTCCCTCGCCACCATTAGAATGAGGGCGCTTGCTTGCGGCGTTTCCATTGGCCCAGGCGCTGTTGTAACGCGTGCGGGCTGTCGATCTGCTGCTGCCGTGCGCGGCTGAACAAAATCAGCATCAGTTCCGCCGTTGCCAGCGCATCCGCACTGGCATGGTGACGCTCGCCCACTTGCAGCTTGAAATGCGTGATCCAGTCATCCAGCCCGGCCTCGCGGATGTTCGCGTCGGGGCACAGCAGCGGGGCGATGTCGGCCACGTCCAGGAACGGGTGGTTCAAGCGATAGCCCAGGCTGTCCTTGAGTGCCCGGCACAGCATGTGTTGATCGAAGGGCGCATGAAACGCCAGCAGCGGGCTGTCGCCGACAAACTCCATGAAGTCCATCAGCGCTTCTGCCGGGTCACTGCCCGCCGCAAGGGCGCTGGGCCCCAGGCCATGGATCAGCACGCTGGGGTTGAGCTTGGTCTCGGCCCGGTGCAGGGTGCGTTCGAACAATTGCGAGAAGTCCACTGCGCCGTCCTCGATCACCACGGCGCCAATCGAAAGCACCTGGTCACGATTGAGGTTCAGGCCGCTGGTTTCCAGGTCCACCACCACCCAGCGTTGGGCCCGCAGCGATCCGTCCCCCAGCTCCCCAGGTGTGGGCAATTGCTCGACGCGCCGTTGTTGCGCCGCATCCAGGCCAGGTTTGGGTTTGCGCAACCAGCCAAACCAGTTCACAGCTGATACCGCAACGTCAGGCTGCCTTGCAGGCGTTGGGCCTGGCGCAGGGATTCGCGCAGGATGCGCCGGTCGAGGTGGTTGAGGCTGTCGGGATCGACGCGGTTGGAGTAGGGCAGGTTCTCGCGGGTTTGCAGTTGGTGTTGTTGCATGCGGGTTTGCTGGATGAAGTGATAGGCCTCTTCATAGGCGGCGCCATCAAGGCGTTCGATGACTTCCCTGGCCACCAGTTGGCGCAAGCGCTCCAGGGTGTTGATGGCGCTGATGCCGTTGGCCAATGCCAGCAGCCGGGCACCGTCGACAAATGGCGTGAGGCCTTGCACCTTGAGGTCGAGGGTTGCCTTGTCGGCGCCTTTGCGCGTCAACACAAAATCCCGGAAGCGCCCTACCGGCGGGCGCTGGCGCAACGCGTTCTCGGCCAGCATGCGCTGGAACAAGCGGTTGTCTGCCACCTGGTCGAGAATGCCCTGGCGCAATTGCTCGCACCCTTGCTCATCGCCCCACACCACCCGCAAATCAAAATAGATGCTCGAACCCAGCAGATTCTCCGGCGTCGCCTCACGGATAAACCCGGCAAAGCGCCGCGCCCATTCCGCCCGGGACAGGCACAGCTCCGGGTTACCGGCCATGATATTGCCCTTGCACAGGCTGAAGCCGCACAGCGCCAGGCTCTGGTTGATCTGTTGTGCCAACGGCAGCAGGCGCCCGCGAATCTCGGCGGCTTCGGCGGCGTCCCGGGCTTCGAACAGGATGCCGTTGTCCTGGTCGGTATACAGCGTCTGCTCGCGACGGCCCTCGCTGCCGAAACACAGCCAACTGAATGGCACGCCCGGGTCGCCCTTGTCGGCCAGGGTCAACTCGATGACACGGCACACCGTGTGATCGTTGAGCAAGGTGATGATGTGGGTGATCTGCGTAGACGACGCGCCGTGGGCGAGCATGCGCTCCACCAACTGGCCGATTTCGCCACGCATCGCCACCAGGTTTTCGACCCTGGGCGCATTGCGGATGGTGCGCGCCAGGTGCACCAGGTCAACCCGCTGCAGGGAAAACAGATCACGTTCGGAGACTACGCCGCACAGGCGCTGATCCTTGACCAGGCACACGTGGGCGATATGCCGCTCGGTCATCGCAATCGCCGCGTCGAAGGCGCTGTGGTCCGGCGTGAGGAAAAACGGCGCCTGGGTCATATGGCGCTCGATGCCCTGGTTGAAATCACTGGTGCCGTCGGCCACCACCTGGCGCAGGTCCCGCAGGGTGAAAATCCCCAGGGGCGCCTTGTGTTCATCGACGATCACAATGCTGCCCACTTGCTGCTCGTGCATCTGCGTGACCGCTTCACGCAGCGGCGTCAGCGGGCTGCAGGTGACCGGGTGACGCATGGCCAATTCGCCCAGGCGGGTGTTCAGCGAATATTGGGTGCCGAGGGTTTCCACGGCCTTTTGCTGGACTTGCTGGTTGACCTGGTCCAGCAAGCTGCTCACGCCGCGCAAGGCAAAGTCGCGAAACGCGCTGGAAAGGGCGAACAGCTTGATAAAGGCCGGCTTGTTCAGTTGCAGGCAGAAGGTGTCTTCGGCGGCTTTGTGCTCGGTACGGGTGGCCCGCTCCCCCAGCAGCGCCGCCAGCGGAAAACATTCACCGGTGGTGATTTCAAAGGTGGTTTCTGTCGAGTCCGGCCGCTCGCCGACTACGCGCCCCTGCTTGACGATATAGAAGTGTTCCACCGGCCCGCCCGAGGGTTTGAGGATGCTCTCGCCGGGGCCGTAGAAGCGCAATTGACACTGCTCTACCAGAAATCCCAGGTGGGCGTTTTCCATTTGGTTGAACGGCGGGAAGCGTTGCAGGAATTGCAGGGTGCCGTGGATGTTCTGCAACACAGCGGTTTTCCCCGCTTGTGTGAAAGCATCAGCTTTACTCATACCTATGACCGCAGTTTTTTTGTCGTTATCGTGCCCCATGGTCGACTCCTGCGCTGCGGGTGCCCATTGGACGTAAGTCTAGGTAGCGTTATGCCTTCCACGACTAGGGAAAAACCTTACATGAATATCGTCCAAACCCCGTAGAACGCCCACTAGGAAAACTTTCCGACGAAGTGCACATTGTTCGCCCTTCCGGCGATGTCTGACTTCTGTGCTGGGAGATTGAATAGAACTGCCGAGAAACGTATGTCCGACCACGATATTTTGAGTGATGCCGAGCGCGAGGCCCTGAGTGCTGTTATGCAGGAGCCGGATTTGCCGCCACAACGGGTTTTGATCGTGGATGACGACAAGGACGCGCGCGAACTGTTGGCAGAAATTCTTGGCCTGGACGGCATTCGTTGCATGACCGCCGACAGCGGCGAGGCTGCATGGGACTTGTTGAGTTCCAGCAGCTCCATCGGCTTGCTGATCACCGACCTGCGCATGACGCCGAGCAACGGGCTGCAATTGATTCGCCAGGTGCGCGAATCCACCCGGGCGGCGCTGCCGATCATCATCATGTCGGGTGACGCCGAAGCGCCGGATGTGATTGATGCGATGCATTTGAGCGTGGTGGACTTTTTGCTCAAGCCGATTGATAGCGTGAAGCTGGCGAAAATGGTGAAGCGGGAGTTGGGGATGGCGTCCTAGACGGTGCCATTGGTCTGATTTCGCGAAGAACTGTCAATTCTGACAGTAGGAATAGCTTGAGAGCGTCTGTTTACTGGTTTGGGGTGTGCTGATCGTCGATCAGCGCCTCATAAAGCCATGAACAGGAGTTCGCTATGAGCACCAAACTTTTTCGAGTTGAAGATGAGGCCTTGCAGGACGCAAGGGTGAGGGCACTATCCGGGGATGCTTTTGTTCTTGTGCTTGCTCCCGGCAAGTTTCGGTTTTTCAGCACCGAGGAAGTCCTCGGGTTCCTGTCATGGACAGCGGTGCTTGGGGCAGGTCAAGAGCGTATTGACCTGGATTATGGGCACGATGTGCCGAACGGCTTTCATGAATTCGAGGCAACGGGCAGGCGCGTGACTTACCGGGCGCCGGACGGTAAGGATTATTTCGGACCCACTGAAGGGAAGATCTTTCTTGAAGTTGAACGCCCCCCGACCGGTACAGCTTTCACGCACAAGGGTAACTTTTTGAATGTGCGGTTCGAGTCGGATGGTAATACGGTCGTTCTCAATGGTGGTTATGAACTCAGCTCTTCTTAAACTGCTGCAAAAAAGCCCTGATCTCTCGACCAGGGCTTTTTTATTTACAGGCCGTTTTTAGCCTTGAACTCCCGACGCCGACGGTGCAACACCGGCTCGGTATAGCCGTTCGGCTGCTTCGTCCCCTCAATCACCAACTCCACCGCTGCCTGGAACGCGATGTTGCTGTCGAAATCCGGAGCCAGCGGGCGGTACAGCGCATCCCCGGCGTTCTGACGGTCCACCACCGGCGCCATGCGCTTGAGGCTTTCCATCACCTGGGCTTCATTGACGATGCCGTGGCGCAACCAGTTGGCAATGTGCTGGCTGGAGATACGCAGGGTGGCGCGGTCTTCCATCAGGCCGACGTCGTTGATGTCCGGGACTTTCGAGCAACCCACGCCCTGGTCGATCCAGCGCACCACGTAACCGAGGATGCCCTGGGCGTTGTTGTCCAGCTCGTTGCGGATTTCTTCGTCGGACCAATCGGTATTCTGGGCCAGAGGAATGGTCAGGATATCGTCGACCGACGCGCGTTCGCGCTTGGCCAGTTCGGCCTGGCGGGCGAACACGTCAACCTTGTGGTAGTGCAGCGCGTGCAGCGCAGCCGCCGTCGGCGAAGGAACCCACGCCGTGTTGGCGCCGGCCAGCGGGTGAGCAATCTTCTGCTCCAGCATGGCGGCCATCAAGTCGGGCATCGCCCACATGCCTTTACCGATTTGTGCGCGGCCTTGCAGGCCGGTGCTCAAGCCGATGTCCACGTTCCAGTTTTCGTAGGCGCCGATCCACTTCTCGGCCTTCATGGCGGCCTTGCGCACCATCGCGCCGGCTTCCATGGAGGTGTGGATCTCGTCGCCGGTACGGTCGAGGAAGCCGGTGTTGATAAACACCACACGCTCGCTGGCCGCCTTGATGCAGGCCTTGAGGTTGACCGTGGTACGGCGCTCCTCGTCCATGATCCCGACTTTGAGGGTGTTGCGCGGCAGCTTCAGCACGTCTTCGATGCGACCGAACAGCTCGTTGGTGAACGCGGCTTCTTCCGGGCCGTGCATTTTCGGTTTAACGATGTACACCGAACCGGTGCGGCTGTTCTTGCGGCTGGTGTTGCCGTTAAGGCTGTGGATCGCCGATAGGCTGGTGAGCAGGCCATCGAGAATACCTTCCGGCACTTCGTTGCCATCCTTGTCGAGGATCGCGTCGATGGTCATCAAGTGGCCAACGTTGCGCACGAACAGCAGCGAACGACCGTGCAGGGTCACTTCCTTGCCGTCGGCACCGGTGTAGACGCGGTCGGCGTTCATGGTGCGGGTAAAGGTCTTGCCACCCTTGGCGACTTCTTCCGACAGGTCGCCCTTCATCAGGCCGAGCCAGTTGCGGTAGATCACCACCTTGTCATCGGCATCGACGGCGGCGACGGAGTCTTCGCAGTCCATGATGGTGGTCAGGGCGGCTTCCATCAGCACGTCTTTCACGCCGGCGGCGTCGGTCTGGCCGACCGGGGTGCTGGCGTCGACCTGGATTTCGAAGTGCAGGCCGTTGTGCTTCAGCAGGATGGCGGTCGGCTTGGCTGCGTCGCCCTGGTAGCCGATCAACTGGGCATCGCTGCGCAGGCCGCTGTTGCTGCCGCCCTTGAGGCTGACCACGAGCTTGCCGTCGACGATCTTGTAGCCGGTGGAATCTACATGGCTGCCGGCAGCCAGTGGTGCGGCTTCGTCGAGGAAGGCGCGGGCGAAGGCGATGACCTTGTCGCCACGCACCTTGTTGTAGCCTTTGCCTTTCTCGGCGCCGTCGGCTTCGCTGATGGCATCGGTGCCATAGAGCGCGTCATACAGCGAACCCCAGCGCGCATTCGAGGCGTTGAGGGCGAAACGGGCGTTCATCACCGGCACCACCAGTTGCGGGCCGGCCATGTGGGCAATTTCTTCATCGACGTTTTGGGTCGAGGCCTGGAAATCCGCGGCTTCTGGCAGCAGGTATCCGATATCTTGAAGGAAGGCTTTGTAGGCCACCGCGTCGTGGGCCTGGCCGGCGTGCGCCTGGTGCCAGGTGTCGATCCGCGCTTGAAAATCGTCGCGTTTGGCGAGTAGGGCTTTGTTCTTCGGCGCCAGGTCGTGGATGACCTTGTCGGCACCGGCCCAGAACTGGTCGGCGGTGATGCCGGTACCAGGAATGGCTTCGTTGTTCACGAAGTCGAACAGGACTTTGGCGACCTGCAGGCCACCGACTTGAACGTGTTCAGTCATTGCTTGCCTCACTCTGCGGAGCTTATGCGCTTTTCAGCTTTTCAATTTACCAATGAAGCCTCTGGCCATGTAAACCGTGAACACGCTGCACCAGTACATGCCGTAGAAGGCGGCTGGGCGGGCTGCGTCGCGGTGCGTGGTTGCCTTGGCAGACATCGACCTAACGTTATGTAGTGCGCGATTGGGCATACTACATGATGAGTTGCGGTTGTGAAAATTAGACTAAATACGTCGTTTAGCGACCCACTTTGGTCGTACGGTCACAGTGGGGTACGGGATGTTCTCAAAAAACTATTGGATTGTTCCATATAAATATAAAAATGGTACACGATTTGTTTTCGTGGCTACCTGAGTCCACCTTGGTAGGTACGAGGGGAACGCCTGGTTCCTACCTGATTTTCATAAGAAGAGGACGACACCATGGACCATCTCGTACTGACTGTCATCGCCCCGGACAAACCCGGTGTGGTCGAACGCATCGCCCAGTGCATCGCCGCCCATGGCGGCAACTGGCTGGAAAGCCGCATGGCGCACATGGCCGGGCAGTTTGCCGGGATTTTGCGGGTGAGCGTGCCGGCGGAAAATCGGCTGGACTTGATTGGCGCGCTGGAAGACTTGTCCACCCACGGCATTCGCGTGCTGCTGGGCGAAAGCAGTTCGCTCGCCCCCAGCGAGTCGCAACCCATCGCGATGGAACTGGTCGGTAACGACCGGCCGGGGATTGTTCGCGACATCACCGCGCTGCTCAGCAAGCAGGGTGTCAACCTGGAGCGCTTGATCACCGACGTGCGCCCGGCGCCCATGAGCAGCGACCTGCTGTTCCACGCCGAAGCCTTGCTGGCGGTGCCGTTGACGCTGCCGCTGGAAACCTTGCAGGCGGCGCTGGAAACCCTGGCCGACGACTTGGTGGTGGAACTGGAACTACGCAGCGAGGAATAGTTGCCCACAAGGTTATGCATGGAAATCTTGCATGGGCCTGTGGATAACCTGTAGAGACCCGCGTCCGGCCCAGGCGGGCCGTGGCTCTTCGCCAGCTGGCTAAAAAACGAACAGTTTCAAGGGCTTGTGCACAAACGCCGGGGACCAGGCTGTGGATAACCTTGGGGTGAATGCCTGCAAGCCACACCGGCTGTGGCTTGCAGAGGTTTGTACGTTATTTGATCAGTTTTTCCGCACAGTCATCCAGGCGTCGATGCTGTAAACCACCAGGCCGGCCCAGATAAAGCAGAAGGCGATCAGCGTGGCGGGTGCCAGGTGTTCGTTGAACAACAGCACGGCTTCCAGAAGCACCAGAGTGGGCGCCACGTATTGCAGGAAGCCCAGGGCGGTGTAGGGCAAATGCCGTGCGGCGGCGTTGAAACACACCAGCGGGATCAGCGTCACCGGGCCTGCGGCCACCAGCCACCACGCTTCGGAAGTGCTCCAGAATTCCATCTGTGCGCTGTGGGCAGAGGGGTTGAACAGCAACCATGCGATGGCAATCGGCACCAGCATCCAGGTTTCCACCACCAGCCCGGGCAATGCCTTGACCGGCGCCTGCTTGCGGATCAACCCGTAGAAACCAAAGGTCGCCGCCAGGACCAGGGATACCCACGGCAGGCTGCCGACTTGCCAAACCTGTTGCGCCACGCCTACCGCTGCCAGGCCCACGGCCACCCATTGCAGGCGGCGCAGGCGCTCGCCGAGGATCACCATGCCCAGCAGCACGTTCACCAACGGGTTGATGTAGTAACCCAGGCTGGCCTCCAGCATGCGGCCACTGTTCACCGACCACACATAGGTCAGCCAGTTGGCTGCGATCAAGGTGCCGCTCAGGGCCAGGATCGCCAGGCGCCTGGGGTTGTCCCGCAGTTCGCGAAACCAGCCGGGGTGTTTCCAGACCATCAACAGCACACTGCCGAACAGCGCCGACCACAGCACGCGGTTGACGATGATTTCTGCGGCGGGAACGCTGGCGATGGCCTTGAAGTAGATCGGGAACAGGCCCCAGATGACGTAGGCGCTCAGGCCCAATATGTACCCGCGACGGGGGTTGGCGGCTTGCATGCAGAATCCTTGCTTAGGCAGCTAACAAAGCCGCGATTGTAAGGATATTTGTCAGCGGATGTGTGTTGAAAGTGTAGGGCCCAAGGTCAGGGCCCAGACGGTAGGGATCAGAACAGCTTCAACGGTTCTTCATTGAGCGCCGACAACTGCTCGCGCAACGCCAGCACCTGGTCGCCCCAGTAACGTTCGCTGCCAAACCAGGGAAAGCTGTGGGGGAACGCCGGGTCGTCCCAGCGCCGTGCAAGCCAGGCGCTGTAGTGCATCAGGCGCAGGGCACGCAGGGGTTCGATCAGGGCCAGTTCGCGCGGGTCGAAGTCGTGGAATTCCTGGTAGCCGTCCATCAATTCCGACAGTTGCCCCAGGCATTCCTGACGATCACCGGCGAGCATCATCCACAGGTCCTGAACGGCGGGGCCCATGCGGCAGTCATCGAGGTCGACGATATGGAACATCTCGTCGCGGCACATCATGTTGCCGGGGTGGCAATCGCCGTGCATGCGGATGTTCTTGTGGGGCGTGGCCTTGTAGACCTCTTCCACCCGCTTGAGCAGGTCGCGGGCCACGGACTCGTAGGCTGGCAGCAGGCTGCGAGGAATGAAATTGCCTTCCAGCAGGGTGTTCAGGGAGTCGTGACCGAAGTTCTTCACGCCCAGGGCTTCGCGGTGTTCGAAGGGGCGGGTGGAACCGACCGCATGCAGGCGGCCGAGCAATTGGCCGAGGCGATACAACTGGTCGAGGTTGCCCGGCTCCGGTGCGCGGCCGCCACGGCGCGGGAACAGGGTGAAGCGGAAACCCGCGTGCTCGAACAGGCTTTCACCGTTGTGAATCATCGGCGCCACCACCGGCACTTCGCACTCGGCCAGTTCGAAGGTGAAGCTGTGTTCTTCGAGGATCGCTTCGTTGGTCCAGCGTTGCGGCCGATAGAACTTGGCGATCAAGGGCTCGGAGTCTTCGATGCCGACCTGGTAGACACGGTTTTCGTAGCTGTTGAGCGCGAGGATGCGGGCGTCGCTGAGGAAACCGATGCTTTCGACTGCGTCGAGCACCAGGTCAGGGGTCAGTGTTTCAAACGGGTGTGCCATGCGAACTCCTGCGCGCAGCAGGGCGCCGCGTCCGGCCGGGTATGGTAACGCACCCAGGGTTGGATAGGTGGTGGCTGTGCGGACGCCTTCGCGAGCAAGCCCGCTCCCACACTTGACCGCATTCCAAAGGTGGAACTCGGTCAAATGTGGGAGCGGGCTTGCTCGCGAAGAGGCCTTGTCAGGCGCCGACGATCCCGCCATCATCCCGACGAATCGCCATCACCGAGGACCGTGGCTTGCCATTTGGCAGATGCTCCGGCCAGGTCGAACCACCGGTTTCCCCCGGATGCTGAATCCCCACAAACAGGGTTTTCTGGTCCGGCGAGAAGCTGATCCCGGTCACTTCACAGGCCACCGGCCCCACCATGAACCGCCGAATTTCACCGGTCGACGGGTCGGCACACAGCATCTGGTTATTACCCATCCCGGCAAAGTCGCCGCCGTTGCTGTAGTCGCCATCGGTGAGGATCCACAACCGCCCGGCCTTGTCGAAGCCCAGGCCGTCCGGGCTGTTGAACATGTTCTGCGGGTTGATGTTGGATGAGCCGCCCTTTGGCGTCCCGGCATGCACCGCCGGGTTGCCGGCCACCACAAACAAATCCCAGCTGAAGTCCGGCGCGCCATGGTCGTTGGCGTTGGCCTTCCAGCGCAGGATCTGCCCGTAGACGTTTTTCTCCCGCGGGTTCGGGCCGCCCACCGGCTGGCCGTCTTCGCCGCGCTTGGCGTTGTTGGTCAGGGTGCAATACACCTGGCCGTCGGTCGGGCTGACCACGATCCATTCCGGGCGGTCCATGCGGGTGGCTTTCACCACGCTGGCGGCCAGGCGCGCGTGGATCAGCACTTCGGCCTGGCTGGCGAAACCGCTGTTGGCGTCGATGCCGTTCTTGTCGTAGGTCAGCTCGACCCATTGGCCCTGGCCCTTGGGATGGTCGGCATTGCCGTCGCCCGCGTCGAAGATCGCCACGTACAAGGTGCCGTGGTCCAGCAGGTCCTTGTTGGCCTTGGGATTCTTGTGATTGATCTTGTCGCGGCTGATGAACTTGTAGATGAACTCGCCGCGCTCGTCGTCGCCCATGTACACCACGGCGCGGCCGTCGCGGGTTTCCGCCAGCGCAGCATTTTCATGCTTGAAGCGGCCGAGGGCGGTGCGCTTGACCGGAGTGGATTGCGGGTCGAACGGGTCGATTTCCACTACCCAGCCATGGCGGTTGAGTTCGTTGGGATTCTTGGCCATGTCGAAGCGCGGGTCGTGGGGGTGCCAGTTGATGTCTTTGCTCGCGGCGACCACGCCATAGCGTTTCTGCCCGGCGTCGAAGGTTTGTTGCGGGTTGCTGCTGCCGAAGCAGTCGGTGAAGTTCTCTTCGCAGGTGAGATACGTGCCCCACGGGGTCTTGCCGTTGGCACAGTTCTGGAAGGTGCCGAGGACTTTTTTGCCGGTTTTGTCGGCGCTGGTTTTCAGCCAGGCATGGCCCGCCGCAGGGCCGCCGAAGCGGATCGGCGAGTTGCCGTGGATGCGCCGGTTGTAGCGCGAGTCCTGGACGAACTGCCAGGTGTCGCCTTTGCGCCGTACTTCGATCACCGACACCCCTTCGCTGGCCAACGCCTTGCGCACGTCTTCGGCCGACTGCGGCGCGCCACCGTGGGCGTAGAGGTAGCGGTAGTTGGTGTATTCGTTGTTGATCGCCATCAGCGCGCGGTTGTCGTCACCGGGGAAGGCGAACAGGCTCATGCCGTCGTTGTTGTCGCCGAACTGCTGTTCCTGGGCCTTGGCGGTGCCGTTGCCGCTGGGGTCGAAGGCCGGCGCGTTCTTGTGCAGCGGCTGGCCCCAGCTGATCAGTACCGAAGCGCTGTAGCCGGGCGGCAGGGTGATGGTGTCGCTGGTGGCTGCGGCGATGCTGGTGAAACCCAGCAATGGGCTGTTCGACGCGGCGTTGACCGCCAGGGCACTGCGGGTCAGCAGGTTGCCGCCGAGGAACATCGCGGCACCGCACAGGGCGCCGGCACCGATAAAACGCCGGCGGGTGAGGCCGACCATCTGTTCCAGGTCGGTGGCTTGGTTTTCTTCTAATAGGCTCATTTCAGGCTCCCTGCGGGTTTTTGCAGCCACCTTAGGGAGCAGTCGTGACGAAATTGTTGCAGTTTGAAGCGCTACACCGGAGTGCCCAGCAGCACGTTGCTGGGGGAGAACTGCACCTTCACCTGCAGGCCTTCGGCGGCATTAATCTGTGCAAGCGCGTCGGGCCGGGCCAGGGCGCAGAGAACCTGGCCGTTGGGCAAGGTGATCCGCACCTCGCTGGGGCCGTCTTCGGCATCGAGAATGGCCTCGATTTTTCCTTCCAGGCAATTGTGTCCAGGTGTTGCTGCCTGCGTGACGGCCAGTACTTCAAGCCAGCCGGCCTTGATCAGGGCGACGACTTCGGTGCCGATCTCCAGCTCCAGGCGCAAGGTGCTGTCGTGGGTGATCTGCGCATCCAGGCGCAGCCCGGCTGCCAGCTCCAGGCGAATCAGGTCATTGCGGCCGTGGCTGTCGATGGCGATCACCCGGCCATGCAACTGGTTACGTGCGCTGGTGCGCAGCATCAGGCGGCCCAGCAGGTTGAAGTCGCTGGCGTCTTCGGCGGAGTCCAGCACCTGGGCTTGCAGCACCTGCAGGCGTTGGTAAAGGCGTAATACCCGCTCACCCTCGGCCGTCAACCTGGCGCCGCCACCGCCCTTGCCGCCGACGCTGCGTTCCACCAGGGGCTTTTGCGCCAGGTTGTTCAGCTCGTCGATGGCGTCCCAGGCCGCCTTGTAGCTCAGCCCCGCGCTCTTTGCGGCGCGGGTGATGGAGCCTTGTTCGGCAATATGTTGCAGCAGTGCAATGCGCTGCGGGCGACGGACGATGTGTTGGCTCAAGAGGGTTGGCAGGGACATGGTTACACGCTTCGATGGAATGGGCTGACGTTGCGGGCAGGGCGCCCGCGAGTCAAGTCATGTGCCGGGCTTGGGGGTACGCGCCAGGCAATACACATCCACCTGTCGGGCGCCGGCATCCATTAACAGGCGGGCGAGACTGCTGGCGGTGGCGCCGGTGGTCAGTACGTCGTCGATCAGCGCCAAGTGCCGGCCTTTGACTTGCGCGTCGTCGGCCAGGGCGAAGGCCTGGTGCAGGTTGCGCTTGCGGGTCCTGGCGTCGAGGTCTTGCTGCGCCACGGTTTCACGCGGCCGTGACATCAGGTGCTCATCCCAGGGAATGTTCAGGTCCTTGCTCAGCCAGCGGGCGAGCATCGCCGCCTGGTTGAAGCCCCGTTCCCGCAGGCGTTTGCGGGCCAGGGGCACGGGCAGCAGGCAGTCGGGGCGAGCCAGCGCGGCATCTTCATAGCGGTGTTGCAGGAATTGTCCCAACAGGTGCGCAAGCAGATGCCCCAGCGGCCAGCGGGCCTGATGCTTGAAACGGCTGATCAGGCTGTCGATGGGGAAGCTGTAGGTCCACGGCGCGACAACCTGCTTGAACGCCGCAGGTTGCTTCAAACACTGGCCGCACACCAGGCCAGTCGCCGGCAACGGCAGTGCGCACACCTCGCAATGTTCCATCAGCCAAGGCAGCTCGGTTTCGCAGGCGCTGCAGACAGGATCGGCCGTTCCGCTGCCTTCATCGCAGACTAAACAGGTTTGGTTGCTTTTTAACCAGATGTAAACCTCGTGTTTGTTCTCAAGTTGACAGTGCATGATTCTTCCTTAAATATGCCGAGCATCCGTGTCGTACCTGTGGGTATTACTCCCACAGGGCTTGCCAAAGCATAATCAAGGAATCGCCCATGAGCGCCAGCATCACTGCCAACCTGCGTCACGATTGGTCTTTAGCCGAAGTCAAAGCGCTGTTCGTGCAGCCCTTCAACGACCTGTTGTTCCAGGCGCAGACCGTGCACCGCGCGCATTTCGACGCCAACCGCGTCCAGGTTTCCACGCTGCTGTCGATCAAGACCGGCGCCTGCCCGGAAGATTGCAAATATTGTCCGCAGTCGGGCCACTACAACACCGGCCTGGAAAAAGAGAAGCTGATGGAAGTGCAGAAGGTCCTCGAAGAGGCCGCCCGCGCCAAGGCCATCGGTTCGACCCGCTTCTGCATGGGCGCCGCCTGGAAACATCCATCGGCCAAAGACATGCCCTACGTGCTGGAGATGGTCAAAGGCGTGAAAGCCATGGGTCTGGAAACCTGCATGACCCTCGGTCGCCTCGACCAGGACCAGACCGAAGCCCTGGCCCAGGCCGGCCTCGATTACTACAACCACAACCTCGACACGTCGCCGGAGTTCTACGGTTCGATCATCACCACCCGCACCTACGGTGAGCGCCTGCAAACCCTGGCGTATGTGCGTGATTCGGGGATGAAGATCTGCTCCGGCGGCATCCTCGGCATGGGCGAGTCCCTGGACGACCGCGCCAACCTGCTGATCCAACTGGCCAACCTGCCGGAGCATCCGGAGTCGGTGCCGATCAACATGCTGGTGAAAGTTGCCGGTACGCCGCTGGAAAACGCCGACGACATCGACCCGTTCGACTTCATCCGCATGCTGGCGGTGGCGCGCATCCTGATGCCGCAGTCCCATGTACGGCTGTCGGCCGGGCGTGAGGCGATGAACGAGCAGATGCAGGCCCTGGCATTCTTTGCTGGCGCCAACTCGATTTTCTACGGCGACAAGCTGCTGACCACTGCCAACCCGCAGGCGGACAAGGACATGCAACTGTTCTCGCGCCTGGGCATCTTGCCGGAAGCTCGTGAAGAGCACGCCGATGAAGTGCACCAGGCGGCGATCGAGCAGGCGCTGGTGGAGCAGAAGAGCAGCGAGCAGTTTTACAACGCTGCTGTTTAAGCCATTTCTCCTGCCGAAGTGCGATCCAGTGTGGGAGCTGGCTTGCCTGCGATAGCGGTCTGTCAGGCACATGGATGTTGAATGTGTCGCCGCAATCGCAGGCAAGCCAGCTCCCACAGGGTTGATCGCGTTCAGCCTGCTTAACCGAGGTCTCATGTCTTTCGATCTCGCCGCGCGTCTTGCGGCTCGTCGTGCCGAACACCTGTATCGCCAACGTCCACTGCTGCAGAGCCCGCAAGGCCCTGACGTGGTGGTCGACGGCCAGCCGTTGCTGGCGTTCTGCAACAACGATTACCTGGGCCTGGCCAATCACCCGCAAGTGATTGAAGCCTGGCGCGCGGGCGCGGCTCGCTGGGGCGTGGGTGGCGGCGCTTCGCATCTGGTGATCGGCCACAGCACGCCGCACCATGAACTGGAAGAGGCCCTGGCCGACCTCACTGGTCGCCCGCGGGCGCTGCTGTTCACCACCGGTTACATGGCTAACCTTGGCGCCGTCACCGCGCTGGTGGGGCAGGGCGATACGGTGCTGGAAGACCGCCTTAACCACGCCTCGTTGCTGGATGCCGGTTTGCTCTCGGGTGCGCGCTTCAATCGTTACCTGCACAACGATGCTGAAAGCCTGGCCAAGCGCCTGGAGAAAGCCACCGGCAATACGCTGGTGGTGACCGACGGCGTGTTCAGCATGGACGGTGACCTGGCCGACTTGCCGGCGCTGGCCCGTGAAGCCCGGGCCAGGGGCGCATGGTTGATGGTGGATGACGCCCATGGCTTCGGGCCTTTGGGCGCCAACGGTGGCGGGATCGTCGAGCATTTTGGCTTGAGCCAGGAAGATGTGCCGGTGCTGGTCGGCACCCTCGGCAAGGCCTTCGGTACCGCTGGCGCCTTTGTGGCGGGCAGCGAAGAGCTGATCGAAAGCCTGATCCAGTTCGCCCGCCCGTATATCTACACCACCAGCCAACCGCCGGCATTGGCCTGCGCCACGCTGAAAAGCCTGGAATTGCTGCGCACCGAGCATTGGCGCCGTGAGCATCTCAATGGGCTGATCCGCCAGTTCCGCCAGGGCGCCGAGCAGATTGGCCTGGAACTGATGGACAGTTTCACGCCGATCCAGCCGATCATGATTGGCGACAGTGCCCGTGCAATGCGTTTGTCGCAGATGCTGCGCGAGCGCGGGCTGATGGTCACCGCGATCCGCCCACCGACCGTGCCCGCCGGCAGTGCCCGTCTGCGGGTGACTCTCACGGCGGCCCACAGTGAAGCCCAGGTGCAGCTATTGTTAAGCGCATTGGAAGAGTGTTTCCGCTTGTTAGGCCAGGAGCCCGACCATGCGTGATCGACTGATATTGCTGCCTGGCTGGGGCCTCGGCGTTTCGCCGCTGGAACCGCTGGCGGCGGCGTTGCAGGGGCTGGATGAACACTTGCAGGTGCAGATCGAACCGTTGCCGGACGTGGAGTCGGACGACCTTCAAGAGTGGCTCGATGAGCTGGATTCGACCTTGCCCCAAGACGTCTGGCTGGGTGGTTGGTCCCTCGGCGGCATGCTTGCTGCCGAGTTGGCCGCCCGGCGCGGTGATCATTGTTGCGGTTTGCTCACCTTTGCCAGCAACGCAAGCTTCGTGGCCTGGTCCCGCTGGGACCATGGCATGCACGAAGAGGATTTTATTGCGTTTCTTAACGGTTGCCGCCTTGATCCGGTTGCGACGTTAAAACGCTTCAGTCTGCTTTGCGCCCGGGGCTCCAGCGATCCCCGATCACTTGCTCGGCTATTGCTGGCGGGTGCCCCAAAAACCTCCGCGCAGACCTTGCTCAGTGGTCTGGAGCTGTTGGGCCGATTGGACACCCGCCAGGCGCTGGTCGACTTTCAAGGGCCGCAGTTGCATCTGTTTGCCGGGCTGGACGGGCTGGTTCCGGCTGAAGTGGCCAGTGAGTTGTTCGCCTTGTTGCCTGACGTTGAAATCGGCCTGATTGAACAGGCCGGTCACGCTTTTCTACTGGAGGACCCCCACGGTGTGGCGGGGGCCATCCAGGCTTTTTTGCATGAGTGCGGTGATGACTGATTTGTCCCATGTGCTGCCCGGCGGCTTGCCAGACAAGCGCCAGGTAGCGGCCTCCTTTTCCCGCGCAGCCGCCAGTTACGACAGCGTTGCCGAGTTGCAGCGTGCGGTGGGCAGCGAGCTGTTGCGGCGTTTGCCCGAAGGTCTTTCTCCACAACGCTGGCTGGACCTGGGCAGTGGCACGGGCTATTTCAGTCGTGTGCTGGGCCAGTCATTTGCGGGTAGCCAAGGTTTGGCCCTGGATATCGCCGAGGGCATGCTCAAACACGCCCGGCCGCTGGGCGGTGCACAACATTTCATCGCTGGCGATGCCGAGCGCTTGCCGTTGCAGGACGCCAGTTGCGGGCTGATCTACTCCAGTTTGGCGGTGCAGTGGTGCTCGGATTTTTCCGCAGTGCTCAGCGAAGCGCGGCGCGTATTGCAGCCCGGCGGCGTGCTGGCGTTTGCCAGCCTCTGCGTGGGAACGCTGGATGAGTTGCGCGAAAGCTGGCGCGCAGCGGATGGCATGGTTCATGTGAACCGCTTCCGGCCGTTCAGTGCTTATGAGCAACTGTGCGCAGCCAGTGGTTTGCGGGTGCGCAGCCTGGAGCAGTGTCCCCACGTGTTGCATTACCCCGACGTGCGCAGCCTGACCCACGAACTGAAAGCGTTGGGTGCGCACAATCTGAACCCGGGGCGCCCAGGAGGGTTGACGGGCCGGGCGCGGATTGTTGCACTGGTGCAAGCCTACGAGCAGTTCCGCCAGGCCCAGGGCCTGCCGGCAACTTATCAAGTGGTGTACGCCGTCCTGGAGAAACCTCTATGAATGCCGCTTACTTCATCACGGGGACCGACACCGACGTCGGCAAGACCACCGTCGCTGCCGGCCTGCTGCATGCCGCGCGGCAAGCCGGCAAAAGTACGGCGGCGGGCAAGCCGGTAGCCTCTGGGTGCCAGCTGACGCCCAAGGGCCTGCGCAATTCGGACGCCCTGGCGTTGCTGGCCGAGTGTTCGTTGCCGTTGAGTTATGCCGAGGTCAACCCGGTGGCCTTCGAGCCGGCCATCGCGCCGCATCTGGCGGCCCGTGAAGCCGGCGTGGCGCTGACGGTGCAGTCGTTGTTGAAACCCATGCAGCACGTTCTCGCCAAGCAGGCGGACTTCACCTTGATCGAAGGTGCGGGCGGCTGGCGTGTGCCATTGGCGGACCAGGACAATTTGTCGGACCTGGCCCAGGCGCTGAAGCTGCAGGTGATCCTGGTGGTGGGTGTGCGGCTGGGGTGTATCAGCCACGCGTTGCTGACCGCAGAAGCCATCGCCCGGGACGGATTGCCGCTGGCGGGCTGGGTGGCCAATATCATCGACCCCAAGACCTCTCGTCTGGAAGAAAACCTCGCGACCCTGGCTGAACGACTCCCCGCGCCATGCCTGGGAAGGGTGCCCAAGCTCAAGCATCCCAGCGCCGAAGCGGTCGCCGCGTACTTGCAACTGGACCTGCTTGACTAGTTTTGCCTATCGCGAAGGCATTATGCCATTAGTGTTTTTGACGGGCGTTTTGCCGGTAGGTCTGCTTCAATAACAGTTCACGATTCTCTTATAGGCAGGTTCACGCCATGGAAATCTCTGGTAGCAGTGCGTTTTACTCGGGACTGAGCGCGATTCAGACCGGGCAGAACCGTGTCGACCAGGCCGCCGGCAAGATTGCCAGCGCCGCCACTTCCCAGCCTTCGGACGCGCAAAATGATCGTTTGCGTTCGGTAGACGCCAATCAGGCTAGCAACTCGGCGAGCAACATGGTCGAGATGGCCCAAGGCAAGTTCCAGGTTGAACTGGGCGCCAAAGTCGCCAAGGCTTCCGACGAAATGCTCGGCACCTTGATCGATACTTACGCATAACCCCCCCCTCTTATCGTGCGAGCTGGCTTCTCTGTGGGAGCCGGCTTGCCTGCGATAGCGTCACCTCGATCCTCCTGATACACCGCGGCGCCCGCATCGCAGGCAAGCCAGCTCCCACATTGATCTTCACCGCTCAATAATCTTTTCCTCCTGAATCGTCATGCGGCATTTCGCTGCAGGCCTTGCCGTGCCTGACGTTGACCTGCGTCATGACAAACGGCGTTTGCGCGACGCTTGACAAGGATTGGTCGTAAACGTATGTTTCAAACAACTGTTTGACCGCCACAACACATCCATGCGGTTGTTCATCCCAGATACATCAGCAGAGGTTTATCGCTATGCCTGACTACAAGGCCCCCTTGCGTGATATTCGCTTCGTTCGTGACGAACTGCTTGGCTATGAAGCGCACTATCAGAGCCTGCCGGCTTGCCAGGACGCTACCCCGGACATGGTTGACGCCATTCTCGAAGAAGGCGCCAAGTTCTGTGAGCAGGTACTGGCGCCGCTGAACCGCGTGGGTGATATCGAAGGTTGCACCTGGAGCGAGTCAGGCGTTAAGACCCCTACCGGTTTCAAAGAAGCCTACAAACAGTTCGTTGAAGGCGGCTGGCCAAGCCTGGCCCACGACGTGGCGCACGGTGGCCAGGGCCTGCCGGAATCCCTGGGCCTGGCGGTCAGCGAAATGGTCGGCGAAGCCAACTGGTCGTGGGGCATGTACCCGGGCCTTTCCCATGGCGCGATGAACACCATTTCCGAGCACGGCACTCCCGAGCAGCAAGAGGCTTACCTGACCAAACTGGTGTCGGGCGAGTGGACCGGCACTATGTGCCTGACCGAACCGCACTGCGGCACCGACCTGGGCATGCTGCGCACCAAGGCCGAGCCTCAGGCTGATGGTTCCTACAAGGTTTCCGGTACCAAGATCTTCATCTCGGCCGGCGAACACGACATGGCCGACAACATCGTCCACATCGTGCTGGCTCGCCTGCCGGACGCACCGGCTGGCACCAAGGGCATTTCGCTGTTCATCGTTCCCAAGTTCGTACCAAACGCCGACGGTTCGATTGGCGAACGCAACGCGGTGTCCTGTGGTTCCCTGGAACACAAGATGGGTATCCACGGCAACGCCACCTGCGTGATGAACTTCGACGCCGCCACCGGTTTCCTGATCGGCCCGGCGAACAAAGGCCTGAACTGCATGTTCACCTTTATGAACACCGCTCGCCTTGGCACCGCGCTGCAAGGCCTGTCCCACGCTGAAATCGGCTTCCAGGGCGGCCTCAAATACGCTCGCGACCGCCTGCAAATGCGCTCCCTGACTGGCCCGAAAGCGCCGGACAAGGCCGCCGACCCGATCATCGTGCACCCAGACGTGCGCCGCATGCTGCTGACCATGAAAGCCTTCGCCGAAGGCAACCGCGCGATGGTGTACTTCACCGCCAAGCAGGTTGACGTGGTCAAGTACGGCACTGACGACGAAGCCAAGAAACAGGCTGACGCACTGCTGGCCTTCATGACCCCGATTGCCAAGGCGTTCATGACCGAAGTCGGTTTTGAAGCCGCCAACCACGGCGTGCAAATCTACGGCGGCCACGGCTTCATCGCCGAGTGGGGCATGGAGCAGAACGTTCGCGACAGCCGCATTTCGATGCTGTACGAAGGCACCACCGGCATTCAGGCCCTCGACCTGCTGGGCCGTAAAGTGCTGATGACCCAGGGCGAAGCGCTGAAGGGCTTCACCAAGATCGTCCACAAGTTCTGCCAGGCCAACGAAGGCAACGAAGCCGTACAGGAATTCGTTGCACCGCTGGCGGCACTGAACAAAGAGTGGGGCGAGTTGACCATGAAGGTCGGCATGGCGGCCATGAAAGACCGCGAAGAAGTCGGTGCCGCTTCGGTGGATTACCTGATGTACTCCGGTTATGCCTGCCTGGCTTACTTCTGGGCCGACATGGCCCGCCTGGCCGCCGAGAAACTGGCTGCCGGCACCACCGAAGAAGGCTTCTACACCGCCAAGCTGCAGACTGCGCGCTTCTACTTCCAGCGCATCCTGCCGCGTACCCGCACCCACGTTGCAACCATGCTGTCGGGCGCCAACAACCTGATGGACATGAAAGAAGAGAACTTCGACCTGGGCTACTAAGCCCCGGCCAGTTCGCTTCAAAAGCCGCCGCTCCTTCGGGAGCGGCGGTTTTTTTGCGCGATAAAAAACCACAGTACCGCACTCAGGGATTGCTCCGAGCGGCCGTTACAGTGATGGCAATGTGATACGCATCACATTGAATGTGCTTAACTGTGATCAGTGAAGGCACTGTGCCATCTTTTTTGTGGGTCGGAGCTTTACCCTTGTCGCGCGCGTCTGCTGTACGTTTCAGTCATTTTTTACCTTCACTGCTTTTACTGCTGGCGGGGCTCTCGGCTGCGTATGTGAAGGATCTCAACGTGTTCTTCACTTCACTGTTCAATGTGCTGCCGACCCTCGTGCTGCTGCTGGGCGGCTCGTACTGCGCGGTCTACCGGCGCCAGCGAGAGCTGTTCCTGATGATCACGGTGTACGTGGTCTATTTCCTGCTGGATACCCAGACCGATTACTACCGCGATAACGGTCGCGTGCGGGACGACGCGGCCGTGGTCTTCCATCTGTGTTGCCTGTTGTTACCGTTGCTGTTCGGCATCTACGCGGTCTGGCAAGAAAAAACCCACCTGTTTCGTGACTTCGTCGCACGCTGCGCGGTGCTGTTTGCGGTAGGCAGCGTGGCGCTTGCCCTTGAACAAAGTTTCCCCCATGCCTTGTTAAGCTGGTTGGCCGAAATTCGCTGGCCCGCCTTGCATGGACGCTGGATGAGCCTGATCCAGCTATCCTATCCGATGTTCCTGATTGGTTTTGTGACCCTGGCCGCGCAGTACTGGTATCAACCAAGACCGCTGCACGCCGCGCAGCTGGTAGGGTTGCTGGGCTTGTTCTGGATGTTGCCGCAGACGTTCATCCTGCCGTTCACCCTGAACATCATGTGCAGCCAGGTGATGCTGATGATTGCTGCCGGGGTGGCCCACGAGGCTTATCAAATGGCCTTCCGTGACGAGCTGACCGGGTTGCCGGGCCGCCGCGCGCTTAATGAGCGCATGCAACGCCTGGGGCGCAATTATGTGCTGGCCATGGGGGACGTCGATCACTTCAAGCGTTTCAACGATACCCATGGCCACGACGTGGGCGACCAGGTACTGCGCCTGGTGGCCAGCAAGTTGTCCAAGGTCAACGGCGGCGGCCGGGCCTACCGCTATGGCGGTGAGGAATTTGCCGTGGTATTCGCCGGCAAGACCCTGGATGAATGCCTGCCGCACCTGGAAGAGATCCGCGAAATCATCGCCAACTACGACATCAAACTGCGTAACCCGGACCGTCCCCACGACGACCAGCAGGGGCGCCAGCGTCGTGTAGGCAATGGCGCTTCCAGCGTGTCGGTGACCGTCAGCATCGGCGTGGCCGAACGCCAGGCCGAGCAGCGCAGCCCTGAAGAAGTGCTCAAATCCGCCGACCAGGCGCTGTACAACGCCAAGGGCGCGGGGCGTAACTGCGTGGTCGCTGCGGGGCAGACCCGCCGCGGCGCGGTCCGCATGGACAGCGCTGCCGGTTGAGTGATGGTGGTGTATTCAGCGGCCCTACAGTGATTGTCCGGTGGGCCGTGGGGCAGTAGGTTGAAGGCATCTGCTGCCGGAGACATTGCCATGCCTGACTATAAAGCTCCCCTGCGCGACATGCGCTTTCTGATCGATCACGTCTTTGACTTCCACGGCCACTACGCCGCGCTGGGTGCAAGCGATGCCAGCCCGGACATGGTCGGCGCGATCCTCGAGGAAGGTGCGAAGTTCTGCGAAAACGTCCTGGCGCCGTTGAACCGCTCCGGCGATGAAGAAGGCTGCCATTTCGACAACGGTGTGGTGACCACGCCCAAGGGCTTCAAGGAAGCCTTCGCGCAGTACGTGGAAGGCGGCTGGCACGGTTTGGCGGCTGACCCGGCCTACGGCGGGCAGGGCTTGCCAATGTCCCTGGGCCTGGTGCTCGCGGAGATGATCTCCTCCAGCAATACGTCCTGGGGCATGTACCCTGGCCTGACCCACGGTGCGATGTCGGCGATCCGTGCCCACGGCACTGAAGAGCAGAAAAACACCTACCTGAGCAAACTCACCGCGGGCCAGTGGACCGGCACCATGTGCCTGACCGAAGCCCATTGCGGCACCGACCTGGGCCTGATCAAGACCCGCGCCGTCCCGCAGGCCGACGGCAGTTATGCAGTCACCGGCAGCAAGATTTTCATCTCGGCCGGCGAGCATGATATGAGTGACAACATCATCCACCTGGTGCTGGCCAAGCTGCCGGATGCGCCGGCCGGCACCAAGGGAATCTCGCTGTTTATCGTGCCCAAGTTCCATGCCGACTCGGGCGAGCGCAACACGATGAGTTGCGGCTCCATCGAGCACAAGATGGGCATCAAGGCGTCGGCCACCTGTGTGCTGAACTTCGATGGCGCCCGGGGTTTCCTGATCGGTGAGGCGAACAAGGGCCTCAACTGCATGTTCACCATGATGAACCATGCGCGCCTGGGCACCGGCATGCAGGGCCTTTGCCTGGGGGAAGCGAGCTTCCAGGGTGCGATCAAGTACGCCAACGACCGCTTGCAGATGCGCTCGCTGACCGGCGCCAAGGCACCCGAAAAAGCCGCTGATCCGATCATCGTCCACCCGGATGTGCGGCGCATGTTGCTGACCATGAAAGCCTTCAATGAAGGCAACCGCGCATTGACCTACTTCTCGGCACAGTTGCTCGATAGCGCACACCTGAGTGGCGACGAGGGGCAACGCCAGGAAGCCGAAGACCTGTTGGCCTTCCTTACGCCGATCTGCAAGGCGTTCATGACCGAAACCGGGCTGGAGGTGACCAACCACGGCATGCAGGTGTTCGGTGGCCATGGCTTCATTCGTGAATGGGGCATGGAGCAACTGGTTCGCGATTGCCGGATTGCGCCGATCTATGAAGGGACCAACGGCATCCAGGCCCTGGATTTGCTCGGGCGCAAGGTGCTCGGCAGCCAGGGCAAGCTGCTGCGCGGCTTTACCAAAATCGTCCACAAGTTTTGCGCGGCCAACGCCGAACATCCGCAACTCAAGGCCCATGTGGCTCAGCTCAACCAGTTGAATCAGCAGTGGGGTGAGCTGACGGTCAAGGTAGGCATGGCAGCCATGAAAAACCCGGATGAAGTCGGCGCCGCAGCCCTGGATTACCTGATGTACAGCGGCTACATCATCCTTGCCTACTTGTGGCTGCGCATGGCGCTGGTGGCACAAGAGCAGTTGGACAGCGGTAGCGGTGATGCCGATTACGCCCGAGGCAAGCTGGCGACCTGCGAGTTCTACTTCAAGCGCCTGCTACCGCGCACGGCCGCGCACCGGGCGGCGGTGGAGGCAGGCAGTGAGTGCCTGATGAGTCTGCCGGCGGAGCTGTTTGCGCTTTAGTGACCGTAAAATACTTGTTGGTCACAAGCAGACCCTATGTGTCACAAAAGTTGTTCGGTTACACTCGGGGTCTGTAAAACCGACCCCACCCGAATAACGTTAAAGTTCTCACGAGGTTTGCCATGGCTGACTACAAAGCGCCGCTGCGCGATATGCGCTTCGTCCTCAACGAAGTTTTCGAGGTCGCCAAACTCTGGGCCCAACTGCCCGCGCTGGCGGAGACCGTCGACGCCGAGACCGTTGAGGCAATCCTCGAAGAAGCCGGCAAAGTCACCTCCAAGACCGTCGCCCCGCTCAGCCGCGGCGGCGACGAAGAAGGCTGCCGCTGGGAGAATGGCGCGGTCTTCACTCCGGCTGGCTTCAAGGACGCCTACAAAACCTACGCTGAAGGCGGTTGGGTAGGTGTTGGCGGCGACCCGGCGTACGGCGGCATGGGCATGCCCAAGGCAGTGTCGGCCCAGGTAGAAGAGATGATCAACTCCTCGGGCCTGGCCTTCGGCCTGTACCCGATGCTGACCTCCGGCGCCTGCGTGTCGATCAACACCCACGCCAGTGAAGAGCTCAAGGCCACTTACCTGCCGAATATGTACTCCGGCGTGTGGGCCGGTTCCATGTGCCTGACCGAACCTCATGCCGGCACTGACCTGGGGATAATTCGGACCAAGGCCGAGCCTCAGGCAGACGGTTCCTACAAGGTCAGCGGCACCAAGATCTTCATCACCGGTGGCGAGCACGACCTCACCGAGAACATCATCCACCTGGTGCTGGCCAAGCTGCCGGACGCACCGGCGGGTCCCAAGGGTATTTCGCTGTTCCTGGTGCCCAAGTTCATGGTCAATGCCGACGGCAGCCTGGGGGCGCGCAATCCGGTGACCTGCGGCTCCATCGAACACAAGATGGGCATCCAGGCGTCTGCGACCTGCGTGATGAACTTCGACGAAGCCGTGGGCTACCTGGTGGGCGAGCCGAACCGTGGCCTGGCCGCGATGTTCACCATGATGAACTACGAGCGCCTGGGTGTGGGCATCCAGGGCCTGGCCTCCGGTGAGCGCTCTTATCAGAACGCTATCGAATATGCGCGCGACCGCCTGCAAAGCCGTTCGCCAACCGGTCCGAAAGCCAAGGACAAGGTCGCTGACCCAATCATCGTCCACCCGGACGTGCGGCGCATGCTGCTGACCATGAAAGCCTCGAACGAAGGTGGTCGTGCGTTCTCCACCTATGTGGCGATGCAGCTCGACACCGCCAAGTTCAGCGAAGACGCCACCGCCCGCAAACGCGCGGACGATCTGGTTGCTCTGCTGACCCCGGTTGCCAAGGCGTTCCTGACCGACCTGGGCCTGGAAACCACCGTGCACGGCCAGCAGGTTTTCGGCGGCCACGGCTACATTCGCGAATGGGGCCAGGAGCAACTGGTGCGTGATGTGCGCATCACCCAGATCTACGAAGGCACCAACGGGATTCAGGCCCTGGACCTGGTGGGACGCAAGATCGTCGGCAGCGGTGGGGCGTTCTACAAGCTGTTCGCTGATGAGATCCGCCATTTCACCACCACTGCCGGCGCCGAACTGGCCGAATTCACCAAGCCGCTGAACGCGGCCGTGGATGACCTGGACGAACTGACCGCCTGGCTGCTGGACCGCGCCAAATCCAACCCGAATGAAATCGGCGCGGCATCCGTGGAATACCTGCACGCGTTCGGCTACATGGCTTATGCCTACATGTGGGCCCTGATGGCCAAGGCGGCTCTGGGTAAAGAGGCTCAGGAAGACTTCTACGCGAGCAAGCTGGGCACCGCGCGTTTCTACTTTGCGCGCTTGCTGCCGCGGATCGCGTCCCTCAGCGCCTCGGTAAAAGCCGGTAGCGAATCGCTGTTTTTGCTGGATGAAGCACTGTTCTAAGGGCTTGGAGGGCGTGTAAGCATTCTCTTACATGACGTGCTGCTATTCGTCCTCTATCGCCAAATTGGATCCACGGATAATCTACTTCACATGGACGTCGCGCAGGAAGCGCAAAGCAACAACACGGACACGTAGGATTCTGCCAGGAAGGCGGAGTGAAATGGATGTCAGGGAAACAGTCTGCAAAGCCCCGCTTCGGCGGGGTTTTCTTTTGCCTGCGAAAAAGTCAGGCGGGCGCGTTCATCACGTCTTCCAGCAGCGTGCGCAACAATTCCAGCGTCGCCTGCTGGCGCTGCACATCCCGGCACACCAACCCCACTTTCAACGGCACCCGTGGTTCGCTCAAGGGTTTCCACAGCAACGCCTTGCTGTTGTGTTCATCCTGGGAGCGTCCGGGAAGCACCGTCGCCAGCTTGGTGTGGGGCAGGCTGTCGAGAATCCCCGCCATCGTATTCAACTCGGCCTGCACTTGCGGGCGTCGGCCCAGGTTGGCCAATTGACCTTGCCATATCTGGCGCACCTGAAACTCCTCCCCCAGCAGCAACATGGGTAACTCGGCGGCTTGCTTCAGGGAGACTTTCTTGAATTCCCGCAGCGGGTGATCAGCCGGGATGACCACCTTCAGTTCATCTTCATACAGCAGCACGCCGTGCAGCCCCGGCTGGCGTGGCGGCAGGTAGCTGATGCCGATGTCCAGCGAGCCGTTGAGCAGCCGGCGTTCGATTTCCATCCCGGTCAGCTCGTAGATCTGTACGACCAGGTGCGGCTGGGCCTTGCGCACCCGTTCGAGCATCTGCGGCACCAGGCTGGTGTGCACGGTTTGCAGCACGCCGATCGCCAAGGTGCGCAGTGCCTGGCCCTTGAAGTTGCGCAGTGCTTCCACCGCGTGCTGCATACCGTCGAGCAAGGGCAGGGCGTGGTTATACAAAGTGTGGGCGGCGAGGGTCGGCAGCAGGCGCTTGCTGCTGCGTTCGAACAGGCTCACATCAAGGTTTTGCTCGAGCTGGCGAATCTGCTGCGATAAAGCTGGCTGGGAGATCGACAGGCGCTCCGCTGCCCGCCCCACATGGCCTTCTTCGTACACCGCGACGAAATAACGCAGTTGCTTGAAATCCATAAGTAATGCTTATCGAAAATGCTGGAAAATCGAAATGGCCGAGTGCCCCCAAGGCGCCTAGTCTAGCGCCTATTCACAGGGCTTACAGGGCCGGAAAGCACGATGAGTAGTGTTTATGTTGACGGTGTTTGCATAGGCAAGGCAAAAAACCTCCGCCATGGGTTTATCGGTAATACCGACCAAGGTGCGATTGCCAAAGGGGTTCATCCATGAACCTGTTCAACCTGCGTCGCCCCGCCCCCAGCCTGGATGATCTGATCCTCGAGGCGAAGACCCCGGCTCTGCGAGACGATCTTTCCAGCGATTGCCTGATGCCCAGCGTGGCCCGCCCGCACCAGGTGTTTGTACGCGGCCAGGGCTCCTGGCTGTGGGACAGCGAAGACCGCGCCTATCTCGACTTCAGCCAGGGTGGCGGCGCCAACAGCCTGGGCCATAGCCCGCAGGTACTGACCCAGGCGTTGGCCGATCAGGCCCAATCGCTGATCAATCCCGGTAACAGCCTGCACAACCGCGTTCAACTGAACCTCGCCGACCGCCTGTGCCATCGCACCGGCAGCGACCAGGCCTACCTGCTCAACAGCGGCGCCGAAGCCTGCGAAGCGGCTATCAAGCTGGCGCGCAAATGGGGCCAACTGCACCGTGGTGGCGCCTATCGCATCATCACCGCCAGCAACGGGTGCCATGGCCGCAGCTTTGCCGCGATGTCGGCCTCGGCAGCCGCCAGTGAAAACCGTTTTGAGCCCCAGTTGCCAGGCTTCAGCCACGTGCCGTTCAACGACCTGCCGGCGCTGCACGCGGCGGTGGATGCGCAAACCGTGGCAATCATGCTGGAACCGATCCAGAACGATGCCGGCGTCATTCCCGCGACCGAGCATTACCTCAAGGGTGTCGAACGCCTGTGCCGTGAACTGGGAATCCTGTTGATCCTCGATGAAGTGCAAACCGGCACCGGCCGTTGTGGCACGTTGCTCGCCGAACAGTACTATGACGTTCGCGCCGACATCATCACCCTGGGCAAGGGCTTGGGGGGCGGTGTGCCGCTGGCGGCGTTGCTGGCACGGGGCAAAGCGTGTTGTTTTGAGCTGGGTGAGCTGGAAGGCACCCACCACGGCAACGCGCTGATGGCTTCCGCCGGTGTGGCGGTGCTTGATACGGTGCTGAACCACGGATTTCTTGAACACGTCTGCGAGGTCGGCACTTACCTGGGTGAAGGGCTTGCCCGCCTGGCGCATCGCTATGACCAGGGTGAACTGCGCGGCCAGGGCCTGCTGTGGGGGCTGAGTCTGTCGGAGGATTCGGCAGATGCGGTGGTAAACGCCGCGCTCAGTGAAGGCCTGATCCTGAGCGCGCCGCAACCCGATTGCCTGCGCTTCACCCCGGCGCTCACATTGAGCAAAAGCAACGTCGACGAAATGCTCCTGCGTCTGGCCCGTGCCTTCTCCCGGGTGCGCACTGCACAGCTGCAATGCCGCAAGGGCATTGCCGTTTAACCCCCATATTTCCTGAACCGTCTCGCGGTATACGCGGCGCCTCCAGCCTGATTTTTTTGGCTGGGGGCGTTTTTTTGTCCGCGAATTAGACGATGGCTGAGTGCCAGATCCCACTGAACCCTTACCAGCGGCCAAGGTCGATTAGCTTGTACGGCTCACACGAGCCGATTTTTCTGGAGCTGAACCCATGGATATCATTCGCATCATCATCGCTATTCTGCTGCCGCCACTGGGTGTGTTCCTGCAAGTGGGTTTCGCTGGCGCGTTCTGGCTGAACATCCTGCTGACCTTGTGCGGTTACATTCCCGGCATCGTGCACGCGGTGTACATCATCGCCAAACGCTAAAAGACCTCAGCCTTTCGCGATCAGCCGTGAGTTGCGCTCATTGCGAAAGGCCAGTTGCTCAATGGTCTGGGTGGCGTGCTCCGCTTCTTCGCGGGCCTGGAGGATCATGCCGTGATGCTCCGATTTGCTGCACACCGGGTCAGCATTGCTGGCATCCCCGGTCAGCATGAACGCCTGGCAGCGGCACCCACCGAAGTCCTTTTCCTTCTCGTCACATGAACGGCACGGCTCGGGCATCCAGTCGTAGCCGCGAAAGCGGTTGAAGCCAAACGAGTCGTACCAGATGTGTTGCATGCTGTGGTCGCGCACATTGGGAAATTGCACCGGCATCTGTCGGGCGCCGTGGCACGGCAGGGCAGTACCGTCCGGCGTTACCGTCAGAAAAATGCTGCCCCAGCCATTCATGCAGGCTTTCGGGCGTTCTTCGTAGTAATCCGGCGTGACGAATATCAGCTTGCACGGGTGGCCTTCGGCTTCGAGCTTGGCGCGGTATTCGTTGGTGATGCGTTCGGCGCGCTCCAGCTGTTCTTGGGTCGGCAACAGGCCGACACGATTGAGCTGGGCCCAGCCGTAGAACTGGCAGGTGGCAAGCTCGACAAAGTCCGCTTCCAGGGCAATGCACAGCTCGATGATGCGGTCGATCTTGTCGATATTGTGCCGATGGGTGACGAAGTTCAGCACCATCGGGTAGCCATGGGCTTTTACTGCCCGGGCCATTTCGAGTTTTTGCGCGAAGGCTTTTTTCGAGCCGGCCAGCAAGTTGTTCACTTGCTCGTCACTGGCCTGGAAACTGATCTGGATATGGTCCAGGCCGGCCTTCTTGAAGTCGCTGATCTTCTGCTCGGTGAGGCCGATGCCGGAGGTGATCAGGTTGGTATAGAAACCCAGCTTGCGCGCCTCGGCGATCAGTTCGGCGAGGTCCTGGCGCACCAGCGGCTCACCGCCGGAAAACCCCAGTTGCGCAGCGCCCATTTCCCGGGCTTCACGAAATACCTTGATCCACTGTTCCGTGCTCAGTTCCTTGCCCTGCTCGGCGAAATCCAGCGGATTGGAGCAGTACGGGCATTGCAGCGGGCAGCGGTAGGTCAGCTCGGCCAGCAACCAGAGCGGCAGGCCGATTTCCGGCTTGGGTGGCAGGTCAGGCAAGTTCGATCCAGTGCTGAGCACGGGCAACCTCCATGAATTGCTCGATGTCTTCACCGAGCTCGGGCACGCCAGGGAACTGCTTGTCCAACTCGGCGATGATTGCGCTGACATCGCGCTCGCCGTCGATCAAGCCACCGATCAACGCGGCGCTGTCGTTGAGCTTGATCATGCCTTCCGGGTACAGCAGCACATGGCCTTTTTGCGCCGGTTCGTACTGGAAACGATAGCCCTGGCGCCAGGTCGGTTTTTTGCTGCGATCGAAGCTCATAGGGTGATCCCCTTATGCCATACACGCTGATCGGTCACGCTGTGATACGGCGGGCGTTTCAGTTCATAAGCCATGCTCATTGCATCGAGCATGCTCCAAAGAATGTCCAGTTTGAACTGGAGAATTTCCAGCATGCGCTCCTGGCCTTCGCGGGTGGTGTAGTGCTGCAGGGTGATGGCCAGACCGTGCTCCACATCCCGGCGAGCCTGGCCCAGGCGGGTGCGGAAATACTCGTAGCCGGCGGGGTCGATCCATGGGTAATGCTGGGGCCAGCTGTCGAGGCGCGACTGGTGGATCTGCGGGGCGAACAACTCGGTCAGGGAACTGCTGGCGGCTTCCTGCCAGCTGGCCCTGCGGGCGAAGTTGACGTAGGCGTCTACCGCAAATCGTACGCCCGGCAGTACCAACTCCTGGGAGCGCAGTTGATCCGGGTCGAGGCCGACGGCCTGTCCCAGGCGCAACCAGGCTTCAATGCCGCCGTCTTCGCCGGGAGCGCCGTCGTGATCCAGCAGGCGCTGGATCCACTCACGACGAATCTCCCGGTCCGGGCAGTTGGCCAGGATCGCGGCGTCCTTGAGGGGAATGTTCACCTGATAATAAAAACGGTTGGCGACCCAGCCCTGGATCTGCTCGCGGGTGGCGCGGCCTTCGTACATCGCCACGTGATACGGGTGATGGATATGGTAGAAGGCGCCCTTGGCGCGCAGGGCCTGTTCGAACTCGGCGGTGGTCAGCGGTGTGTCAGTCATTTGGCTCGTTCCTACAATTCAATGCTCATGCCGTCGTACGCCACTTCTACATTGCGTCGCAGCAGCTCGGCTCGCTCGGGCGAGTCTTCATCCAGGATCGGGTTGGTGTTGTTGATGTGGATAAGCACCTTGCGCTGCTTGGGCAACTGCTCCAGCACTTCCAGCATGCCGCCGGGGCCGTTTTGTGCCAGGTGGCCCATCTCGCGACCGGTGCGGGTGCCGACGCCACGGCGCTGCATTTCGTCGTCGTCCCACATCGTGCCGTCCACCAGCAGGCAATCGCTGCCGGCCATGATTTCCAGCAACGGTGCGTCAACCTTGCCCAGGCCCGGCGCATAGAACAGCTTGCCGCCGGTGCGCAGGTCTTCGACGATCAGGCCGATGTTGTCGCCCGGGTGTGGGTCGAATCGGTGAGGCGAGTAGGGCGGTGCCGCGCTACGCAGGGGCAATGGCGTAAAGCGCAGGTTGGGGCAGGCGGGGATCGTGAAGCTGGCGTCCAGCTCGATGCGGTTCCAGGCCAGGCCGCCGTTCCAGTGGGTCAGCATGGTGAACAGCGGGAAGCCGGTGCTCAGGTCTTCATGGACCATGTCGGTGCACCACACCTGGTGCGGGCAGCCTTCGCGCAGGCTGAGCAGACCGGTGGTGTGGTCGATCTGGCTGTCCATCAGGATGATCGCGCTGATGCCGGTATCCCGCAGCGCGCGGCCCGGTTGCATCGGGGCGAAGCCTTGAAGCTGGGCGCGGATATCTGGCGAGGCGTTGCACAGCACCCAGTTCACGCCGTCATCGGAAATCGCGATGGACGACTGGGTACGCGCCTCGGCCCGCAGGCTGCCGTCGCGAAAACCTGCACAGTTCACGCAGTTGCAGTTCCATTGCGGGAAACCACCGCCCGCGGCGGAACCTAGAATCTGGACAAACATGGCCGCTCCATTACACACAACTCAAAAATAAAAACGCCCCGGGCGAGCCGAGGCGTTGCATTGCGATACAAAGCCAATCAGCGGCTGGCAAAGTACATGGTGACTTCAAAGCCGATACGCAGATCAGTGTAAGCAGGTTTGGACCAGGTCATGTTCTTACTCCTACGAAGGGAAGGGACGTTTACTACCAAGTAATACATATAGTCCACCTCCAAGCGGAGATGTTCAGATGTGTGCATGTGAATGTTACGTATTTCTTTTGAAGATAGCGCTGTCCTGCGGGAAAAAGCCTTTTACCGAAGCGGCAATGATCAGCCAGATCGTTGCCAGGAGCCGGCGGCACAAGCGCCATTGGCCACACAGCACCATCCGCCTGCAGCAGCATCGAGTTGCTGTGCAGCTACCATTAAATCCTCGCGGGTGCGGGTCTGGATGAAATCTTGCAGCTGCTGGATGTAATCCGACGGGTGGCCTGCCAAGTGCGCGTGCCAGAGCAGTTCAGCGGCTTGGGAAGTGGGTAGGGCGTCGAGGGAAAATTGCCGGGCCAGATCGTTCGGCAGTTCGCTGGCGTTGATCAGCGCGGGCAGTTGCTTCAGGAACGCCTGCAGGCGGTCAAGTATTTGCGCAAGAGACGCGCTTGGGGATTGCACCCCAAACAGCAGGCCGGTTTGCCCGCTGTACTGTCGGATGCCGCTGAACACCGCGTAGCCCAATTGAAGCTCAACACGCAGTTGCTGGTAGAACGGCGCTTGCACCAGATGTGCGAGGAGGCGCCAGCAAGCCTCGTCCGCCAGGGAGCGTGTGGGTGTCGGGCAGAACAGCAGCAACGCGGCGTCGCTGGAATCGGTCCTGACTTCGTGCCAACGATGCTGGCTGCTGATTGACGGCAGTTCGCTGATAGCCGCTTGGGGTTGGCCGGGCAGTTTCCCGGCTGCACTTTTTATCGCCGTCTCGCAGGCGGCGGGCAGTCCCACGGCAAGCCCTTGCCAGCGAGCGGTTGACCATCGGTCTTGCCCAGCAACCTGCTGTGCAGCTGGGATGTCGGCGCAATACTCGGGTAATGCCTTGAGCAACTGTCGGATCGCCATTGCCGGTACCGGGAACGATGACGCTCCGGCATTTTCGTCGAGGCGGGTCAGCTCACGGGCCACTTCCTCCAATATCGCGGGCATGGGTTCGTGCAGCCCTAGCATCTTCAGCTGCCAGTGACCGCCGATTGTCTCGAAAGACAACTGGACGCCAGCCTGGCTGGCGTTCTCACGCAGCCGTGGGAAAAGCTCTGCATCCAGCGGCGAATCCAGATGCCAGCGCAGGTAGAGCGCGCCTTCATCTGTGTCGCCTGGCAAGGCCTGGCTGAAGGTCAGCGCCGAAAGATCCTTCCGCCCACGGGAGCGATCCTGGGCGAACGTGCGCAGGCCGCGATGGGCGCTGGTTTGCCCGCGAATCAGCCCCGGGCGCTCTTCCCTGGCTGCCGGCTGCAGGAACGGATTGGCGGGCGGCAGTTGCCAGGCGTGCCGGGACGGCGGCAATTGCAGCGAGTCCAGCAGGGTCTTGAGGGAGCTGGCGCTTTGCTCGGACAGGACGAGTTCGTTGGCCTGCCGGGCCAATGCCAGGGCACCACTGACCTGTTGTTTGCGAGCAAGCAGCAAGGCGTACTCTTCCCGCAGGGGCGCCCAGTCACTGTGTGCGAAAAAGCTCAGCCAGTCGTGCAGCAGTTCTTGGATCAGTGTCGTCTGCTGCGCACCCTGAGTGTCCAGGGTGAACTTGATATCCAACAACGCCTGTCCGGCAAATTGATACAGCGCCGTTGCGTTAATGGCGCTGACTAACTGCCGCGACTGCAACTCGGCGAGCAACCCGCCGGGCGCCGAAGTGTTCAGCCACAGGCAGAGGAAATCCAGCGCCTCAGGGGAAGCCTCGCTTGCCACCACCTGATGCCAGTGGTGTTCATCGGTGTGTTGATAAGTACGTTGATTGCCGGCCAGCAACGCTGGCGCCGGCGTCTGTCGCCGCAGAGGTGCAGTCTTCAGCGCAGCGCCAAACTGATGCGCCAATGCCTCCAGCTCCACCAGCGACTGAGGGCCCGCAAGGCTCAAGGTCATCTGCCCGGTATGATAGAAACCTTCATAAAAATCCCGCAACGCCTGCTGAAAATCCTCACGCTCTACCTCCAAGCTATCCCGGTTGCCCGCATGAAACGCGCGCAACGGATGATCCGCCGCAACACCTTCCAGCAACGCTTGTTGCTGTTGCGCCGTGGCATCTTGCGACCAGGCAATAAACTCCGCCTGCAATACTTCGCGCTCACGCAACTGGTCTTCCAGGGTCAGGCGCGGATGGGCGAGCATGTCCCCCAGGCGCTCCAGTGCGGCTTCAAATGCCGTAACAGGCACCTCAAAGAAAAAGTCGGTAGTGCGCTCGCGGGTGCTGGCATTCACCTGTCCACCCTGGCGCTGCACGTAGGCCATCAGCCCGTCGCTTGCAGGAAAACGCCCGGTGCCCAGGAACAATAAATGCTCAAGAAAATGCGCCAGTCCCGGCCACGCCAGGGGCACATCGTGGCTGCCCGCTGCAACGCGCAAGGCAGCCGCGGCGCGCTTCAAGCGCGGCGCATGATGCAAGGAAACCCGCAGGCCGCTGGCCAGGGTCAATTGAAGGTGATGAGGGTGGGCCGGCGCAGGCATGAGCACTTCCGAAACGTAGGAAGTGCCTATGCTAGCGCAAACCTGCGGGATCAGTGCTTGTGCAACGCCCCATAAAGCTCGGGACGACGGTCCAGCAGGTAGCGATTGGCCGCGCGTGAGTCGACCATCAACTGCCGATCGAGTGTGCCCACGATCAGCGCTTCATCCAGACCGGCCTGGGCAATCCGCTGGCCGTCCGGCGCGGCGATGCTGCTTTGCCCGCAATACTGGATCTCGCCTTCCTGCCCACAGTAATTGGCGTAGGCCACATAACACTGGTTTTCAAACGCCCGCGCCCGCACGATCACATCGGCGACGAAATCGAAAGGCACCATATTGGCCGTCGGCACCAGGATCAGCTCCGCCCCGGCCAGCGCCAGGCGCCGGGTGTTCTCCGGGAATTCCAGGTCATAGCAAATCAGGAAACCCAGCTTCCAGCCGTTCAATTCCACCAGCGGAAAATCATCGTCGCCGGCGCTGAACATCGAGTTGTCGAGGTCGCCAAACAGGTGGGTCTTGCGGTAGTTGCACAGGCGTTGGCCGTTGGCGTCTATCAACTGCACGGCGTTGTAGATCTGCCCGTCTACACCGCGTTCCGGATAGCCATAGAGGATCGCCACGCCCGAGTTTCTCGCCAGCGCGGCGATGGATTGGGCAGCGGGACCGTCCTGGGTTTCAGCCAAGGCGCCGACCGCTTCCACGCCGATGTTATAGCCGGTGAGAAACATCTCCGGCAGTACCAGCAGGTCGGCGTCGGTGGCCTCTTGCGCCAACTGATGCAGGCGCTTGAGATTACCGGCCACGTCCAGCGGCAAAGGCGGGCATTGATACAGGGCAACACGCATGGGCAACTCCTTATTCGGGCAGAGCGATTGGCCCGATCTCGTCGAACACATCGCCCGGGCCCGGGTTCTGCGGATGAGTGCTGCCACCGAAGTGAGTCATGATGCCCCACACCGCGTTCAGCGAGGTTTGCACGGCGCCTTCAACCCACGCCGGGGTCCAGGACACGTCGTCACCGGCGATGAAAATACCGCGTTGCTCCGCCGGCATGTCCTTCTGCATGAAGTGCGCGTACATCCGCTGGTTATAGCGATAGTGGCCGGGAAGTGCGCCTTTGAAAGCACCGAGGAAATGCGGGTCGGCTTCCCATGACACGGTGATCGGATCGCCGATGATCCGCGCGGCGATGTCGACTTTCGGGTAGATCTTCTTCAGCGCATCCAGAGCCAGTTTCACGCGTTTCTCGATGGGTTGCGGAAGCATTTTCAGCGCATCGCTCATCCAGGAGTAGGACAGGCAAATCACCCCCGGCTTGTCGTCACCGTTGTCGAACAGATAGGTGCCGCGGGTCAGGCGATCCGTCAGCGTCATGCTCATCAGGTCGCGGCCGGTTTCCGGATCCTTGTCCTTCCAGAACGGCCGGTCGACCATCACGAAAGTCTTCGACGACTGCATGTAGCGGGTGCGGTCCAGGGCCATCCACATCTTTTGCGAGAACAGGGTTTCGTCGCACTCGATCTGGGTGGTCAGCAGCCAGCTCTGGCAGGTGGTCAGCACGGCGGCGTATTCGCGGGTGTCACCGTAGTTGTCGGTGACGGCGAAACGGCCGTCCGGCGCGTGGGCAATGCGCTTGACCCCGGCCCGTGGCGCACCGTTGTGCAGGGAACTGAGGCTGGTGCCTTCGGGCCAGTGGGCGCAACGCTCCGGCACATGGCGCCAGATGCCCATGGGCACTTGGGCGACGCCGCCGACCACCAGATGCTGGTGATCGTCGCAGTTGGTCATCACCACGCGGAAGATTTCCAGCATCGAGTTGGGGAAGTCCGAGTCCCAGCCGCCGGTGCCGAAACCGACCTGGCCGAACACTTCGCGGTGATGAAAGGACAACTTGGCGAACGCTTTGGAGGTCGCTACGAAGTCGTAGAAGGTGCGGTCGTCCCACAACGGAACCAGCGTATTCCACAGCTCTTTAAGGCGCGGTACGTCACGGTCGCGGATGGCTTGCTGGATATCGGCGAACTGCGAGCCGGCTTCCAGGGCGTCGGCCCAGGCGTCAGCCACTTCCTGGAACAGCGCAGGAAGGTCAGCGAGTTTCTGTGCGTAGTGCGTCTGGCCTTCGAGGTCGATGACCGTGCTGCCGGAAGCCGGCGTCAGTGGGTTGGGAAACGGTTTGGTCTCCAGCCCGAGCTTGTCCACATAGTGGTAGAACGCGGTGGAGGACACCGGGAAGCGCATGCCACCCAGTTCCGCAATGATGCCTTCGGCGCCTTCAAACGCCTGGGAGCGCAGGCGGCCACCCATTTTCGAGGCTTCATACACTACGGGTTTAAGTCCCAGCTTCATCAGCTCGTAGGCGGCCACCAACCCGGCAATCCCGGCGCCGACGATCGCCACTTCGGCGCCGTGGTTGGCCGCCGGAATGCTGCCCAGGCCCGCCGGATGTTCGATCCAGTCATCAAAGGCGAACGGAAAGTCCGGGCCAAAGATGGTGATTGGCTTTTTACCGTTGGCGGGGTGGCGGTTGGGCTTGCTGATGGTGCTGGAAGGAATGCTCATGGCTGACCTTGCTGGCGGCTCGGCGGGGCGCGACCCGCTGAGTATAGGAAAAGATGGCAGCCATTCTAGGGAGCGTAGCGTTCGTTAATAAGACGCAATGTGTCGTCGGATTGAATTGTTTTTAGTCAGAATGACGAGCTTGCTGGTCAGATTGGTTGTCCGCGATCCAGTTTGTTACTGAGGATGATCGAGGTGGTGGTCTTCTCCACGCCGTCGACGCTGCCGATCTGGTCCAGCAGTTGATCCAGCTGTTCCGGCGAATCGGTGCGCAGCCAGGCCACATAATCGAACTCGCCGCTTACCGCACATAACTGCTGAACCTGCGCCATGGCGCTGATCCGGCGCAGCACTTCCTTGCCGGAGCGCGGTTGCACGGTGATCCCCACGTAGGCCTGCAAACCACCGTCCACCACCCGCTGGCTGAGGCGCACGCCATAGCCGGTAATCACCTGGGTTTTTTCCAGGCGCGCCAGGCGTGAGGTGACGGTGGTGCGTGCGATGCCCAGTTGCCGGGCAAGCATGGCCACGCTTTCGCGCGCGTTGATCTGCAAGGCGGCGATCAACTGGCGATCGATTTCATCGAGGACGGGAGGGTGAGAGGCGGGCAAGGTTTTCTCCGGCGCGGGCATCAATGGGCGAACATGTTACAGGCTCGGTCCTGGCGATACTGCCCGCCCGGCCGGGAATTTATTTTCGCCGCTGATCGAACACATTATTTTGTGCCAGATTGTGAAAAGTAACTGTTTGGTACATTATTTTGCGTTAGGTATACAGGAAGGACGTTTGCGCGATGAATAACTTTGGGGCTGCCACCGGCAGCAGATGGTTGCTGGTTGGGCTGGGCCTGCTGATCGCCTTGATTGGCCTGGGTTTGGCAGGCGGTGGCGGTTACCTCGTAGTGTTGGGCGGCAGTTGGTATTTCCTGCTGATGGGCCTGGCGATGCTGGTCTCTGGTGTGCTGATCGCCAAGCGCCGGCCTCAGGGCGCATGGCTGTACGCCGTGGCATTGGTGCTGACTGCGATCTGGGCGGTGTGGGATACCGGTCTGGAATACTGGCCGTTGGTTTCGCGAGTCCTGACCTTCGCCGTCATCGGCCTGGTAGTCGCGCTGATTTATCCACAGCTCGCCCGCGCTTCCGGATCGACACCCGGGCGCGGCGCCTATGGCGTTGCCGGGCTGCTGGGCCTGGGCGTGGTCGCCACCCTGGCGTACATGTTTGTACCGACCCACGTGGTCAAGGCCAGCAGTGAGCCTGCGGTGACTGCGGTAACGCCGGGCACCGAGCAAAAAGACTGGGCCCACTGGGGCAACACCACCGCCGGCAATCGGTTTGCCGCGCTGGACCAGATCAACAAAGGCAACATCGACAAGTTGCAGGTGGCCTGGACCTTCCACACCGGCGACATCCCCGAGAGCAATGGCGCCGGTGCCGAAGACCAGAACACCCCGCTGCAGATCGGTGACAGCGTTTACGTGTGCACCGCCTACGGCAAAGTGTTTTCCCTGGATGCCGATACCGGTGCCCAACGCTGGAAATTCGACCCCCAGGGCAGCGGCCCCAACTGGCAGCGTTGCCGTGGCCTGGGGTATTTCGACAGCAGTGCCAGCGAGCAACCCGCCGGCGCCAAAGCCTGTGTGAAACGTCTGTTTCTGCCGACCGGCGATGCCCGGTTGATTGCGATCAATGCTGAAACCGGTGCGCCTTGCGAAGACTTCGGCGACCACGGCACTGTCGACCTGAAGACCGACATGGGCGAAGTGAAGCCCGGTTATTACCAGCAAACCTCGACGCCACTGGTGGCGGGCGATGTGGTGATCGTGGGCGGGCGTGTGGCAGACAACTTCTCCATCGGCGAGCCGCCGGGCGTGGTGCGCGCATTTGACGTGCACAGCGGTGAATTGGTGTGGGCCTGGGATCCGGGCAACCCGAACACCACCAAACGCCCACCTGCGGGCGAGACCTACACCCGTGGCACGCCGAACGTGTGGTCGGCCATGTCCTACGACGCCAAGCTCGGCCTGGTCTACCTGCCTACCGGTAACGCCACCCCGGATTTCTTCGCCGGTGAACGCACCGCCTATGACGACAAGTGGAGTTCCTCCATCGTCGCCCTCGACGTGAAGACCGGCCAGGTGCGCTGGCACTTCCAGACCACTCACCATGACCTGTGGGACTTTGACCTGCCGGCACAGCCGCTGCTCTACGACATTCCGGATGGCAACGGCGGCGTGCAACCGGCACTGGCCCAAGTCACCAAGCAAGGTGAAATCTTCCTGCTCAACCGCGAAACCGGCGTGCCCATCGCCCGGGTCGAAGAGCGCCCGGTGCCCCAGGGCAATGTGCCCGGCGAACGTTATTCGCCGACCCAGCCGTTCTCGGTGGACATGCCTTCGATCGGCAATCAGCAACTGACCGAATCCGACATGTGGGGCGCCACGCCGTTTGACCAGTTGATGTGCCGCATCCAGTTCAAGGGCATGCGCCACCAGGGCGTCTATACGCCGCCAGGCCTGGACCGCGCGCTGCAATTCCCGGGCTCCCTGGGCGGAATGAACTGGGGCAGCGTGTCAGTGGACCCGAACACCCACTACATGTTCGTCAACGACATGCGCCTGGGTTTGGCCAACTACATGATCCCGCGCGACAAGATTGCCGCCGGTGCCAGTGGCATCGAAATGGGCGTGGTGCCGCAAGAAGGTACGCCGTTCGGTGCGATGCGCGAGCGCTTCCTCTCGGCGGCGGGCATTCCGTGTCAGAAGCCGCCGTTCGGCACCCTGTCGGCCATCGACCTGAAAACCCACAAGCTGATGTGGCAAGTGCCGGTGGGTACGGTTGAAGACACCGGGCCGCTGGGCATCCGCATGCACATGCCGATTCCGATCGGCATGCCGACCCTTGGCGCGTCCCTGGCCACCCAGTCCGGCTTGCTGTTTTTCGCCGGCACCCAGGACTTCTACCTGCGCGCCTTCGATACCGGCAACGGCAATGAGATCTGGAAATCCCGCCTGCCTGTGGGTAGCCAATCGGGGCCGATGACCTATGTGTCGCCCAAGACTGGCACCCAGTACATCGTGCTAACCGCCGGCGGCGCGCGACAGTCGCCGGACCGTGGGGACTATGTGATTGCCTACGCGTTGCCCAAGAAATAGGGCGTGAAAAAGCCGCACGGATGTGCGGCTTTTTTTTGCGTCTCAGATCGCGTCAGCCAGCAGGCATCGGGCAAAGAGTTGTGGCACCGGGAGGTTGCGCTGGCTATAGCGGCTCAGCAGGATGATTTCCCGGTGAAAGGTCAGCTCGCCCAGCGGGATGACACGCACCTGCGGGGATCGGTCCAGCCATAGTCCGGCGTGGGGAACCAGTGAAACGCCCAGGCCGCACTCGACCATTTTGACCAGCGCCTCGATCTCGTCCAGTTCCAGCGCCACTTGCACATCCAGCCGCTGCTCCCGCAGAAAACGGCTGACCAGCCGCCCGCCAAACGAAGCGCGGTCGTAGCGCACGTGGGGATGAGCTTCGAGCAGTTGCAGCGGGTCATCACCCTTGACCGTGTGCGGCACGATCAACACAAACGGCTCCTTGCGCAGCACCTGTACGTGCAGTTCCTTGGGCAAATCAAAGGGCGGGCGAATGATGATCGCCGAATCCAGCTCGCCTGCGTCTACCTGGCTGAGCAACTCCAGGGAAACCCCTGGCACTAATTTGCATTCGACCGTCGGCGCAGCCTGGCGCAAGCGCACGAGGGCCTGGGGCAGCAGCCCGGTCTGGGCGGTGGTGATGGCGCCGACTTTCAATTCGCCACGGTATTCGTTGGCATCCACCGGCACGGCCATGCGGTTGAACGTCTCGAGAATCTCCTTGGCCAGTGGCAGCGCGCGGATGCCCGCCGCATTCAATGTGGCCTGGCGCCCGGTGCGGTCGAACAGCTGCACGCCGAGCACCTGCTCCAACTGGCGAATCTGCGCGCTTACCGCCGACTGCGTCAGCCCGATATGCATGCCCGCTGCGGCGAACGTGCCATGGCGGGTAACGGCGATAAAGGTTTTCAGTTCCCGCAGCATGGGCGTCTCGATTGATCAAAATAATTTGAGCTCGCTGCGAAAACTATCGTCTTTCCATCGGTTACGGCAAGGCTAGACTCGCAAGGACTTAATACCCATAGAGGTTAAACCTGATGGCACTGGCTCCCTTTCACCTGGCAATTCCGGTATTCGACCTGGCGGCAGCGCGGCAGTTTTATGGTGAGGTGTTTGGGTTGGAGGAGGGACGAGCCAGTGATCACTGGGTCGACTTCGACTTCTTCGGGCATCAATTGGTGATTCATGAGCATCCGAAAACCGCCTCTCAAGAGGCGGCGCACACCAATGCAGTGGACGGCCACGACGTGCCGGTGCCGCATTTTGGCGTGGTGTTGAGTTGGGATGATTGGCATGCGTTGGCGGAGCGTTTGCAGGCACGCAATACCCGATTTGTGCTGGAGCCGCACATTCGTTTCAAAGGCCAGGTGGGCGAGCAGGCGACGTTGTTTCTGTTTGACCCATGCGGCAACGCGTTGGAGTTCAAGGCGTTCAAGGACATTGGGCAGTTGTTTGCCAAATGAGGGCGCTTTGATGAATGGCCTGGATGCGACGGGCATCGCCGAGGCGGTGGTTTCGGGGGCGATTACGCCGGCTTTGGTTGCTGAACACTTTCTTGCGCGCATAGGTGTCGACGAACCAGATATCCAGGCGTTTGTATCCTTCGACGCTGAGGCGGTGAGCAAGCAAGCCTGTGGGCTTGAGGGCTGCGCCGGTCTGCTCGCCGGCGTGCCCGTGGGGGTCAAGGACATCTTTGATACCGCCGACCACCCAACGGAATTCTATTCGCCGATTTACCTGGGTAATCGTCCATCGCGGGATGCCCATGTGGTGACGCTGCTACGCCAGGCGGGCGCGATTATCATGGGCAAGACCCACACCACCGAATTTGCCTACATGAACACCGGGCCGACGCGTAATCCGCTGGATTTGTCCTGCACTCCGGGTAGCTCCAGCGCGGGTTCCGCGGCGGGGATGGCGGCCGGGTTTTTCCCGTTGGCGTTGGGGACCCAGACGGCTGGGTCGTTGCTCAAGCCTGCGGCTTATTGCGGGTTGTTTGCCTTCAAACCTTCGTTTGGACTGGTCTCGCTGGAAGGCGTGAAACCCCTGGCGCCGAGCTTCGATACCGTGGGTTGGTATGGGCGCTCGGTACGTGATCTTGAGCGGGTGGCGCAGGTGTTGATTCGAGGGTTTCCGGCTGTTGAGGTCGGTCGTCGGCCTTTGCGGCTTGGTTTCTGCCGTACTTCTCGCTGGTCGGATGTGCAGCCGGTGGTGGCCCAGGCGATTGAGCTAGCGATAGCCAGGTTGGGGCCTCTTGTCAGTGAAGTCGTGTTGCCCGAGGCGTTCGACGGAGTATTCGACGATCACCAGTTGATCAACGATTGCGAAGGTGCCCGCTCATTGGCCAAGGAGTTTCAGTCTCATCCCGAACTACTCAGCGACTCGACGTTGGCCATGATCGAGCGCGCCCAGACGACGAGTTGGGAGCAGGAGTCGGCAGCCAAGGCCCGCCTGGTACAACTGGCCCCGCAGCTTGCGCAAATCTGCCAGCCGTTTGATGCGATGTTGAGTGTTTCCTGCGGGATGCTGGCGCCGGTGGGGTTGGCGACCACGGGCCCGTCGGACTTCATCAAGTTCTGGGGCGCTTTTGGCTTGCCGCAGGTGAATGTGCCGGTGATGCGTGGGGAAGGGGAGTTGCCGGTGGGGTTGCAGGTGATTGGGGCGTTTAGAGGGGATGCGCCGTTGCTGGGTACGGCGCAAGGCATTGTTGATGCGTTGGTAAGCTGAAAGGCACTATGGGGGAACACGTTGCTGATCTGTTGAGTGAGCCCCAGGCGGTTCATTCAGAGGATGAAAAATGAAATTCCCTGTGGTGATGCATAAAGACGCTGATTCAGATTACAGCGTGACCGTCCCGGACGTGCCAGGTTGCTTTTCTGCGGGCACAACCTTTTCCGAAGCTCTGGATAATGTCCGCGAAGCTTTAGCGCTGCACCTCGAGGGATTGGTTGCTGATGAGGAGCGGCTTCCTCAGGCTAGAGAGGTCGACGTCCATTTGGAGAATCCGGACTTTGCGGGTGGCGTGTGGGCGGTGATCGACTTTGATCTCACTCCTTACCTGGGCAAGTCAGTCAGGTTCAACGCCTCACTGCCTGAGCAACTTTTGAATCGTATCGATGAGCGAGTGCAAAAAGACCATCGCTATGCCTCGCGCTCTGGGTTCCTGGCGACGGCGGCTTTGCGCGAACTTTCCGTTTGATAACGGGCCGGTAGAGCACGCAGTACAAAAAAGGCTTACGCCGCAAAGCGTAAGTCTTTCTTTTATTCGAGGACGTGTGATCAGCGAGACTACGACCCCTTGCACACCTTCGCAGCGGCAGCATCGTTCGGGATAAATGAATCCGGCGCGCCCGGCTTCAGCACCACGTACCCTCGCCGCCACGGTTGATCGTCCACCAGATTCCAGCGATGCCCTGTGCCGGTGTTGTCTTCGGCGATCAGTACTTCACCCGGATGCAACGTGAACTTCTCACCGCCGCGAGTCACGAACGCCAGGGTGCCGGACAGCGTCATGACGTACTGTGGCTCCGGGTCGTTATGCCAGCTATACGAGGAATGCGCCGCCGTTTGCTTGAAGTGAATGGCGGTCACGTCATTGCGCATGCTCTGGTCGATGGTGCCTTCCAGTACGTGCGAATTGTTGTCGGCGCCGGTGCAGAGCTTGAATGCCTTGATGGAGTCAGTGGCGGCGGGGGCGGCTTGTGCGCCGCTCAAGGTTGCGAGGGTGATTGCGACGGCGGCTGTGGCACGCATGCCCAGGCGGTGGATAGAGTTGTGCGGTGAACGTTTCTTCTGGGGCATGGAACAAGTTTCCCTCGTGCTGGAGTGGCGTTGACTGGGAGCCATGGTCTTCGCCGTCGCCGTTCGGGACAACTAACTAATCTTTCATTGCTGCACGCCAGAAACGACAAAGCCGCGCAATGCGCGGCTTTCAAGATGGTGGGCCCAGTAGGACTCGAACCTACGACCAAGGGATTATGAGTTGCCATGTGAAGACATCAAGCTATGTAAGTCTACGTAAAGGAAAGTAAATGTACGGTAAATTAAATCTTTGCAAAACAGTAAGTTATCGAAATTTAGGTCTGGTTGAGCAAGCTGATCACTGTACCTAGATTGTACCTAGCTCCATACCTGCCGTTCCCTATGGTATTTGAGGTGGGCTAAGCTAGTCAGCTTGTCTTTCGCTCGCTGAGGACGTGCATACTATCTCTGAAATAAAATCAAGTGTCGGCCGAGGTAGCGAGGAAGAAGTGGTCTCTAAGCTTGCTTTGTATTTAATGCTGGAGATGCGAGGGTCGATTGGATCTTTAAATACTGGTATATCGCTCATACTGTAAAGCATGAAGTTTTGTTCTGAAAAGCCTAGGTCGAAACGTCGATCTATTTTTTCTGAAAAGTCGCTACCCAGCGCTTTAGCAACATTGCTCCACAGTTTTTTTCGAAGTAATGGGTAGTCTGATATCGAGTTGTCAATTTTTCGTGCTATGTCCATGATTCCTATGCCGCTACCAAGAGGAAGCATAAGCAATGAGGCGACATAACCACTTGCGTTCGCGGGTACACACAGTTGGTCCAAAGAGAAGTCATGGATTCTCGTTGGCTGAGTAGTGGATTTAACTTCTAAGTACGCGTTGTTCCAAGAAAAATCGAACCGATCATAAGGATCATCATGCCAATAACTTAGTATCTTAGGGATATTTCCGGAGCGTTCGATAATAAATAGTTCTGCCCATAATCCAGAAACCTCTCTTCTGTTTGGCCGAGACATGTCTCTAAATAGAGCCAAGAGGTCTTGGATGCTGGACTCAAGTTGTTTGGTCATTGCTTTAGAGGGAAGGGTTTCAATTGCCGCGCTGAAGCAATTTATAAAAAGTTCATAGAGTTCAGGTACTTCCGAGTCGCATGTGATGACGGCAAACTGGTCTTGAAGCGAGTCTTCGTCTGTTTGAATTTTACATGTGCTATGGAATTGGGCGCTGATGTAACGGTATTGAATTCCGGGCACATATTTTATGGGGCTTGAATCGTGGAGTAGAAAAATAGGTTCCCCATCAACGCCCTTCGTAAGAAAGTCTCTCCGTCTGCTTGACAAGGACAGAGCAATAAAATCTTCAGTTGATTTCGCTAGGGGTAAGTTGGAGAACTTTGAGAGTAACACCTTATCCTCTCGCCTCAACTAATAGGGTTTTCTTCAGTTTTTTGGGAATGTTCAATGCGAACCAAGAAACTTCGCGGATATCCGCGCTCGCTCGATCTCGTTGTACTGTGCCTAGATCAAATTTTCTAAGCTGTAATGTGACTCGCTCAACAGAACAAAAGTCCTTGTCATTAAAAGAATCGGCACTTTGGCTAAAGTATTGATTTATTGGCGCGTATTTATGGTCTGCAGTTAGTCCCCGCCCCGCATTTCTCATGCGATATCCTATCTGAAGCTTGTTCATAAGGAATACGTCAACCATTACGCTACTATCTTTTCTTAATAGTACCGCTAATGCTACTAGCATCGCACTATGTTCTTCGGCATCTCTGGGGTCTCTAACTGCAACCTTGAGCAAGAACTCTTCGAGTATCACCCGCAATGGAATTGCGTCGAATACGTTATGAGGGGTATCACCATTGGCTGAATGAAATTTAGCTAAAGTTGATGCATTGACGACTGGGCCATAACGCAACCCCCATTGCCCGACGATCTCTGAGAGAAGGTTACGATTATGCTCTGCCGCTGCCTCGTCCCTTTGAAGGACATCCGGAACTAGCCATCCATCCACCGGTATTCGTCTTGTGCCTAGACCAATAACATTGGGTCTAGTTGGTTTCAATAGTTCAGTAAGTACAAAGTCGCGACGCCACTCTACTAGTGGTTTTCCTCTGTGCTCGACAAGCGCTGATCGAACAAATTCTTCGTGCTCAACGTACTCGGAAAATGCAGCCTGTACACTTGGCTGAATAAAAACTCTGCACAACCCAAGGTATTTCCGCTTGTAACCAAAAAAACGAGCTCGTTGCTGAAGCGTGTCTGCCGCAGGAGTGCCGCCCAGTGGTCGGGGCATATAGGTGATGCACAGTCCTTCGACGGTGTACCCACGGTCTAATTTCGCACCTCCTACCAAAATCCAGTAGCGCGTTTGTTTCCAACTGATATTTTTTTCAGCATCAGGGGTGCCGTTCACTTCGACAACAAGAAGCTCATCAAAAACGTCATCGACCATCGCTGCAATCAAATCAGGTAGCGGCCTCATGTTGGGCTCAGAGAGCACTAGAGAGTCATATTCCTCTGAGAAAGTTTTGAGCACGCTGCTTGGGTTTTTAGAATATTGGCTTTCTACAAAATCTGATATTCCTGCCTTGGCTTTGTCGACCCATGCTTTATATTCTTTGTGCGATGATGTCTTGACCGCTGGGTGTACCATCATTGAGCGATTTCGGTCTTTGCCTGTCATGCCCTTCTCTCTAGTTAGAGAATGTTGTGCAGCAACAAGTAAGAAAAAACGAAGGGCTTTTATTAAGCTTTTGGGCGGACCGCTAAGGATATTTGTTTTTGTTGGGACTTCGATGGAAGGAATATCACATATGAGATTTTTGTTCTCTAGAAAGAACGCTTTGCCGCCAGTGTAGGATGTGCCAGGTGTGACTATCTCAGCAAATGAGGCGTTGAGTAAATCAGTTTGCGCGATTAAAAGGTTGGCTTGTGGGGTTGCTGTATATTGTAAATAAGAGTGGTGTGGTAGCACATCTCTGAGATTTAATATCTTTTCATATGTCGCACTTTTTTCGACGTCGGGTATTTGGCCTCCCCGAATTTTTGCAGCTTTAGTATTTAAACTCGCTTGATCGCTTTCGTCATCAACTATCAGCGTTGGAACAAACTTCAGATTTATTTTTTTCAAGACTTCGGCGAGTTTTTCGAGGTGTCCGCCGTGTTTTAGGACAGTAATTAGTAACGCCTTTTTTGTGGACTTTTTTGTCCAGGCACTAACTTTACTTTCGATTTGGTTCTGCGCAGCTTTTGTCGGATTGGATAGATGGAACCAGTCGTCACCGCCTTCGTCAATACCTAGATCTTTTCTAAGTCGATCTTCAGATTGATCGCGCAGGTTGTTCTTGGTTCCTGCCAAAACGATAACTAAACCGTATCCATTGTCACGTGCTAGAGCGATAACTGTTTCAAAAGACATCGTCTTGCCACTTTGTACATAGCCTACAACTAACCCTGTTTCTCGTCCGGACGGCTCAGATGGTGGTAGGCATCGCCCAAGAATTCGTTGAGCTTCTTGAAGTACGGAATCGGTACCTTCAGTAAGATCCTCGTAGCTAGGTCCATTAGGGTCTTGAGATTTCGCCTTTAGAAAATCGTTCGTAAACTCTTTTAGCTCAGGTACCCAGCGAAGTGGAGGAGTTATAGTAGACAAGATTTTGATGGAAGTTGTCATAGGGTACCTGTACGCACTAAGGCGCCGCGCATCAGTTGATTGAAATTGAAAAGAAAGGTTTCTGGCGCGGCCCCTGTAATATCCTCAGATAAGACAAGTGATACGCAAATGGCGGTAGCCATCCTGAGATACAGTTCGACATTCTCATTTCTAGTTCCAAGAAATTGTATTGAGAACGGATGCGCCAGAGAAATATCAAGAGTTAGTCGTCTAATTCTATTTGACGTGTCTTCCTCTTGTTCGTGCTTTGCTACCGACAGCCAATCTTCACAGGCAGGATCGATCGAGGTTTTAAGCGTTATTAGCCAGCGATATCTACCGTCATGAACTTCAACGGTTTTTTCAGAAGCCTCTAATAAATTATCAGGCAATGCTTGAGGGAGAATTGCAGGTTCGGCAGGGTTTAGTCTCGCGTCGATAATATATGGAGCTACTTGTTCCTCAATATATTGTGCAACTGAAGCAGTTGCCGCTATAGCCTGTGTCTCGATAGTGTGCCTTGTTGGAGTGCTACGGTAAGATTCGGCCTGCGAAAGGAGGTTCAGCGGTAGCGTTTCCAACTCTTCCTTCAAGTATTCGAGAAATATATCTTCGTGCTCTTCCCAACGAAAACCATCTTTCGTATGGCTAACATCAAATCCTTCAAGATGCAGCTCTCCAAATAGTCGTTGATAAGGATAGCTGTTGGTCTGTTTGAATATTTGACTTGGTCTATACGATTCGTCATGGCTGCCTTCAATCAATCTGTTCCGGCGGAACAACGCAAAGCCGGCCAACGGAGTTGAACCTGTTTCACGCAGCGCAGCAAATCCTTTAACGTGCTGCCCCTTGCCAAAATCAAAATTAATATCCTTTCTCCACAGCACACTCTTAACTTCAGGGCCTTTAACTGGAGTTCCAGATGATGTGAAAGGGAGCGAGTTAAGTATGGGAGGGGACTTGTACTCGAGGATCTCATCGTTAACTTTTAATTCTAGGCTACCTTTACGGAGGTACACTCGATAAATGCTTGCTAAGTGTGCCTTGATCTTGCCAATGGTACGTCCTTGAGGTATGTGATGCAGCCCTCGGAGCGTTACGACAGTATAGTGTACCTCGGCTTTTTCAGGGCGCTCTTCTGTGCTCAGAATTTCTGTCTTGTTGTCTACGATGTTTTGAATGTCGAACGTGATTGTGCGTTCAACCACCTCGCCTATTGCCTTAGTTCTTACAGACCAATTTTTGGCAAACCAGCAAGCGGCACTTTTCATGCCCATTCCGAATTCCGATAGTCCTGTGCGGTCTGAAGGAACTTGTGCGGTCCTAAATGCTCGTGGAAAGTCGCTTTCCGCAATTCCAGCTGCGTTGTCCATTATGACAATTCGGCCAGGCTCTGATGGGTCGATATTGATTTTTATCTTTAACTTGAAGTTTTTTCCATGAATATTGTCTAATGCGTTTTTATTGGTTTCAAAGCTTTGTATTGAATTGTCAATAAACTCCGCCATTGCGAACCATGCTTTATAGTTCAGGTGTTGAAGCACAGAAAGCATGGTGACTTCAGGACGTATTTCTACTTTTACGACATTTTTCGCATCTGGATTCTGTTGTGTGGTCACAGTATGTCCACCAACGATTCTACATGCTTTTGAGTTGATATTTTTTGAACGCTATCAATACTTCTGATAAGTGCTCTAGCCACCGACTCAACGACGTTAGAATTGACTGCGTTACCTAGAGCTTTGAAAGCTTGAGTTGGACTCTCTGGTAGCTTTTTGAGCATGTCAAGGCTCTGAAGTCTTGCGCATTCATGAGGAGTCATATAGCGTTTTTGCCAACCAATGATCGGTACTTGCGTATCCGTCATTGCAATTAGGCTAGGGGCAGTCGTACGACGTTTTACTCGAACGCCAGATGCGCGAAACTGTAAAACGTAGTCCCAGATATTCCTGTTGCCTCCCTTAACGTTCCACTCAAATTTTTGTAAACTCGAAGGGAACTTAAGTATCTCTGGAAGCCACGGTTCAATCCACTCTTTGTTGTCAGAATAAAATTGTCTATTCAACCGAATAAAGTCCTTTTTCCATTTCGGGAATTTTAATGCGTTCGTTCTGGCATGACTGGGGAGAGCTGCCCATCGTTCTTCTATAGTAGGCAGATAGCCTATTTTGCAACCATGACTACCTTTGAAACCTTTAAGTCCGTCAATACCGCTCAGCTGTTTACATGCATAAGGGGTTGTGTCTTCAAAAGGGTATGTTGCTCCCCACTCCATTGACCATAGTGGAAACCATGGAGGTTCTACCCCTTCGGGGCAGAGCTTGAGAAATTTATCCCAAACTTCAAGGCAATCTATAACTTGTGGTGAAAGTTTTTTTGCATCAGCTGGATGGTCATCAAGAACAGAGTCGATGCAAGTTGGCGCGTCAGTCTTCTCAGGCCAAGTAAAGTCATCTAGGGGGGCAAGGGAACCTACAATATAGACGCGCTCTCGAATCTGAGGAATACCGAAGTTGTGAGGGGAAAAGCGTTCGGCTTTTATATGGTAGCCGAGGCCTTCTTGGCCAGTTCCAAGTATTGTTTGTATCTCTTTCCACGTTCTCCCCTCGTCATGTTTGAGCAAGTTTGGTACGTTTTCAAGAATAAAGAATTTAGGTTTCTTTTCAGCAAGGATCGCAGCGACATTGAAAAATAAATTTCCCTGCTCGGTACATTCAAAGCCTAGCTGTTCGCCAGCTTTTGAAAAAGGCTGACAAGGGAATCCTGCTGTTAACACATCGTGGTCTGGAATGTCTTTTGGTGAAACTTTAGTTATATCTCCAGCGGGATGAATGCCGAAGTTAATCTCGTAGATTTCACGTAGATGCTCTTTCCACTCTGCTGCGAACACACATTCCCCGCCTAGTCGCTCAAGAGCAAGGTGAAAGCCGCCCAAACCAGAGAAAAGGTCTACAAAACGGAATGATTGCATTTGCTTCAAAGGGTCGGGCTCTCTGGTTTTCCTTACAACAGAGGATGACACCCGGTCGTTGACCGCCCACAGGTCTCGCGGGCCTCGGCCCGACTTGAGATGGCATCCCGCCAAATTCCATGGTAGCTGTTTTTTAGCCCAAATGTCCCACGTGATCATCACGTTTAGCAGGCTCAGCGGATCGAATGGTTCACCCAAGCTACAGATTTCGGACAGATTGCTACTCTGGGCCGGGCAGCATTTTAGCGTTTTTCGATATCCCAACGTTCTAGGCTTGCACGAATGGCTGTGCTGACAAGGGGTTGTGTAATACAGCTTTCCGGTGAAAGCCTATCCTGCACTATTGCTCCACCATCTTCAAAATTTGTTCATGAACAAGCTTTCGTTGATGTATAGGCCAGGTAGCAGGGCTAGAACGACCGCAAGGGTAGTGGGTGTCACGTTCCCGGCGAGAGCCTATCCTGCACTAGATCTCCACTCGCTTTAGTTCTTGTTCATGAACAAGTTTTTAGCAAAGCTCTTTACGTTCCCGATGGCTGTGAATCGTCCGTGTCAGGGAAGCATCTTCTGCGAGAGCATCACAAATTCGTTCAGGTCAATTTCGCCGGTGATGTAGCGCTGACCAAGGTGTTTCATACCTTCAGAGGCTTTGAATCCAGAAAGACCAATGGACGCATTGGCGAGGGCGACAGCTTTCTTACGCTGGTTCTGCTCTGCCTCAGAAATCTGATGCTCCGGGGCCTTCCCATCACCGGCTTCGATTTCGGTGCTTTCTTGATGCTGCGTTGGCTCTTGGTTTTCTGGGGTCATGTGGGTTTCTCGCTGTTTGGTTGAACGCAGGAGCGCATCCGCTCTAGTCTTAGGTGCCTACCAAAGTACCAAGGTTTTTGCTGGATGTGGTGTCAAGGGCGGCACCGGAGGCCGCATGCGGAGCGGAGCCGAAGGCGAGCACCGAACGGGTGAGGATGCCGGGCGTAGCCGGACCCTTGATGCCACAGTAAGCACTGAGCCTATGGCAAGGGGGAGGTCAAGGGCTCAGCCCGCCGTACCTGCCCCCGCAGCCAGTCCGGCAAGTTCGGACACGGGATGCAACCGAAGGGGTTGCCCAAGCAACGCGCGGAGTTTTCGTAGTCGTTTTGCATTCGTTTCAGTGAGTTTTGTGTCCGGGGCGGGTTCAATGCGCCTTATGACTGAACATGAATCAGAGGCGCGCTGAAACTGTCTTGTTTTTGTTATTAATCGTTTATTTACAATCGTTTAACGTGTTTGAAAATTGCCCATCCCCCCGCCCTTCCCGCGAGCGGGAAGGGAGCGAGTCGCCCTCTGTCGTCAAGGGTGCAGGGGAGGCCTCCGGCCTTGATCCCCTACACCCATGCCGTAAGCGTTGGTCGCTTCTGCCGCGTCAAGGGGCCGAGTCCTCGTCGCTTCTCTCCTGCGGGCCGCACCAACCCCTTGACCCGACATACGCTTGTCGACGGTGCTCAGAAAAAGACCCCGCCGAAGCGAGGTCTGATGAGTCATAAGTCAGGGTTACTGATTTACTTTGCCGCCGGTAGCGTTTCCCCAGTTTTTGCCCATGTTCTGCATGACATGCTCTCGGTAGGCTGGATTCCAGGCTGTGTTACCGGCCGCAAGGTGGTTCAAGCGTCCAGCGGTGACCATTTGGCCCGACTGCATGTCGCGCCGCGTGGACTGTCGGTTAAGCCCTTTGGTAATCGGTGAGGCGGCACCGCTCGCGATTCCGCGTAGGGTAAGCCCTGCACTTGATAGTCCACCTGCAAGGCTGCCAGCGACGGCATTGGCTTGCTGCAACATGTACAGCACAACAACCGTTACCACCAGAAGCTCAAGAAATGTGGCAATGGGGTAGTCGGCGGGGGTCGCGAGTATGTCGCTGGTTAGCGATGAGAAGAACTTGATTCCGAAGCTGAGCACAGTGACCACCAACGCTATTTGCAGGATGTAGGTGATGACCTGGGCGAACCAGCTATCGAACCATTTGGATGTGAACTGACCGAACAACAGCATCATGATAAAAATTGGCCCGATCCCCAGCATGATCGACAGCATTCCCTTTGCAACGATGATTATTGCTCCAGCAGGTACTGCGATAATGAGTGTTGCCGCGTAGACGATTATGGCGGTCAACAGATCAAAAATATCATTCCCACTTCGCGCCAGGCGCGGGTTCCCATCCTCGCCAGGATATCGGCACCTATCGCCCAGCCGTCGGACATGGCTTTGTCCACTACTTGAAACACAGAGGTTGAAGCGGTTGTATCGCCAGTTGCTGAGAAGGCAGAGGCAACCCCCGTTTCTAGGCCGTGAAGTGATTCCACTATCCATGCCATGTACGTGTCTGCGTTCATTGCCAGTCCGCTGATAAGCAGAAACTTTCCGCAGGTCGTCAGGAAACTTCCGCCAGAAACACGAAAGCCGCGCAGTGCGCGGCTTTCAAGATGGTGGGCCCAGTAGGACTCGAACCTACGACCAAGGGATTATGAGTCCCCTGCTCTAACCAACTGAGCTATAGGCCCTCAGTAGGCCGCGGATTATAGCGATGGTTTCTTCGCTGTGCCATCCGAAAAGTCCGAAACGCTCATACGAAGGAACGTAGCGGCGAAAAGGTCCGGCGGCAGCGGCAGGCTGACGATGTAGCCCTGCATCTGCTCACAACCTTCAGCCGCCAGAAACGCTTGCTGGGCCGGCGTTTCCACACCTTCGGCAATGATGGTGAATTGCATGCTGTGCCCCAGGGCAATAATGGCGCGCACGATCGCCGCATCGTGTGGGTCATCGGGCAGGCCACGGACGAAGGATTGGTCGATTTTCAGGAAGTCCAGCGGCAGGCGTTTCAGGTAGCTGAGGGACGAATAGCCGGTGCCGAAGTCATCAATGGCCAGTTGCACGCCCAGATGCTTGAGCTGGTGCAGCACCTCCAGCGCCTCTTCGGCCTGGCTCATGATGAAGTTTTCGGTGATCTCCAGTTGCAGGCAGCCAGGCTCCAGGCGGTTGTCCCGCAGCAGTTGCTCGATGCGCGCCAGCAGGTTGGGGTGGCGCAGTTGCGCGCCGGCGAGGTTGACGGACAGCGGGCCGAAGTCATCAAAAATTTCTCGCCAGTCGTGCATCTGTCGGCAGGCCTGCTCCAGTACCCAGTCGCCAATCTGCAGGATCATGCCGTTCTCTTCGGCCAGGGCAATGAAGTGCTCGGGCGGCACTTCGCCGAAGGTGGGGTGGCGCCAGCGAATCAGGGCTTCGGCGCCGATCAGTTGTTGGGTGTCGAGGCTGAGTTTCGGCTGGTAATAGAGAGACAATTCGTCGCGCTCGATCGCTCGGCGCAGTTCGTGTTCCAGGGCCACGCGCTCGTTGGCCTGGGCAGTGAGGTCCTGGGTGTAGCTTTCGACGCGGTTGCGGCCTTTGGCCTTGGAGCGGTACATGGCGGCGTCAGCGTTTTTGACCAGGGTGGCGACGTCGTTGCCGTCCCGTGGGTACAGGCTGGTGCCGATGCTGGCGCTGATGAAGAACTCATGCTCGCCCGCCTGGAACGGTGGGGTGAAGCAGGCCAGCAGTTTATTGGCCAGGTGTTCGGCGTCGCTGGCTTGTTGCAGGCCGGGCAGCAGGATGATGAATTCGTCACCGCCCAGGCGGGCGACGGTGTCGACGTCTCGCAGTTGGTCCTTGAGGCGAACGGCGATGTCCTTGAGCAGCAGGTCGCCAATCGGGTGGCCGAGGCTGTCGTTGATGTGTTTGAAGCGGTCGAGGTCGAGGAACAGCACGGCGCCCTGGCTGCCGGTTTCCTGTTGGTTGTTGAGGGCGGCTTGCAGGCGGCTTTCAAACAGGGTGCGGTTGGGCAGGCCGGTCAGCGGGTCGTGGTGGGCCTGGTAATCGAGGCGCGCCTGGGCGTGCTTGAGGCTGGAGATGTCGGCAAACACGGCGACGAAGTGAGTGATCGACTCCTCGCGGTTGCGCACGGCGCTGATGGTCAGCCAGCTGGGGTACAGCTCGCCGCTCTTGCGCCGGTTGGAGATCTCGCCTTGCCAGTGGCCGTTGGCCGTCAGTTGGTGCCACATGGCCGCGTAGAAGGCGCTGTCGTGCAGGCCCGAGGCAAGCAGGCGCGGGGTTTGGCCGAGGGCCTCGGCTTCGCTGTAGCCGGTGATCTCGCTGAAGGCGCGGTTCACGGCGCTGATATTTTGCCGGGTGTCGGTGATCAGTACGCCTTCGGCCGTGCTCTCGAACACGGTGGCGGCCTGTTGCAGTTTTTCCTGCATCAGTTGGCGTTCGGTGATGTCCCGGGCGATGGTCAGCATGCAGTCGTCGTCGCCGATAGGCAGCGGGCGGCTGGAGACTTCACACAGGCGAATTTCGCCGTCGCTGCGGCGGATGTGGCAGACAAAGTCGCGGACAAATCCATCCCGTTGCAGCCGCTCCAGCATGTCTTTGCGTTCGTTCAGGTCGACCCAGATCCCGAGGTCCAGGGTTGACTGGTCCAGCGACATCACGCTGTTGAAGCCGGTAATTCGACTGAATCCTTCGTTGACCTCAATCAGCAAACCGTCGCTTTGGCGGGACAACAGCAGGCCGTCGGGAGAGGCATGAAAGGCCTTGGCGAATTTCTCTTCGGAGGTCTGCAGTCGCTGCTGGGTTTCTTTCAGCTGGGTGATGTCACGCACCACCACGACCAGGGCTTCGGTGGTATCCAGTTGAAAGGGTTCGGCGGAGATCAGTCCGGTGAAGGCCTGGCCGTTGCTGCGCAGGAAGGGCATTTCCAGGTTGCGGATGCTGGTGGTCTGTACCCGTTGCAGCAGGCCGGGGCCTACGCCCTGGATGCCCCAGATATTCAGTTCAGTGGCGGTTTTTCCTACGACTGCTTCGGCGCTCAGGCCGATCTGGTCTTCGAATGCCTTATTGACCTCCATCAGGCAGCCGTCCGACAGCCGGGCGATGACCAGGATGTCCGGGCATTGCTGGAACACAGAGGCGAATTTCTGTTCCGAAAGCTGCAACGCTTCCTCGGTGCGCTTGGCTTCGCTGATGTCGATCATCAGGCCGCGCAGCACGGGCTCGTGGCCGTGTTCGATCAGGCTGACGATGTCCCGCACCCACAGGCAGCGTCCATCGGCGGTGATCACCCGGTAGTCGACACTGTGGTCGCGGTTGGCCCGGGTTTCGGCGTAGCAATAGGATTCGGTGCGGGTCAGGTCCGCGGGGTGGATGATGTTGCGCCAGAAGCCCGGGATCAGCCAGTGGGCACGGGGGTAACCCAGCAGTTCCTCGGCGTGGGGCGACACGTAGCTGTAGGTGAAATCGCTGATGCTGGCTTCCCAGGCGATCGCGGAAAGGCTCTCCACCAGGCCGCGATAGTGGTATTCGCTGCTGCGCAGTTCCTGTTCGAGGGCGACCCGGCGGGAAATTTCCGAGCTGAGCCGACGATTGATCCGGATAACCACGGCCAGCACGATGCTCAGCAACAGCACGGCAGGCAACCCGTAGAGCAGCACATCCGTCCAGAGCGTGCGGTGGTCGATGACGTTGCCGACCCAGCGCTGCTGGATGGCCTCGGTCTCAGACGGGCTGATGTCGGCCAGGACTTTATCGAGGATGCCCACCAGCATCTTGTCGTCCTTGGGTACGCCCATGGCCAACTGATAGCGGTAAGGCGTTTCGCCGCTGATGTACAGGCCTTCCAGCTTGAGTTGACGCAGGCTCCACACGCTGGACGCCAGATCGCCCACTACGGCGTCGACCTTGTCGGTGGCCAGGGCCTGCAGCGTAGCGCTGACATTGGGCATGGCCACCAGGTTGAGGTCCGGGTGGTGAGTGCGCAGCAGTTCATGGGGCGCGTAGTTTTCCACCACGGCCACCTTCAACCCGTACAGGTCTTTGAGGCTGCGTGGTTGCGGGCCGCCTTCGTGGGCGAGGATGACGATGGGGAAGTCGAGATAAGGCCGGGTAAACGACAGGAAACCCTGGCGTTCCGGTGTGGACATGATGCCCGGCAGCAGGTCGAGTTGGTTGTTGCGGGCCTGTTCCAGCACGGCGCTCCAGTTCACCGGCTCGATCAGTTTGATCCTGACGCCAAGGCGATCCTGCATCAGCCGCACATAATCAGCGGCCAGGCCCTGGTAGCGACCGTCTTCATCGCGGTATTCAAAGGGTGGCCAGGAGGCGTCGACGCCCAGGCGCAACTCTTGGTGGTCCGCCAGCCAGCCACGCTCTTCATCGGTGAGAGTCAACGCGCCAGCCGTTGCGGTCCAGGTCAGCAGCGACAGCAGTAACACGGTCGGCAATCTGGGCATAACGGTCTCGTTATGGCACGGGGAATGTTTCGAGTGTAGACGGGCATTGCGGGGGAGGGGAGGCAGCGAGGATTTAATCTGTAGAAGCAAAAACCCCGGCCTGGGCCGGGGTTTTTGTGATCACTCGTCGAGGAAGGAGCGCAAATGCTCGCTTCTCGTCGGGTGGCGCAGCTTGCGCAGCGCCTTGGCTTCGATCTGACGAATCCGCTCACGGGTAACGTCGAACTGCTTACCAACCTCCTCAAGGGTGTGGTCGGTATTCATGTCGATGCCGAAGCGCATGCGCAGTACCTTGGCTTCACGGGCAGTGAGGCCGGACAGTACGTCGCGAGTCGCTTCTTTCAGGCTCTCAACGGTAGCAACATCGATTGGCGACTGCATGGTCGAGTCTTCGATGAAGTCACCCAGATGGGAGTCTTCGTCATCACCGATCGGGGTTTCCATGGAGATCGGCTCTTTAGCGATCTTCAATACCTTGCGGATTTTATCCTCAGGCATTTCCATGCGTTCGCCCAACTCTTCCGGGGTCGGTTCGCGACCCATTTCCTGCAACATCTGCCGGGAAATGCGGTTGAGCTTGTTGATCGTCTCGATCATGTGCACCGGAATACGGATGGTGCGGGCCTGGTCGGCGATCGAGCGAGTGATCGCCTGACGGATCCACCAGGTGGCATAAGTCGAGAACTTGTAGCCGCGACGGTATTCGAACTTGTCCACCGCTTTCATCAAGCCGATGTTGCCTTCCTGGATCAGATCGAGGAATTGCAGGCCACGGTTGGTGTACTTCTTGGCGATGGAGATCACCAGACGCAAGTTCGCTTCAACCATCTCTTTCTTCGCGCGGCGGGCCTTGGCCTCACCGATCGACATGCGACGGTTG
>Ga0209173_100141_pt1 | contig 72847 bp, 60 predicted proteins | sample SynthPrep_16_END_FD_187206 | JGI IMG/M metagenome (GOLD analysis project Ga0209173, IMG submission 187206) | Synthetic microbial communities from Ohio, USA - SynthPrep_16_END_DS12_MetaG (SPAdes) (version 2) | ecosystem: Engineered > Bioreactor > Aerobic > Activated sludge | place: USA: Ohio...
ATCATCCTGTTCCAGGACACCTCGCTGGTCTACACCGTGGGCCTGGTGGACTTCCTCAACTCCGCCCGTTCCAACGGCGACATCATCGGCCGCTCCAATGAGTTCCTGATCTTCGCCGGTGTCGTCTACTTCATCATCAGCTTTTCCGCCTCGCTGCTGGTCAAGCGTCTGCAAAAAAGGTTTGCCGTATGATCTCTATCAAGAATATCAACAAGTGGTATGGCGACTTCCAGGTGCTGACCGATTGCAGCACCGAGGTTAAAAAAGGCGAAGTGATCGTGGTGTGCGGGCCGTCCGGCTCGGGCAAATCGACCCTGATCAAGTGCGTCAACGCCCTGGAACCGTTCCAGAAAGGCGACGTGGTGGTCGATGGCACCTCCATTGCCGACCCGAAGACCAACCTGCCGAAACTGCGCTCGCGCGTTGGCATGGTGTTCCAGCACTTCGAGCTGTTTCCGCATCTGACCATCACCGAAAACCTGACCATCGCGCAGATCAAGGTATTGGGCCGCAGCAAGGAAGAAGCCACCAAGAAGGGCCTGCAACTGCTGGAGCGCGTCGGCCTGTCGGCTCACGCCCACAAGCACCCGGGTCAGCTTTCCGGCGGCCAGCAACAGCGTGTGGCGATTGCCCGTGCGCTGGCGATGGACCCGATCGTCATGCTGTTCGACGAACCGACCTCGGCCCTCGACCCGGAAATGGTCAACGAAGTGCTCGACGTGATGGTGCAGTTGGCCCAGGAAGGCATGACCATGATGTGCGTGACCCACGAAATGGGTTTCGCCCGCAAGGTAGCCGACCGGGTGATCTTCATGGACGCCGGCAAGATCATCGAAGACTGCCCGAAAGAGGAATTCTTCGGCGACATCAGCGCCCGCTCCGAGCGTGCGCAGCACTTCCTCGAGAAAATCCTGCAGCACTAAAAGCACCACTGCTCCCCAGTGAAAACCGGGCTTGTGTGGGAGCTGGCTTGTGTGGGAGCCGGGCTTGCCCGCGATGCAGGCGCCTCGATGTGTCAGTTACACCGAGGTGATGCAATCGCAGGCAAGCCAGCTCCCACAAAGCCTGCTCCCACACGGGACCGCGCAAGCTGGCAGCTCTGGTTGACCCAAGGCATCTGTGATGAAATGCGACCCCAACCTCTTTCGCGCCGCGCCGCCATCACTTGCCGTGAAGCCTCGTCTGATTCGCCAATTGTTCCTGCCGCCGCTGATCATCGCCCTGATGATCGGACTGGGTTACGTCGGCTTCTGGATCAGCGAGTTCTATGGGATCCGCACCCTCAGCGATACCGGCGAACGCCAACTGGAATTGCACGCCCGCACCGTCGAGAGCGAACTCAGCAAATACACCTACCTGCCCAGTCTCCTGGAGCTGGAATCCAGCGTCTCCAGGCTGTTGGCAGACCCGAATCAAGAAACCCGCAAAACCGTCAACGACTACCTCGAAGGCCTGAACCGGCGCAGTCGCAGCCGGGCGATCTACGTGATGGACACCACCGGCCGTGTGCTGGCGACCAGTAACTGGCGCGATGCCGACAGTTACCAGGGTGAAGACCTGTCCTTCCGTGCCTATTTCCAGAATGCCGTGCGCGGCCAGCCCGGCCGGTTCTACGGCATCGGCAGCACCAACGGCGAACCCGGCTATTACCTGGCCCATGGCCTGGAAGAGCACGGCAAGATCATCGGCGTCGCCGTGGTCAAGGTACGCCTGGAAGCGCTGGAAGAGCGCTGGCAGCGGGCGCGCCTGGAGGCCTTCGTCAGTGACGAGAATGGCATCATCATTCTCTCCAGCGACCCGGCCCGTCGCCTCAAGTCCGTGCGGCCATTGAGCGATGACACCAAGGACCGCCTCGCCCACAGCCTGCAATACTACTGGGCGACGCTCAACGAGCTGGAACCACTGGCCCGCGAGCGCCTCAACGAAGGCACCGAGAAGTTGACCTTCCCGGCCAACAGCGAAGTGGTGGCCGACGAGCATGAGGTCAGCTACCTGGCCCAGACCCGCCCACTGAACGACACCCCCTGGAATTTCACCCTGCTCACCCCGCTGAACGACCTGCGCCGGGCCGCCATCAACCAGGGCATCCTGGTGGCCGTAGCCTTTGCGCTGGTGGCATTCCTGCTGATTGCCTGGAACGAGCGCCGCAAGGTGATTGCCACCCGCCTCGCCGCCCGGGAAGCCCTGCAGGAAGCCAATAACCAGCTGGAGCGACGGATTGCCGAACGCACCACCGACCTGCGGGCCAGCAACGAGCGGCTCAAGAGCCAGATTCGCGAGCGGCGCCAGGCCGAGGAAACCCTGCGCCGGGCCCAGGACGAACTGGTGCAGGCCGGCAAACTCGCGGCCATCGGCCAGATGTCCACCAGCATCGCCCATGAATTGAACCAGCCACTGGCCGCCCTGCGTACCCTGTCGGGCAACACCGTGCGCTTCCTTGAGCGTGGGGCGCTGGACACCGCCAGTGCCAACCTCAAGACCATCAACGAACTGATCGACCGCATGGGTCGCATCACCGCCAGCCTGCGCTCCTTTGCCCGGCGTGGCGATGACCAGGGCGAAGCCAATCTGGGCAAGGCGGTGGACGCTACGTTCCAGATCCTCGGCAGTCGCCTGGAGACCCTGCCGCTGACGGTGCACCGCCACTTCAGCAGCGCGCAGTTGCAGATCGACCAGACACGCCTGGAGCAGATCCTGGTCAACCTGATGGGCAACGCCCTGGACGCGATGCAGGCGCAACCGGCCCCCGAACTGTGGCTGGAAGGCGACATCGCCGACGGCAAATATCGCCTGCGGGTACGCGATAACGGCCACGGGATTGATCCCGAGACCCGCAAGCATTTGTTCGAACCGTTCTTTACCACCAAACCCGGCGAACAAGGCCTGGGCCTCGGCCTGACGCTGTCGGCCAGCCTCGCGGCGGCGACCGGCGGCAACCTTGCCGTCGAGCACCCGGCCAGCGGTGGTACTGCCTTTGTCCTGAGTTTGCCGCTGGCGAGCCCTCAACAAGTCGAGTCGAAATGAACGCAGAAAAAACCACCGACCTGACCGTCCTGATCGTCGAAGACGACCCCCATGTATTGCTCGGCTGCCAGCAAGCCCTGGCCCTGGAAGACATTCCCAGCGTGGGCGTGGGCAGTGCCGAAGAAGCCCTGACCCTCGTCGGTGAAAACTTCGCCGGCATCGTCATCAGCGATATTCGCCTGCCGGGCATCGACGGCCTGGAGTTGCTGACCCGGCTCAAGGCCCTGGATAAAAGCCTGCCGGTGGTGCTGATCACCGGCCACGGCGATATCTCCATGGCCGTGGGCGCGATGCGCAACGGCGCCTATGACTTCATGGAGAAACCCTTCTCTCCCGAGCGCCTGGTGGACGTAGCCCGCCGCGCCCTGGAACAACGCGGCTTGGCCCGGGAAGTCTGGTCGCTGCGCCGGCAACTGGCCGAGCGCGATTCGCTGGAAGGCCGGATCATCGGTCGCTCTCCGGCCATGCAGAACCTGCGGGAATTGATCGCCAACGTCGCCGACACCTCGGCCAACGTGTTGATCGAGGGCGAGACCGGCACCGGCAAGGAATTGGTCGCGCGCTGCCTGCACGATTTCAGCCGGCGCCACTCCCACCAGTTCGTCGCCTTGAACTGCGGCGGCCTGCCGGAGAACCTGTTCGAAAGCGAAATCTTCGGCCACGAAGCCAACGCGTTCACCGGTGCCGGCAAGCGCCGCATCGGCAAGATCGAACACGCCCACGAAGGCACGCTGTTCCTCGACGAAGTGGAAAGCATGCCGATGAACCTGCAGATCAAGCTGCTGCGGGTGTTGCAGGAACGCACCCTGGAACGCCTGGGTTCGAACCAGAGCGTGGCGGTGGATTGCCGGGTGATCGCCGCGACCAAGTCCGACCTCGACGACCTGAGCCGCGCCAACCAGTTTCGCAGCGACCTGTACTACCGCCTCAACGTGGTGACCCTGGAACTGCCGCCGCTGCGTGAACGCCGCGAAGACATCCTGCAGTTGTTCGAACACTTCCTGCAGCAGTCGTCGCTGCGTTTCGACCGCACCGCGCCGGACCTCGACAACCAGACCCTGTCCAGCCTGATGAGCCATGACTGGCCGGGCAACGTGCGTGAACTGCGCAACGTGGCCGAGCGGTTTGCCCTCGGCTTGCCGGCGTTCAAGAAAAGCGGCGCCAGCAGCGGCAACCATGGGCTGGCCTTTACCGAAGCGGTGGAGGCGTTCGAGCGCAACCTGCTCAATGACGCGTTGCAGCGCAGCGGTGGCAACCTGACCCAGGCCAGCCAGGAACTGGGGATGGCCAAAACCACGTTGTTCGACAAGGTCAAGAAGTACGGGCTGAGCCACTAGGAGCGCATTGTGGATTTATTGTTGAAGGCGGCATTGGGTGCGGGGGTGGTGTTGATCCTGGCGGCGCTGGCCAAGACCAGAAACTATTACATCGCCGGGTTGGTGCCGCTGTTTCCGACGTTCGCGTTGATTGCGCATTACATTGTCGGCAAGGGTCGTTCGGTGGAGGATCTGAAGACCACGATCGTGTTCGGGATGTGGTCGATTATTCCGTACTTTGTGTACCTGGCGACGTTGTACGTGATGGTCGACCGGATGCGCCTGGAGGCTTCGCTGGCGGTGGCGGCGGTGGCGTGGTTGATGGCGGCTACGATTTTGGTCAGCGTGTGGGTTCGCATGCACGCCTGACATGTGGAGCCGAATGAGTGTGTTTATCCATTTTTTAGGTAACGGCTGATATTGGTTCCGCTCTTACCGGCCGACTTGAGTGTTTAGAAGCAAAATCAAAAGCTAAAGCGGGCACGGTCCAAATGTGGGAGCGGGCTTGCTCGCGAAGGTCGTTAACGATGACGCGGGCATTCTGAATGAACGCGGCGATCTCAGGTTTTTCGCGAGCAAGCCCGCTCCCACAGAAAAGCAGATCTGTTTTCGCTCTGGTCTTTGCTTTTAACACTCAGGTCGGCTCTCAGGCCGCCGTGTTCTTGCTTTTGATCTTGACCTGACTGCCCCAATAAGCCCGAGGCCGAACACAGGTTTAGCCCCCTAGCGAACAATCTTGTCCACCTGAATCCCCAGCTTCTTCAACCGATACCAAAAACTGCGCTCGGAAATCCCGATCTTCTGCGCCGCCGCAGCCTGCACCCCGTTGCTCTCCTGCAACGCAGCCATGATGTAAGCCTTCTCTACCTCAGCCAGCGCCGCATCCAGATCCTGCGGCACACCCGGCCCGTTGCTGAGTATCGCGCCCACCCCATCCTCAGCCGGCGTCGAAGCAAACAGATACGCCGGCAAATCAATATCCTCGATCACCGGCGTCGCCGCGACAATGGTCGCCCGCTCCACACAGTTCTGCAGCTCACGAATATTGCCCGGCCAGGAATACGCCGCCATGGCCTGCAACGCCTCGGGGCTGAAACCGGTGATGCGTTTGCCCGCCGTGGCACTCAAGGTCTGGGCAAAGTGCCGGGCCAGCGGCGCGATATCTTCCACCCGCTCACGCAAGGCCGGCAGCGGAATCGGAAATACGTTCAAGCGGTAGTAAAGGTCTTCACGAAACTCTTTGTTCGCCACCGCATCCAGCAAGTTCTTGTTGGTGGCAGCGATCACTCGCACATCCACCTTGCGCTCGCGCGGGTCACCCACCGGCTCGATCACCCGCTCCTGCAAGGCCCGCAGGATTTTCGCCTGCAACGCCAACGGCATGTCACCCACTTCATCGAGAAACAACGTGCCCTTGTCGGCCTGCATGAAGCGCCCGACCCGATCCGCCACGGCGCCAGTGAAGGCGCCCTTGCGGTGGCCGAACATCTCGCTTTCCAGCAAACCTTCGGGGATTGCCGCGCAGTTGACCGCCACAAACGGCTTGTCGGCGCGGTTGCCGTGCTTGTGGATGGCGCGGGCGACCATCTCCTTGCCGGTGCCGCTTTCGCCCGTCAGCAGCACCGTAGCGTTGCTGTCGCGCACCGAGTCCACGGCGTGCAGCACGCGGCGGAACGCCGGGCTGTCGCCCACCAGGCTGTCGAACTGCGCATGTTCATCCAACTCGGCACGCATGCGCGCGTTGTCGCGCATGATGTCGCGAAACTGCAGGGCCTTCGCCACCGTGATGTCCAGCTCGTCGATATCGAAGGGCTTGGCGATATAGTCGTAGGCGCCGTTGCGCATCGACTGCACCGCGTTTTTCACGGTGCTGTAGGCGGTCATCACGATCACCGGCAACTGCGGGTAGCGCACCTTGATTTCCGCCAGCAGCGCCGGCCCGTCCATGCCGGGCATGCGCCAGTCGCTGATCACCAGGTCGATGTCTTCCTGCTCCAGCACCTTGAGCGCGTGCAGGCCGTTGCCGGCGGTAAACACCTGGATCCCACTCTGGCTCAAGGCCGACGAGAGCAAGTCACAGAGCTTGGGTTCGTCGTCAACTACCAATACGTTATGCGTCATCACCATCCTCATCATCGCCGTCGTCTGCACCCTGGGCCGGAATGTACAGGCTGAAGGTGGCGCCGGCATCTGTCTCGCTGACACATTCGATGCTGCCGTCATGACTTTCCATGATCGAGAACACTTTGGCCAGACCCAAGCCCGTGCCCGAGGCCTTGGTGGTGACGAATGGTGTGAAGATCCGCTCGATCATGTCCGGCGCAATGCCCTCGCCGGTATCGCCGATGCTGATCACCGTGTTGCCGCCCACGCTGTGGATGCCCAGGGTCAGGCGCCCGCCTCCGGGCATGGCGTCGATGGCGTTGAGAATCAGGTTCAGGCACGCCTGCTTGAGCTGCTTGGCATCGGCATAAATCGTCGCGCCGGGAGCCGCATCATCAATTTGCGCGTCGATGTTATGGGTCGCAAGCTCAGGCCCGCAGAAGCCGAGGATCTCCTCCACCACCGGGCGTGCCGCCTGCACGGTGCGCAGCGGCGCACTGGGTTTGGCGAAGTCGAGGAATTCGGTGATCAGGTCGTTGATCCGGCTGACTTCGCTGATCACATATTCGAGGTGACGCTTGTCGGTTTCCGGCAAATCGGCGCGGCGATGCAGCAACTGGGTGGCCGTCTTGATAATGCCCAGCGGGTTGCGAATTTCGTGGGCCAGGCCCATCGCGACTTCGCCCAGTGCATGCAGGCGGTCGCGGCGGCGCAGTTGCGCTTCCAGGTGATGCAACTCACCGAGGCGCTCGGTCATGTGGTTGAAGGTGCTGCTCAGTTGCGCCAGCTCGTCGCCGCCGCTGACCGCAACACGGTGCTGATAGTTACCCGAGATCACCGCGCTGACACCTTCGGACAGATCGCGCAATGGCCGGGTCAGGCGCTGGGACACCAGCATGCCCGCACCAAGGGACAACGCCGAGCTGAGCAGGAAGATCAACACGAACAGATTGCTCTGGTTCACCAGGCCCACCAGGCTGGTATGGCGCAGCAAGCCACTGAAGATCACCCCTTGCAGCTCGCCGGCATCGTTGAAGATCGGCCAGTACAAACCGCTGTAGTTGTTGGTGAATTGTTCGCTGGGTTGCTTGGTGCTGCGCAGCGCGGATTCGATACTCGAAGGAATCCGCGCGGGGTGATCGACAAAGCGCTGGGTGGAGAAAATCTCCGAAAACCCGCTGGGGTTGGCCAGGTACAAGCGCAGGTCGAGGGAATGCACATCGGCCACGCTGGTCAGGAAACTGCTGTCCAGATAAGTGGCCACCAGCAGTTGATAATCGACGCCGTCCTCGCTGGTCTCGAAGGTGGACACCACAACCCCGGTGGTCACGCCACCCACTTCGACCGTCTGCAACACCGCATTACTGGCCAGGTTGATTTGCTTGACGATGTCGTCGGCGGCGGTGGTAAACACGATTTTGTGGTCACTGCTGCGGATCAGCGCGACCACGTCGATGTCGGTGGCGGCGGCAATATCAGCGGTCAGCTTGTCGTGTTTCTCGGCCTGGCGCGACGACGGCGGCTTGGTGTAGCGCAGGAACAGTTGGGCGACCCGGGCGTTGTCGTGGAGGATGTCGCCGATCTCGTCCTTGACGATCTTGGTCGACTCCTGCAGCCAGATACGCACGTTACTGTCGAAGATCTGCGACAGCGTCGTCGCGGCCAGCTCCGCCGCGATCATCGTCGGAATCACCGTCACCAGCCAGAACGCCAACACCAGCTTGCGCTGGACGCTCCAACGCGAAATGGCAAAGGGGCGGGCTTTTTGGCGGGTCTTGTTGATCATCAGGTTTCGCTTATCGCAGCAGCCATGGCAGGGTCGGATCGATCCGGTCGGAGAAACACTTTTGCAACGAACAGCGCACGGTTGACCAGCCAGTTACGGTGGCGGAAAAACATGCTGTTGCCCTGGAACTCGCAGCCCAGCAGCAACTTGCTGGCATAGCCGGCCTGACCACATTCATATAATGCAATATCGTTGCGAATACAGTAGTCGATGTTGGTTAACCAACTGCGCACCGCCAGGCTGTATTCGCGACTGTAGTCACTGTCTTCGCCGAAAAACTTGTCAATCAGGCGATCCTGGTTCAACAGGATCAGGTTGAACGCCACCAGTTGCTCGTCCACCCAATAAAGCACACAGACCGCACGTTCCTTCAGCTGTTCAAGGATACCGGTGAAATAGCCCGCCGGCAGTCGCTCGAACTGCAGGTCGGAGCGTTCCAGGGTGGCCTCATACAGCGCCATGATGCGCGGCAGTACGTCGTCGATGTTGCGTCGCCACTCGACACGCGGCCCCGGCGCACGCAGTTTGCGGCGCAGGTCCTTGCGGGTGGCTTTGTCCAGGGAACCGAGGTAGGCGTCCACTGAACCAAAAGGGATCGGCAACAAGGCCGTTGGCAGGCTGGGCATGCTCTGGAAACCCGCGCCAAGGCAGCTGTTTGACCAGCCTTCGTCCCTGGTCGGTGCATCCTTGACCGCCACCAGCCCGACGCCGAACGCATCGGCATCCCGGCGTGCGGCGGCGAGTAACTGCGCAAGCAACGCCTCGCGCCCTGATTCGGCAACGTGGCTGGCGATGCCCGCATTGCACTGTTCCGCCACCGGCGAGCCGATGGCATACAGGCCCAACTTCAAAACACCCGGCCACAGTCGCTCCAGGCGCTCGGTAAAGCGCTTGCCTACGCCTGACACGGTGGTGTCCAGGCGATACCGCGTGATGAACGCCGGCGCGACCGCCACCAGCCTTGCATCGTCAAACACCGCGAGGTAGCGCCACTGAAAGTCATCAATAGCGGCGTTTTCCACGGCCACGTAATAGTCCCAATCCTCCAGGGCATCGGGAAAACAGTCGTTCCAGGCACTGCGTTCGATGGCCCGAATGGTCGAAAAGGCTTGGGCGGTGATCACGTCAAATCCTTAGGGTTCAAGCCAGCTGTCGATAATCTTCAGGTGCCTCTGTGGCGTGTGCGTGCTGCCCGACAAACTCGGCACTCAACTCGATCACCCGACGGTATTGCAGGTCGACGGTGATCATGTGGTAGCAGTTGTCCAGCAGGATCTTGGTCACGGGGCCGCCGAGATGGCGTTCCACGTAATCGGCGTTCCAGCGGCTGGTGATGTCATCCTCGATGGAATGCAGCACCAGGGCCGGGGTCTTGATCGATGGCATGAGCTTCTTCACCACGGCATTCATCCAGTGCAACTCGCGCACCGTGACGCCCTCCATGGTCAACAGCCCCGCCTCGCTGCTCTCCCCTTCCTTCATCTGCCGCTCGACGATCGCCCGCAGGCGCTCGTTCTTGATGCCGTAGGGCGGCTTTTCAGTAAAGCGGAACAGGCGCACACCGAAGGGAATACGGATCAGCAAGGGCGTGATGAACGCCATCTTGTTGATGCTCCAGCCGTCGTACTTCAACGTCGTGGAGTACATCAGCAAGCCGGCAACCTGGCCGGGGAACTGCGACGCCACGTACATCGACATCACCGCGCCCATCGACAAGCCGCCGACGAATACCTGCTCGTGGCGCTGTTTCACCGCGACGAAGGTCTTGCGCACGCCTTCGTACCAGTCCTGCCAGCCGGTGGCTTGAAGGTCGCTGTTGTCCCCGCAGTGGCCGGCCAGGGTCGGCACGTACACCGTGCAGTTACCGACCTTGGCCAACCCCTGAGCCACCCGACGGAGTTCCGTCGGGGTGCCCGTCAGGCCGTGGATCAACAGGATCCCAATCGGACCGCTACCGAGAACGAAGCCGGCATCACCTTCACCGAGGTCGATCTCGTGGCTGCTCACCGTTTGGTCGCTCGCACAAGCAGTTGCTCGAGCAGCTTCAGGCCCAGGTCGATTTCCGGGTAGCTGATTTCCAGCGACGGTGCCAGGGTGATCACGTTCTTGTAGTAGCCGCCCACGTCGAGGATCAGGCCGAGTTTCTGACCGTCAACCACCATGTCGCCCTTCATGCCTTCCTCGACCATGTAGTCCAGGGTCGCCTTGTCCGGAGTGAAGCCGTCCGGGCCGCAGATTTCGCAGCGCAGTGCCAGGCCCAGGCCGTCGACGTCGCCGATGATCGGGAAGCGCTTTTGCAGCTCTTGCAGGCCGGCCAGGAAGTATTTGCCCTTGGCCATGACCATCGCGCCGTAGTCGACTTCGCTGGTCATCTTGAACATTTCCAGGCCTACCGCGGTGCCCAACGGGTTGGACGCGAAGGTGGAGTGGGTGGAGCCTGGCGGGAAGATCTTAGGGTTGATCAACTCTTCCTTGGCCCAGATGCCGCCCAGCGGGTTCAGGCCGTTGGTCAATGCCTTGCCGAAGACGATCACGTCCGGCTTGACGTCGAAGTGTTCGATCGACCACAGCTTGCCGGTACGCCAGAAGCCCATCTGGATTTCGTCGACGACCATCAGGATGCCGTGCTGGTCGAGGACCTGCTTGAGCTCGCTGTAGAAGTTCATCGGCGGGATCACGTAGCCGCCGGTGCCCTGGATCGGCTCGACGTAGAAGGCGGCGTATTCGCTCTGGCCGACTTTCGGGTCCCACACACCGTTGTATTCGGTTTCGAACAGACGGGCGAACTGCTGCACGCAGTGGCTGCCATATTCTTCCTTGGTCATGCCTTTAGGGCCGCGGAAGTGGTACGGGAACGGAATGAAGTTGGCGCGCTCGCCGAAGTGGCCGTAGCGGCGACGGTAGCGGTAGCTCGAAGTGATCGACGAAGCGCCAAGGGTACGGCCGTGGTAGCCGCCTTCGAAGGCGAACATCAGGCTCTTGCCGTTGGTGGCGTTACGCACCACTTTCAGGGAGTCTTCGATGGACTGCGAACCGCCCACGTTGAAGTGCACACGACCGTCGAGGCCGAATTTTTTCTTGGCGTCGACTGCGATCATTTCCGACAGCTCGATCTTGCCTTTGTGCAGGTACTGGCTGGCGATTTGCGGGAGGGTGTCGATCTGCTGTTTCAGCGCGTTGTTCAGGCGCGGGTTGGCGTAACCGAAGTTAACGGCCGAGTACCACATTTGCAGGTCGAGGTAAGCCTGGTCTTCGGTGTCCCACACGTAGGAGCCTTCGCAGCGGCTGAAAATGCGCGGCGGGTCGATGTAGTGAACGGTGTCGCCGTAGGAGCAGTACTTGGCTTCTTTATCCAGAAGAACCTGGTCTTCTGCGGTAGCGATGCGGATATCAGACATGGTGGAAGAGTTCCTGATTGTCGGAAGAGGTGCTGAAGGAGGTGGCGTTGGCGGCGATGCCCTGAGGCAGCTTGGCCAGCAATGCCGGCAGTTCGGCGAAGGTGTCGAACCGCGCGTAAGGGATGTTGTTGGCTTCGCAGTAGTCGGCCAGGCTGGCCTTGGCGAAGACAAAGTCGGCGGTGGAGGCCACGCACATGTCGGACTTGCCGTCGCCGATCACCAGCACGCGCTTGTTGCGCGGCGTGGACTTGCACTTGCAGTTGCCGGAGGCGGCACGGCAGGCGTCGCTGGCATACGGGAAGTCGATGCGCCAGCTGTTCTGGTCGACCTGGCGCAGGCGGTTGGCGAGGATCGGCAGCAAGGTCACGTAGTTGCGCGACAGAATCCGCGCGATGCCTTGTTCGATGCCATCGCTGACCACTTCAATGGAAGCGCCCAGGCCCATGACGTGATCGACGAAGTCCGGGAAGTCCGGATCGATCTCGACGCTGTCGAAATACGCCAGCAACTCGGCCGGGGTCGCCTTGATCAGCGCCAGTTGACGGCTCAGGCATTCGCGCGAACCGATGTGCCCATCCAGCCATTCCTGCTCGATGGTTTCCCACTCGGGGCCGGCGAAGCGTTGGAGGACGTTGTCGATGACGTCGGTAGGGGTGATGGTCCCGTCGAAGTCACACACGATATGCCAGTGGATCATCTGCATTTACCTATGAAGTAGGAGCGCGCTGTTGCGCTTGCAGAGTGCTAGAGCATGGACTGTGCCAAGTGCTCGCACCCCCTGTTTTCAAAGGGTTTGGCGGGTATTTGCATTTGGTTGTGTCGGAACTGGCTACAATTTTTGTAGCTTGCTACAACCTAGATGAGTGCTTGCCTAAGGTCGGGTGTTTGCGCGTTCATGCGCGCATGTTCACAAAAGGAAATGGCTCCATGTTCAGGGTTACTTTTGCTGTATTTACCGGTTTGATGGGGCTGTGGGGCGTTTGCGGCGCTGCGCTGGCGGACGGAATTACCGGCGAGGTCGGCGCAGGCGTCAGCTATCAGCCCCATGATCCGACGGGCAGCCGCTACGAAACGCGGCCGATCCCGTATTTCGATCTGGATTGGGGGAGTGTCAGCCTGGGTACCGACGATGGGCTGACCTGGAGTGCCCTGAATACCCATGGCTTTACTGCCGGGCCTTACATCAACTACTTGCCGGGGCGGACGGCCAATGGGTCGCTGCGGGGCTTGCGTGATGTTTCGGATATGGCCGAGGTTGGAGGCTTTATTCAGTACGCTCCGGCTGAGTTCTGGCGGGTGTATGCACAGGTGGGTCAGGCCGTGGGCGGGGCGCGTGATCAAAGCGGGGTTGTGGGGAAGCTCGGCGGCGAGTTGGGTTATCCGTTGGGGAGCGGCATTATCGGCAGCACCGGCTTGATGGCGCACTTTGCCGATGCCCGCCAGGCGCAGACGTTTTTCGGGGTGGATGCCAATGAGGCTGCGGCCTCGGGGTTTCGGCCGTATAACGCCAGTGCCGGGTTTCAGAACCTGACGCTGACGCAAAGTTTTGAGTTTCCTTTGGATGCGAAGTGGTCGCTGTTGACCAGTGCCAGTTGGATACACTTGGTGGGGTCAGCGGCCAATAGCAGCATCGTCAAGGAGACCGGGGATGTGAATCAGGGGCAGGTGCAGACGGCCATCAGCTATAAGTTTGATTGAAGCAACAGCAAAATCAAAGGCGGGCACGCTCCAAATGTGGGAGCGGGCTTGCTCGCGAAGGTCGTTAACGATGACTCGGGCATCCTGATTCAACGCGGCGCCCTCTGGTTCTTCGCGAGCAAGCCCGCTCCCACATAAAGCGGCTCTGCGTTTGCTTCTAACACTCAGGTCGGCTGCTTTTGATTTTTATCTGACAGCCCCATTCAGCCCTTGGCCTCACTGATAATCTGCCGAATCGCCCCGACAAACGCCTCAGCCGGCTGCCCACCACTCACCGCATACTGGTCGTTGAACACGATGGTAGGCACAGAAGTCACCCCGCGAGACACCCACAACTGCTCCTGCTCCCGCACCTCGGCGGCATATTCGTCCGAAGCCAGAATTTCCTCTGCCCGCACACGGTCCAGCCCAACACCCTCGGCAATCCCCGCCAACGTCCGGTGATCAGACGGATCCTGCTGGTCAGTGAAATACGCCTTGAACAATGCTTCCTTGAGGTTGTACTGCAACCCCTCAAGCCCCGCCCAATGCAACAGACGATGGGCATCAAACGTGTTGTAGATACGACTCTGCCCATCAGTACGAAACGCAAACCCCAACTCCGCACCCATATCACGAATCCGCGCCCGGTTAGCCTGGGACTGCTCAGCCGTGGAACCGTACTTTTCAGTGATGTGCTCGGTAATGTTCTGCCCTTCGGCAGCCATGTTGGGGTTCAGCTCAAACGGCTGGAAATGAATCTCGGCCTGCACCTCCGGACCCAGTTGGTCCAGGGCCTCGGTCAAGCCACGCAGGCCAATGATGCACCAGGGACACGACACGTCGCTGACGAAATCGATTTTCAGGGGAGTACTCATGACTAGGCAACCTCGCTGGCATTAAACGCCGGAAAGGTCCCACGATACACCCCGTCAAGCCCTTACAAAACCTTCGCAGGCACCACCGGGTCGATCTGCGCCCAATGCGCCGCATCCTGCCGATGCTCCTGCAAGTAGGGCAAGACCGCCGCCAGCAACGGCGCCTTGAACGCCTCCTGGAAACGATGGGCCAGCCCCGGAATCAGCCGCAACTGGCTGCCCTGGATATGCGCCGCCAGGTGCACTCCATGCATCACCGGCAACAACGGATCGGCCGTGCCATGCACCACCAGCGTCGGCACCCGCAGTTGATTGAGCAACGGCACCCGGCTCGGTTCGGCAAGGATCGCCATGATCTGGCGCTTCACACCGTCAGGGTTGAACGCCCGGTCGTACGACTGCGCCGCCTGCTGCAACAGCACCTTGCGATCATCCTTCACATAAGGACTGCCCAGCGCCGCGAGCAGGTCGGCCTGTTGTTCCAGGGCCACTTCACGATTGGGCGCGCTGCGGCGCGACAACAGTTGCACCAGCGCCGCACTCGGTGCCGGCAGGCCTTCGGCGCCGGAGCTGGTCATGATCAGCGTCAGGCTTTCCACCCGTTGCGGCGCCATGGCCGCCAGGTGCTGGGCGATCATGCCGCCCATGCTCGCGCCCAGCACGTGGAACTGCTGAATGTGCAAGCCGTCCATCAAGCCCAGTGCGTCGTCCGCCATGTCGGTCAGGGTGTAGGGCGCCGCCACCGGCAGGCCGAGCTTGTAGCGCAGCACTTCGAAGGTCAGGTTGGCGCTGGTCGGTGCCTGGCGCCAGGTGGACAGCCCGACATCACGGTTGTCATAACGAATCACCCGAAAGCCCTGCTCACACAGGGCCACCACCACTTCGTCCGGCCAGTGGATCAACTGCCCGCCCAGGCCCATCACCAGCAGCAAGGCCGGGTCGGAGGCACGACCAATGCTCTGGTAGGCCAGGCTCACCTGTTCCAGATCAACCCGTTCAGTCGGGACATTCACATCACATCGAGAAGCCGCAAAGGACGGCAGGCCGAATAACAGAGCGGCCATGAAAAACAACACGCGCATGAAAAACACCGAAACGCAGAACCCCAGTAGAGCGCGAGTCTGATGAACTTTGTACAAGCGCGCTGCCACAGTTCAGTGACAGTTTGATGAAGGGCGCCCAACGGTCATCCGCGTATCTATCTATCACCTCACGCCCTGGCCCCGCCTTTTTAATGGTGCATTCACCGGCAAGCCCGGTCTCACCAGAGCATGAACACACCATCATGAGTGACCTCACCCTACTTCCCCCGTCTGCCACCCTGAGCGACTTCGCCTCACCGTCGCTTCCAGGCCAGGCCCGCCTCCAGGACCAGAGCCTGTCCCTGCAAGCCTCAGCGCGCTGGCGCGAAAGCCAACAGGAGCTGCATCAACTGATTGCCCAGGCACCCGGCGTACGTGACTCCATCGAACAACTGCTCACAGAGCATTGGCAACTGGGCACCGCACCGGTCGGCCTGGGTTTTCTCAAGACCGAAGATCACGACGAGCACTTCGTCAGCCTGGTGGATGCCTGGGGATTTATCTGCCAGTTTCCAGACATCTCCCCCACCCTGGATGCCCGCAGCACCGTGGTCGGCCTGGCGTCCCACCGCCTGTCAGCCCTCACGCCCGTGCAATTGCTCAAGCGGCTCCAGGCACTGGGCCTGGGGAAACTGCTCAGCGCCCGCTGGGAAAACTATTGGAGTACCCGGGCGCCGGGTACGCCGTTGTCCCGTCGCGAGCGGGCGGCACAACTGTACTGCCAGCATTTCGAGGCCTGCGGGCAATCGGCCTATGCCCAGGGAAGACTGGGTGCCCAACAACTGATCTCGTTGCAGACAGTGCTCAACCCGGTCACCACCCCCAATGGCGTACGCCCCGTCGAGACCTGCCAGCTGGCGTTGCTGCTGCCCGACTTGAGCAAGGTCAAATTGCCTGGTGCCTGGGTCATCTCCATGGGCCAGGAGCCGCTGTTGACACAAACCCTGTACTTGCCCTGCCGGCAACCCGGCGTGATGGTCTTCAGCCAACGCAGCGACATGGAGCAGTGGCTGGTCGCAGCGCATCAGCAACTGATCCCGCCGGACGTCGCGGCTGACGCTGTCACCGTCGAATACAGCTCGCGCACCGAACCCCTGGAGCACGGCATTCTGGACCTGCTGTCGCACCTGCACGCGGCTCAGCTGGAAAGCCTGCGCAACCGTCATCGCAATGGCAGTGACCTGGCCCGTTACGCCAGCCATGCCCTGGATGATGCCGACCGCCTGGACAGCCAGCGCCGGAAAATCCCGATGCTTATCGCACCGCATCAACCGGCAGATACGCCCGGCCCGGACGCTGACGACCTGCCTCCTGCCCTGCCCTTCGGCCATCTCAGCGCCGACATTGCCCTGGGCCAACGCTGGGCCGCGATCAGGCTGCAACGCAGCGCACTGGAGCGCTTCCTGGGCGATGGCCCTGAGCAAACCGCCCGGCTGGCGCAGTTGAAGGGTTTGATGCAAGCGCTGAAAGACGCAGAGCAGGCCGGCAATGATGCCGCCAGCGGCCTGCTGGCAAAAAAAGCCGCCTTCGATCAACTTGAGCTGAGGCAAAAACCCAATCCGGACTATGACGCGCTCTACCAGGCGCGGCTCGCCGCCCTGCGCGCCGAGGGCGCCATCCAGCATGCGCTCCAGCAGATCAGCGATGAAGAACACGGCCTGCTCCTGGCCGTCACGGAACACCCCGCGGCCCCGGAACGCCGCCCGGCTGTCGCGGTGACCCGCCTGATCCTCTCCAGCCGTGACCCAAGGGAAGGTTCCGAGGAGCTGACAGGCCTGTTGCTCATCACCCAGACCAGCGCGCTGACCTCTTCGGCGCCCCACAGCCTGTTGCTGTACTGGCCCGGCAATGCAGGGGGCCTGCAGCGTTTCGAATCCCGCCAAGCCCTGGAACACTCGCTGTTCAAGCTGTCGAGCGAAGCGCAGGACGTCACCCTGCAATTGTCGCCGCTGACCGGCGACCCGATTGAATACTCGTTGCAACAGCAGCTGTACGCCAGCGAACAACAGGCGTATGCGCTGATCTCCCTCTTCCCGGTGCCTCCGTTCGGCCAGGAGCGAACCGAAGCCCTGGACAAACTCAAAGAGCAAACCCTGTTTACCCTGCAAACCCCGATGTGCCCGGCGCGGGAACTGGCGTACGGACAACTGCTCGAACAACAACGCAGCACCACCCTGGCCGGGTCATTGCCTGGGGAGTTGAGCCAGTTGCCGGCAGATGAACGCCTGGCGCTCAAGCACCTGATACACGCGCAGATCAGCGCCCTGCATCGCTCGCAGCAATTGCTCGAGCGCGAGCTGGAACCCTTCGACGACTTCGGCCAGCGCCGCCTGGACCAACGCCTGCGCGAAGACTTCCAGCTTGAACACACCTGGTCGGTGCAACTGGACCTGCCCGACGCCGTCAGCCAGGAGCGCGAATACCTGTCCGAATACGCGGGCCCGGGTACACCGTTCAAGTATGTGACGGTGCCCAGTACCCGCCGCAGCACCCTGTCATTGTTGCAACTGGCCCAGCAAAACATCGACCCGACGCTGGCCCAGCGCCTGACCTACATGAAGCTCGATGTCACCGGCCCCAATGCCCTTGAAACCACCCGGCTGACCGCCGGCCTGTCCCTGGAGTACCTGAAGACCCTGGTCAAGGAACTCGACCTCGCCGGGGCCTACGAAAGCTTGATCACCCGCACCTTCCTCGGTGATCCCGCGGCGGCGCCTTTCACCACGCAGCACCGTCGCGAATGCCTGACCGAGCCGCTGCGCCTGATGCTCATGCTGCAAGGCAAACGCGCGCGGGCCCTGGGGCGATTCGACGACAACGATCTGCGGGTGCTGAACATCGCCATCGACGCCGACAACGCGGATGCCTGGCAGGTGGAAGACAAGAAAATCGTGCTGCTGCCGGCCACCCTGAGTGCGGGCGGTGAAGATACCGACTTCGGTCCGACCACCCTGTCAGGGGTCACCTTCATCCAGGAACAAATCTCCGGCACAACCCTGCTGTACCTGCCAAACAGCCCGGACAACCAGGACCTGCGGCGCTACGCGAGCCTGGAACTGGCCCGCAAGGCGCTCTACGACCTCAGCCTGGTCAGCGGCATGAGCGCCTACCTGGCCGGCCTGGCCATCAAGGGCGACACCGCCGCCCACCTCGCCCGGATCGCCCAGGCCCAGCAACGGAATTTTGATCCGATCTTTGCCGTCGGAACCCCGTGGCCGGCCACCACATCGCTGGCCGCCCATTTGCTGAACGCCCATATGGGCCGCGTCATAGAAGCGCATCGCGCGACCTCGCGCTCCAACGCGGCCTTGTTGCTGGAGCAGAATGCGCTGCGCGCCGGGCTGATCTTCAACTACCTGAAAATCGCCCTGGGGCTGGTGCCTTTCGTGGGTTCGGTCGTCGCGTTGTATGACGCCTGGTCCAGTGCCAACCTGGCCACTGCTGCGTTCCTGCGCGGGAACGTCGGCCATGGCCTGGCCGAGGTCGAGGCGGTGCTGTTGTCGCTGATCGACTGCGCCATGGATATTCTGCCGGGCAGCCTCGCCCTGCCGGTCAACGCCCGCGCCGCCACGCGCCAGCGTCAATTGCGCCATCTGGCCAGCAGCGCCGCCAGCCTGCACCTGCCCTCGGTCACGCAGGCTCGGCGGGCGGCACAGCGTTTCGCCGGTTATGAATATGAAGGAGTGATCTCGCTGTCCGGGCTGCACCCTCAAACCCACGGTTTTTATCGCAACGTGTACCGGCATACCGAAGGCGACTTCATCGTGCGGCGCGGGCGCATCTATCAGGTTGAGCTGGCCGGCGATCCCCTGGACTGGCGCCTGAGCCCGACCCGCAGCAAAACCTACAAGCAGCCGATTGCCCTGGATGAAAACGGCGAATGGGACACTCACTACGGCGTCTACGGCAGCGCATTCAAGGGCGGCCTGGCGGGTGGCGGCAGCGTGCTCGGGCATATGGCCGAAGTGCTTGATCCGATCTGGCCCCAGGCGATCCGTGATTACTTGCCACGCTGGTGGACCGACCGCGCCCTGCGCCGCCAACAGGCGCTGGCCAACAGTATCAACAGCCGCGAAGACCTGATTGCGCTCTCCATTAACCGAACCGAAGAACTGATGGCCCGCACCGACAGCGCAGGCCCGGCGATCCGCAGATCCTTCGAGCAGGACATCGAACTGTACAGCCGCCAGTATCAGGAACTGACAGAGTTCGCGCCCTTTACCAGCGGCAACCGCCAGCGCGCGATCAGAGAGGACATGAGCCGCAATGCGGCGCGCCTGACCCTGACCACCCTGAACCGGGCGCGCTATCACTTCAAGCAGATCGAGGCTCGGATCCTGGAGCTTGGAACCCATAACATGACCGCTATCTCCCCCGAGGTTTTCGACACCTTGGCAATCGTTCCCGCCATGCTGGAGATCCTGCGGCAGCGTAAAAGAATCAGCAGCGAGATTCTGCGTGACCTGGACCGGATCGATGCCGACTTTTCCCAGTTCAACCGCTGGTTCGATCAGGTTACCGATGCCGCACACCGTACCCGGCTAAGCCCGATGCTGGAGCAATTCCGACGTACGCTCAATGACAGCTACCGCACGCACCTGAAATTGTTACACCGCTTCGATACCCTTGAGACTTACCCCGAAGTTGCCGAGCTGTCTTGGTTCTACTTGCGGGCCCAGGCCCGGGAAAGCTACGCCAAAGTCAACCGGGCATGGGCTTCGCATTTTGAACTGCCCAACGCCAGCGCCAACATCACACAGCGGCGCAAGGTGCTGGAAGACTGCATACAGGCCTATGAACAATTCCGGCTGACCATCCGCACCTGGAACCTCGGTTACCCGCAGCATTTCGACCAGGCGCAACTCAGTGCGTTTTTCGTCGACATTGACCAGATGATCGAACTCGCCCGCCGGGCCATCAAGGAGTCGCCGGCAAGCCGCCCACCGGCCGGGCAACCTGTGCGGCGGGTATTCGACACCGAGGACAATATTTCCCTGGTGGGCACCGAGAGCATCGACCCGCAAACCCAGGCCACCACTTACCGGGTTGAGAGCGCCAGCGGGCGCGTCGAGACCTGGGTGAAGGGCCCCGGCGGCAAATCCCGACTCAAGGACAGTGCTGCCTCGGAACCTGCGCCTCCGGAGTCCAACGTCAAGCCGTTCGTGGTAAGCGAAGCCAGGGCTCGCCTCGACAACGTCGCGCAGTACGAAAGCCGCGCCATCGCCTACACCGAGCAAAAAATGCTGCCGGTGGACCTGGAGCACCTGCTGGTCAGTGAAGCGGCCGAGTTGAACCTGCGGGCCAATCGCCTGGAACGCCTGGACCCCACCGAGGACCTCGTGCGCCAGCTGCGGGCCAAGGCCGCGGAGCTGACCATCAAGGGCCGCAACCTGCGAATCCGCCAGACCCTCGCCAGCAAAACCCCTACCGAAGGTTATCTGGACTACCTTCGCGAACAACGGGTGGTGGAGATTCGCAAGGGCGAACCGGCCCGCAACCTCAATGAAGGCAAGAAAGGACGGGCGGATTTTCTTCAGGAATACGTGATTCAGGACCTGACACAAACGCCGCCCGCCACCCTGTGGTACGCGCACTTTCATTACGACAAGGCCGGGGCGCAGTTCGACGAGTTCATCAAGGCCCACTTGAAGATTCCCGAGCAGCGCAACCTGGGCCTGCAATGGCAAGTCGCCCAGGCGCAAGCCGGGGCCACGGTGGACCCTATCTGGCGCGGCAATATCGGGCGAGCGCTGGCCACCCGGCACTTTGCCGGGGTGTGAAGACGGCGGGACTTGAGCACGACGGTCGACACACATAACAACATGAGACAAACTCAACCGATCCGAATTTGTCACAAGTTATATTCATGGAGACCCCGTGCTCGAAATCCGCCATCTCAAGACCCTGCACGCCTTGCGCGAAGCCGACAGCCTGGTGGAGGCCGCTGAGCGCCTGCACCTGACGCAATCAGCACTCTCCCACCAGTTCAAGGAACTGGAAGAGCGCATGGGCATGCAGTTATTCGTGCGCAAGACCAAGCCGCTGCGCTTCACCAGCGCCGGCCTGCGCCTGCTGCAACTGGCGGACGCCACCCTGCCCTTGCTGCGCGGTGCCGAACGCGACATCGCGCGCCTGGCCGGCGGCACGGCCGGGCGTTTGCACATGGCCATCGAGTGCCACAGTTGCTTCCAGTGGTTGATGCCGACCATCGACCAGTTCCGCGATGCCTGGCCGGAAGTCGAGCTGGACCTGGCCTCCGGCTTCGCCTTCGCGCCGCTGCCGGCCCTGGCCCGTGGCGACCTGGACCTGGTGGTGACCTCGGATCCGCTGGAGCTGCCGGGCATCACCTATGTACCGCTGTTCACCTACGAAGCCATGCTCGCCGTGGCCAACCAGCACCCGCTGGCGAACAAGCCGTACATCGTGCCCGAAGACCTGATCAGCGAAACCCTGATCACCTACCCGGTGGAGCGGGATCGCCTGGACATCTTCACCCGCTTCCTGGAACCGGCGGATGTAGAACCGGCCCAGGTGCGCACCTCGGAACTGACGGTGATGATGATGCAGTTGGTGGCCAGCGGTCGCGGCGTGTGCGGCATGCCCCATTGGGCGCTGCATGAATACAGCTCCCGGGGGTATGTGAAGGCCAAGCGGCTGGGGGAGAAAGGTTTGTTTGCCACGCTGTACGCCGGGATTCGCGCCGACATGCTGGACGCGCCGTACATGCGTGATTTTCTGCTGACGGCCAAGGACACCTCGTTTTCGACCCTGGACGGGGTCAGTGCCGTACGCTGATAAATAGCGGATACCTGTGGCGAGGGAGCTTGCTCTCGCTGGGCTGCGCAGCAGACCCAGAAATCCTGGGGCCGCTTCGCGCCCCAGCGGGAGCAAGCTCCCTCGCCACAAGATCAGGCAGGGACCAGAGAGGCGCGATAGAACGGCAGAATCAAATCCCGAGTCAGCGGCGCAAGCTGCAAACCGCCGTCACCGGCCGGGTCGATCCAGCACACCTCTTCAATCTCGGCAGCCGGTGTCACAGGCACGTCGATGTGCACCTGGAACAATTCGGCCTGCACCACGAACCCCGGCTCATTCGCCGCCGGCGCAGAGAACTGCCCAAGGTACACAGCCGCCGCCGGATCAATCCGCAGGCCCAGTTCTTCGTGCAGCTCACGGGCCAAAGCCTCTGCGGGTTGCTCGCCGGCATCGATCTTGCCGCCCGGCTGCATGAAGGCCTGGGTGCCGCGCTTGCGTACCAGCAGGGTCTGGCCGTCGCTGCCGATCAGCAGGGCGGCGGCGATGCGAATGGTGGAGGTCATGAAAAGGTCGCCTTGAATACAAAGGCGCAAGGATCCCATGAACCGGTCTCACCCCGAAAGCAGTGCCTCATCCGGCTCCTTGATGAACACGCTGTACTTCGCCCCTTCCATGGCCTCGAACGCAATCAGCTTGTCCACCAGCGGCAGGTTCAACACCTTGCCGGCGTTGAGCAGCAGCATGCCGTTGTCGGCGTTGAGGTTGCGCGCCAGCACCATGCCTTCGGCCAGTTCGCGGGTGGTCAGGACCTTCACCGACGGGTCGCCCAGGGTCACGTCGCTGAGGAACGCGGCGCACGCCTGGACGAAGTCCTCGACCATGTCCGGGTCGTAAAGGCGCCCGGCGTATTTGCGGATGTAGAGCAGCGCTTCGTCGCTGTTCATCTGCCGTTCGAGGATCAAGCCGCGTTGCAGTTCGATGAAGTCCACCGCCAGTTTCAACAGGCGCGAACCTACAGGTATTGCTTCGCCCTTGAGGTGGTCGGGAAAGCCGCTGCCGTCCCAGCGTTCCTGGTGATGGCGGATCAAGCGTGCCGCGTCTTTCATCGGTTCCAGGGTCATCAGCAACGATTCGCTCTGGGCCGGATACGCCCGGTACCGCTCACGGTAGGTGCTGTGCAGCAGGTCGCTGGGAGAGACCATCATGTTGTCGCTCCAACTCAACTTGCCGATGTTGTAGAGCGCGGCGGCCATGGTCAGGTCGCGATTGCTGGCCTCATCCAGGCCGCGGCCGTGGCACCAGGTGCGCACCAGCTCGATGATCTGCCGGTTGGTTTGCTTGGCTCGGGGCAAGCGCAGGTTGGCCAGCAGCGAGAACACTTCGGTGCCGGTGGCGTAGCTGTGTTTGAGTTCTTCGTAGGCCAGGTCGAGCATGTCAGCGGTTTGCTGCAGCTCGCTGGTGCGTGAGGCCACGCGTTTTTCCAGGCTGGCGTTGAGTTGCTTGAGTTCGTCGTTCTGCTGGCGGGTCAATTGCTCCAGGCGCAGGCGCTCACGCTCGGAGTGTTGATGGGCCAGGGATTGCCGCAACGCCAGCAGCAGTTCTTCGTCTTTCCAGGGTTTGCTCAGGTAGCGGTAGATCTGCCCTTCGTTGATGGCCTTGATGATCAGCGTCAGGTCGGTTTCACCGGTCAGCAGGATGCGCACGGTGTGCGGGTAATCATGGTGGATCTGCGCAAGCAGGGTGGCGCCGTCCATGTCCGGCAGGCGCGCGGCACTCATCACCAGGTCGACGGGTTGCTGCGCCAGAATCGCCAGCGCGTGAGCGGCGTCGGTGGCGCGGCATAATTCAAAGGGTTCCAGGCGCAGCAACTGCGTCAGGCGGTCCAGCACGTCCGGGTGTGCGTCAATCAACAGCACCACCGGGCGGTCGGGATTTGCGAAGGTCACTGACTCTCCCATGGGGCACCTCGTATAGCGTCGATGTGCGTGTCCTACGGTCAAGGTAACAGCCTCCTGGCCATTACCCAGCAGTTTAGTCGGTTTTTCTTTGCAGTGATGGCCTTGCGACATCACTTCGTCAGGTGGGCATAAAAAAGGGCCACTTCATTGAATGAAGCGGCCCTGAGGTAACGCGCGATGCATCACGCCTCGGCGGTTTTACCGGCCGAACCAAACGACGCAAACCGCTTGTTGAAGCCGGCGATGCGGCCTTCGGACTGGGTCTTGCGCTGTTGGCCGGTGTACACCGGGTGCGAGGCGCTGGACACGTCCAGGAGCACGTAGGGATAGGTATTGCCGTCGCTGTGTTGCTGCGTACGGTCGGTTTCCACGGTGGAACCGATCAGGAAGAAAACGTCGGCGGCGGTGTCATGGAACAACACGGTGCGGTAGTCGGGGTGGATACCAGGTTTCATAAGGCCTCCGGGGCGTCTGGGTGAACATCAAGTGTTATACAGTAACACAAATGATGCACCCAAACGAGAACCGATTGCAATAAGAATAGATCCCAAGCTTCTATGCGGCTTCCTGAAAGTCCATTTCCGGGGGCTGCCGGGAGAAGCCCCGCGTCAGGAAACCCAGGTACACCAGGCCAATCGCCAACCAGCTCAGGCCCAGGTAAATCGCCAGGTGATCAAGGCTGACCATCAACCACAAATCCGCCACCAGGCCGATGGTCGGGAACACCAGGAACAGCACCAACTCCCGCAAACCGCGCTGCTTGGCACCGATCCAGTAGTGGAAGATCACCGACAGGTTCACCAGGCTGAAAGCCAGGAACGCACCGAAGTTGATGAACGAGGTGGAGGTGGTGACGTCCAGTCTCAACGCCAGTAACGCAACCACAGCGCACAGCAGGATGCTGTTGACCGGCGTACCGAAGCGCGCGTGCAAAGTACCGAAGAACGACTTGGGCAACACCCCGTCGCGCCCCATCGCAAACAGCAACCGCGAACCGCTGGCCTGCGCCGACAGCCCCGAGGCGAACTGGCCGACGATCAGGCCGATCAGGAAGATCGACACAAACAGGTCGCCGCCAATGTTGCGGGCAATCTCGTAGGCGGCAGAATCCACGTCGGTGAACTCGAACGATGGGTGGGCGATCTGCACGAAGTACGACACACCGACGAAGATCAGCCCGCCGATCAGGGTGATCAGCATGATCGCCCGGGGAATCGTGCGGCGCGGGTCGCGGGTTTCTTCGGTCAGGGTGCTGACCGCATCAAAGCCCAGGAACGAATAGCAGGCGATCGCCGCACCGCTCATGATCAACGGCATTTGCATCTGGCCGTTGAAGAACGGGGTGATGGTCCACAGCGGCTTGCTCGCGTCACCGCCGATGTAGTGGATGCACAGCGCGACGAAGGCGACCAGCACCAGGAACTGCACCAGCATCAGCAAGGCGTTGATGCCGTTGGCGAGTTTCAGACCGATGATGTTGATCACACTGGTGACCCCGATAAACGCCAGTACCCAGACCCATTGCGGCACGGCCGGGAAGGCCGAATGCAGGTAGGCCGCGCCGATCAGCCAGATGGCCATGGGCAGGAACAGGTAGTCGAGCAACACCGCCCAACCGGCGATAAACCCCAGCTTGGGGCTGATGGCCTTGCGCACATAGCTGTAGGCGGACCCGGCCACCGGGAACGCCGAGGCCATGCGGCCGTAGCTCATGGCGGTAAAGAACATCGCCACCAGGGCGGCCAGGTAAGCGGCCGGGACCATGCCGGCGGTGGATTGCGCCAGGATACCGAAGGTGCCCAGGACAATGATCGGTGTCATATAGGCGATGCCAAACAGCACCACCGACCCTAGCGACAGGGTGCGTTGCAAACGAGCCATGAGCGATTCTCCGCGCAATTATTAGATTTATGGCAGAACTGAAGTCGGTGCAGCGAACGCAATAATTTTTATGGTTGAAGCAGCTTTTTGGTGAAATGCAGCTTCTGTGGCGAGGGGGCTTGTCCCCCGTTGGGCTGCGAAGCGGCCCCAGAAAAAGCGGGAGCGCTTCGCACTCCAACGGGGGACAAGCCCCCTCGCCACAACAGCATCCTTGCCACGAGACCCGTGTCAGGGTTTGGGGATCAACAATTCCCGCGTCCCGTCCTCGCGCTCAATCACCTCACCCGGCAATTTCAAGCGCTGGTCATCCAGGTAGCGATAGTCCTGTCGCGCCGCCGCCAGTTGTCCCAGGTCCAGTTCAACGCTGAACTGCCCTTCCCCGCGCCCGGCTTCAAACAGCAAGCTGCCGAACGGGTCGACCAGCGCACTGCCACCGGCGAACATCAGGCCGTCGTCGCCCTCTTCCACTCGGTTGACCATCAGCGCGAACGCCTGGTTTTCCTGGGCGCGGGCCATGATCGCAGTGCGGTGGGTGGGGCCGTACGGGTCCATGTTGCCGTTGGTGACGATCAACACTTCAGCCCCCAACTGCGCCAGGGCCCGGGCGGTTTCCGGGAATTCGATGTCGTAGCAGATCAACAGGCCGACTCGCACGCCGTTCCACACGCAGGTGGCGTAGCGGTCACCCGGGGTGAAGACGCCGCGGTCCGAGGCCCACAGGTGGGTCTTGCGATAGCGCAGGGCGATGCCGTCCGGGGTGATCATCAAGGTGGTGTTATAGAATTGGCCCGCGTCGCTCTCGGCCATGCCGATCACCACGGCGATATTGCGCGCTCGGGCGGCCTGGATAATCGCCTGCACGGTCGGGCCGTCCACTGGTTCGGCGACGTCCGCCACAGTGCCGGCGGTCGGGAAGCCCATCAGGTGGGTTTCCGGGAATACGACCAATTGGGTATCCGCCGCACACGCAGCAATTGCCGCCAACGCGCGCTCAAGGTTGTAAGCTGTGCCGTTATCGCGGCCTGCCAGCTGGGCAAATTCGACCTTCATGGTTATTCCTTGTTCTTTATCTGTGGCGCAGTATGCGCAGCCGCGAACACTCGGGAAATCACGCAGCCGGGTTAACCCTATGGGGGTAGATGCATGACATTGTCGCTGGAAGACATCGCCTGGCACCGTTCGGTGGGGCAGATGATAGACGCCCTGGACCAGCCGAATTTCTGGACGCAGCTGGTCCGGTTGCTCGACCAATATGTGCCGTTCGACAGTTGGGTGGTGTTGCTGTTCAGCAGCGAGCACAAACCCCTGGTGTTCGCCGAATGCCCGGGCCAGGACGGCGAACCCGACCATCTGTTCCAGGATTACCTCAACGGTTTATACCTGCTCGATCCCTTCTACATCGCCAGCCGCGAACACTCGCGCACCGGACTGTTTCGCCTGGCCGAAGTGGCCCCGGAGCATTTCGAGCTGACCGAGTATTACCAGCGCTACTTCCGGCTGAACGTGGTGGCCGATGAAATCCAGTTCAACTGCCAGCAACCGGACGGGCGAACCCTGTGCCTGTCCCTGGGCTCCAAACAGCGCTTTGACCCACAGCAGATTGCCCTGCTGTCGCTGATTCAACCGTGGGTGCTGGGTTTGCTGCGCCAGCGCCTGCCCCATGAACTCAACCAGGTGAGCGCCCCTGAGCCGCCGATCCATAACGATGGCTGGGGCGCGCAACTCACCGCGCGCGAGCTGGATGTGGGCCGTTTGATGCTCAGTGGTTGCTCCAGCAAGGAAATCGCTCGTAAGCTGGAAATCTCTGTTGAAACCGTGAAAGTCCATAAGAAACACATGTACAGCAAGCTAGGGATCAAATCCCAGTCGGAGCTGTTCTCGATTTTTCTGCAGGCGCAAAACGCCTGAAAATCGTATTACTGATGAGTGGAACCTAAGGAAAACCGTATGAGCCTGTCGTTACTAAGCCGTTACGCGTTCTTTGCCGCCTGCGTCATTTTCACCCTCGCCAGCATGCCGTTTATCGAACACGAATGGCTGTGGCCGATCGCCGTGGTCACCGGCATCCTTAGCCTGATCGGCATTTTCGACCTGCTGCAAAGCCCCCACGCGGTGCGCCGCAACTACCCGATCCTGGGCAATATCCGTTACCTGGTGGAAGGCATCCGTCCGGAAATCCGCCAGTACCTGCTGGAATCCGACAGCGACGCCCTGCCCTTCTCCCGGGCCCAGCGCTCGCTGGTCTATTCCCGCGCCAAGAATGAAAGTGCCGACAAACCCTTCGGCACGCTGATCGACGTTTACCAATCGGGCTTTGAGTTTATCGGCCACTCCATGCGCCCCGCGCCGCTGAGCGACCCCAGCGCGTTTCGCGTGATCGTCGGCGGCCCGCAATGCAAGCAGCCCTACTCGGCCTCGGTGTTCAACATCTCGGCCATGAGCTTCGGTTCGCTGAGCGCCAACGCGATTCGCGCACTCAACCAGGGGGCCAAGCTCGGCAACTTCGCCCACGACACCGGCGAAGGCAGCATCAGCCCCTATCACCGGGAAAACGGCGGCGACCTGACCTGGGAGCTCGGCAGCGGCTACTTCGGCTGCCGCACCAGCGCCGGCCTTTTCGATCCGGAACGCTTCGCCGTGCAGGCGCAGAACCCGCAAGTGCGGATGATCGAAATCAAGATGAGCCAGGGCGCCAAACCGGGCCACGGCGGGATACTGCCCAAGCACAAGGTGACCCAGGAAATCGCCGACACCCGCGGCATCATGATGGGCGAGGACTGCATCTCGCCGTCGCGCCACAGCGCGTTTTCCACTCCTATCGAAATGATGCACTTCATCGCCCAGCTGCGTGAACTGTCGGGCGGCAAACCGGTGGGCTTCAAGTTCTGCCTGGGCCACCCGTGGGAATTCATGGGCATCGCCAAGGCCATGCTCGAAACCGGCATCCTCCCGGACTTTATCGTGGTGGACGGCAAGGAAGGCGGCACCGGCGCCGCGCCGGTGGAGTTCACCGACCACATCGGCGTGCCGCTGCGTGAAGGCTTGTTGTTCGTGCACAACACCCTGGTGGGCTTGAACCTGCGGGACAAGATCAAGCTCGGCGCCAGCGGCAAGATCGTCAGCGCGTTCGACATCGCCAGCGTCCTGGCCATCGGTGCCGACTGGGCCAACTCGGCGCGGGGCTTCATGTTCGCCATCGGCTGTATCCAGTCGCAAAGCTGCCACACCAACAAATGCCCCACCGGGGTGGCCACCCAGGACCCGTTGCGCCAGCGCGCACTGGTGGTGCCGGACAAGGCCCAGCGCGTGTTCAACTTCCACCGCAACACGCTGAAGGCCCTGGCCGAAATGCTCGCTGCCGCCGGTCTCGACCACCCTTCGCAACTGTCGGCCAAGCACCTGGTGCGGCGCATGTCGGCCACCGAGATCAAGTTGTTTTCGCAGCTGCATGTGTTCCTGAAACCTGGCGAATTGCTCACCGGCGAAGTGAACGGCGAGTTTTATTCGCGCATGTGGCAGATGGCGCGGGCCGATAGTTTTGAGCCGAATGAAATCGCCGCGGCCTGAGCCCGCACTGAACAACCCCGCTGAACCGGACCACCGAACGGCATCGTTGAAACAAGGAGCTTCACCATGCCGTTACTCGACTTCACCGCCCTTGCCGCCCAACTGCCGGACACCTGGAAATCCACCCGCGTGGGCCAGGTCGGCCCGGCGCGGATCAAGGTGCTGCGCATGGACGCGCACGCCTACGAAGAAGAAACCCACGACTACAACGAAGGGCTGTTGGTGATCGACGGCCTTTTGCGCCTGTCTATTGGCGAGGAGGCCATCGACGTCGGCGCCGGTCAGATGTACCTGGTTGAAGCCGGCATCGCCCACGCGGTACTCGCCGGCAGCCAAGGCACGCTGGTGGTCATCGACGTTTAAACAAAGCGATGAGACATTCAGCAAAAAACTCAGCTTTGCAATTGCTTACAAATACCGCCAACCTGCGCCCCGCCCGACGTACGGCTCGACAAAAGCCGTCGTCCACTTGTCACTACTAAACCCTTTGTTCAAGAGCCCGCTGCCATGCTGAACGGACGCGACCCGCGCATCGATTTTTTTCGGGGCCTGGCGTTGATCTTTATTTTCTGGGATCACGTGCCCCACAACCCTCTGGGCCAGATCACCCTGCGCAACTTCGGTTTCAGCGACGCGGCGGAGGTCTTCGTGTTCCTGGCCGGTTATGCGGCCGTGCTGGCCTACGGCAAGATCCTGCAGCGCGACGGTTATCTGATCGCCTGCGTGAAGATCTGGCGGCGCACCTGGGTGCTGTACGTGGTGCACATCTTCTTGCTGGCGATGCTGATGGGCATCGTGTTCTTCGCCAACAGCCATGTGGAAACCCGCGACCTCGTTGAAGAGATGGGCCTGACGCACTTCGTCACCCATCCCCAGCAAGCCCTGGTGGATGAACTGCTGCTGCGCTTCAAACCCAACCTGATGGACCCGTTGCCGCTGTACATCGTGCTGCTGGGTTGCCTGCCGCTGGTGTTGCCGTTGCTGTTGCGCAAGACCTGGGCGGTGGTGGCTGTTTCGCTGGCGGTGTACTTGCTGGCGCCGCACCTGGGCTGGAACCTGGCGGCGATTGCCGACGGCGTGTGGTATTTCAATCCGGTGACCTGGCAGTTGCTGTTTGTGCTGGGCGGCGCGGCGGCGATTCATGCCGGGCAACCCCGCCCTGTCGAGACTCGGCGCCTGTTGCGTCAGCCATTGTTCGTCGCTGCGGCGGTGTATGCGCTGTTGGCGGGGGTTCTCACGCTCTCGTGGCGCTGGCCGGAAATCCACGACGCGCTGATGCCGTCGGCGCTCAGTGACCTGCTGTACCCCATCAGCAAGACCGACCTGTCGCCCGTGCGTTTGCTGCACTTCCTGGCCCTGGCCTATGTCACCGCCAAGCTGTTGCCTGGCCACGCCTGGACGCAAAACTGGCTGGCGCAGCAAACCTGCCGCATGGGCCGCTACTCCCTGGAGGTGTTCTGCCTGGGGGTGCTGCTGGCACCGCTGGCGGACATGATCAATGCGATCACCGGCGATGCCTTCGCCATGCAAATCTTCACCGCATTGGTAGGCGCCGGGGTGATGGCGCTGCTGGGGGCCTGGCTGGATTTGAACAAGCGGCTCACCCAACCGGCGCCTCCCGCCACCGCCTGAAAAACAAAAAGCCCCGTAAGGGGCTTTTTGTTGAGCGCAGGAAACTCAGCTCGCGGTGCGTGCCGCCGCTTGAGTCGGCTGCAACTTGAACACGTAGAACAACACCGTCAGCAGCACCAGGAACACCGGCCCCACGTAGAGCGCCACACGGGTGTCCGGGAAGTACGCCATCAGGCCCACCACCAGCACCAGGAACGCCAAGGCCAGGTAGGAGCTGACCGGGTACAGCCACATGCGGTATTTAAGGCCGTCACGTTCGGCCTGGGTCAGGCTCTTGCGGAATTTGAGCTGGGCCAGGAGGATCATCAGCCAGGTCCAGATCGCGCCGAAGGTAGCGATGGAAGTGACCCAGACGAAGACTTTTTCCGGAACCATGTAGTTGAGCAGCACGCCCAGCAACAGCACGAAGATCGACAGCAGCAGCGCCTTGCGCGGTACGCCGTTGCTTGAGGTGGTACCGAACGTGGCCGGGGCCTGGCCGTTCTGTGCCAGGCTGTAGAGCATGCGCCCGGTGCTGAAGATACCGCCGTTGCACGACGACAACGCCGCGGTGATCACCACGAAGTTGATGATGCCGGCGGCGGTCTTGATACCCAGGCGCTCGAAGGTCATCACGAACGGGCTGCCCTGGGTGCCGATTTCGTTCCACGGGTAGATCGACAGGATCACGAACAACGCACCGACGTAGAACAGCAGGATGCGCCAGAACACCGAGCCGATGGCACTCGGGATGGTCTTCTGCGGGTTCTTCGCTTCACCGGCGGTGAGGCCGATCATCTCCACGCCCAGGTAGGCGAACATCACCATCTGCAGGGACATCAACACACCCTGCACGCCATTGGGCATAAAGCCGCCGTGGGTCCACAGGTTGGAAATGCCCAGGGCCACGCCATCGTTGCCAAAGCCGAACGCGATGATGCCGACGCCGCCGATCACCATGGCAATGATGGTGACGATCTTGATCAATGCGAACCAGAACTCGAACTCACCGAAAGCCTTGACCGCGATCAGGTTGATGGTGCCCATGCTGATCAGTGCTGCCAGGGCCCAGATCCAGCGGGGTGTATCGGGGAACCACACGCCCATGTACACGGCGACGGCCGTGATTTCTGCCACGCAGGTCACCAGCCACAGGAACCAATAGTTCCAGCCGGTGAGAAAGCCCGCCAGCGGGCCGAGGTAATCCTGGGCGTAGCGGCTGAACGAACCGGCCACCGGGTTGTGCACGGCCATCTCGCCGAGGGCGCGCATGATCACCAGGATCGCCAGGCCGCCGATGATGTACGACAGCATGATCGCCGGGCCGGCCATTTCAATGGCCTTGGCCGAGCCTAGGAACAGGCCGACGCCGATGCATGCACCGAGGGCCATCAGGCGAATATGCCGTTCGCCGAGTTCGCGTTTCAGCGGACCGCCCTGAGCGGTCTCGCCGTGGGGCAGATGATTGCCAGCTGGCATAGGGATACAACCTCGTCTTGTTATTGGATATGAGCCACCGAGTCCGGGGCGTCATGGCGGGTCTGCCATGGCGTACCGTTGCCGGATCACCTTTTGGGTAAAACGGTCTGGCCGGGCCAGATCAGCGGGGGTGCAGTATAAAAAGCTAAACCCAGGGGTTTTCACTCTATAAACGGCAAGATTCAGCGGGAACTCTCGGTAAAGGCGCCTTTTGCGGAGGAGCATCACCTGGTTAGCGTAGGAATCATCGCCACCAAACGGCGGCGAGTATTGCACGGTAATGGTGCAGCGTCATGCCCCTACCTTTGGCGGATTTACCGGTGGGGGAGGCTCTAGAGCGGCACTTCCTGACAACCAAGGGCCATTGTGGGGAACGAGCTTGCTGTGGCGAGGAGCTTGCAGTGGTGAAGGAGCTTGCTGTGGCGAGGAGCTTGCAGTGGTGAAGGAGCTTGCTGTGGCGAGGGAGCTTGCTCCCGCTGGGCTGCGCAGCAGACCCAAAGCCTGGGCATACGGCTTATCAGTTAGACCGGGGCGGGTTCTTTGGGAGTGCTTCGCACTCCAGCGGGAGCAAGCTCCCTCGCCACAGCAAGCTCCCTCGCCACGGAGAATTTCCAGGCACGGAAATACGTACTCAATAATTCCGGGATCGAAGCCTTTATCAGGCTGCTAGCGTCAATTCATCTGGAGCAAAGGAATGCAATGGAATGCCAACTCGCCCTCAATCCCATCGCCTGCGGACCGGCAGATTCAGCGAGCCCGGCAGGGCTTATCTGGTGACTGCGGTGGTACACAATCGTCAGCCCCTGTTTGCCGACTTTCGTCTGGGCCGCCTGTTGGTAGCAGAGTTCAAGCGCGCACAAGAGCAAAAATGGGGGAGCTCCATCGCCTGGGTCATCATGCCTGACCACTTTCATTGGCTGGTCCAGCTTGAGCAACGCAGCCTGCCGCAACTGATGCAGGCGGTTAAATCCCGCAGCACCTGCACCATCAACCGGGCGAGGAACCGGACAGGCGCTTTTTGGCAGAACGGCTATCACGACAGGGGAATCCGGGACGGTGAAGACTTGCGCCACTTGGCTCGATACATCATCGCCAATCCCATCAGAGCGGGACTGGTGAAACGCGCCGGCGATTACCCTCTGTGGGATGCCTGCTGGCTATGAGCCGGAATAGCAACCACTGTGGCGAGGGAGCTTGCTCCCGCTGGGCTGCGCAGCGGACCCAAAACCTGGGCATGCGGTTTATCAATCAGACCGGGGCGGGTTCTTGGGGAGTGCTTCGCACTCCAGCGGGAGCAAGCTCCCTCGCCACAGCAAGCTCCCTCGCCACAGCAAACTCCCTTTACCAAAACAAACTCCCTCACCACATCACACTCACAAATCCCCCCCACTCGCCCACCACCGTCTAAGCTTCAACCAAGTCCGATCAATCTACGTAAATGGATCAATCGACTATGGGCGCTTTATGGCAAAACGCTTCGACCAAGGCTGCGGTATCCACCGATAGCCCGGATGAACAGCCGTTGCCACAAAGCCCTCCTCCCCGCCGACGGTTGTGGTGGCGGCTGTTCTGGCTGGTGCTGCTGATTGCGCTGATCGCCCTGGGCTTTGCCGCCCTGCGGGAAATGCGCACTTCAAGGTTGCAGGCCAAGACCTTCTCCGACATTGCCTCAACCCTCACCTACCAAATGCATTCGGGCCCCAGTGATGCGCGGGTTTACCCTGGCGCCGGGCCCTTTGACAAGCGCCTGGGCTACAGCGCCCTCGGCGAGTTCCTGCCGCGCTTGATCAAGCGTGACTACCTGATCCAGGCTCAAGCGCGTTTCTCCCCCGACCTGATGGCCTACGCCCAGCGCGGCCTGTTCGTGCCCTACCCGGAAAAAATCCAGGCCGGTCTGACCATCACCGATTGCCGCGCCGCACCGCTGTATCAGTTCACGTATCCACAACAGTTCTACCCAAGCTTTGCGGCGATCCCGCCGGTGGTGGTCAGCAGCCTGCTGTTTATCGAAGACCGCGACCTGCTGGACCCGAAAAACCCGCAACTCAACCCGGCCGTGGATTGGCCGCGCTTTGCCAAGGCCGCCTGGTCCCAGGTGGCGAAGCTTTTGCACCTGCCCGGCCAGACGGCAGGCGGCAGTACCCTGGCCACGCAACTGGAGAAATACCGCCACTCGCCCGACGGCCTGACCCTGTCCGGCGGCGAGAAAATCCGCCAGATGATTTCTGCCAGCGTGCGCGCGTATCAGGACGGCCCGCAAACCCTTGGCGCTCGCCAGGATATCGTGCGCGACTACCTCAACAGCGTGCCCCTGTCGGCGGTACCCGGCCATGGCGAAGTGCACGGCATGGCCGAAGGCTTGCGCGTGTGGTACGGCGCCGACTTCAACCAGACAAACGCGCAGCTCATCGGCACCGACCCCAAACAGCTGCCGCAAAAGGGTCTGGCGTTGCGCGAGGTGCTGTCGCTGATGATCGCCCAGCGTCGCCCGTCTCACTATCTGTCCAAGGGCCACAAGGAACTGGCGGACCTCACCGACAGCCACATCCGCCTGCTCGCACAGAACAACGTGATCGACCCGGCGCTGGCCAGCGCAGCCCTCGCCAGCAAAGTCACCTACCGTGACTGGCAGCAACAACCGACGATCCAGCCAATCGAAACCAACAAGGGCATCAGCGTCGCCCGCACTCGCCTGGCCGCCCTGCTCAACCAGCCGCTGTACGACCTTGACCGGCTCGATCTCTCTGCCACGAGCACCTTGCAAGCCGACCTGCAAAGCCAGGCCAGCACGTACCTCAAGCAACTCGCCGATCCCGCCTTCGCCGCGCAGATCGGCCTGCTCGGGCCCACGCTGCTGACGCCCGCCAGCACCGCTCAGGTTCGCTACAGTTTCAACCTCTACGAGATGACACCCGACGGTGCCCGCGTGCGCGTGCAAACCGACAGCACCGACCAGCCATTCGACATCAACGAAGGCAGCAAGCTGGAACTGGGTTCAACCGCCAAGCTGCGGGTGATGACTACCTACCTGCAAATCGTCAGCGAACTGCATGATAAATACGCTGCGACACCTGCCGCCGAGCTGCGCAAAGTCCCGGTCGAGGACACGGACCGCATTACCCGCTGGGCCCTCGACTACCTGGCCCAGAACAGCGACCGCAACCTGCCGGCCATGCTCGACGCCGCCCTCAATCGCCAATACTCGGCCAACACCGGCGAAGGTTTTTTCACCGGCGGCGGCATGCACCACTTCCATAACTTCCGCAGCCAGGACAACGGTCGCAATCCCACGTTGATCGAAGCCCTGCGCGAGTCGATCAACTTGCCGTTCATTCGCCTGATGCGTGACCTGGTGCGCTACAGCACCTATCACGGTGCGAACAACAGTGCCGAGTTGCTCAAGGACGACAGTGACCCGAGGCGCCAGGAATACCTGGCCAAATTCGCCGACCGCGAAGGCACCACCTTCCTGCTCAAGTTCTGGAAGAAATACCGCAACAAGAACACCCAGGCGCGCCTCGACACCTTCCTCGACAGCATGCACCCCACCGCCATTCGCCTGGCCGCCGTACACCGCTATCTGCTGCCCAACGCCAGCCAGGCGAGTTTCAACAGCTTCGTCCGCTCGCACTTGAGCAGCGTCAAAAGCCCTGAAAAACTCACCGACGAGCGCCTCGAAAAGCTCTACCAGAATTACGGCCCCGGCGCCTACGACCTGCCTGACCAAGGCTATATCGCCAAGGTTCACCCGCTGGACCTGTGGCTGATGGGCTACCTGCTGAACAACCCCGACGCCACCTTCACCCAGGCCACCGCCGCCAGTGAACACGAGCGCCAGGAGGTTTACAGCTGGCTGTTCAAGAGCCGCCACAAGAGCGCCCGCGACAGCCGCATCCGCACCATGCTGGAGATCGAAGCCTTCCTCGATATTCACCAGCGCTGGCAGAAAGTCGGCTACCCCTTCGACCACCTGGTGCCGTCGCTCGCCACGGCCATCGGCAGCTCCGGCGACCGCCCGGCGGCCCTGGCGGAACTGGTGGGGATCATCCTCAACGACGGGGTGCGCCAGCCCACCCTGCGTATCGACAGCCTGCGCTTTGCCGCCGACACCCCGTACGAAACCCGCTTGGTCAACGACCCCAATCGCGGCAAGCGCGTGATGCCTTCCGAGGTGGCCACGGCACTCAAGGGGGCGCTGTCCCAGGTGGTGGACGCGGGCACTGCACGGCGCGTGTCCGGCAGTTTCAAACTGGCGGACGGTACGCCTTTGGCCATGGGCGGCAAGACCGGTACCGGCGACAACCGGATCGAAGCCATCGGCGCCGGCGGGCGGATTCTCAGCTCCAAGGCGATCAACCGCACGGCGACCTTCGTGTTCTACATCGGCGAGCATCATTTCGGCACGCTGACCGCCTTTGTGCCGGGCGCTTCGGCCCAGGGTTTCAAGTTCACTTCGGCGTTGCCGGTACAGGTACTCAAGGGCATGGCGCCGATTCTTACGCCCTATCTGCAACCGGGCAACAACAGCTTATGCAGCGTGCGCTGATGGCCCTATCCCTGCGCTTTTCACTTGCGGATTACTGAGGGATCCGCCGCAGTTTCCACCCACTATTCAAACTTATCCGCAGCCGCGCCGGTGCATAGACTCAAGCCTTCTTTTTTGAGCTCTACAGGTTGCCCCCATGGCCGACATACCCGACCAGTCCCTGCACCACGCGTTTATCGAAAACGCCCTGCCGCACTGGCTGAAAACCACCTCGCCACTCCGCCTGCGCGCACTCAACGACGTCGCCCGCCAAGGCATCCGCCACTATCCCCATGCCAGCGCCAACCAGCATCAAGCGCTCAAGCCCGCGATCGCCGCACACTGGCAGCAACAGACGGCGATGGACCAGCGATTCCAGGCCTTGACCGACGTGTACGCCTTCGCCGAACCGCTGCTGAAAAATGCCTTGAAGCCCTATGGCGATATCGACGTCAAAACCACCTACCTGCGCCTGTATGCCAGCGCCACGGTTGCCTGGTGGGTGCATGACTTCACTCGCGGTGAGCAAAGCAAAACCCTGTCGCTGCTGGACGCCGCGCTGGCCAACTTCGCCGCCTCGGACACCTTCCTCGACTACGCCTTCCTGTCCGCCGAGGACCCACGCGGGCAGCGCGATGTACTGACCTTGCGCCACACCACCACCGGCGCGGTATTGACCGCTGACCAGTTCAAGCACATCTGCCGTACCCTGGACCTGGGCGCCCGCTATCAGAAGAGCCTGCGCCAAGCCCTGGGGTTCTATGATGCGACGGTAACCCGGGCCGTGCGCCTGCAGATGATTGCCACCCAGAAGACGGCCCTGGGTACGGCCGCGCACCTGGCCCTGATCAATCGGGACATCGACGCCGATGCCCATGGCGCCGTGCTCGACCTGATCGCCGGCCGCGTCGCACTGCTGGAGGGGCTGCCCCTTGAATGCCATACCCTGAGCCTGATGAGCACGGCATTGACCGGCATCCTGCTGCTATTTGTGCCGCAGCCCACCCGGCCGGTGGGCAAGGTGCTGGTGTATATCCCCGCAGACCCCGAACACCCCTTGAAGCAATACCCTTCGCCCGCGGCCTTCCTCAGTCATCTCACGGAAAAACTGCGGGACAAGCAGCGCTACCAGACCTTCTTCAGCCAGTTCATCGACCATGCCCGGCGCGGTGAATTCTTTGCCGGGCTCAATACGCGCTTGAGCCGTGTACGTTGGCATCAAACCCCACACACCGACCCGCGCCCCAGCTGGCGCGACACGCCGATCACCCAGCCCAATCTGCAATTCAGCCTGCTGGCTATCCGCGACGATCACGTCAATCGCTCAACGCTCGCCGCCGAAAATGACCTGTGGAATTACCAGTACCGCCTCAAGTTGAACAAGATCGTCAATGATGCCCTGGACATCGCCGTGCCCACCGCCACCGCCGACCGCCACGCGCGCTGGGCCTGGTGGGACAACCTGGAAAAAATCCTCGGGGATATCTTCAATGCTGCGCTGCTGGTGCTGACGCCCTTCGTGCCGCTGCTGGGGGAAGTGATGCTCGCCTACAGCCTGTACCAGATCACCGACGAGGTGTTCGAGGGGATTGTCGATTGGGCTCAGGGGCGCGGTGCCGAGGCGGCGGAGCAAGTGGTCGCGGTGGCCGACAGCGTGATCCAGTTTGCCCTGTTCGGTGCTGCCAGCCAGTTGGGCCATGTCGCACGGCTCAAGCTCAGCCCCTTCGTCGAAGGTTTGCGCCCGGTGGTGCGGCCCGACGGCAGCAAGCGCCTGTGGCACCCGGATATCGCGCCCTATGCGGTGAAAAACCTCGACCAGCCGCCCATTGTCGACGGCCTGCACACCCATCAGGGCAAGCAGATCCTGGCGCTGCAAGGTGCTCACTTCGAAGTGCAGGCAGACGCGGAAACCGGCGACACGCGTATCGCTCACCCGGATCGCGCCAACGCCTATCAACCCCTGGTGCGGTTCAACGGCGACGGCGCCTTCGTGCATGAAGCCGAGCAGCCGCGCACCTGGGACAGCACCACCCTGATGCGCCGCCTGGGGCCGCGTACCGCGCCGTTTACCGATGATCAACTGCTACGGATGAAACGCATCAGCGGCACCGACGACGGCGTGTTGCGCAACCTGTATGTGCGTAATCAACCCACTCCGCCGCTGCTGGACGCTACCCTCAACCGCTACGAGGCTTACCAGGCTGCCACACAAACTGTGGACACTATCCGCAGCGGTGCACCGCTGCCTCTGGACCCGACATCGGCGTGGTTTGAACAGACCATCACCGAGCTGCCAGGATGGCCTGGGGACAAGGCACTTGAAGTATTCGTACGCTCCGACAAAACCGGCAACTCCCATAAATACGTCAACCCGGATGCTTCGCCGGCCAATACCCTGCAACTGAGTCTGGCCGAGGTGATGTCCGGCGAGCTGCCGGCACGGGCCCTGGCCTTTCTCGATGAGCCGTCAATCCGGCAACTGCTGGGCGGCGACGTACCGCCAGCGTTGCGCGTACAAACCTTGCGCGATCAACTGGCAGACTCGGTGGCACGCCAGACCGGCGATATCGCCGACTACATTAACCAGGCCCGTCAGGTCAGCACCGATCCCCATGGACGTTCGTTGCGCGAGCGGGCCAGTCCTTTGGACAAGCCCCTGGCGGATACCCTGCTGGCGGGCACCACCCCCGCCGAACGGCAAACCCTGGACCAGCACGTTCCGCTGCGCCTGCTCAACCAGGCCAGCGAACTGAGCTTCGCCCAGCACAGCGTCCAGGCCTACGCCGGGTTCTTCTCGCCCTGGCCAATCACCGAAGGTACCGAGCGCCTGGTGCTCAACACCCTCAAGCACCACAGCGATGGCTTTGGCGACCTGCACGTGCAAATCCGTGATCGCCAGGTCAGCGGTGCGTTGCGCTGTGAAGCAGGGCCAACCGATGCGAGTCGACGCCGAGTACTGGTGCGCCAGAACCACGTGGGCTACGAACTGTTCGATCAGTTGGGCCAGCGCCTGCACGGGCCGGACACTCTGTATGAATGCCTGTTGCGCGCCCTGTCCGAAGCGCAGCAACGTGAATTGGGTTACCGCCCCGGCCAGGGGGCCGGGCTCAAGCATTGGCTGATGGAAACCCTCGAACCTCTGGCCGAACGGCGCCGGGTGCTGGCCGAGCCACCGCTGCGCAGCACAGCTGATGTGCACACCACCACCCTGCTGGGCGGTCCGGTGCTCGGGCGGCTGCGCGATACCCGGGAACACCTGAGCCAGGCCCACGCACGTACGGTGCTGGAAAATCTGTTCCCGACCCTGGACGAAGCGCGTCTGGATCGATTTCTCAATGAGATTGGGCCAGGGCCGCAAAACCAGGTGCTCAATCGCCTGGTGGCACAGCGGTACGCTCTGCAAACCGAACTGGAACAGTGGAAGCGCCTGCCCAGCCCCTTCCCCAAGCACAGCGACATGGCCCGTGATGAAAAACGCCGTAAAAACATCATTGCCCAAAAACTCTATCGCTGCTGGGAAGACCGCCTGGCCGAACATCTCAACGACTGGGGCCAGCTTCAGAGCGGCGCAAGCCTCGACCTGAGCAACCTGGAACTGCCCGGCCGGCTGCCGACGCTGGGTGATGGCTTTGCCCACGTCACCCGCCTGAAACTGGCCGACTGCATGCTGAGCGACAGCCAATGGCCGTTTCTCCAGGCGTTCCCGTCGCTGCGGGCGCTGGATCTAAGCGCGAACCAGTTGACACGGCTGCCCGAAGCCATTGCCGACATGCGCCATCTGCGTGACCTCAACCTGGGGGAGAATCAGATCCAGTTGCTCAATGGCGACCTCGCCCGCCTGAAAAACCTGAAACAGCTGCGCAACCTGAACCTGTCCCGCAACCCGCTCACGCAAGCGCCGAACGTCGTTAAAATGCCGCACCTGCGCCGCTTGTTCGTAAACCGCACGCCCATCGAACAATGGCCTGCCGGGCTATTTGCCCACCCGCGCGAAGAAGGGTTCCTGCTCGAACTGAGCCAGACCCGCATCAACCATGTGCCGGTCTTCGCACCGGGCAGTGCCGAAGCCCGCACCATCGCCCACGCTCGTCTGGACCGCAATACGCTGCGCAACGATCAGCGCCTGCTGTACGAACAATACCGTGAGGCCGCCGGGCTGGACCCCAACCGCAGCTACGCCCCCCGTGGGGAAAGCGCCCATTGGCTGGAAGGGATAGGACAGCCCCTGCGCGAACGGCGCGAGCGGCTGTGGGATGAGGTGGAACGCGAGCATGGCTCCCAGGGTATGTTCGAGGTGATCAAGGCGCTGGAAACCCCACAGGCGTTCAATACCGCGCAGGATCGCGACGCTTACTGGAATGCCCAGGAAGATTTGCGCCAGCGGGTCTGGCGCTTGCTGGGAGCGGCCTACAACGATACGCCGTTGCGTGAAAAGCTGTTCAAAATGGCCAGCTTTCCAGGGTTGTGCGCCGATGGCAGCGCCCAGATTTTCAACGACATGGGCATCGAAGTAATGGCCAGTGAGGCGCAACGTTACTCCAACTCAAGCCTTGAATGCGAAGCCCGGCTGGTGACACTGGCCAGGGGCAGCGCACGCCTCAAGCAATTGAACCGCATTGTCGGCGAAGACATCGCGCACCGGCTCAAGCCCGTCGCCGAAGGTGGGCTCGGCCAACGCTTGCGCTCGCAGATGATAAATGGCGTTTCGGGCGAGGTCGATGACGTGGAGATCTACCTGGCCTACCAGACCCGGTTGGCCAACCGCCTGGACCTGCCCTGGCTATCGGAACACATGCTGTACCGCGACGTGGCCAGGGTCGAACCGGCGCAGATCGAGCAGGCCTACGCCACCGTGCTCGGGCTGGGGGAAGGCGACGGCCTGGTCAACCAGATGTTGCTGGAGCCGTACTGGGAGCAATACCTGCACGACCACCACCCAAACACGCTTGAGGCCAATGCCCGGCATTTCGACGAGCAATGCGCGCGTCTGGATGAACTGCAGGAAGCCCAGGCCACGCTGGCCCAGGCCAATGGCTTGCCCGCCGAGCAAAAGGAAGCGTTGCGGGTCTCGCTGATGGGCCTCGCCGACGCCCTGGCTGTGCCGCAGCCGCACGTGCTGACCGGGCAACCCATGACGGACGACCGCTACAACCTGTTGCTCAATGAGCTGGGTTACCGCGAAAAACAATGGATGCGCGAGCTGACCCACCAGGCCCTGGAACGCCACAACGAACAACGTAACCGCGTCACGCGCCAGGTCTGACCCTATGGGTGTGTCATGGCACACCCATTACCAGCACCCCGGTGCCGCTGATGGGCCCGGAGATGGGCACGGACCCTGCTCGCTTGACCAGGGAAAACGTCACCGTGTCGCTCCCGGTACTGTTGTTGATGCGGGTCCGATACGCACCATTTACCGGAACCGCATCAACAACAGTCGCCCCCTCGGACCAGGGCGGTGCCCACATCCGGGTTGCTCATCCTCAGCAGGTTGGCGTTGAACGAGGACGGGGTGCCTTTGTAGGTAATGGTGATGTCCGTGTTGATCCCGCCATCCGGGCAGGCGTAGGTCAACGTCCGGTTGGTGCGGATGGACGAGGACAGTGGGTCGGTGCCGATTGCCAACTGGTTTACGTCGCCGAAATTGATCTCGATCGGGTTGTTATTATTGATGGTGCAGGTTGATGGGGAGATGATGAAGGTATTGGCGGCGATGTACCGGATGGTGAGCGTCGTACCTCCCCCTGAATAATTGTTTGTCTGGTGTACCGTCAACGTACCAAGGATGTCCCCCCATCGAATATCGATAGGGTTCGATGGATTGTTACGTGTCAACACATAGGGCGTTACGTTGAGTGGATAACCCCGCGTGTTATCGGGCATGGTCGCCAACCAAATACCAGCCGAAATGGGGTTGTTATAGTAGGTGCCGTGTATTTGCAGGCCCGCCCCGTGGCCTGCGAATTTTGCACCGGGCTGCCAGCCAGAGGCCGCCGTTCTCCAGTAATCTTCCCGCTCGGGTACATTGCTGGGCGTAAATCGGCACTCCAGGCCTCCCCCCTCAAGGAGGATACGTGTCGGGTCCGGGCTCAGTCGGACATTCACCATGACCGCCAGACCGATGGAGCCACCATCGTTTACCGTTACCCATGGCCCCAGCGGTGTGCGGCATTGAGCGGCCTTCACCGTCGTGGTCACACCTGACAAGGCCAGCAGCGCAATGACCCAATACAGTCGCTTCATGGCACCCCCATTACCAATACGCCGTTGCCATTCAGAGGCCCTTCGACAGGCAGGGACCCGGTTCGCTTGACCAGGGCGAACGTGACCAGGTCGCTCCCCGAACTGTTGGTGATACGGGTCAGGAACGAACCGTTGACCCGAACCGCAGACCCCGCACGGACAAGGGCCGTGCCTACGTTCGCATTGCTCATCACCAGCGCATTGGCGTTGAACGAGGACGGTGTGCCTTTGTAGGTAATGGTGATCGGCGTGGTAATCCCCGAATCGGGACACCTGTAGGTGAGCGTGTGATCTTTACGAACGGTGGTGGACAGGGGGTCCGTGCCTATCGCCCGCTGATGGACATTGCCGAAGTCGATATTGATCGGCTGGTTATTGTTAATCGTGCACGACGATGGAGAAATGATGAAGTCATTGTTGGCGATGTACGTAAGCTGCAGGCTCGTGGAGCCGCTATCGTAATTGTTGGTCTGGTCGAGACGTAACACGCCGAGGGTGTCACCTATGCGAATGTCGATAGGGTTGGTCGGGTTGTTGCGGATCAAGATGTAAGGAACAACATCGATCGGGATCGGAGTCGTATTGTTAGGCATGGTCGCAATCCGAATACCCGCCGGGATAGGCGTGTCGCGGTACGTGCCGTTTATGCGCAAACCGGTCGTCTGGTTGACGAACTTCGGACCAGGCGACCAGGCCGGGCCGATCCTCGTCCCGGTGGCCCAGTAATCCTGCCGTCCATCCGGGGTATAACTGTCGGGTTCGAAGCGACATTCGATCCGCACCCCGGACAGGAGAATTCGCGGTTCATTCACCTCCAGGCGCACGTTCACCGGCACCTGCAGGTTCAACGTCCCGCCAATGTTCACCCGTTGCCAGTTGCCGCCATTGACGCGGCAATCGGCTGCTTGCACGGCGGTCGTCATGCCAGTCAGAGCAAGAAGCACAACGGCTCCAAATAATCGTCTCATGTTGTTCTCTTTCATCCCGTGAATAACGGTGAACCGTTACGGATAATCCAGCGTAAACGTCGAAGTCACACGGTAGCTGCCGTGCCCGATGGTCTTGTCGCGCAGGGCGTCCGGCTCGCCCTGTATATAGGCCTTGAGCTGGATGACGTTGTTACCGGGGACCAATTTCTGTTCGTCGCCCACCTTGTTCACCGGCACCGGCTTATCGCTCAGCGTCTCCAGGCCGAGCCCGATACCCGAGGCACCACTGCCACCGTCCAGGGCGAACAAGCCGGGCAACGCGCGGTTTTCCGCACCGTTGAACAGGATGGTCATCGAATCGCTGATGGTGGTATTGCAGTCATCCAGGTGCAGGGTGAAACGTTTGCCCACTGAGCGCGTGTTGATGTAGAGGTGCTTGCTGGTCAGGTCCCACAGTTCCAGGGTGATGGCTTCATCGCCCGGGCGGATCGTGCAGGCCTGTTCCACCAGGTTGCCCTTGAACCTCAGGTTGTCCACCCCATGCGCCGTGGCCGCCAGGCCAAACGTCAGCAGCAGGGCCAGCCCCTTATGAATCATTGCGTGTCGCATACACTCGACTCCTACTGGTATTCAGCCAACAGCGTGGCCACCGCCGTGAACCCTTGGGCTGTCAGGACCGAACCCGGCCGTTTGACCGGTACCACTTCCAAGGTCGGCGGTGCCGCCAGGCTGATGTCCAGCGGCGTGTTGAGGCGAAACGGTGCGTTGTTCTGGTACAGCCGAATGCCCAGGTCACGCGCAGTGGTTTGCAAGGCTGCGTTATCAAAGGTTGTCTCTGTGCCCTTGACGCTCAGCTTCAACAACCACGGCAGCGTCGAGGCGCTACAGCGGATGGTGTAGCCGACGGCCCTGCGGTATTTCACGCCATCGACGCGCTTGGTGCCGACATCCCCGAAATCGACTTCAATCGTGCTGCCCGAATCAATCGTGCAGGGCGGCGGCTCGTTCAGCGTTCCGTTGAACGTCAGGTTGGCCGACGCAGCACTGCAAAAGCCGATGGAACACAAGGCGAGCAACGCTCGCTGCGGCCAACTTGTCATTGATCGTTCCTCTTTATTTGGGCTCGTCATTGGTACTCGATCACCAGGGTGGCGGCGGTCGCAAAGGCCCCTCCGGTCAACGTGCTGCCCGCGCGTTTGACCGGCACCGCCTGCACGGCCGGAAAGGTCGGATGGGTGAACCTCAACGGCGTGTTCAGCGGCCAGTCCGCCCCATTGGCGAAGAGTTTTATCCCCAGGTCGGTCTTGGGGGTCGAGAGCACTTTGTTATCAAACCCGGCCGCCGTGCCCTTGAGCTCCAGGGTCATCGCGTTGCTGTAAACGGGGGGACTGCAGGTGACGGTATACGGCACGTCCCGTCGATAATTCACGCCATCGATCCGCGACGTCAGCAGGTCATTGCCGAACGGCACATTCAGCGTGCCGCCGCCGTTAATCACACACGGTGGAGGTGCAATGATGGTCGCGCGGATCGTCAGGTTGGTATCGGCCTGCACGCCCTGGCTGACCGCCCACAGCAGTCCCGCACCGATAAAAATGGCCCACGGGCCGGTTAACCTGGTCATTGTTCTGCCCTTAGTCATAATTGAGCCTGAAATCCACCACGGCCCGGAATGCACCGCTGGTCAGGGGGGCCGGGGTGCGCGTGGGCTGGACATTCCAGGTCTGCGTGTTGCGGCCCAAGGGCAAGAACAATGGCTCTCCCCTTGAACCCAGCTGAACATCGCGCCCCTCGGAATCGGTCAGGCGCAGGCCCATCCCGGTGATGCCTTGCACCTTGACCAGCCGTGGATCATCAGCATCGGCGGGGGCGAGAAATGCCACCGACAGCACCGGCTGATGAGCGCTCCATGTCAGGTTCCCCGTACGGTCACTGGCGATGCGGCCGGCGGAACGCCGACAATCCTCGAACAGCAGTTGAAAGGCCACGGAGGTCGCCTGGTCACCCGGCCGTTGCAACTGGCTGGCCGACACCGGGCCCAGGTCAATCGTCTGGTGCAGGGATGCCATCTCCAAACTGCAGGGGGTTTCATGCATGGACCCGAGAATGTTGAGCATCCCGACAAGGCCCTCCACATCCTCGTCATCCGCGGCGTGCGCCGGACCCATCAAGGCCATCAGCAACAGACCGCCCAACACCTTCACTGTGTGCAACTTCATGACGTTCTCCGGCAGCAGGCACTACTGATTGGCCACAGACAGTTGCGTGTTCACCTTGCACGTCTCGCCACTGCAGGTGAACGCCAGCAGCGGACGGCCACCGTAATCATTCACGTAGGACAAATAGGGGGTGGTGCCGAGCTCTTTGGCAGTCGGCCCCAGGGCCTGCGTGCCTTTGGGCGGGACCATCACCGGCTCGAAGCCCGGTATGGTCTTGCCGTCCTTGCTGCTGCGCGCATCCACCAGGGTCACGTAGTAAGGCGTGGGGTTATTCACCTGGTAGTGATCGCCTTGCCGGGTGAGGGTGAGTTTTTCCTGCCATGGGTTGGACAGGTCCTGCTGGGTGGGGGTAATTGCCTGCGGCCGGTAAAACAATTTGATCCGGGTTTGCAGGGCAATTTGCAGGGTGTTGGGCTTGTCGCTGCGCGGCGGGATTTCCCGCAGGTTGAAGTAGTAGACCGTCTCCCGATCCTGGGGCAGCGATTTGGCGGCCGGCAACGCCTGGACTTTCACCTGGCTTTGCTTGCCGGGCTCCAGGCGTTGGACCGGTGGCAGCACGATCAACGGCGAGGTGATCTTGTTGCCCTCTTCATCCTCGATCCAGCCCTGGGCCAGGTACGGCAACTGGGGGTTGTTGTTGGTGATGTTGACGCTGGTGGCGTCTTTGCCACCGTCGAAAATCACGCGGGTACGGTCCAGGCCGACAGCGGCGTTGGCGCTCTGGCTCAAGACCGCCAGCAGCAGTGCGTAGGTAAAACGTATGTGGTGTTTCATGAGGATGGGTTCTCCATAGTGTTTCGCTGGCCGGTCAGGCTGGCTGGCTCGGGTGAGGCTTGATCGACGGCTACCCTCTGGCAGCGCAGTTGCAGGGCATCGGTGAACGCATCCGTTGGCAACTCGACAGGCAGCGTCAGGACGCAACGCTCGGTGCCGCCCCAGCTGACGATCATCTGCTCGCCGGCCTGAATGCCGCTCAGGTAGACATCCCCGCCGTCATTCACCACCCCTGTGTCCTGCTGCTTGCGGTTTTTCACCGTGGCGCCGAAGGGCGGTGCACTGCCATCCGGCAGGCGAAGAACCGCCATGGCCTTCTGGCCGGAAATCACTTCCAGGGATCGGTAGCCAATGGCCCCCTCGGTGAGGGTCAGTTGCGTCACGGATTGAGTGGCCTCGACATCGCTGGGCAATTTCTCCAGGTCAACACTGGCCGCCGTACGCTGGTAGCTGGCGATATCGGAGATGACCGCCTTGCCGAACGCGTTGCTGCGGGTCGGCGTGCCGTAGCCCCGCACGGGCACATCGGGCACACCGGCGGTATCGACCATCAGCCGGGTTCCGCCGGTACTGGTGGTTCGATGCAGTGCCCCACCGTAAGGCGTGAGCGTACCGCCACCGCGGACCGATGCACTGAGGGTGCGGTTATTGCCTTGTTGCGTCGTGGCGCTGAGGTCGATGTCGGCCTGGTCACCAATATGGCTCAGGTAGCCGCTGGCCGAGGTGTCGCTGGCACTGACCTGGTAGCTGTTACGTTCATCCAGGCGATCGGCGTAGCGTGTGGTAAAGCTGTTTTTGCCGCCGGCCCTGTTGGCATCCATCGACAGGGTACCGGTAGGGCCCAACGGCAAACTGACCGTCAGGGCCGCCCCGTTATCCTTATATTGGTATTCATGGGTGCGATATAAATTCAGCGACAGGCTCATGTTCCTGACAGAGCCCACGTTGAAGTAACGAGACGCCGACAGGTTCCAGCGCTGGGTGTCCGGCCGGTTCCAATAGGTTTGTTTGTTGTAGCTGGCATACACCGTGGTGTTCAGATCGCGGAACTGTTTGTTCACCGTGACCGTATACAGCGCCTTGTTACCGCCAATGGGTTGCCAGTGTTCAATAAAGTTACCGTCTTCATCGAATACACCGCGTCCGCCCAGCTCACCGTTCAACCCGTAGTGCCGAGCATCCAGGTATTGGCTCATGCTCAAGTAGTTCTTCTCGGAGAACCGGTAACCGGCGAAGGTGACCTGGCTGTCGTACTCTTCAAAGTTCTTGGAATATTGAAGGCGGTAGGATTTACCCGAGAGTGTCTGGTTCCACAGGCTGGCACGGGACTGGGTGACATCCAGGGAAATGGCGCCGAACGACAGCAAATCCCGACCCGCCCCCACCGACAGCGCACGGTAGTTGTTATCCGTTATCGCACCGCCCAAAAGCGACCAACCATTGCTGATCCCCCAGGAAAACTCGCCGGTGCCGAAAAAGTCACCGTGGGAGTGGTACTGCAGGTTGGACGGCCGCCCGGCAGACAGCTTGTAACGGACCTGCCCGGGACGCGTCAGGTAGGGAACGCCCGCCGTATCGAGCTGGAATTTCTGCACCGAACCGTCCTGCTCTTCGACCCGCACATCCAGCTTGCCGGACACGGCGTCGTTAAGGTCCTGGATCCGAAAAGGGCCTGCCGCCACCAGCGTTTCATAGAGCACACGCCCCTGCTGGCTGATGACAACCTTTGCATTGGTCTTGGCCACCCCCACCACTTCCGGTGCATAGCCCCGCAGGTTGGGCGGCAGCTGGCTTTCGTCTGACTTGAGCCCGGCACCGGTAAAGCGGAAGCTGTCGAACAGGTCCGAATACAGGTAGTCCTCGCCCAGCACCAGGCGTGCCTTCAGCGCTGGAATGGCGCGATACGCGTAATAGCGGCTCCATTCCAGTTTTTGCCGGCGGGCCTGCGCCTCGCGGTCTTTCTCGACACGCCCTTGCCAATCCGCCCGCAGGCGCCAGGCCCCGGCATTGGCCCCGAGTGTGCCGTTACCGCTGAGGTCATTGCGCGTACCGTCACCTTTGCGGTAGCTGGACTGCGCCGTCATGTTGTAGTCAACCAGCAACCCCGGCACCCCCTCGTCCCAACGTGACGGCGGGTCCCAGTTGATGGCGCTGTATTCCAGGTAGGCCTGGGGAAGGTTGATGTCCAGGGTGGACGTGCCCAGGTCGGCACTGACCTCCATGCCGGGCAAGCCCGTGACATCCAGGCACTGCCCGCCTTTCCACCACTTCAGCTGGTCAGCACCGGACGCCTTGAGGCCCAGTTGCCCAACAAGCTCGCGCGATAAACAAGGCACACTGCCTTTGGGATCATCATCGGGGTGAAAGAACGCCACCGATTGTTCAGATATGGGTTGGGTATTGAGCTGGACCACCATCGAGTAGGTGCCAGGCAAGATAAACCCACTGCGTGCAAACTGAGACAGGTCAATATTGGAGCGATCAATCAGATCAAGAACGTCGGTATTAAACTCAATATCCCCGGCGCCCATTGCAGTTCCAGCCAGCGATATCAACCCGCCAAAGAGGCCGGGGCGCAGCGTATTCATGACTTTCGACGTATTCAACATACACGCAACTCAATCTTCAGAAGTATTCCAACTTGAACCGCACCGCCGCGCGGTGAGCCCCTGCCAACAGCGGCACTCCGTTGCCCACCAGGCGGAGCCTGTAATGAAGTGTCATGTCGCCATCAACCAACGGCAGCAACGCCATTGGCACTCCCGGCACGCTTACCTGGCCAGCCGCGTCCTCAATATGGAAAGCAACCCCCTGTGAGGCACCAAAGGCTGCAAAGGAGCGCCCGCCCATATCGCTGGGCCCGTCGAACGTCACGCGAAGGTGCTCCCAGTCCGGCAGCGTTTCGCCGGGGCGCAACGGGTCGGGTCGGGTCACGGTGCAATTGACCAGCCGCAGCTGGAACGGCTGCATTTGCCCCGCGCCCTCTCGCAACAGTCGGCCTATGGGTTCGGGAGGCATTTCGATGGTCTGATCGGCAGTGACCGCTTCCAGCCCGCAGGCCGAGTCAATGATCTCGCCTCCCAGCGTGACGAGCCCATCGCCTTGCACACGCGTCTGCGCGGCATCACAAGGGCTGATGAACAACGTCAATGAAGAGGCAATAGCGAGACTTATGAATGTTTTCACCTTGATCTCCCGCCAGTTTTCCCCCGCCACCAGTGGTGGCGGGGGAAACACTTACTGATAAGCCAAGGTGAAGTTGGTGACCGCGCTGAAATCACCAGGAACGATGTCGCCTGTCGCCTGGCCTTGTACGTAGGCGCCGAACTGCAGGGTGTTATTACCGGCAACAATGGCCTGCGGAGTGGTTGGCACGCCCAGCTCAATCGCTTTGCCGCCGTGGGTCATCATGATGCCGATGCCGCCCGCGCTGCCGACCGTGCCGATGCCGCCAGGCACAACGCTGGACGGTGCACCGGTGAAGGTAGTGGTCACGGTGTTGTCGGTGAGGCCAGACAGGTCGCAACCTTCAAGTTCGATACTCACGGGGCGGGCGGTGGACTTGCCGCCGGATTGCAACTGATGCTTTGCAATAGCGCCAAGTGCAACTGACTGATCCACAGACTCAGGCTTGATAGAGCAAGCACCCGAATGGACCGAACCGGTAAATGTAATCGTCCCGTCCGCCGCATTAGCAACAGAGATCGAACCCGCCAACAGGCCGACAGTCAACAGCGCAGCTTTTACTTTAGTCTTCATTTGCAGATGCTCATATGTATTAAAAATCAAAACGAAATCCTGGCTTAGTTGTGCACAGGACTTATTAACCAAGCGCCGGAACAGTTTCCTGAAGCAGTGGAAATCGAAGAATTTCCAACTACTTGTATTGCAATTCAGGAGTTCGTTCGAGGCCGGGCAATTATCCATTTCGATTTTGAATATGAAAGCCGGTCGATTCGCTAATTCACGTAGCCTTGTCATACCAAGACACATAGGAAAATTATGGCACTTTGCCAAAACTTTTGAATCAGCCGTAAGAAACGGACTACATCAACTTAACGAGAATGATTTAGTGCAGAACAAGTCCGTAAGAATAGGATTACATATTATAAAAAACAACAGTAATTACTGGGGCACGCCAACTAACAAGTTGGCGAATATGTCGAAAGGGTCAGTGCGCTGATCGGCCCGTTTCGAGTCCCGTCTCACAAGACGCGAGATGACCGTTCGTCTGCCGGGGTTGCGGTGGCAATAAGATATATCTTACGTTGTATCTAAACCAAACGAGAGCACCCGAAATGAGAGACCATCATTCACACCGCGACCCCGGTGACAGCCGCGACGGCTTCGACAAACGCCCAGGCCGCGAGCGCGGCGGCCGTGGCCCACGGGTCTTCGCCCCCGGCGACCTGAAACTGCTGCTGCCGGCGCTGATCGCCGAACAGCCGTGCCATGGCTACGACCTGATTCGCCGGATCGAGACCCTGTTCGACGGCGCCTACAGCCCCAGCCCCGGCGTGATCTACCCCACGCTGACCTTTCTCGAAGAAAGCGAATTGATTACCGGCGACGCCGAAGACGGAAAAAAACGCTACACAATCACCGACGCCGGTCGTCTCTTCTTAAGCGAACAGGCGGTTGCCCTCGAAGGCATTCGCATGCGCATGGATGTGAGCAAACGTTCGCTGCGGGGCCAGGACCGTCCGCCGGAAATCCACGAGGCGGTGCATAACCTGCGCCACGCCTTGCATTCGCACCACGGGCGCTGGAGCCCGGAAGAAATCGTTCGTGTCGCGGCGCTGCTCAACAGCACCGCCCAAGCCATTGCCGACGGGAAAGCTCAATGAATACCCAAGCCATCCACCGCGTGACCCACGAAATCAAACGCCGCCGCCTCGAAGTCCTGCGGGTGGTCGACATCACCCCGCGCATGCGCCGCATCACCCTGGGCGGGCCGGAACTGGCGGGCTTTATCAGCCTGGGCAGTGACGATCACATCAAGCTGCTGTTCCCACAGAACGCCGCCGAACAAGCGGCGCTGGACAGCCCCGACTTCAACCTGCGCGGCGACGGCCCGCAACCCGCCATGCGCGACTACACCCCACGCCGGTACGACCTGGACATCGGCGAGCTGGACATCGACTTCGTGCTGCATGGCGATGGCCCTGCCTCCACCTGGGCCGAGCAGGCCAAGGTCGGCCAGCAGCTGCATATCGGTGGGCCGCGTGGCTCGATGATCGTGCCGGATATCTTCGACAGCTACCTGTTGATCGGCGATGAAACCGCGATTCCGGCGATTGCCCGGCGCCTGGACGAATTGCCGGCGGGGCGCAAGGTATTGGCGGTGATCGAGATCGCCAATGCGGCGGAACAGCAGCCGCTGGCCAGCGCTGCCGAAGTGGAAGTGATCTGGGTGGTGCGCGGCCAGGATGACCTGCTCGAGACGGTGCAGAACCTGACGCTGCCGGACGGTTCGCTGTACAGCTTTGTCGCCACCGAGAGCAAGCTCTCGCGCCAGGTACGGCGGGTGCTGCTGGACACGCACAACGTCAATGAGGCATTCCTCAAGGCCGTGGGTTACTGGCAACAGTGATCCCTGTAGGAGCGAGCTTGCTCGCGAAGAACCTGAGAGCGCCGCGTTAAACCAGACACACTGCGTTATCGTTAACGTTCTTCGCGAGCAAGCTCGCTCCTACAGATTTTATCCAGCCCCACCACCCCCAGAGCAATCAGTACAAACCCCACCAGAATCCCCCCGGCATTGATGAACACCTGTGGATAACCCAGGGTGTCCACGTTAATGAACGGGTACTGATACAGCCCCCACACATACCCGCGCAACAACGCATAGGCGAAGTACACCACCGGGTAAATCACCCATAGCCCGATGTGTTTGAGGCGCAGGCTGCCCTTGGGCACGCACCACCACCAATACGCGACAAACACCAACGGCATCACGTCGTGCAGCAACTCGTCCGCCACAAACTGCACCCCCGCAGGCTGCCACATGTGGCGCAACAACAGGCTGTAGGCGAGGCTGACCACGACAATGCTCACGGCAATCCCGCTGCTGACCACGGGGCCAAGGAAGAACCGCCTCGCCGCGGTCGGCCGTTGCACCCACGCATGGGTCAACACCACCGCCACCAGGGTGTTGGTGAGCACGGTGAAGAAGCTGAAGAAATTCACCAGGCCCGGCAACAGGCTGGCGCCATCGACCCAGCGGAAGTAGAAAATGATGTACTGCTGCAGCGCCAGGCCGGCCCAACCGCCGAGGGCTGCGAGGCCGATAAGGTGACGTTTCACCTCAATCCTCGACCGGTCGCTTGGTGCGCATCAACTTCACGTACAAACCTTCGACCTTCTCCCGCGCCCACGGGGTCTTGCGCAGGAACGACAGGCTCGACTTGATGCTCGGGTCACTGGAAAAACAACGGATGTTGATGCGTTCGGCCAGGCCTTCCCATTGGTAATGCGCCACCAGCGCGGTGAGGACCTGTTCCAGGGTGACGCTGTGCAGTGGGTCTTTGTTTGTCGCGGTCATGCCGGGCCTTTTGTGCAGAAAAGAAGAAAACGAAGCCGCGCACCTTAGCGGACGGGCCGTGCGGGTGGAAGCGCTGCCTTCACTATAGGCCACTGTTCGATCGTTCCCACGCTCTGCGTGGGAATGCCGAACTGGACGCTCTGCGTCCCGTGGTCGACGCAAGTTTTAACCCTGCGCAATGGTGACGCAGAGCGTCACGGCATGCATTTCCACGCAGAGCGTGGGAACGATCAACGTGGGAGTGATCGAACGGGTTTTGGGAAAGTTCCCCTTGTTCGATCGTTCCCACGCTCTGCGTGGGAATGCCGAATTGGACGCTCTGCGTCCCGCGGTCGACGCAAATTTTAACCCTGCGCAATGGTGACGCAGAGCGTCAAGGATGCATTTCCACGCAGAGCGTGGGAACAATCAGCGTGGGAGAGATCGAGCAGGGTTTGAGAAAGCTCCCCTTGTTCGATCGTTCCCACGCTCTGCGTGGGAATGCCGAACTGGACGCTCTGCGTCCCGCGGTCGACGCAAATTTTGACCCTGCGCAATGGTGACGCAGAGCGTCACAGGATGCATTTCCACGCAGAGCGTGGGAACGATCAGCGTGGGAATGATCGAGCGGGGTTTGGGAAAGTTCCCCTTGGCAGAGAAAAAAGTGATGTTATATTGTAACGACAACTATCAAGGGGTATCGAATCCCTTACCGTTTTCAGCCTTCTCTTTTTGCCGTTTGCCAAGGAACGACCGATGTCCCTCTCTTCTCTCTGGCGCCTCACCCCGCTGGCCGCCGCCCTGTTGATCACCTCCCAGGCCAACGCCCTGGAACTGCAACCCCAAATCATCACCGGCAACCCGCTGGGCAGCGAAACCCTCGCCTCGCCCACCACCGTGCTGGAAGGCGATGACCTGACCCTGCAACAAAAAGGCAGCCTGGGTGAAACCCTGAACAAGCAGCCCGGTGTGTCGTCGTCGTACTTCGGCCCGGGGGCCAGCCGGCCGATCATTCGTGGCCAGGATGGCGACCGCATTCGCCTCCTGCGCAATGGTGTGGGCGCGCTGGATGCCTCGTCGCTGTCCTATGACCACGCGGTGCCGCTGGACCCGGTCAACATCGACCGCGTCGAAATCGTGCGCGGCCCGGCCGCCCTGCTCTACGGCGGCAGCGCCATCGGCGGCGTGGTGAACACCTTCGACAACCGCATCCCCACCGAAGCCATCGAAGGCATTCACGGTGCCGGTGAATTGCGCTACGGCGGCGCCGACACCACCCGCAGCAGCGCCGGCAAACTGGAAGCCGGCAACGGCACTTTCGCCTTGCACCTGGACGCCAGTGCGCGGGAATTCAACGACCTGAAAATCCCCGGCTTTGCCCGCAGCCGCCATGCACCGCCAAGCGACGACGGTGAAGGCAAGAACGGTCGCCTCGGCAACAGCGACGGACGCCAGGACGGTGGTGCAGTCGGCGGTTCCTACACCTGGGACGACGGTTACGCCGGGCTGTCCTACAGCAACTACGACAGCAACTACGGCTCCCCGGCCGAGCAGGACGTGCGCATCCGCATGAAGCAGGATCACTACGCCTTTGCGTCCGAAATCCGCAACCTGCAAGGCCCGTTCACCTCGGTCAAACTCGACGCTGGCTATACCGACTACAAACACATGGAAATCGAAGGCGGCGAGACCGGCACCACCTTCAAGAACAAGGGCTACGAAGCCCGGGTGGAAGCGCGACACTTGCCGATCGGGCCGTTCAACGGCGTGGTGGGTGCCCAAGTCAGCCGCAACGAATTCTCGGCCCTGGGTGAAGAAGCCTTCGTGCCGCAGACCGACACCAATGCCGGCGCGCTGTTTATCCTCGAAGAAATGCAGGCCACCGAGCGCCTCAAGCTGAGCCTCGGCGGGCGCCTGGAACACACCAACGTCGACCCGGACGGCAAGGGCAACGCACGCTTCGCCAATGCCGACAAATCCGCCGACTTCACCGCCGGCAGCCTGTCGTCCGGCGCGGTGTACACCCTCACGCCGATCTGGTCCCTGGCCGCCACCCTCGGCTACACCGAACGTGCCCCGACCTTCTACGAGCTGTATGCCAACGGCGCTCACGTCGCCACCGGCACCTATGAACTGGGCGACGCCAACCTGTCGAAAGAAAAAGCCGTGTCCAGCGACCTGGCACTGCGCTTCGACAACGGCACCCACAAGGGCAGCTTCGGCGTGTTCTACAGCCACTTCTCCAACTACATCGGCCTGCTGGGCAGCGGTCGCACCTTGAATGACGAAGGCGAGGAAGACGCCGGCGGCATCCCTGAGTACAAATATTCCGGTGTGCGTGCGCGTTTCGCAGGCTTTGAAGCCCAGGATCACATCAAGCTGGGGGAAGGTGCCTACGGCAAGTTTGCGCTGGAACTGTCGGGCGACTACACCCGTGCAACCAACCTGGACACGGGTGAAGCGTTGCCCCGCATTGCACCGTTGCGTTTGAACAGCGGCCTCTTGTGGGAACTGGATCGCTGGCAGGCGCGGATTGACGTTGAACACGCGGCGGGCCAGGGGCGGGTGCCGGATAACGAAAGCGGTACCGACGGCTACACCACGTTGGGCGCCAGCGCCGGCTACCGCTTCAATGTCGGCGGCAGCCAGTGGCTGGCGTTCGTCAACGGCGAGAACCTGACGAACCAGACCGTGCGCTACGCCAGTTCGATCCTGCGGGACATCGCCCCGGCGCCGGGTCGAAGTGTGCAGGTCGGACTGCGTACCACCTTCTAACTGACGGCACTCGGTTAAAACTGTGGGAGCGGGCTTGCTCGCGAAAGCGCAGTGTCAGTCAATACATGTGTGACTGACCCACCGTCTTCGCGAGCAAGCCCGCTCCCACATTGACTGTGCCCACTTCGAACAGGTTGTGAGGTTAGTACCGCGCATCCACCGGCTTACCCCCCTTCGGCCAGTCCTTCACCTTGTCCGGGAAATCCGGACGAGGTTGTTGGGAGAAGTACGCTGCCACATCCACCGCCTCCTGATCCGACAACCCGCCCTGCCCCAACGGGAATTTCTCGTGGAAACCGATCGGCATGTTGCGTTTGACGAACGCCGCCGCCGTGTACAGCCGCGCCATCCCCGCCCCGATATTGAACGACTGCTCGCCCCACAACGGCGGGTACACCAACTCGCCATCCGCCCGCGTCAACCCTTGGCCATTGTCGCCATGGCACACCGCGCACTGCTTGGCGTACACCTGCTTGCCATTCTCCATGTCCGGCTTGATCGCAGGGTCGACCTTGCCCACGCCACGCCCGGCGACTTTGTCTTCGGGCCTGGTGTTGTTTTTCATCCAGTCGAAGTACGCCACCATCGCCTGCATCTCCGCCGATTCCGCTGGCAACGGCTTGCCATTCATCGAGCGACGGAAGCAGCCGTTGATCCGCTCTTCCAGGCTCACCACCTTGCCCGCACGCGGCGCATAGCTCGGGAAAAATGCCGAGACGCCCACAAACGGCGAACCATCCGCCACGGTGCCGGCGTTGAGATGGCAGCTGGTGCAGTTCAGCGAGTTGCCCACGTTATTGGGCAGCAGTTCCTTGGTCTGCAGGTGCAGGCGCATGCCGCGTACCACCTGATCGGCATTCGGCGCCGCCAACAATTCGGCCAGGCGTGGGGTTTCAAACGCTGACGAGTCGGTGGTGACCGGGTTGAGCTGGCCGCGCATTTTCTTCACTTGGGCAGCCGTGACAGGCGTACCTTCGTTGCCCCAACTGCTGCGCACGAAACTGAGGATTTCAGCGATTTCCTGATCCGCCAACCGCGCAAACCCAGGCATGGTGTAGACCCGTGGATGGGCTGCGGTCTCGGCGGTTTCCCAACCGGTGAGGGTGATGTGCAGCAGTGACGTCGGGTTGTTCGAGGCAACGCTCGGGTTGCCGGCCAACGGCGGGAACAGCCCTTTCACCCCGCCGCCATCGCTGCGGTGGCAGTCACTGCAAAACTGCATGTAACCCAGGCCACCACGGCTGGTGAACAAGTCCTTGGGCGGTGCGGCGGGTTCGTGGGCCACGGCGGGCATCGGCAGGTCGTCCTTGCCCGGCGGCAGGGATTTGAGATACGTCGCGATGGCGGTCAAATCGGCATCGGTGAAGTGTTGGGTACTGTGATGAACCACATCCGCCATATTGCCCGAGACCGTGGCAAAGCGGTTCTGCCCGGTCTTGAGCAATTGCACGGTGTCGTCCACCGTCCACAGGTTGCGCAGGCTCAAGGCGCGCCAGTGCTCGACAGTCTCCCCGGCCAGGTAATGCCGGCCACTGCGGCCCGCGTCGCTCATGGCTTTTTCCTGGAAGGCGATGCCGCGCGGGGTGTGGCACGAGCCGCAGTGGCCCAGGCCCTGGACGAGGTAGGCGCCACGGTTAAGCACGTCATCCTTCGCCGGGTCCGGCACGAATGGTTGCTTGTCGAGAAACGCCAAATTCCACAACGCCAGGCCCCAGCGCTGGTTGAACGGGAAGCCCATCTCCGCTCCCAGATTGGGTTTGTTCACCGCTTCCACGCCCTGCATCAGGTAGGCGAACAGGGCGCGCATGTCGCCTTCGCTCATCTTCGCGTAGGACGGGTAAGGCATCGCCGGGTACAGGTTCTGCCCGGCCGGCGTCACGCCTTCACGCATCACCCGGTCGAACTGCTCGAAGGTGTACTGGCCGATGCCGGTGTCACGGTCCGGGGTGATGTTGCTCGAATAGATCGTGCCCATCGGCGTGCCCAGTTCCAGCCCGCCGGCCATCTGCGCGCCTTGCCTGGCGGTGTGGCAGGCGATGCAGTCGCCCAGTTGGGCAACGTATTTGCCCTGTTCGATCAGCGTGGGGTCGGCTTCGTTGGCGTGCAGGGGAAGGGACAGGCACAGCACCACCCCCACAAGGCCCAGACGTGACAGGGGAAACATCATCGCACTATTCCTTTAATAACCCGGCCTGGGGCGGTCCCCTCGGCGCAGGTCTGCAATCGTTTTTATTGGGTCATCAGGCAGATAACCGGGGCATGGCCAGCCCCAGCTTCGTTGTAGCGGATTTTTTGCGCGCGGCCCTTGATGTGGATCAGGCGGCATGTTCTACAGTGGAACTGAAATTGACTAATTGACGCGGGCATCGATGTCGGCGAGGAGAGCAAGGATGCGTTATTCACCCTTTGTGGGGCGCATTGGCGGCGAATCCGTCAGTGCCTGGGATATTCACTACGCCGCCGCCGAAGCCCAACTGCGTGGCGAAGACGTGATTGTGCTCAGTGTCGGCGACCCGGATTTCGCCACACACAGCGCGATCTGTGAAACCGCCGTGGACGCCCTGCGTGCCGGCGACACCCACTACACCCCTGTGCTCGGCCGCCCGGAACTGCGGGAAGCCATCGCGGCCCGGCAGAGCCTGCTGCAAGGGATTGCGGTGCACGCCGACAATATCGCCCTGGTCGCCGGCGCGCAGAATGGCCTGTTCGCGGCCTGCTTGTGCCTGTTCAGCCACGGCGATGAAGTGCTGGTGCCAGAGCCGATGTACCTGACCTACGAGGCCTGTGTCCAAGCCTCGGGGGCGCGCATTAGAACCGTCGAACAACCGGCCGCCAACGGCTTTCGCCTGACCCGTACCGCGCTGCAAGCCGCGATTACCGACAAGACCCGGGGCATCGCCCTCGCTACACCGTGCAACCCCACCGGCAACGTCTACTGCCGCGAAGAGCTGGAAGCCGTCGCCGAAGTGGCACGCGCCCACGACCTGTGGGTGATTTGCGATGAAGTGTATGGGCAGCTCATTTATGACGATCAACACCTGAGCATCAGCGCGTTACCCGGCATGGCCGAGCGCACGGTGGTGCTCAACAGCCTGTCGAAAAGCCACGCCATGACCGGCTGGCGGGTTGGCTGGGTGGCCGGCCCGCCCACATTGATCAACCATCTGGAAAACTTGCTGCTGTGCATGATTTACGGCCTGCCAGGGTTTATCCAGGCGGCGGCGATCAAGGCACTGGAACTGGATGAGGCCTTGGTCAGCGATGCCCGTGCGGTGTATCGGCGCCGGCGTGACCTGGTGGTGAACGCGTTGAGTGCGATCAGCGAGCTGGACTGCCGAGCCCCCCAGGCGGGCATGTTCATGCTGGTGGACGTACGCCGCACCGGGCTCACGAGCCGCGAATTCGCCTGGCAACTGTATCGCCAGACCGGCGTCTCGGTGCTTGACGCCCAGGCGTTTGGCCCCAGCGCCGAAGGGTTTGTGCGGGTTTCGTTTACCGTCGCCGATGACACCCTCAGGGAGGCTTGCCAGCGCATTGCCGGCTTCGTTGAAGGGCTTGGGGCCGACGCCGCGCCTTTACGTGATCGCCGATAACAGGTAGCGGCTGTACCAGGAATTGGGCTACGAAAAACGCGCCTTCGAAATGGGCAAGCGCCTCGGTTAAATCAACCGTTGGTAAGATGCCCCTTGATGACCTGTACGTATTCTGTACGTTTCAGCCATTAAGCGAGGACTCAATTATGGAAACTATCAACTACACCCATGCACGCGCCCATCTCTCGGACACGATGGATCGGGTAAACGAAGATCGTGCCCCTCTGTTGGTGACCCGGCAAAAAGGTGAACCGGTGGTCATGATCTCTCTCTCAGAGTTCAACGCTCTTGAAGAGACGGCCTATCTGCTGCGCTCTCCCAACAACGCGGAACGCTTGATCAAATCGATCAACAGCCTGCGAGCCGGAAAGGCCAAGCCGAGGCAGTTGATTGAAGAATGAAAATACTCCTTACGCCTGAAGGCTGGGACGACTACCTCTGGTTTCAACAAAACGACAACGCTGGGCTCAAACGCATCAACTTACTGATCAAATCGATCCAGCGTGATCCTTTTGACGGCGTTGGCAAACCAGAACCACTCAAACATAACCTCAGTGGTTTCTGGTCCCGGCGAATCACAGCGGAACATCGTTTGGTGTACGGGATTGAGGAGGGTGAAATACAGATCCTCATGTGTCGTTATCACTATTGACGCCATTTACCGTCAGGATCCTGCCTTGACCTGATCCCCCTCCCCGCTGAAAATGCGCGACGCTTTTCCCGTCTCCCCGTTTACTGAAGTAGTGAAATTTCAATGTCCGATTCCCGCACCGAAGAATCCGTAGTCGCCTTGCAATCCAAAGCTGAATACGAAAACGCCATCAATCTTTCACAGCACGTGCCGGCGGCCAAGACCATCAGTGAAATGGTGCTGGACGCGTTCCACACCTCCAAGGAAAGCGACCAGATCCGCGAGCTGCGCGTGGCCATCCGCCAGGCCCACGACGCTTTCGACGACGACAAGGCCTACGACCTGATGGGCGAGCTCAAGCAGCTCAAGGACGCCGAAGCCGCCGACAACGCCGCCCTCGAAGATCTGAACAGCAAGTTCTCCATCAGCCGCATCCTGTCCAGCTTCAAGGACGACCCGGAGTTTCAGGAGCTGGTCTACGGCCTGGCCCTCAAGGTGCTGAACCAGACCCACCAGGCCATCAGCAACCCGAGCGCCGGCAAAGGCAAGGCTTCCCGCCCGAAGAAGGAAGTGGAAGTGTTCGCCATCAGCAAGGACGGCATCAGCGTCACCCTGCCGCTGCGTTCGCCGCGCTCCAAGCCGAACGTCGACCGTGAGGCGTTTGAATTCCTCGGCTTTACCTTTGTCGGTGAAGGTGACGAGGCGGAACTTGAGGTTGAAACCTTTGTGGATAACTCGGGCGCCGAGCAGCCACTGACGCGTAAAAGCATCATCACCGCGCTGCAGCAGCAGACGGCGTTTGAGGGCTACAGCATCGCCCAGCAGTAACTCGATCTAAATGTGGGAGCGGGCTTGCTCGCGAAGACGGTGGGTCAGTCACGTACGCATTGACTGACACTCCGCTTTCGCGAGCACGCCCGCTCCCACATTTGACCTGCGTCGCAGCGAATTCAGCCTACGACTTGAGCCGCAAACACCTCGCGAAACCGCTGCATCTCATCAGCGTTGCCCACGGTAACCCGCACCCACTGCGGCCAGTTTTGCCACACGCGCCCTATCTTCACGCCCTGCTCGCCCAGCCGCTCGATGACCTGTCCCGCCGGACGGCGCACATCAATCATGAAGCAGTTGCTGTGAGACGCCGTGCAGGTGAATCCGCGGTTTTTTAGCCAGGCCACCGTCTCATCCCGCAACCGGGTATTGAGCGCCTTGCGCGCCGGCACCAGTTGCGCATCCGCAAGGCTGGCGCGGGCGGCGAGCAGGCTGGCGGCCGCCGGCACGTTATCGCCGCCAAACACCGCCAGTTGTTCCAGCAGCTGCGGATGACCGATCGCAAGCCCCAGGCGTGCGCCGGCCAGGCCGTAGATTTTCGAGAACGTGCGCAGCACCAGCAAGTCGTCATGGTCCTTGACCCACGCCACACAACTGGGTGCGTCACTGAAGTCGATGTAGGCCTCGTCCACCAGCAAAATGCTGCCCTGGGGTTTGCGCGCCAGTGCCTGTTCGATGGCCTTGGCGGGTGTGAGGGTGCCGGTGGGATTGTTCGGGTTGCAGAGGTAGATCAGGCCGGGCTGGCGGTCCACGGTGAGCATGGCGGGAAGGTCATGGGCGTGATCGGCGGTGAGGTCCACTTCATGCACCCTGGCCTTGCACGACTCGGCTGCCTGGCGCGGAACTTCGTAGGAAGGCGTGGCCATCACCAGGCTGCGGGTTTCGCTGGTAAACGCCAGCACCGCGTAGCGCAACGCAGCCATGGAGCCGGCGAACACCGCCACCTGCTCCTCCAAAATGCCCTGCTGCCGGGCAAATTGTTCAACCAGCGCGTACATGTCCGGATACGGGTAGCGCCCCGAAACGGCAATACCGCGCTGCATGGCCTGCCGCGCAGCCGGCGAGGGCCCGTAGGGGCTTTCGTTGTAGTTGAGCAGCACCTCGGGCGCCGCCACGGCGGGGCTTGCCTCAGCCCAGTCCAGGCGACCCAGCAACGGCAAGGCCGCGCCCAGTGCGATCAGGGAACGACGACTCACGTTGACCATGAAGACCTCTCCTTGTCGGCTCGCAGCTTCAGGTGCGGGATTCGCCCCCGTTCCTGCAATTGGGTATGACGAGGAAAACAGCCGGTGATTTACCCAACCAACAAAAAGCCCCGCACTTCATACCGAAGGCGGGGCTTTTGCGTTTCCGGCTAGTTGGAATGAAAACGCCGGTTCAACGCGATCCGCTTGGCCTCCACTGCCCGCAGGTGTTGGTGGTGACGGCGCCACAGCAACAGCACGATGATCAGCACCAGCACCACCAGGCCACCGCCCCACAGCAGGTACGGCATGGCCGTGATCAACAACGGCGCATCCCCACCGCGACGCAGGCTGGTGACTTCTTCGGAACTGACGCTCAGCGCCGGGTTGCCGAAGGTGTGCAGGCTGTAGTTGGCGATGGCGGCGATTTGCGCGTCGTTCAGGTCACCGCCCAGGGCCGGCATGCTCACGGCGCCGTCGGCACCTTTGCGGTCGATGCCCGCGATGATCGCCATCACCAGGTTGTTGGCCTGGTTGCCGTTGAGCGCGGTGTTGAGGCTCAGGGACGGGTAGAACTTGTCAGCCGAGCCCTGGCCATCGCGGCCGTGGCAGCTGGAGCAGGCCGAGTTGTAGAGGCGTGCGCCATCCAGTCCGGTGGCGTCGGCCAGTGAGGCTTGATCGCCCTGGCCGGTTTCCAGGGTGCTCATGTCCACCGGCTTGACGTCACGCACCACCCGCTCGGTTTGCCCGGGATCGCGGATCGGCGGCACACTGTGCAGGTAGGCGGCCATGGCATGCAGGTCGCTGTCGCTGAGGTAGCGGAAGCTGTTTTCCACGGCTTCGGCCATGCCGCCCGCGGCTTGGGCCTTGTCGGCGAGGTGACCGTTTTTCAGGAAGTTGACCAGGTCGTCCTCGCTCCAGTCGCCGAGGCCACTGACCTTGTCGGAGGTGATGTTGGGCGCAACCCAGCCCCCCAGTTTGGCGCCGGCCAGGTACTGGCTGTTGTCCTCGGCCATCAAGGCATTACGTGGGGTGTGGCAGGCGCCGCAGTGGGCGAGGTTGTCCACCAGGTACTGGCCACGGCTGGTCTGTTCGGTGGCGCCGGGCTTGGGCACAAAACCCTGGCTGTCGAGGAACACCAGGTTCCAGCCGAACATCAGTTGGCGGATGTTGAACGGGAACGCCAGGTGCGTTTCCGGCACTGGCTGGTCCACGGCTTTGACGCCCTGTTGCAGGTACACATACAAGGCGTGGATGTCGTCATCGCTCATGCCCTGGTAAGAGGTGTAGGGCATCGCCGGGTACAGGTGCTGGCCCTTGGCGTTGATGCCTTTGCGCAAGGCGTCCGCCAGTTGTTGCTCGGTGTAGTCGCCGATGCCGTAGGCCTTGGACGGGGTGATGTTGCTGGAGATGATCTTGCCCATGGGCGAGTCGATCACATACCCGCCGGCCAGCGGCGCGCCGCCATTCTCGGCGGTACGGTGGCAGGCTTCGCAGTCGCCGGCACGGGCGACATAGGCGCCCTTCTCGATCAGCGCGGCGGTGTCTTCAGCGGCAAACACCGGCAACGCGGTGAGCAGCAAAGCCAGCAACGGAAATTTAAGCAATCCCATGACCTAGACCTCCCGCGCAATGATGTCGGCCATACGGATACTCAGCGCCACGCCGGCCAGGGTCGGGTTGATGGTGCCGGAGGCCGGTATCACCCCGGTGGTGGCGAGAAACAGGTTGGCGTGGTCGTGGGTGCGGCACTCGTGGTTGACCACCGAATCCTTGGGGTTGGCGCCCATGATCACGGTGCCCATCAGGTGGTCGCGGTTCTGGTAGCCGGTGTTGTCTTCCACCACCGTACCGCCCATCAGTTGCACGAAGTGCGCATAGTCTTCAGTGACGCCGGCCTTGGCCGCCTTTACGTAGTCGCCCACCTCGTAGTTGACCACCAGCATCGGAATGCCCAGGGCGTCCTTGCGGGTGCGGCTCGGGCGCACGGTGTTGGTCTGCAATGGCAGGGTTTCATACACGGTAGAGACGTCGACCCAACGCGCCGCATCGTGGCGGATGCGTTCGTCCAGCTCCTTGCCGTACACGCCCTGGGCGATCAGCCGCTTGGCCACGGCAATGTTCGGCACGTTGTTGGAGATCGAGTGTTTGACCGAGGCCCGCTCCTTGCGGAACTCGCCGTCGCGGCGGTTGAAAATCCCGCCCTGCTGCACCGCGCCGCGTCCCGGCCACAACGGCTCGTCGGCGATAAATTGCAGGCCCTGGCCGGTGTGGTCCATCAGGTTGCGACCGACCTGGTCGGAGGAGTTGGCCACCTCGGAAATCAGCAGCAGCTTGGGGGTTTCCAGGCCGTGGGCGGCAACGATGAAGTACTTGGCAGTGAGCCGCACATCAGCGCCGGCGGAGCTGCGGTAATGGATCGCGACGATCTTGTCGTCCGCGCCTTTTTCCAGCTTGTAGGCGGTGGCGTCGGTGATCAGCTTGGCGCCGGCCTGTTCCGCATGGCGGGCGTGCACGTCGCCGCTGTACATCGCGCCGATGGGGCAGACCGGCATGCAGTTGTTGTTGCCGCTGCACGCCGGGCGCCCGTCGTAGGGTTCAGTGGCACGGCCATTGGGCTCATGGATAAAGTGATACCCCGCCGGTGCCATGCGTTCGCGCAGGCGCTGGAACAGGTAGGTATCACCTTCCGGCGCCATCGGGTACGGGCTTGAGCGTGGCGGGAAAGCGCCGCCGCCCTGCCCGCTCTGGTCCTGGGTGTCACTGCCGCATACGCCCAGGGCAATTTCCGCACGCACGTAATAGGGTTCCAGCTCGCTGTATTCCAGCGGCCAGTCGCGACCTACGCCGTAGAGCGTCTTGAGTTTCATATCGTTGGGCAAGTAACGCCAGCACGCTGCCGCCCAGTGCCAGGTGGTACCGCCCACCAGTTTCAACATGCCGGGGCGGAACTCGAAAGAACCGGTGTTCTCGATGTATTGCTCATCATAAGAATGATGGGCCCACGGCTCATTCGGATAGGGTGAGTTGTAATTGCCCTTGTTCGACGAATTACGGAAGTTCTCGACTATCTTCCAGCGGGGAATATGTTCACCCGCTTCCAGAATAATCACCGACTTGCCGAGTTTGGCCAATTCAAAGGCTGCGTTACTGCCTAATGCGCCGGAGCCAACCACAATGACATCGGCGTCAAAATCCTGATTCATAAAAGTGCCTTGTCTTAGTCGTTGGCCAGCGTGGCCGGAGGATTGACCCAGTAATTGGTTTTTCCCCGGGAGTACGTCGGGATCACCGTGGCGTCCGCGGTCGGCGCATAGGCCAGGGCGCCAGTGAAGGTGACCAGCCGCGTGCCGTCGGTGGCGCGCAGGGACACCGGCGTGCCGGTGTAGCCCAGGTACCAGGCGGAGACGATTTTCTGCGTCGTGTCCTTTATCACCGGGTCGGCGTAGAACGGGCTGCCGGACAACTGGCCGACATTGCGCAAGTGATGCTGGCCAACCTTGCTCCACAAGGCTTTGATCTTCTCGGGGAATGCAGGGTCGTTCCGGGTGCACTGGGCCAGGATGCGCAAGGACAAGGCGGCATCCAGGTTCGAGCGTTCGAGGAGGAACATCGACAGTTGGCGGAAGGATTCAATGTCGTCGCTGGCGGCGCTGCTGACTTCCTGCGCCAGCGCGGCACCTGCCCACAGCGGGGCAAACAGGCCAGCACCGGTCAAGGCTGCGCCTGAATACAGGAGTTTTCTTCGGGTTATCACGGGATATCTCCTCATGAGTCGAACAACTATCGGCGCACGGGCCTAGTTCGACTTCACTGCAAAAGGCTGAGTACTTCGTTCACGGAGGTTGAACGGACTTTAAGAGCCCTTTTTATAACTGCCAGGAGAACGCCAAGCTGTCGTGCAGCTTGTTAATGATGAGAATGAGCAACAACGCGACCGTCTATAACAGCCGCTTAAACACCGTACAGCAATTTATCCTGCAATAACATGAAACATCCATTTGGATGTTTGCTCAGTTGTGCAGGTAATCCGCGAGGGGATACTTCGCGCACAAGGCTTGAGCCTGCAAGCGCAGGGATTCCTGTGCATTCGGATCCAGGGTGAACTTGTGCTCGTTGAGGGGCGTGACCGCATCGAGTACCCGGCACACCAGTTCGACGACCTGCCGACATCCATCGGCGTCGAACTGGCGTTGCGCCAGGGAGCCGGTGCCGATACACAACCCGCCAGCGACGAATGATGGTCGCGTCTCTCCCGGTGCGCGATGCTTGTCCACGATGATGCCGCACTGCTCCAGCGCCGCCTGGGCGATGGCGCCGGTGATGCCGCCACGCAAGCGAATCAGCACCGAGTGGTTTTCACTGCGCCCGCCCACCACCTCGTAGTCACAGGCCTGGAACGCGTTGGCCAGTTCGTCGGCCGTGGTGCGAATACGCGCCATCCAGGCGTCGAAATCCGCGGACATGGCGTAGCCGAACGCCGCCGCCTTTGCCGCGATCATGTTGAAGGCCGGTGCGCCCTGCATGCGTGGGAACACGGCTTGATCGAGGAGCCGGCTGAAGCTGGTCTTAAGGCCCGGCACCTTGGTTTCGGCGTCGCGACCGGAAAGGATCAGGCCGCCACGCGGGCCGCCCAGTTGTTTATGGGTGCACAGCGTAGTGACGTGGGCTGCGTCGATCGGGCTCGGATGGCGCCCGGTGGCGACCAGGCCGGCGATGGTCGAAATGTCCGCCAGCAGGATCGACCCGGCTTCGTCGGCAATCCCACGCAAGCGCGCGAAATCAATGGTGTGCGAGTAGGCCGTCGCCCCGCAGATGATCACGCGCGGGCGATGGGCCAGCGCCAGTGCGCGCACTTGGTCGTAGTCGATAACACCCTTGGAGGTAGTGCCGTACCTGAGCGCCTTGTAGTTCGCGCCGGTGAACGCGACGGGGCTGGCGTGGCTCAGGTGCCCGCCATGATCGGGGGCCATGCCGAGCACGGTGTCTCCCGGCTCCAGCAAGGCCGCCAGTACCTGATAGTTGGCAGTCGACCCCGAGTGTGATTGCACGCCGGCGTATTGTGCACCGAACAGCTCACGCGCTCGGCGCACAGCCAGGGCTTCGACCCGGTCGGCATTCTCGCAGCCGGCGTGATGACGCCAGCCGGGCGTGCCTTCGGCGGTCACGTTGACCAGCAGCGAGGCGGACGCCGCCAGGATATTCGGCCTCACTGCGCAGGACGAAGCGGCCAGCGACAGCGTCTGGTGTTGGCGCGTGACTTCCGCATCCAGCAACCCTGCCAGCTCCGCGTCTTCTGCCCGTAGATCCGCCAGCCCTCGTTGCAGCAGGTCGGCCTGGTGGGTAAGTGATTGCGTGTCGACTGCCATTGTCCTGTGTTCCTTCCCTGAAAATCCCGTGCGCCTTTCCGTTGGGCGCAGGGCAATTAAGCAGAAAAATGAACATTTTCCAAATTAAATGATTCTTTTTGGCCGCACACAGGGGGACAAGGCGCGGTTTTTCCTGGCTGAATGCTGGCCAATCGCCAAAAAACTGATCACGGTCTTTATTCTTGTGGCAGGCGCATGCAACACTTCGCGCCGCGGCGAAGCACGCACCCCCAGCGCAACATGGACGCTCTGTGTAGAACATAAGGAAGTGGTGGGCATTTGATTCACAGAAAAGAACGCACCGAGTATTTGAAGAGCAATATCAAATACCTGATCAAGAGCCGCGGAGAGACGCAGCTGTCGTTGTGCAATGCGGCCGGCCTGACCAGAACCACGATCTACAACATTCTGGAAGGCAAGGTCGTCAACGTACAGCAGTCCACCATCCGCAAGATCTCGGATTTCTTCGGCGTTTCCTATGAAGAAATCGAGACCCTCGACTTCGAAGAAAAAGAGATCATCGACAGCAGTATTTCCCCCCAGGGCAACATGAACCCTGCTGCCGTGCCGATCATCAAGCAAAGCCAGGTCATGACGAGCATGGACAAGCGCATTGGCGAACTCGCCACGCTGTACCCGCTGACCTACTACTTCGGCACTTCCTACAACTTGATAGCCGTGCTGCTGGAACATGCGATTGCCGGCGTCAACGAGCCGGGCGATTTGTTGATCGTGCAGAAAGGGACGTCGAGCGACGACAAGGAAAAGTTGGTGTACGACAGGCTGAGCAAAAAACTATTTATCACGGATCAAGCGTGTGTCAGCTCGGATCGTATCTGTGTGGTGGGAGATATCATCGAGGAGCGCTTCAATGACAACGTATGAGCACGAAGTCGAAAACAGCAAATACAAGTTGCTGGGGTTCGAGAATGACAAGAGCCTGGCGGTGATCATGGTGATCGCCACGGGCAAGATCATTCGGATAAAGCTGAGCGAAGTGCTGAACAGCGAAATCATGGACAATTTAAATAAAATGGAAGTCAAGAACATGTACAAGAAGTTCTACTCACAGGGCGGAGCGCTGACCGCGTACGACCTCAACGACCGCAACGAGAACTCATGGATGATTTACATCATCCTGAACCTGCTGCTCTTTACGTTCTATATCTTCACCAGCATCGCCGCGACCAAACCTATTTACCTGGAGTCGCTGGGCATTATCGTCACGCCCGGCACGTTCCTGTACCCGCTGACGTTTCTGATCGTGGACCTGCTCAACGAACAGTTCGGCCTGCGGCTGGCGAGACGGGCCATCCTGTTTGCGTTTGCCAGTAACGCGATGATCATCATCCTGCTCTACGGCTCGACCTTCCTCCCCGGCTTGCCAGGCTGGAAGCTCGACGGGCCTTACAACGACGTGATCATCCAGGTGTCATCGGTGCTCATCGCCTCTTCGGTTTCGTTCCTGGTGTCGGAGAACATCAACTCGTACCTGCTGTGCAAGATCAAGGAGCTGACCAATTCCAGGTACCTGTTCCTGCGGATTTTCCTGAGTACGTTCTTCGCGGTGATCATCGACAGTTTCCTGTTCTGCTTCATCGCGTTCTACGGCGCCATGCAGACCAGCGACATCCTGAACATGATCTACGTGCAGATTGCGATCAAGGTCTGCTTTGCCTTCTTCAACATCCTGCCGGCCTATGGCGCCCGCTCGCTGTTCAAGCGCTACATCACCGGCGATACCCAGCCCCAACCACACGCCAACTGATGATCGTTCCCACGCTCTGCGTGGGAATGCCGCCTTGGACGCTCCGCGTCCGCCTTTGTGACGCGGAGCGTCACGGGATGCGTGCCCACGCGGAGCGTGGGCACGATCAAGGCCCAACCGCACGCCAGCTGATGATCGTTCCCACGCTCTGCGTGGGAATGCCGCCTTGGACGCTCTGCGTCCGCCTTTGTGACGCGGAGCGTCACGGGATGCGTGCCCACGCGGAGCGTGGGAACGATCGAGGCCCAACCGCTCGCCAGCTGATGATCGTTCCCACGCTCCGCGTGGGAATGCCGCGTTGGACGCTCCGCGTCCGCTCTTGTGACGCGGAGCGTCACGGGATGCATTCCCACGCGGAGCGTGGGAACGATCGACATCACGCCAATTTGCTTTTCAGGCTCTGCATGACGGCTGCCTTGTTTTCGAGGTAGTCGTTCAATCCACGTGCGCGAAGGTTGCACGCGTCGCAGTTGCCACAACCCGTACCGATAATGCCGTTGTAGCAGGTCAGGGTCTGGTTGCGGATCAGGTCCAGCTGCTGGTGATCGTCCGCCAGGGCCCAGGTCTCGGCCTTGTTCAGCCACATCAACGGCGTTTCCAGGCGCACGTCGTATTCCATGCCCAGTTGCAGCGCTTTGTTCAGCGCCTTGACGAACTCGTCCCGGCAATCGGGATAGCCGGAGAAGTCGGTTTCACACACCCCGGTGATCACCGTTTCCGCCTTGACCTGGTAGGCGTAGATCGCCGCGAGGGTCAGAAACAGAATGTTCCTGCCTGGCACGAAGGTGCTCGGCAAACTCTCGCCCGAGCTGTTCACCGTGGGTACCGGAATGTTGTCGCGGGTCAGGCTGCTGATGGCCAGCTCGTTCAACAGCGACACGTCCATCACTTTGTGAACGGTGGCGCCCAGCTGTTTGGCGAGTTTCTGTGCGACTTCGATTTCCGCCACATGGCGCTGGCCATAATCGAAGGTAATGCAGTGCACCTCGTCATACAGCGCCAGTGCCTGGATCAGGCAGGTGGTCGAATCCTGCCCACCACTGAATACGATAACGGCTTTTTTACTCATCACGCTGCTTCCTGCATTTGTAAGATTTGGCATAGTTTAAAGGCCCCTCAATAAAAAACCCCGCGCTTCTTTCGAAGGCGGGGTTTTTACTGCTCGATCACTCAGTGAGCGTACGTCAGCAGCAACTCTTTCGGCACCTGGAAATCCAGGGACATCATCACGCTCAAGGCGGTGATGGTGAAGATCGAGAAGACGAACAGCTTGCGTGCCCAGACGGTGTCATCCACCGCCTTGTAGCCGGTCCAGGCCATGTACAACCAGTACATGCCCATGGCGGCGGCAACGGCGAGGTAGCTCATGCCGGCGTAGCCACTGAAGGTCAACATCAAGGTCGCCACGAGGAAGGCCAGGATGTAGAGCAGGATGTGTTTCTTGGCGACCTTGATGCCACGCTTGACCGGAAGAACCGGAATCGAGGCAGCCAGGTAGTCGTTGAAGCGGAAGATCGCGATGGCATAGGAGTGCGGCATCTGCCACAGGCTGAACATCACCAGTAGCACCAACGCGGCCATGTCGAAGCTATTGGTCACAGCCACATAACCAATCACCGGCGGCATCGCCCCCGACAGACTGCCCACCAGCGTGCCGTGAACCGACTTGCGCTTGAGGTACAGGCTGTAGAAGCCGACGTAGATGACAAAGCCGATCACGGCAAACAGCGCCGCCAGCGGGTTGGCCACCTTGTACAGCAACACCACGCCGGCGATACCCAGGATGGTCGCGAAGATCAGTGCCAGTTTCAGGGAGATAAGGCCCTGGACCAGCACACGATTCTTGGTGCGTTCCATCTTGATGTCGATATCGCGGTCGATGCAGTTGTTGAATACACAACCGGAAGCTACCACCAGGGACGTGCCGATCATCGCAGCCAGGAAAATGGCCAGATCGACATGCCCCTTGGAGGCCAGGAAGAAACCGCCTGCCACAGAAAGCACGTTACCGAAAATGATCCCCGGTTTGGTGATTTGGATAAAGTGCTTAAGCGACATCGGGACGTATGGATGCTGAACATGATCCATACCGACAGGCCAACCAGCAGGAGGATCACCAAACCTGCGAACACGAACGCAATCACGTTATCGCGCTGAGCCTTCGAGCGGTCCAGGTGCAGGAAGTACACCAGGTGAACCAGGACCTGGATCACCGCGAACGCCAGGACGATCATCAAGGTGATCGACTTCGGCAAGGTTGGGTACATCACCAGGCCGAACGGGATCAGCGTCAGGATGACCGACAGGATGAAGCCAATGGCGTACGACTTGACGCTGCCGTGGCTGTCATCATGGCTGTCATGGGAATGTGCATTAGCCATTACAGAGTCCCCATCAGGTAGACAACGGTGAAGACGCAGATCCAGACCACGTCCAGGAAGTGCCAGAACAGGCTCAGGCAGCTCAGGCGAGTCTTGTTGGTGTTGGTCAGGCCATGTTTGTTGACCTGATACATCATGGTCGCCATCCAGATCAGACCGGCAGTCACGTGCAGACCGTGGGTGCCTACCAGCGTGAAGAACGCCGACAGGAAGCCGCTACGGTGCGGGCCGTAACCTTCGGAGATCAGCAGGTGGAACTCATTGACCTCCATGCCGATGAAGCCCAGGCCGAACAGGAAGGTCAGTGCCAACCAGCTCAGGACGCCTTTCTTGCTGCCCTTGTAGAAGGCCAGCATGGCGAAGCCGTAGGTGATCGAGCTGAACAACAGCAAGGCGGTTTCGCCGAGCACGTAAGGCAGTTCGAAGATGTCGTGGCCCGACGGGCCACCCGCTACGTTGTTTACCAGTACCGCGTACACCGCGAAGATCGACGCAAACAAGATGCAGTCGGTCATCAGGTAGAGCCAGAAACCGAAAACGGTCATCGGCCCCGAGTCGTGGTGATGGTCATCGTGCCCATGGTCAT
>Ga0209173_100142_pt1 | contig 70572 bp, 68 predicted proteins | sample SynthPrep_16_END_FD_187206 | JGI IMG/M metagenome (GOLD analysis project Ga0209173, IMG submission 187206) | Synthetic microbial communities from Ohio, USA - SynthPrep_16_END_DS12_MetaG (SPAdes) (version 2) | ecosystem: Engineered > Bioreactor > Aerobic > Activated sludge | place: USA: Ohio...
TAGCCGTCATGGGCCATCCTTGGCCCAGGACGGCTAACCCGGCGTCCTGCCGGGTTACCCACGCTCCAAAGCCTGCGTTCGGCCAGCGTGGTTTAACGGGGCGCCTAAGATCAAGATCAAAAGCAGATCAAAAGCAAGAGCACAGCGGCCTGAAAGCCGGCTTGAGTGTTAAAAGCTAAATTAAAAGCTAAAGCGGGCACGGTTCAAATGTGGGAGCTGGCTTGCCTGCGATGGCATCACCTCGGTGTGTCTGGAAGACCGAGGTGTCTGCATCGCCGGCAAGCCAGCTCCTACAGAAAAGCAGCTCTGCTTTCGCTCTGGTTTTTGATCTGGCTTTTAACACTCAGGTCGGCTCTCAGGCCGCTGTGCTCTTGCTTTTGATCTTGATCTGACTGCCCCAATAATCCCGAGGCCGAACGCAGGTATTGCGAAGCGGGCTATGGATGGCCCGTCGCGGCGGCCCCCTTCGCGGTGCCGGAGTGAGGGAGCGCCGAGCCTAGGCGAGGCGCCGACAGGCGGGGCAGAGCGCTTTAGTTACTTTGCCGCAAAGTGACTCGCTGTAAGAGCGAAACCCTAGGTGGCCGTTACCGAAGAAACGGATATGTACCCAATCAATCACCCCACCATCTCCCGAACCCGATACCACAACATCCCCAACGCCAGCAGCGGCGAACGCAACACCTTACCCCCCGGGAAAGTCATATGCGGCACCTGGCTGAAAATATCCAAACCCCGACTCTGCCCAGCCTGAATCCCCTCGGCCAATAACCGCGCACACCAATGCGTCACGTTAAGGCCATGCCCCGAATACCCCTGGGCATAGAACACATTCGGATGCTGCTTCAGGCGCCCCACCTGGGGAAAGCGATTGGCGGTGATGCCGATCTTCCCCCCCCACTGAAACTCAATCGCGGTATTCGCCAACTGCGGAAAAACCTTGAGCATCTTCGGCCGCATATACCCCGCGATATCCACCGGATCACGCCCCGAATAATGACAAGCCCCCCCAAACAACAACCGCCGATCCGCCGAAAGGCGGTAATAATCCAACCCCACTTTCTGATCACACAACGCCAGGTTCTGCGGAATCAACTGATCAGCCACCCCAACCGACAGCGGCTCGGTCGCAATGATGTAGCTCCCCGCTGGCAGCACCTTGCCACTCAACTTCGGCTCCAATTCCTCCAGATGCGCATTGCACGCCAGCACCAGGTTGCCGGCGCGCACGGTGCCGGACGCGCAACGCACCTGCACCGTGTCGCCATGGATCAACTCCAGCACCGGGCTGTCTTCAAAGATCCGCACCCCAAGGGATTCGGCCACACCCGCCTCCCCCAGCACCAGGTTCAACGGGTGCAGATGCCCGGAGCCCATGTCCACCAGGCCACCGGCATACAAGCCTGAGCCAACCACCTGCGCCATATCCTGCGATGCCACCAACCGCGTTTCAGGCGCATACCCCAAGGCAGCCAGGCTCTCCAGCTCCCCCTGAAACGCCGCAAACTGCGCCGGCGTATTCGCCAACTCGCAAAATCCCCAGCGCAAATCACAGTCAATCCCGTGCTCGCGAATCCGCTCGCCCACCAGCGCCACCGAATCGATCCCGGCCTGCTGCAGGTAACGCACGCCCTCCTCCCCCACGTACCTGGCAAAGCCCGATACGTCATGCCCAATCCCGCGAATCAACTGCCCGCCATTGCGCCCACTGGCGCCCCAGCCAATCCGACGGGCCTCCAGCAGGATCACCGACAGCCCGCGCTGGGCCAGTTCGATAGCGGTGTTGACCCCGGTGAACCCACCGCCGATCACACACACATCGGCGGTCAGGTCAGCCCCCAGCGCTGGGCGCCGGGGCATGGCATTGGCCGAAGCCAGGTAATAGGAACGAGCGTGGTCGGAGGAGGAACGGTTCATTTGTTGGTCTTCACTTTGCTCCAGGACCGCGTCATCAAGCGCATGACGGCGGGCGTCGGGGTGGTGGAAATGTAGAGTTTGTCGAGCACTTCCTGGGACGGGTAGATCTCGGGGTTGTTCACCAGCTCGGGGGCCATGAAGGCCTTGGCCGCCGGGTTCGGGTTGGCGTAGCCGACGCTGGCGCTGACCTTGGCGATCACTTCAGGGTCCAGCAAGTAGTTGATGAAGGCGTGGGCGGCTTTCGGGTTGGCGGCGTCCGCCGGGATGGCCAGCAGGTCGAACCACAGGTTGCTGCCTTCCTTGGGGATCGAGTAGGCGATGTTCACGCCGTTCTTGGCTTCCTTGGCGCGGTTGGCCGCCTGGAACACGTCGCCGGAATAACCGAAGGCGACGCAGATATCACCGTTGGCCAGGTCCGAGATGTACTTGGAGGAATGGAAATAAGTGATGTACGGCCGCAGGGTCAGCAGCTTGGCCTCGGCCTGTTTGTAGTCTTCGGGATTCTCGCTGCGCGGGTCCTTGCCCATGTAGTTGAGGATCGCCGGGAACAGTTCATCCGCCGAGTCGAGGAACGCTACGCCGCACTCGTGGAGCTTCTTGATGTTCTCCGGTTCAAACAGCACGGCCCACGAGTCGATATGGTCGATGCCCAACACCTGCTTGACCTTGTCCACGTTGTAGCCGATGCCGTTGGTGCCCCACAGGTACGGCACCGAATGCTCGTTGCCCGGGTCGTTTTTCTCCAGCAGCTTGAGCAGCTTGGGGTCGAGGTTCTTGAAGTTGGGTAGCTGCGAACGGTCCAGCTTGAGGAACGCGCCGGCCTTTACCTGGCGCGCCAGGAAGTGGTTGGACGGCACCACCACATCGTAGCCGGTACGGCCGGCGAGCAGTTTGCCTTCCAGGGTTTCGTTGGAGTCGAACACGTCGTAGATCACCTTGATCCCGGTCTTGGCCTGGAAGTCGGCCAAGGTGGTCTCACCGATGTAGTCGGTCCAGTTGTACACACTGACCGTCTGCGCGGCGTGGCCCGCGCTGCTGAACAATGCCGCCAAGGCCAGCGGGAGAAGCTTTTTCACCAGACGCATATCGACACCCCTTTGGTTTTTTTAGTGTGGTTTCTCAGACGCTCAGCAGCAGGAATTCACGTTCCCAGGAGCTGATCACCCGCTTGAAGTTCTCGTGTTCGGCGCGCTTGACCGCGACGTAGCCGCGCACAAACTTGTCTCCCAGGTACCGCTTGACGGTGTCGCACTCTTCCATGCGCGCCAGGGCGTCTTCGATGGTGATCGGCAGCCTCAGGTTGCGGCGCTCGTAGGCACGGCCTTCCACCGGGGCGCTGGGCTCGACCTTTTCGATCATGCCGAGGTAGCCGCACAGCAGGCTGGCGGCGATGGCCAGGTACGGGTTGGCGTCGGCGCCCGGCAGGCGGTTTTCCACGCGCATGGCGTCGGGGCTGGAGCTCGGTACACGCAGGCCGACGGTGCGGTTTTCTTCGCCCCACTCGACGTTGACCGGTGCCGAGGTGTCCGGCAGGAAGCGGCGGAACGAGTTGACGTTAGGCGCAAACATCGGCAGCAGCTTGGGGATGTACTTCTGCAGGCCGCCGATGTGGTTGAGGAACAGCTGGCTCTTGTTGCCGTGCTCATCGACAAACACCTGCTTGCCGGTGGCGATCTCTACCACGCTCTGGTGCAGGTGCATGGCGCTGCCGGGCTCGTCGGCCACCGGTTTGGCCATGAAGGTGGCCGCCACGTTGTGCTTGAGTGCAGCCTCGCGCAGGGTGCGTTTGAACACGGTGATCTGGTCGGCCAGGTCCAGGGCGTCGCCGTGGCGGAAGTTGATTTCCATCTGCGCCGGGCCGTCTTCATGGATCAGCGTGTCGAGGTCCAGGCCCTGGGCTTCGCACCAGTCGTAGACGTCTTCGAACAGCGGGTCGAACTCGTTGGCAGCGTCGATGGAGAACGACTGGCGGCCACTTTCGGCGCGACCGGAACGGCCCAGCGGGGTCTTCAGCGGCAGGTCCGGGTCTTCGCAGCGCTGGGTCAGGTAGAACTCCATCTCCGGCGCGACAATCGGCTGCCAGCCCTGGTCGGTATAGAGTTGCAGGACCTTTTTCAGCACGTTGCGCGGCGACAGTTCGATGGGGTTGCCCTGCTTGTCGAAGGTGTCGTGGATCACGATGGCGGTGGGCTCGATGGCCCATGGCACCACGTAGGTGGCGTTGGACACCGGGCGGCAGATCATGTCGATGTCGGCCGGGTCCAGCAGGTCGTAGTAGATATCGTCGTCGACAAAGTCCCCGGTTACCGTTTGCAGCAACACACTTTCCGGCAGGCGCATGCCTCGCTCATGCAGGAACTTGTTGGTGGGCGAAATCTTGCCGCGTGCGATGCCAGTCAAATCACTGATCACGCATTCGACTTCGGTAATCTTGTGTTCTTTCAGCCAGGCGGACAGCTGATCGAAGGGGGCGTTCATAAGGACCTCGTCATGGGTTGGATGCTGCGCCGCGGGCTTCCCTCGCGGCGCATTGAGGTCTATCTTGGGCCAGCCGTCCAACGGCATCTATCCACTTTGCGCCAACCACAACGCACCAATAGAGTGCGCCCAGGTTACCCATGACACAGGCAACAGCTTTGCGCGTACAGGCCTTCACCACCGGTGATGTGGCCGCTCAATGCAGTGCGACACCCGGTTGGGTGCAGCAGTACCAGCAGATGTCCCCGGGGCATTTTGCCGGGCAGATCCGCTATCTCGACCTGCAAGGTGTCGAGGTGTACGAAGAGCGGATGAACACCCGGGTGGAGCAGAACTTCAACGCGCCGCCGGGTTCCCTGGCGTTCTGTTTCGATGGCAGCGACAACGCGCTGTACGTGCTCAATGGCGAAAGCCGCAACACCTGGATCACCCCGGAAAACTACCGCGAAGTGGCAGTGGTGTTCGGGCCGCAGTTTGTCCAGCGCCATGGTCTGGATGTGGCGAAGCTGGAGGGGCTATTCATGGCCCCGCTCAACTCCCTGCAAAACCCGTTGTTCAGCCGCTGGCTCAGCGGCACGCTGACGCGGCTGTCGGCGACGCTTGACCCGCCGAGTCGTGATGCGCTGACTCAGCAGTTACTGGACGACTGCCTGTTCATCCTCGACAACGCCTGCGTGTGCCTCGACAAGGGCTCATTGCAGCGACGCACCGAGGAGCGAATCATCATGGCGCGCATTGGCGAATGGGCGGCGGATGTGCCGGATGAAACCGTCAACCTGCTGCAGCTGGCGCGCATTGCCGGGGTGCCGTTGCGCCAGTTGCAGCACGGGTTCAAGACGTATACCGGGATGAGCCCGGCGCAGTGGTTGCGGTTGCGCCGGTTGAACAGTGCACGGCGGGAGTTGTTGAACCCGCCGTCAGTGGACACCACCGTGGCGGAGGTGGCGATGAATTGGTCGTTCTGGCATTTGGGGCGGTTTTCCAACAGTTATCGGGCGTTGTTTCAGGAGTTGCCCAGCGAGACCCTGAAACGCCAGAGGTAAATGTAGGAGCGGGCTTGTGTGGGAGCGGGCTTGCTCGCGAATGCGGTGGGTCAGTCAATAAATCTGGCACTGATACACCGCCTTCGCGAGCAAGCCCGCTCCCACATTTGAAGATCGTTCCCACGCGGAGCGTGGGAACGATCAGGTCCGAAGAAACGCCAGCATCAACTGATTCACTCGCTCCGCCGCCTCCAGCTGCACCATATGCCCCTGCCCCGGCAGTATCTCCACCTGAGCGTCCAACCCATGGGCATGGCTCGCCGGGATGATTGCGTCCTCACTGCCCCAGATCACCAGGCTCGGCTGCTGCCCCACCATACTGCGCAAATCCACCAACTGCCGACCACCGCTGAACAACGCCCCGGTGATCTGCCGCAACGCCTGCTCCACACCCTCCAGGCGCTTGAACTTGAGCATGTCTTCCAGCATCTGCCGGGTCACCAGCGCCGGGTCGCTGAACAGTTGCACCAGTTGCGGCTTGAGTGCATTGCGATTGCTCGCGTCGATAAAACCTTGCAGGTAGTCACTGTTGATCTGCGTACCCAATCCAGCGCTGGCGATCAGGGTCAACGACGCCACACGCTGCGGTGCCACCCGCGCGAGGTTCAGGGAAACCAGCCCGCCCATGGAATGCCCGGCGAGGTGTACCCGGTCAACCTTCAGATAATCCAGCAGTGCCAATACCGCCTGGCTCAGCTCTTCAAGCTCGCCCGTTTGCAGGTACTTGCCCGACTCGCCATGCCCCGGCAAATCCAGGGCGATCACCCGCCGCTCAGCCGCGAGCACCGGGTGATTGAACAGCCAGTTATTCAGGTCGCCACCAAAGCCGTGCACCAGCACCAGCGGTGTGCCGCCCTCCCCGAGGTCCAGATAGCGCAGCAGGCGCCCGCCCACCTCGACCTTCTGTGCCGATGGCCCGCTGGCTTCAGCCTCGGCGGCACTGGAAACGAACCCCGCCTGGAACGCCTCGATCACCCCATCAATCTCGGCCTCGCTGGCCTCGCCTTCCACCACGATTGCCAGCAATGCCCCCACGGGCAAGGTCTCATCGCTCTGGGCCAACACCCGCCGCAGCACCCCGCTGAAGGGTGCCTCGACACTGCTGGAAATCTTGTCGGTCTCGACATCCAGCACCTCTTCACCCTTGTCCACCCGGTCGCCCGGCTGCTTGAGCCAGACATCAACCCGGCCCTCGGTCATCGACAGCCCCCACTTGGGCATGGTCAGTGTATGGATCATGCGGCATTCCTCTTGTCGGCGATCTTCAGCACCGCAGCTTCGATCTTCGCCGCGTTGGGGATGTACAGGTCCTCCAGGGCATCGGAGAACGGCACCGGTGTGTGAGGCGCGGTGACCATTTCGATCGGCGCGCGCAGGAAGCCGAACGCCCGTTGCGCCACCAATGCACTGATGTCCGTGGCAATCGAGCAGCGTGGGTTGGACTCGTCGATCACCACCAGGCGCCCGGTTTTCTCCACGCTTTCAAGGATGCTGTCTTCGTCCAGCGGGCTGGTGGTGCGCAGGTCCAACACTTCGCAGTCGATACCCTGGCGCGCCAGATTGGCTGCGGCTTCCAGGGCGATGTGCACCATGCGCCCGTACGTCACCAGGGTTACATCGTTGCCTTCACGCACGTAGTTGGCTTCGCCGAACGGCACGGTGTACAGCTCTTCCGGCACTTCGCCCTGGAGGCTGTAGAGCATTTTGTGTTCGAGGAAAATCACCGGGTCGTTGTCGCGGATCGCCTGGATCAGCATGCCCTTGGCGTCATAGGGCGTGGCCGGGCACACCACCTTGAGCCCGGGAATATGCGTCCACATCGAGGTGAGCATCTGCGAATGCTGGGCCGCCGCACGCAGGCCGGCGCCGTACATGGCGCGCACCACCAGCGGCGTGGTGGTCTTGCCACCGAACATATAGCGAAACTTCGCCGCCTGGTTGAGCAACTGGTCGAGGCAGCAGCCGATAAAGTCGACGAACATCAACTCGCACACCGGGCGCATGCCACGGGTGGCCGCGCCGACGGCCATGCCCACATAGCCGACCTCGGAAAGTGGCGCGTCGAGCACGCGGTCGGGGAACTCCGGATACAGCCCCTTGGTGACGCCGAGCACGCCACCCCAGGCGTCCTGTTCACCGGGCGAACCGGTGCCGCCGGACACGTCCTGGCCGATGATGAACACGCTCTGGTCGCGGCGCATCTCTTGGGCCAGGGCTTCGTTGATTGCCTGCTGATAGCTGATTTTTCTAGCCATGATGACTTCTCCACGGATTGTTTTTGTAGTGGGTGGCGGTTAGCGGTAGGCGACGTAGACATCGCTCAGCAGGTCGGCGGCCTGGGGTTTGGGATCGGACTTGGCCAGGCGCACGGCGTCTTCGATCAGCTGCGCGACTTCGGTGTCGATGCGTTCGAACTGAGCCGCGTCGAGCCAGCCTTCGGCGGTGCAGCGCTGGCGAAACAGGCTCAGGCAGTCGCCGGTTTCCCGCAGGTTTTTCACTTCGTCCGGGCCGCGATAGGTTTGCGCATCGCCTTCGAAGTGGCCGTAGAAACGGCTCAGTTTGACCTCCACCAGCGTCGGCCCTTTACCGCTGCGGGCACGCTCTACCGCAACGCCGAGGGCGGCGTGCACGGCAAAAAAGTCGTTGCCGTCGACAATCACCCCCGGCATGCCAAAACCCACGGCGCGCTCGGCAATGTCCTTGCAGGCCACCGACCAGCCGGACCCGGTGGCTTCGGCATAACCGTTGTTCTCGGCCACGAACAGGCACGGCAGGTTCATGATCGAGGCCAGGTTCATCGCTTCGAACACCGCGCCCTCGTTGGAGCCGCCGTCGCCGAAAAACGCGACCGCCACCCCCGCGCTGCCCTTGAGCTTGGCCGCCAGGGCCGCACCGGCCGCCAGCGGCGCCCCGGCACCCACAATGCCGTTGGCGCCGAGCATGCCCTTCTCCTGGTCGGCAATGTGCATGGAGCCGCCCTTGCCGCCGCACACCCCGGTTTTCTTGCCGTAGATCTCGGCCATCATGCCGAACACGTCCACACCCTTGGCGATGCAATGGCCGTGGCCACGGTGGTTGGACGCGATGCAATCTTCATCGTTGAGGTGGGCCATGACCCCGGCGGCGCTGGCCTCCTGGCCGGCATACAAATGCACGAAACCGGGAATCTCGCCGGTGGCGAATTCCACGTGCAGGCGTTCTTCGAAATCACGGATGGTGCGCATCACGGTGTAGGCATGGAGCAATTGATCGGTGGACAGGTGAGTGGACATCTTGTTGTTCTCCAGGTTGTCTCGACACACAAAAGGCTGGATCAGGCCAGCTGCAAGACACTCAGCACGGCCTGTGCCAATCCGTTGGAAAACCCGGAAAAGCCTTGACCCAGAGCAGTTGTCTGGAAGCGTGGACGTGCCACTGTGGGCCGTTCAATGAGACGCGCCGTTGCAACCTGCCCGCAGCGTCGCAGGCGCAATGAGACGCTGCGTCTCACCTCGGGCAGTTGGTCAGGCCGGCCTTGTTCCTCCCGGCCCATGGGCGCTTAATGGCGGGCATAACAACAAGGATCGAGAACCGGAGGCTTCAATGCTCGCCGTGAACTCCAAGGACCATGTCGACTGTGTCAGCCGCGTGGTACGCAACGCCGACCGCCTGCCCCAGGCGCCGGTGCCGTCGCTGATTTTTGATTCCTGGCGCCGCTCCATGGAGCAGCACCACCTCGACCCCGGTTCCCTGCAAGGGCCGCGCATCCTCACCAGCACCCTGCTCAAGGAATGCCGCGAACGCGCCGAGCTGTTCATGCGCATCGCCAGTGAGGAAGTCGGGCAGATTCACAACCGGGTGCGCCACGCCGATTACTGCGTGATGCTTACCGACGCCCAGGGCCAGACCATCGACCATCGTGTGGACGCCGGCATTCGCAACGACTGCCGCAAGGCCGGCCTGTACCTCGGCACCTGCTGGTCGGAAGCCGAGGAAGGCACCTGCGGCGTGGCCACGGTGCTGACCAGCAAGGCCGCGGTCACCGTGCACAAGCGCGACCACTTTCGTGCGGCGTTTATCGGCCTGACCTGCTCTGCCGCCCCCATCTTTGATCCCCAGGGCAACCTGCTGGGCGTGATGGACGCCTCCGCCCTCAAATCGCCGGATGACCGGCGCAGCCAGCACCTGGTGCGGCAGATGGTGGCGCAAAGCGCGCGGGCCATCGAGAACGCGTTTTTCATGCACAGCGCCCGGCAACATTGGGTGTTGCAGGCCCACAGCACGCCCGGTTACGTCGACAGCCAGCCGGACATGCTGCTGGCGTGGGATCAGGATGGGCGGCTGCAAGCCTTGAACAGCAAGGCGCGGCAGGCCCTGAGATTGCGCTTCGGGCAGTTGCCGGAGCATATCGGCGAAGTGTTTGACCTGGACGCGTTGCGCGCCATGACCGATCAATCGACGCAGCAGTTGCACTGGCTCGGCGAACCCGGAGCCTTGCAGGTGCGGGTCAGCGCGCCACGGCGTAAAGCGGCACGGGCGGTAACGTCCTTGGCCAGTCAGATAGACCCGCGAGTAGAAGAACATCTGCGCCTGGCCGTGCGGGTCAAGGACCGCAACCTGCCGGTGCTGGTCCAGGGCGAAACCGGCGCCGGCAAGGAAGTGTTTGCCCGCCAGTTGCATGAACGCAGTGCCCGTCGCGACGGACCCTTTGTGGCGGTGAACTGCGCGGCGATCCCGGAAAACCTGATCGAGAGCGAACTGTTCGGCTACGTGGCCGGGGCATTTACCGGTGCCTCCAGCAAGGGCATGACCGGGCTGCTGTTGCAGGCCGATGGCGGCACGTTGTTTCTCGACGAGATCGGCGACATGCCGCTGGCGTTGCAGACGCGACTGCTGCGGGTAATGGCCGAAGGTGAAGTGGCGCCGCTGGGCGGGGCAAAAACCCGGGCGGTGGATATCCAGGTGATCTGCGCCAGCCATCGGGACTTGGCGGCGCTGGTGAGTGCTGGAAGCTTTCGCGAGGATTTGTATTTCCGGTTGGGCTGTGCGCGGTTCTGTGTGCCGCCATTGCGCGAGCGCATGGACAAACTGGCATTGATCAATCGGCTTCTGGAGCAGGAGGCGCGGCACAGCGGTGTTGCGGTCGGGATCGCGGCAGCGGCGCTGGAGTCGCTGCTGGGTTATGCCTGGCCGGGGAATGTGCGGCAACTGCGGCATGTATTGGCATACGCCTGTGCGGTGTGCGACGGCGGGACAATTCAACTGGCGGATTTGCCGGTGGAAGTTCGTGGTGACGCGGTTGCGGTGGAAACATCGGAAAGCGTCAGCCCGGAACGGCAGTTGGTGCTGGACGCACTGATTCGGCATCGGTGGAAGCCGCTGGCGGCGGCGCAGGCGTTGGGGATTTCCAGGGCGACCTTGTATCGGCGGGTTAACCAGCTGGGTATCGACATGCCCGGCAAGCACTGACCCAACACGGTCAAAAATGTGGGAGCGGGCTTGCTCGCGAAGGCGGTGTACCAGTCAACATTTCCGGTGGCTGACACTCCGCCTTCGCGAGCAAGCCCGCTCCCACATTTTTTGACCGAGTGATTCCGCCGGCTCAGCGGTACAGAATCCCGCCATCAATCAACGGCGATTGCCCGGTCATGTAATCCGAATCCGGCCCCGCCAGGTACGACACCAGCCCCGCTACATCCTCCGGCGTTTCCGCCCGGCCCAACGCAATCCCGTCTACATACTTCTTGTACGTCGCCCCCACCTCGGCGCCGGTAATCTCGGCCATGCGTTTGTCGATCTCGACCCACATATCCGTGCCCACCACACCCGGGCAGTAGGCGTTGACGGTAATCCCGTCACTGGCCAGCTCCCTCGCGGCGGCCTGGGTCAGCGCACGCACGGCAAACTTGGTGGCCGAGTACACCCCCAGCAACGCAAAGCCTTCATGGCCGGCAATCGAGCAGGCATTGATGATCTTGCCCTTCTGCTTCAGCGCCTTGAATTTCTTGCCTGCGGCCTGGATGCCCCAAAGCGTGCCCTGCACGTTGATACGCAGCGTGCGGTCGACCTGTTCCGGAGTCACGTCCAGCAGTGCGTCAATCTGTGCGATGCCGGCGTTGTTGACGATGATGTCGAAGCCGCCCAGGGTCTGGTGGGCATGGTCCACCGCCGCGACCACTTGCTCCAGCTTCGAGACATCGGCGACATACACCGAGGCCTTGCGCCCCAGTGCAACCACCTCGGCCGCCACCGCTTCAATCTTCGCGCTGTTGATGTCCACCAACGCTATGTCGGCGCCATCCCGCGCCAGGCGCAGGGCGATGGCCCGGCCGATGCCTTGCCCGGCGCCGGTCACCAGTGCAACTTTTCCAGCGATACTCATGACGATCTCCTTCAACGGTGAGAGAAGCCTTGTCTATCGCAGTTGCCAGGGGCCGCTGTCGAGCAGCAGCAGGATTGATCTGCGGGCTGAGACGGGACGTCTCAAAGCGAACCATTCTCGAAAACTTGTAAAACGCCGCCGTTATGCCTAGCTTATGCGCCCTCCGCTCTGCGCTCTCAGGCCTTCCCCCATGGTTTTGCGTCTTCGCCCCGCTGCCCCTTCACGTTTTGCCCTCGGCCTGTTGCTCAGCGCAGGTATTGGAAGCAGCCAGGCGGCTGATATCGAGCTGCCGGAGGTGAAGGTCCAGGGCCAGGATGAATCCGGCTATAACACCGACACCGCGTCGGTGGGCGCTTTCAATGAGGCGCCGTTGCTCGACACGCCGGCCTCGATCGCGGTGTTCAACGAGTCGTTGATCAAGGACCAGCAGGCGCGCTTGCTCAGCGAAGTGCTGCGCAATGACGCCTCGGTGGGCGACAGCTATGCGCCCATCGGCTACTACGAAAACTTTGTGGTGCGCGGTTTCTCGCTGAATGCCGCCAGCAGCTACAAGATCAATGGCCGCACCATCACCGGCGAGCAGAACGTTGCCCTGGAGAACAAGCAGCGCGTGGAGCTGCTCAAGGGATTGTCGGGTATGCAAAGCGGGATTTCCGAGCCCAGCGGCGTGATCAATTACGTGACCAAGCGCCCGGAGGATGTGCGCTCGGTGACGGTGTCCACCGATGATCGCGGCAGTGGTTACCTGGCCACCGACGTGGGCGGCTGGTTTGGCAGCGAGCAGCAGTTCGGCCTGCGCGCCAACGTGGCCCATGAAGACCTGCATTCCTATGTCGAACATGCCAATGGCCACCGGGATTTCCTGTCCCTGGCGTTCGACTGGAACATCAGCCCCGACGCGGTATTGCAGCTGGATGCCGAGTATCAGAACAAGCAACAGCGCTCGGTGCCGGGTTATCAGCTGCTGGGCGGGACCGAGGTGCCGCACGACGCGTCGCCGAAAAAACTGCTGGGGCATCAGAGCGGTGCGAATCAGGTAGGGATTGATTCGCTGAACCTCAACGGCAAGTTTGAATATCGCTTCAGTGACCAGTGGAAAGGCAGCGTCAGCGCGGCACGCAGCAAGGTGGTGATTGATGATTACAGTTCGTTTGCGTGGGGATGCTACGGGTCCGCGAGCTGTGCCGGGGCCAAGGTACCGAACTACTTCAGCCCGGAAGGCAACTACGATATCTATGACTTCCGCAGCCCTGATGACACCCGGCGCGATGATGAAATCCAGGCCGCGATGACCGGGTTGTTCAATACCGGTGGCCTGGGGCATGAGTTGACGTTTGGCAGCAGTGCGTTTCGGCGAGTGGTGGACAAGCGCGAATCGGTCAACGAGATGATTGGCTCCGGCAATATCAATCAGGACCCGGAAAACTTCGCGCCCACCGATAAACCCCTGAACGATAGCCATCGCAACCTCGACAGCCGCCAATACGGCCTGTTCGTCACCGACCGCATCAGCTTCAACGAGCAATGGCAGACCATCGTGGGTGGCCGCGAAGTGCGCCTGGACGAAAAGGCTTTCGATGATCAGGGCAACGAGTCGCGCCACACCCGGCAGTATGTGTTCCTGCCCCAGGCGGCGCTGATCTACAAACCGATTGAAAACCTGTCGCTCTACACCAGCTACAGCAAAGGCCTGTCCCTGGGCGGTACCGCGCCGTGGTTTGCCCTGAATAAAGATGAAACCCTCGCCCCGACAGTTTCCCGCCAGATCGAAGCCGGGGTGAAATACGACTGGCGCCGCATCAGCTTTGCCGCCGCGATCTTCCAGACTCGCCAGGCCTATCAATATGCCAGGCCGGATGACGCTGGCGACTACACCTACGTGCAACAGGGCGAGCAGAAAAACACCGGCCTGGAATTGTCCGCCAACGGCTGGGCCACCCAGCGCTTGCAGATCGCCGCCAGCGTCGCGGCCATCCGTGCACGGGTGACGGGCAGCGGCACGCCGGAATACGAAGGCCATCAGGCGATCAACGTGCCGAAACTGCGGGCCAGTCTGTACGCCGACTACGCCCTGCCCTGGGTCGACGGCCTGGCGCTGCTCGGCGGCGTGCAATACAGCGCCAACAAGTACGCCAATCGCACCGGTGATGTGGAAGTGGGCGACTACGCCATCGTCAACGTGGGCAGCCGCTACACCACCAAACTCGATGGCTATGAAACGGTGTTTCGCCTGAGCGTCGACAACCTGTTCGACAAGCGTTACTGGCGCGATGCCGGCGAATACATGGGCGATGACTACCTGTTCCAGGGTGCGCCGTTGACGGCGCGCTTGAGTGCCACGGTCAATTTCTGACGGTACGCGGGATCGCCAGGCATAGCGCCGCCAAGGCGCACACCAACAGGGTCCAGCCCAACTGCTGGACCCAGGCTGCCAGGGTCAACCCCACCCCGATCACCAGGTAATACAGCAAACCGAACAAGGCACCGGCGGTGCCAAGGCGGTCGCGATAAGCCGTGAGTGCCGCCCCCAGGACATTGGGAATCGCCATGCCGAAGGCCATGACCACCAACAGCATCGGCAACACGAACAGCCAACGGTCCTGTAACAGCACCACCAGCACGCTGCCCACTAACATCACGCCACCGGCTGCCAGCACCAGCTGTTCGCTGCCGGCCCCGCGCTTGAGCAACCCCTTGTTGAGCCAGGCCCCAAGCCCCGAGCCCAACGCCAGCAGGACGCCGCTGTAGCCGAACTGCTCGGCAGACAACCCCAGGCGCTGGAACACAAACGGCCCCAGGCTGTAATAGCTGAACAGCGCGATATTGAAGACCGCGACCAGCCCCACCGAACGCCACAGCGCCGCATCCTTGAGCATCAGGCCCAGGGTGCCGCGCAACGACGCTGTGGGCAGCGAGGCCGGGCGGGTTTCCGGCAAGGCCCACAGGCACCAGGCCAATAACGTCAGCGCCAGCAGCAACAAGCCTGTGAGCACCCCGCGATAGCCAAAGTGCTGCACCAGGCCCGCGCCAGTGAACAGGCCAATGGCGGGGCTGGCCGCCAGGGCAATGCCCACGACTGAAAACACCTGCGCCAGTTCGGCGCCACTGAAGCGGTCGCGCAGCACGGTTTGCGTCACCACCGACCCCACCGCCGCACCAAACGCCGCCACCGCCTGGGCCAGCAACAGGCCGTTGAACGAACGCACGCCCAAGGCCAGCGCTGTGGCCGCGCCATAAAGGGCCAACCCGGCCAGCATCACCGGGCGCCGGCCGAAGCGGTCACACAAGCGTCCCCACACCACGACCCCGAACGCGAAGGCCAGAAAGTACACCGACAAGGTCTGCCCCGCCGCCTCGGGCCCTACCGCAAACGCCTGGCCGATATCCGCCAGCGCAGGGCTATACAGGGTTTGTGCGATCTGCGGGAACATCAGCAGCGCCACCGCCAGCACCAGCAATTTTTTCAACATCATCCAGACGCTCTTCACGAGTAAACAGGCCAGGGAGTCTAAACAGCGGCAGCTGGCGTATTATCCAGACTTCGACACCTTATCAATGAAATCGGACATCCCATGGCATGGCTGGCGGCGCAGATACCTTTCGATCCCGACCGCTTCGACGCGCCCGTGGTGGGCATCGCCGCCCTGCTGGGTGAGCACGACTCCGGTGTACATCAGCATCAGCGCGGGCAATTGCTGTTCACCCAACAGGGCTGCACGCGCATTACCCTGGCCAACCAGCTGTGCCTGTTGCCGCCCACTCGGGCAGCGTGGATTCCCGGCGGTGTGCCGCACCGGGCAGTGATGCAACAGACCGTGGATTACCGTTCGGTGTATGTCAGCCCGGCATTGGCCGGGCAGTTGCCGGCACAAGTGCGGGTGATTGAGGTGAGTGCGCTGCTGCGGGCGGTGCTGGAGCCCATGGCAATGGCGGCGTTCGACACCGATTGGCAACAGGGCAAATACGCGCATTTGCTGGCGCTGTGCCTGAGTGAAATCCGCGAGGCAGTCGAGCAACCGCTGCTGCTGCCCCTGCCCACGGACAAACGCCTGGCGCCGTTATTGCAGAACCTCGACGCGCTGCCACCGGAGCTGCAAGCCTTGCAACGCCAGGTGGCCGCCAGCGGCAAAACCATCGGCCGGATCTTCCAGCGGGAAACCGGCATGGGCTATCAGCAATGGCGCCAGCAGTGGCGCCTGATGCGCGCCATCGAGTTGCTCGCCACCGGGCGCAGTCTCGGGTACTGCGCCTTTGAGTTGGGCTTTGCCAGTGACAGTGCGCTGATCGCCTTCTTCAAGGCCATGACCGGCGCCACGCCACGGGGTTACTTCAAGTGAATGCCGACTGGCTGTAACCCGGTGGTAGATCGGCTTCACTGATCGTTCCCGCGCTCTGCGTGGGAATGCATCCCGTGACGCTCCGCGTCACCCGTACGCAAGACTTGAGCCTTGCATCGCCCGCTGGACGCAGAGCGTCCGGGGCGGCATTCCCACGCAGAGCGCGGGAACGATCAGTCATCCCGGCGTCTTGTCGGGTTATTTAGGCATCTTGCGAAAACCCACCGCCAGACGGTTCCAGCTGTTGATGGTGGCGATCGCCACGCTCAGGTCGACTTGCTCTTGCGGGCTGAAGTGGGCGGCCAGTTCGGTGAAGTCTGCATCCGGTGCGTGGGTCTGGCTCAGCAGGGTCAGGCTTTCGGCCCAGGCCAGCGCGGCGCGTTCACGGGGGGTGAAGAACGGCGTTTCACGCCAGGCCGACACGGTGTACAGGCGGCGCTCGGTCTCGCCCCCCTTGCGGGCGTCGGCGGTGTGCATGTCGAGGCAGAAGGCGCAGCCGTTGATCTGCGACACACGCAGGCGCACCAGTTCCAGCAGCGGCAGTTCGATGGACAGTTTGCCGACGGCAGCCTCCAGGGCCAGCATGGCTTTCATGGCATCCGGGGAGGCGGTGTAGAAGTCGGTACGAGCTTGCATGGTGATACTCCAGAACAGTGGGGATTGGTGTCTAGAGTAGTGACGAGGGGGCATTGGACAAATAGCCAATCCGGGGAAAGATCAGGTAGCCAATGGGGCCAATCCTGACGATCACCCCGGCCCTGCGCCTTCACCGCGAAACGCACTGGGGCTCAGCCCGGTCCAGCGCTTGAACGCCCGCCGAAAACTGCGCACATCGCTGTAGCCAACTTCCTCGGTGATCCGTTCGATGGACAACCCCGGATTGCTCAGCAAGCCCATGGTCCTTGCCCTGCGCACCTGTTCCAGCAAGCCCTCGAACGTCAGCCCATGCTCGGTCAGGCGCCGGCGCAAGGTACGCCCGCTCATGTTCAAGTCACTGGCGACCTTTTCCAGCTGGCTGCCCTGCAAATCCCGGGAAATCGCGCGCTCCACCGCCTGGATCAAATCCATTTTCTGATGCAGTTGCGCGCTTTCCAGTTCCAGCAGTTCCAGGGCCTGGCGCAAGGCCAGGGCATGGTGATTGGGCAGCCGCACATCCAGCCAGTGGCTGGCCAGGACCATGCGGTTATGCAGGCAGCCAAAACGCACATCCGCACCCAACAGTTGGTGATAGTCAGCGAGATAGCTGGGCGCGGCGTGGATAAATTCGACCCGCAGCGGCATGAAGCCCTCGCCCACCAGGGCGCGGCCATACACCATCAGGCTGGCGAAGAACTCCTCGGCGGCAAACACCTGCACCTCGGCGTAGGGCAGCAGGCATTCGATATCGACGAAAACTTCCTGGGGACCTTCATGGGTGCGCGAGGTGGCGATACCGCCGGAGGTGTGCTGATGACGTTCCCCGATGGCAAACGCATCGCGCAACGTCTTGCACAGTGAAATCACATGGCCGAGCAGGCCCAGGGTGCCGAGTACGTTCTGATGGCCTACCCACAGGCCCAGCCCCTGGTCGGGCAACACCTTGAGTGCACGCTGGATCATCGCTACCGCCTGGCGATAGGAAATGCGCTGGGCCGGATCGTCCAGATCGGCCAGGGTGAATCCCAGGCCACGGCACAGGTGCTCGGCGCTCGCGCCTTTTTGCGCGACCACTTGGCCGAGGGTTTGCAACAGAAATGGCGAGACCAGGGCCAGATCATAGTGCGGATCAACGGCTTTCCTTTGCATGGGTGTTCGATTCCCGACTGAGTGCTTCAGTTCTTGTTTTGGAAACATCCTGACAATCATAGGCGCTTGCAAGAACTGCTGCACTCTGGATGAAAGCTGTCCGCCAAAGTCCCCCTATGTGGCCGCCAATACCCTGCCCCGCTGGCCGTTCAGGGCTTATTTGTATAGGTAGCGTCGCCCTAACAATAATAATGAGCCCAGCCATGAACCCGACCCGTGCGTTTTACCCCGTGCAACTCGCCCTGTTGACCCTCATCAGCCTGCCGGCCCTGGCCACCGAAGGCGGCGTCGACAACATCGGCCCCGGCACCGATGGCTTCTACATCCTGCCGCTGGACGTCAACAACCTGCCCGACCACATGTTCGCCTTCAACATCTATTACAACCATTACGAAGCCAGGAAGCTCGATATCAGCTCGTTGGGTGGCAAGGTGCCGGACGTGAAGATCAAGTCCGACGCGATCATCCCGCGCCTGGATTACCTCAGCCCGTTGCGGGTATTCGGCGGGCGCCTGGGCGGCTACATCGCCCAGCCCTACCTGAAGCAACAGGTGTCGCTGTTCGGCATGTCCGACACCCGGGAAAGCATGGGCGACACCACCGTGGCGCCGATCATCCTCTGGGACCTGGGCAAGAACCTGACAGTGGGCACCGCCCTGGAAATCACCCTGCCCACCGGCGAATATGACGCCACCCGCCTGGCCAATACCAGCAACAATTTCTACACCTACAAACCGTTGGTGTCGGCGACCTGGATGCCCAACGAGCGCACTGAGCTGTCGATCAAGACCACCTACAGCTTCAACAAAGAAAACCCCGACACCCATTACCGTTCGGGGCAGATTTTTCACTTCGACTACTCGGCCAGCTACAAGGTGACGGATAACCTCAGCCTTGGGCTCAACGGCTACTACCTCAAGCAGACCACCGACGATAAGCAATACGGGCATACCGTGGTGAACATCTATGGCGAAGATGTGGATGACGGGGTCAAGGGCCAGGTGTTTGCGATCGGTCCGGCGGTGTATTTCACCTTCCTCAAGTATGCGAGTGCCGAGGTGCGCTGGGCCAAGGAGTTTGATGTGCAGAACCGGCCGGAAGGCGACATGTTGTGGGCGAAGCTGACGATTCCGTTTGCCTTGTAAACCCGGTTGAACATGTGGGAGCTGGCTTGCCTGCGATAGCATCACCTCGGTATCACTGAAAAACCGAGTTGCCTGCATCGCAGGCAAGCCAGCTCCCACCTGTTGATCGGGTTTCTTCAGGTGTAGACCGGCCAGGTATCGACGATTTTCCCGCCCCGTACTGCCAGCAAATCGCCGAACTGCAGCAGCACAAACTCACTCTGGGTCGGGCGCAGAAACACCTGGTCTTCCACGTTCAGCCCCACCTTGGGCGAACCATTGACCATCTCCTGATTGGAGCTGCGCCCGTACAGGTCATTGCTCTGCAAGCCCCTGGGCGACTCAAACTCCGCCATCCAGTTGCCCCCATAAATAAAGAACGTGGCGCGCTGATTCGCATCCCACCACGAGAACAACCGCGACTTGCCGTCCAGCGCCGGAATGTCCACCGGCCCGGTGCTTTTCAACACGGGCGTTGCGATATAGGCCGCCGGCACATGCTCGCTCAGCGACGGCAAGTCATAGTGCGTCGGCTTGAGCAACGCCGTGCCCACCGACACCTCGCTGCTGAGCTTCTCCTGCTCGTGTATGCGATAGCTCGGGCTGCCTGCCGTATTCAACGTCAGGCCGTCGCGCCACAGCGGCGCAAAGTGCTGGCGGGTGTAATCCACATAGCCGTTGTAGCGCTGCATGACTTTGTCGAACAGGTCCTGGGGCGAGCCGAGAATCCCCGGCACGCCCATGCCCACGAACGGGTCGTAGCCCATGAACCCGCTGAATTCCAGCTGCTGCGGATGCGCGCTGATCATCATCAGCATCTGCCCCAGCACCGCGTTGTCGCTGATGCCGCCGCGATGCAGGCCCACATCCAGCTCGATATTGACCCGCAGTTTGGTGCCCAACCCCTGGGCCAGCGCCAGGTATTGTTGCAGGCGCTCGGGCGTGTCCAGCAGCCATTGCAGCTGGCGGGACGGGTCGAACGGGCCCTTGTGGGTTTGGTAAAACAGCTCGGCGGAACGCACCGGCAACGGCTTGCCCAGCAGGATGTCCGCATCGGGAAAGACCTGGGCGTCGTGATTCAGAAATGGCTGATGAAACGACATCAGGCGCTGGGTGCCGGCTCGCTTGGCGATGTACGCCAGCAGCCCCGGCGACGGCAGGGATTTCTCCACCAGCCGCAAGTGTTTGCCGCCGCGCTGCACCGACTGCATCACCACGTCGATGTTGTGGTCCAGGCGATCGAGGTCGATCAGCATCACCGGGCGCATCGGCCCATGGGCCTTGAGTTCCTGGTTGAGGCTGCGGAAATACTCGGTGTACGGGCTGCCCCGGTCGCCGGGCCTCAGCAAGATGGCCCCCCCCACCAGCAACACGCCGGTGCCGAGCATGAAATGTCTGCGGTTCATCAGGCCACTCCCAGAATAGACGACAGGTGCGCATTGAGGAATTTGCCGCTGGGGTCCAGCTCGCGGCGCACTCGGGTAAATTCCTCCCAGCGCGGATACAGCGGCTGCAAGGTGCGCGCATTGAGGGTGTGCAACTTGCCCCAGTGCGGGCGACCGGCGTATTTCCAGAAGATCGGTTCTACGGCGGCGAAGAAGTTGTGGTGGTCCATGGTGTAGTGCTGGTGCACGGAAATCGAACAGCTGTCGCGGCCCTCGAACATGCTCAGCGGAATGTCATCGGCCTTGACGTAGCGGTACTCGATGGGAAACCAGGTGCGCAGGTCCTTGTCGTTGATCAGCTTGAGGATTTCCCGCAGGCACGTCGGCCCGTGCTCGGCGGGCACCGAATATTCCATCTCGTTGAAACGCACGTTGCGCACGTTGGCGTACACCTGGAACGACTCGGCCACGCGGTCATCGAAGCTGGCAAAAAAGCGCAGGCTGTTGAGCAAGGTACGCCGGGCCTCGGGGAAATCGCTGCCGTATTTGTCGAGTTTCTCGATGATCGACACAAACTCGTTGCCGCCTGCCTCGGCCGGATCGATGGGCGGGGTTTCGGGGTCGGTGGTTTCGTTCAGGGCGATGGACAGGGCGTAGTCGGAATGGGTCACCACGAGCATTTCCCAGTGCTGGTTTTCCCGGGTGTTCTTAGCCACGTCCTCCAGCAGTTCTTCAGTCTTGGCGATCCACTGGCGCTCCCGCAGGCGGTACGGTGCGCGGTTTTGCAGGCGGACCTGGGTGGCCACGCCGAGGGCCCCGAGGGACACCCGGGCGGCACTGAACACCTCGGGGTGGCGGTTGGCGTCGCACTCCAGCACCTCACCCTGGGCGGTCACCAGTTGCAGGCCGGTGACGCAACCGGAATATGAGGTGAAGCCCACGCCGGTGCCATGAGTGGAAGTGGAAATCGCCCCGGCCAGGGTCTGGTAGTCGATATCCGCCATGTTCGGCAGCGCCTGCCCGACGTCTTTCAAGGCCTGGCCCATGCGCGACATCGGCGTGCCGGCGGCGAAGGTGGCCTGCAAGGTTTGCGGGTCGTGATCCAGCAGGCCATTGAAGTAACTCAGGGACAGCAGCGTGCCGTCGGTGGGCACCAGGGCACTGAACGAATGGCCAGAGCCCACCGGCCGCACCTTGCCCGGTGCCTGGCCGATGACCTGCACCAGTTCATCAAGGTTCTTCGGCGCCAGCCGCGCCAGGGGCAGACAGGTTTGCGCCCCCGACCAATTGCGCCAGGGAATCAGCCGCGGTGCCCGGGCCAGCTGGGCCAGTACCGGGTTACTGGTCAATGCCATGAACGCGCCGGCCACCGCGCCGCGCTGCAATAATTCTCGCCGTGAAAGCCCCATCGCCTACCCCGTTATGCTTATTGGATGTGTTGACCCGACATAAAGCTGATCAGCCCCAGGAATTGCTCTTCGGAGCACTGCACGCACATCCCCATCGGGGGCATGCCGTTGTAGCCATTGATGGTGTGGTCCAGCAGGGTGTCCGGGCCCTGGGCAAGGCGCGGGCTCCAGGCCGGGCCGTCACCGGTCAGCGGCGCACCGGAGGCCGGGTTGGCGTGGCACAGCTTGCAACTGGTGTCGTAGACCTGGGCCAGGGCTGCGTCGCCGGGCATGGCATTGGCCGCCGTGGCGCGTTCGGGGGGATGTTTCGGTTTGTCGTCACAGGCTGTCAGCAGGCAGGTCACGGCCAGCAGCAGACTGATGCGACGGGGGTTGATTGCCCGCATAGCCACCTTCTCTCTTATTGTGTGAAAGCGTGATCCACACTAAGGCAGCCAGGGCGCGGCGTTGAGGGTATTGGGGGACAGAAAGGGGGGCTTGGGCGGACAGTTGATTGAGCCGCAACGCCGATCAAATGTGGGAGCGGGCTTGCTCGCGAATGCGGTGTGTCAGTCACAAAATTTTTAACTGATACACCGCATTCGCGAGCAAGCCCGCTCCCACCGTTAGAATCGAGGTGGGCTTAGAAGGCTATACCGACCTTGAACCCGTACTCGTCACGCTTGAGCTTGGTGTTGTCGGCCACGTACGAATCGTCATCGAGCTTGTACTCGGTGCGGGTGTAGTACAGGCCCGCCATCACTGGCAGATCGCCTTTCTGGTTCATCAGCAGGCTGACTTCGGCGTACGGGTTGGTGCGGTCCTTGAGGTCCACGGTGTCGCTGCCGATGCCGTCGACCTTGAGCTTGGCGCGGCCGTCGATGGTATGGCGGGCGCCCAGTTCAACACGCATGGTCATGTCATCGAACTGGTGGTTGTAGCCCAGGGCCGCCTTGGCGAACGGCGATTTGTTGGTGAGTTTCATGTCGTAGTCGCCCGAGTCCGGCTCGTAGCGGGTCCAGCTGTAGCCGCCACCCACCAGCACGTCGACGAAGTTGCGCGCATCCAGCGCGGCACGCCAGCCGAGGTCGAGGTCGGCCTGGCCTTCCTTGAGCTTGTTGTCGCTCTTCTCGCCGTACTTGGCTTCGATACCGGCCTGGTAGATAAAGCCGGATTCAGCCGTCAGCTTGTTGCCGAAGTTATAGAACAGGCCGGCTTCAGGCATGTGGTCCTTGTCGCTTTGGCTACCGCCCTCGAGTTTGAAGTCGTTGTAGCTGCCGAGGATCCCGAAGGTGGAAATCGGGTCGGTCGGCGCTGCGGCGAACACCACACCAGGTGCCGCGATCAAGGCCAGGACCGAGGAATTCTTGAGGATCTTTCCGAATAGTTTGGACATCGTTTTACGTCTCCATTGCAGGTGGCAAATTATTCAGGAAACGCTTCGAACCCTCGTTTTGGCGAAAGGTTCGAATTAATTTGCACCTTTTTCGAGGTAAAACGGTTCAGCGAAGGCTCTATATCAAGCGTCTTGGACGGGAGCCAGCAAACGACCGAGAATTGACCGCAACTGCGGATGCGCCGGCAGGCGAATGCCAAAGCTGGCCTGCAACAGGTTCAGCAACTCTTCGACGTCCTCGATTGCACGCTTTTCGCTGGCCCGGTCCAGGTAGTGAATCGCGTACTGGCCGTTGTTCAGCGTGCGGCGAAATCCCGGGCCAATCAGTGCGACTTTCAGCTGGCCGAGGAACGGCGAATCCGGGTGGGTGGAGACGTACCAGTTACCGATCTCGTAGTCGAAGTGTGACTGCACCTGCAGGTCGAACACATATAAGCCGCGCCACTCACCGGCGACCTGCGCCCACAAGGTGTAGCTGCCCTCGTCCAGGCTCAGGCGATAGGGTTCATGGGCGGTGGCCTGGGTGGCATCGGTGTCCAGTTGCAAGGGACTGGTGGGCACCATGCCACCAAAGCCGACATCACTGATGTAACGCACGCCGTCCAGGGTCACCAGGCTCAGCCGATGGGTGCGCGCCGTCAGTGCATCGGGTGGCCCCCCCATCACCACACGGCCGGTAATGCCCCGCGCCTCGAAGCCCAACTCCTGCAACAAGGCCAGGAACAGCTGGTTCAGCTCGTAGCAATAACCACCACGGCCGTCGAACAGGACTTTTTGTTCGACGCTCGGCAAATCGATCGGCACCGGTGCGTGCAGCAGGGTCGACAGGCTTTCAAACGCGAAGGTGCTGACATGGCGCAACTGCAGATCCTGCAGGGTTTGCAGGGTGGGCGGAGGCGGCGTGTCGTAGCCCAGACGTTGCAGGTAGAGGCGGCTGTGGGTCAGCTCTGGCATGACGCAATCCTGGAGTCGGTGGCGAAAGCACCACTAATACCCTGACGGCGGTTATTTGCCAATTGTGGGTTGAATCAAATGCAAGTCCTCAGATGCACAAACTTTCTGAACCTTTCTGAACTGATTTATATCCATTCACTACAAGACAGGGAGGCATCATGAGTACCGCAATGATCTACACCATCCACTACTTGCTACACGGCGAACCAAAAACCTTTGTGGTGCGTGCCGAGGTCATGAACAACGCCGAAGCGTGGCATTGGGCGGCCGTTGACGCCGACATTGCCCACGTGGGGCGGATAGGCCGGCCGGGCCACGAGCGGGTGAAAAAGACCACTCGTCCCTGGGCGGAGAAGTTCGGCATCACCGAGGTGACATGGACAGCCCCGAAACGGCTTGGTTGAGGAATAAAAAGCCCCGCACGACGGCGGGGCTTGTTTCACTTTTTCAGATCACCGAGGGGATCATAGGCCGGCTTCTTGCCGGTTTTTTCTGGCTTGTCCAACGGGGCAATGGCGGGGCCTACCGGGTCGACCTGAGGGTCTGCGACGTCCGGGGAATCGGGGTCGAAACCCAATTCGTCCTTGCCGCTGGAATGCTCGGATGAATGCGGGCCGCTTGTACGATTAGTCATAACTACCTCCTTGGCGCGCCGGGTCTACAGCGGGCGGGCCTTGTCGTGCAGGTTTTCCAGGTCTTCCTCGACCTGCTCTTCTTCGTCTTGCCGTTCGGCCGGGTCGTTGGGGCGCAGGGCGTCGTTGTCACGCTCCTCTTCGCCGGGCGTGCGGTCGGGGCTGGGTGTGCCGGGCGGCTGTTGCTGGTACCGGGTCATGATTCACCTCGCTTGGGGGTCGGTTGCCTACAGGGGTTAGAGAAATTGCGCTGATCCATCGTTCAACCTGATTACCGTCACTCCGACGGGTGAAGCATGAGAAGATGCTGGCCGACGCTATACCCTTACTCAGCCCATGGAGACTGCACCCGGATGTTTGAGCTCAAACCCTGCGACCCGATTACCTTTCGCCAGCAGACCCGCCGTAGCACGCTGATTGTCGCGGGGCTGTTTGTGGTGTTGGCGATGGTGCTTTCCAGCCTGGCGGTGATGCTGTTTGGTGAGCCTGGGGGGGATAATTTTCGCTTTAATGTGGGCGGGGTGTTTGCCGGGGTGTTGATTACCGTAGGGCTGGTGCGGGGGCCGTTCTGGAACCAGGCCTGGTTCGCGCCGGCGGTGTATGGGTGGCAGCTCAAGCGCAGCCTGATGAGTGTGACTAATGTGATGCACAAGGTGACTGACGGGGTGAAGGCGAATGATCCGGTGGCGATCAAGTTGCTGCGGTTTTATCACCTTGGGTTGATGCAGATGCACGAACTGGACGCCAATTCGAGCGCCCAGGCGCAGTTGGTGCGCGAGGTTGATGAGCATCTGGAGAGGATGCGGGGGTTGGGGATTGAGCCTGACCAGACGCGGCTGGATCCGGATTGGGTTGAGGCTGTGAAGGCTCGCTGATTGGGGGGCATATCCGTTATTTGGGTGATGGCTGATATTGGTTCCGCTCTTACAGCCGGCTACCGGCCGGCTTGAGTGTTGAAGAGCAAAATCAAAAGCTAAAGCGGGCACGGTCAAATGTGGGAGCTGGCTTGCCTGCGATGGCATCGCCTCGGTGTATCTGAAAAACCGAGTTGTCTGTATCGCAGGCAAGCCAGCTCCCACAGAAAAGCAGCCCTGTTTTCGCTCTGGTCTTTGCTTTTAACACTCAAGCCGGCCGGTAGGCCGCTGTGCTCTTGCTTTTGATCTGGCTTTTGATCTTGATCTGCGGGCCCCATCAACCACGATGGCCGCAAGTAGGCACGGTGGAGCGGGTAAATCGGCAGGGATGCCGATTTAGCCGCGCCGGGCCATGGATGGCCCGTCGCGGCGGCCCGCGGAACCGTGCCGGAGTGCGGGCATGCCGAGCCTAGGCGAGGCACCGAGTGGTGGGGCAAAGACCTTTTGGTTACTTTTGGGGCGTTTGCCAAAAGTGACCCGCTGTAAGAGCGGAACCATAGGTGGCCGTTACCGAAGAAACGGATATGTACTCAATCCCCCATCTCATGCTAACCCCCTGGCCCGCCAGCAAAACACAGCACTAACCGCAATCGCCGCCCCCGCCACGCCAAACACCCAAGGCGCCGACGCCACCGGCAACAACAACCCCGCCAGCAAAGGCCCAAGCCCCGCCCCCACATCACGCCACACCGCATTCGACGCCAACGCCGAAACCCGCATCGCCCCCGGATTACGCTCCGCCACCAGCGTCGTCACCAACGGCAACTGCAACGCCCGCAACACCAACACCGCCGCCGCCCCCACAATCACCCAATGACTACCAAACGCCCCCAACGCCAACGCACTGAGAAACGAAAACAGCAGCAACATCGACGTAGCACCAAACTGCTGCGCAGCACGCCCCCCCAGCGGACTCAGAAGCAACTCCGAAACATATCGCAGCGCCATCAACCCACCGGCAATCAATACCGCATTGCCCCCCAGCAGCTTCTGCGCCTGAATCGACAGGCCAAAGATAAACAGCCCATCCAGCGCCACCCCTTCGATAAACGACCAGGTCGCCACACTGTCAGGCAACTTGAACCGCCGCCCCGGCGTGCCATGCAAATTGTGACCCGCAGTCGGCAACCCCCGCGCCATCCACAACCCCACCAGGCAACACACCGCCAGAATCCAGAAGATCGGCCGCGGCCCAACCTGCAACGTCAGCCACCCACCCAACGGCAAGGCCAGCATCGGCCCCAGGGCAATCAACGCCCGCGACCGCCCCGCCCGCCGCGCCGCACCCAGCGGTTCAGAGGTGGCCAAGACTTGAGTGGAAAGGTTCAACGCCGCAAAACACAGGCCCCAGACCAACCGCAGCCCGAGCAAGGCCGCAAACCCGGACAGCATCGAGTTGCCAAGGGCACACACCGCCGCCGCGCCGGCGGCAATGGAGCACGTCAGCCGATCACCGTTGCGGGCGTAGAAATTCAGAACATGCTTGTAGCCGAAGATCCGCACCAGGCGGTTGGCCGCCAGCAGCACCCCGGCCTGGGCCAGGGTGATACCGAACGCCTGGGACTCCATCGGCAGCACCAGGTACAACAACACGTCACTGGGCAGGCACAGGCCAAGGGTCAGCGCGGCACGGCGGGAGTGGGAATCAGCACTGCGTTGGGCCAGATCAGACATAAAAGCTGAAACATTCAGAATTATTTAGACGGCCACGGTAGCCGTCTACCTCAAGGTTTTACAAGGCCCAAATAATTAAACCTTGGCGCCGTCCTGCATCAGGCGCAACCCGCTGGCCACCGCGCCCACCAGGGCAAACCCGCAGCCCAGCCACAACGCGTACTGCGGGCCGCTGCTCAGGGACAGGTGGAAACACAACGCCACCAACGAAGCGCCGAGTGTCTGCCCCATCAACCGCGACGTGGCGACGATCCCGCTGGCTCCCCCGCTGCGGGCAATCGGTGCGCTGGTCATGATCGCCTTGAGGTTGGGCGACTGGAAAAAACCGAACCCGGCGCCACACAGGGCCATGCGCCAACCGATATCGAAGGTCGAGGCGTCGTTGCCCAGGGTCGCCAGCGAGGCCATGCCCGCGCTCAACATCACCAGGCCGATGCCGCACAACAATGCCAGGGAGATACGGTCCGCCAGGCGCCCGGCAATCAGCGCCATCACCGCGACCACCGCCGGCCACGGCGTCATCAGGAAACCGGTGGCCACCTGGCTGTGCCCCAACACCGTTTGCAACAGGAACGGCAGCGACACAAACGCCAGCCCCTGGGCGCTGAACGCGCAAATCGCGGTGAGGGCCGACAAGGTGAACAGCGGGCGCTTGAACAGATCCACCGCAAGCATCGGCGCCGGGTGCCCGGCCTGACGGCGGATCAGCAACAGCCCGCACAGCAGCGCCACGGCGATCAGCCCCAGCGTCAACACCGCCTGCGCACCGTGCACCGCCGAGCCCAGGCCCAGCACCAGCAGGGCAAACAACCCGGCGCAGAGAATTGCCGCCAGCCGGTCGAAGGCATGCCCGGTGATCGGGATCACCGGAATCGCCCGCACCCCGAGCCACAGGGCCAGTGCCCCCAGGGGCAGGTTGATCAGGTACAACCAGTGCCAGGTAGCCACCGACAGAATCGCCGACGCCGCCGTCGGCCCCAGGGTAAAGGCCAGCCCCACCACCAATGAGTTATACCCCAGCCCTCGGCCGAGGATTTTTGCCGGGTAGATATGCCGCAGCAGCGCAATGTTGACGCTCATGATTGCCGCAGCGCCCAGGCCCTGCACCACCCGGGCGGCAGTCAGCGTCGGCAGTGACCAGGCCAGCCCGCAAAACAGCGACGCCACCACAAACACCAGCAAGCCGCCGAGGAACACCCGGCGGTGGCCGACCACATCACTCAGGGACGCAAAGGGCAGCACCGCAGCGATGGTCGCCAACTGGTAGGCATTGACCACCCAGATCACCGAAGCGGAGTCGGTGCCAATCCCTTCGGCCAGGGTCGGCAACGCGGTGTTGACGATGGCCGTGTCGAGGGTCGCCATGCCGATCCCCAGGGAAATGGCGACAACCGCCGCTAGACGCTTATCACTGGGCAACCCATCAGCTACTGAAGACATGGACAATCCGCACACGTGGCAAAGGCGTCTAGATTACGGGCAGCGGCCTTTTTTTTCAGCGGGCAAATGCGCGGCTGTCCAAATATTCATGTTCAGGTGCGCCATTTGCCCATCTGCGCCATCTGCACCAGCACCTCGGCCAGGGCGGGCTGCGGCGCGCTGTTGACGCTGACCAATGCCACGCAACGGCTTGGCCGCAAGGTCGCCGCTGCCGTGACGGCACGACCGCCGAGATCGAACCCACCCAGCACAGCCTCGGGAATGTGCAAGGCGTTCATCAGGTCCAGAACGTCCTGGCCGAGCACCACTTCCTGAGTGCTGGCGGGTGCCGCCTTGTCCAGCGGCGTGGTAGTGCCATGGCCGCGCAGGTACGGGGCAACCACCCGAAAGCCCTGGGACACCAGGTAGGGTGCGACCTCGGCGAAGCGCTCCAGGTCGCCGTCCGCGCCATGCAGCAAAATGATCGGCCTGCCCTCTTCCGGGCCGGCCTCGTAGTAGCCGATATCCAGCAGGTCGGTGCTGACCTGGCGGATCGTCCAACGGGCGGGCGTCGCCATGACCGGCAGTGACAACGCCACTGAAGCAATGGCGCTGGAAATCAGAAAGCGACGGCGATTGAAAAAAGACATGGGTTTATAGCTCCGAAAAATTCGACACTGGAAGGTCGTCAACAACCCCCACAATCAACTCGCTGCCGATCCAGCCGGCCAGCCACTCACCGGCTTTTGCCACGCCCTCCTCCTCCCCCAGGCGCTCCACCAGAAACTCGCACAACCCGGCAAAACTGCCGTCGCCTTGCAGGTGCACCAAGGCCTGGAACTCCAGCGCATCGACCTGGCGCAAGCGCGAAGTGAACTGCCGACGCCACACCAGCAACCCACCGGCCTCGGCCAGCATCACCGCCTCGGGCGCCGGGGTTTGCTGCCACAATGCCGACCAGATCGCCTCGGCGTTGGTGGTCAGCCCATGGCAGCGCAGCGACGGCGTGAATTGCAGGCGTGCCGTGTCCCAATCCACCGACGCCAGCACGTCCATGGGCAACGGGCTGGCATCGGCGGCGACAAACGCTTCATTGAGCGACGACTCGATCCAGGCCAGTTCATGCACGTCGGGATTGTTGGGAAACAGTTCGCCCAGGGTCAGGTGAAAACCCTCGGGATATACGTCCAGGGTCCAGGCATGGGGCGGATGCCGGTCGATATGGCTGACGCACGCGGCCAGGAACGCCTCGTCCCCGACCCAGCGCCGCAGGTTGGGAAACGCCTGTTCCAGGCAACCCACCAATTGCGCGCGGTAGTTGTTCTGATACACCGCCAGTCCCGCGGCCTTGTTACCCAACATCTCGGCCGACTGCTCCGAGGCACTCACCAGCCAGGTATGAAAAACCTGCTGCCATTGCGCGAGATTCATGAGCGCACCTGCGCACGCTTGTAGGCCTCGGAAGCACCGAGCATGCGGGCGATCGACAGCTCCTCCAGCAGCTCTGCCAGGGGCGGGATCTCGTCATCGCGCTCGATCATCGTGGCGACCGGGCCGAGCAACGCAACGGCCTTGGCATACAAGTCCCAGACGCCGTCACACACCGGGCTGTCGTGGCTGTCGATCAGCAAATCGCGGCCCTGGCTATGGCCGGCCAGGTGAATTTGCCGGACCCGCTCGGCCGGAATCCCGTCGAGAAACGCGAGAGCGTCAAAGCCATGGTTGCTGGCGCTGACAAACACATTATTGACGTCCAGCAACAGCTCGCAGCCGGTGCGCCGGGACATGGCGGCGATGAATTCCCACTCGCTCATGGACGCGTCATCAAAGGCCAGGTAGCTGGACGGGTTTTCAAACAGCATCGTGCGGCCCAACACTTCTTGAGCCAGGTCGATATTGGCGCAGACCCGGTCCAATGCCTCATGGGTGTAAGGCACCGGCAACAGATCATGGGAGTTGAAACCCCCGCTTCGGGACCAGCTCAAGTGGTCGGACACAAACAGCGGTTCGATCTCGTCCACCAGCGACTTGAGGCGTTTCAGGTAATCGCGATCGAGGCCCTCGGCCGTGCCGATCGACATCGACACCCCGTGCAGCGCCACCGGATACCGCTCGCGAATCTGGCGCAGGATGTGCCGGGGCTGGCCGCCCGCGACCATGAAATTCTCGGAGATCACTTCAACGAAATCCACCGCCACCGGGTTCTCCAGGAACTCGCTGTAGTGTTCCTTGCGCAGCCCCAGGCCATAGCCTGGAAAACGCGGGTTGGGTGTCGGCATCATGTGGTCTCCGTTGCATAAATAGGCGGCGGGCCCAACCTGGGCCCGCCGGGGTGTTACTTCGGTTCGGTAGTGGTGCCGCCCAGCTTCAGGCACTCGGACGGGGTCTTGACGACAACGCCCTGGCCCTTGCAGCTGTTGAGGCCCTTGCAATCGTTCTTGGCCGTGGCGCACAGGCTTTCGCCCTTGCAGTTGTTCACGCCGTAGCAGCGACCCGGCTGTTCCGGCTGGTCGGCGGCGCTGGCGGCCGCCGCGAAGGAAGCGGACGCCATGGCGATCAGGGCGGCAGCAGTGGCAAGGCTCAAACGGGATTTGATGGATGTGCTCATGGGTATTACTCCTCGGGGGTGGGGTTTATTTGATGACGGATGCCGCGTCTTCGATGACCTTCGCCACAGCCTCGGGCTGGGAGATGTACACCGAGTGGCTGGCCTTGATTTCAGTGACTTTCGAGCCGGCGCGCTTGTACATCCAGCGCTGCAGATCGGGGCTCAGGGCACGGTCTTCGGTGGACACCACGGCGTAGGTCGGCTTCTTGTGCCAGGCCGCGGCCCACACGGTGCCGCCGAACAGCGCGGTGGTGGCCGGCACCTGGGAGGCGGCCATGAAGTCGGTGCGGTTGGTGGTCAGGTCGGCAGCAAAATCGGCATTGAACTTGGTGCGATCAAAGAACAGATGCCCGTCGCGGGTCTGCATCACGTCATTGCTCGGCGCCGGCATCGACGACAGCAGCTGGCTCATGTTCTCGCCGACTTCCGGTTGCAGGGCCGAGACATAGACCATCGACTTGACCTTGTCGCGGTCACCGGCAATCGAGATCACCCCGCCGCCGGAGCTGTGACCCACCAGCACCACCGGGCCGACCTGCTGCTCCAGCACTTCGCGGGCCTCGGCCACGTCGGCGGCGAGGCTTTCATGGCCCTGATGCACCACGGTGACCTTGTAGCCCTTGTGAATCAGGATGTCGTGCACCACTCGCCAGCCGGAGCCGTCGACAAAGGAACCGGGCACGATCACCACGCTTTTACCGGTGCCCGGCTGGGGCTTGGCTGCATCGGCGGCCGAGGCCACCAACGGTGTAGCGAGTGCCATGGCGATCGCCAGGGAAGAAAGAATACGCATGCGACTCTCCACAGGCCTTGGGGCCTGATCATTGTTGTGAAAGGGTTAACGGCGTTGGCCGGACAGCACGCGGTCCAGTGACCAGGCCCCGCCGCCATACGCCAGCAGCGGCAGCAACAAGCCCGCCCAGGTCAGGTGGGTCGGCCAGGCGTCGGGGTACACGAACACCTCGATCACCAGGGTCATGCCCAACAGCGCGGCAGCCGCCGGGCGGGTCAGCAGGCCCAGCACCAGCAACAGCGGGAACAGATGCTCGGCGTAGGTCGCCAGGTGCGCTGCCCAGTCCGGCGGCACCAGCGGCAAGGCGTATTCCGAGCGAAACAAGGTGTAGGTCGACGGCTTGAGCTGCAGGAAACCGGTCACCTTGGTGCGGCCCGAGAGGAAAAACACCGAAGCGATCCCGAGGCGGGCCACCAGCAACAGCAGCGCCTCAGGCAGCACACGCTTGAGCACCGCAGGGGCCAGGGCAATCATGGTTGTTCCGTCAGGCTGCCGAAGCCTTTGGGGTTTTTGATCTGGGTGCAGGTGCCTTTGTCCACCAGCACCCAGGCGTTGCCCTGGTAATCCGCCTTGGCGGTGCCGGCGCAGGAAGTCCCGGCACCGGCGGCGCAATCGTTGGCACCGGCGAGGGACACGCCGAAGCATTTTTCCTGAGGCTTGGCATCCTCGGCATGGGCGGTGGCGGCGAAGGCACCGAGGGACAGTGCGAGGGTGGCGGCAAGGGCTGCGTAATGGCGCTTCATTGTTGAATCTCCTGGCTTGACTGAATGTGGCCAGGGCGCTTGTGCGGTGGGTGACCGCCTGCGCCATCTGGTAGACAGATTTAAAGCCAGGCGTGTATCCCGTCTGTGTCGCGTTTCCTCCTTCTATTCATGCCGGTGTATCAGGTGGGTGCTGATACACAGTCTGATACACAGCCAAAAAAACCACGCCAAACCACCGCCGTTTTATTCGGCATCCCGAACGACACAATTAGAAATATTCGCCTTTCCGAACACCCAACTTCCCCCGCTTTCGACGACCTCAAAAATCCCCATAAATTTCATACGGTTGTTGTCATCTTTGTTACATGCCAACTGGCATACATTCTGCTACATCAGGTTTTCTAGTAATAAAATGTTTCTAAATTGAAACAGTCTCATCGCCTGAAACCCAACGGCCCCGCGCCCTATAACAACGTCCATGCCCCAAAGGAGGGCGACAACTCTCACCTTTTTGATCGACTTCAACTCTCCAAGCCTGCTGCCGCACGTAAGCACCCAAAAGGGCGAATGGCCTGATCGCCAATAACAAGCCCGACTACAAAAAAAGGACAAATTGATGAGTTCGAGCAAATACCCCGCAGTGTCCTTCACGGACCTCGTCCCCCAGGCCCCGGACCACACCGAGAATGCAATCGGTTTCGGCCCCTTTCTCTTGTTGGCGCGCCAGCATGTATTGCTGCGCAACGGCGAGCCGGTGACCCTCGGCAGCCGCGCCTTGTACCTGCTGATCGCCCTCGCCAGCCGAGCTGGCGAGTTGCTGGAAAAGTCCGAGCTGATCTCTTTCGCCTGGCCCAAGGTGGTGGTGGAGGAATGCAACCTGCGCGCGCAGATCGTTGCGCTGCGCCGGGCGCTGGGGGATGACGGCAACTTCAGCTACATCGTCACCGTGCCGGGCCGGGGTTATCGGTTTGTCGCGCCGGTGACGATGCAGGCAGTGAGTGAAGGCGCCATCGCCCAGGCGCTGGTGCCCGCCCCGACGGTGGACGTGCCCAACCTGCAACCGCCGCCCAGCACAGTGATTGGTCGCGAACAGCTGATCCTGAGCCTGGCCGACCAGGTACTGAGCCAGCGTTTCGTGACCATCACCGGCCCCGGCGGCATCGGCAAGACCACCGTCGCCCTGGCTGTGGCGCAACTGCTGCAGGGCCGCTTTCACCAGGGCATGTGCTTCGTCGACCTGGCACCCGCCACCAGCGGCCAATGGGTGGCCGGCATGCTCGCCAACGCCCTGGGCATCCAGAGCGTGAGTGACGAGCCCTTGCAAAGCGTGGCCGCGATGCTCGCCAACAGCCCGCTGCTGTTGGTGCTCGACAACTGCGAACACGTGCTGCAAGCCACCGCCGACGCGGTCGAGGTGCTGCTGCGTTGCGCGCCCCAGTGCTGCGTGCTGACCACCAGCCGCGAGCCGCTGCGGGCCGAGGGCGAACGGGTGCACGACCTCGCACCGCTGCTGGTGCCGGACGAAGACTTAAGCTTGAGTGCCGAGCAAGCCATGACCTGGTCCGGCATCGCCCTGTTCATCGAACGGGTCAAGGCCCTCGATCCCGGCTTCGTGTTCAAGGACACCGACGTCGCCGCCGCCAGCGCCATCTGCCGCAAGCTCGACAGCAACGCCCTGGCCATCGAAATCGCCGCAGCGCGGGTCCGCACCTTTGGCATCCAGGACCTGGTGGGGTTGCTCGACGGCAGCTTCCGCCTGCAAATGACCGGCCGGCGCACCGCCCTCGCCCGCCACCGTTCACTGAGCGCGACCTTGGACTGGACCTACTCGATGCTCACCGGCGACGAACAGGCCATGTTGCGCCAACTGGCGGTGTTCACCGGTTCTTTTACCCTGGACGCGGTCAAGGCCATGACCGCCAGCAGCACCCTCGATGCACGCAATGCCCTGCCCTTGCTTGAAAGCCTGATGGACAAGTCGCTGCTGATCGCCGGTGAATCGCAGTTGCTCAAGCGCTACCGCCTGCTGGAAACCACCCGCGCCTACGCCCTGGAGAAGCTCAACGAACACGGCGAAGCCGATGCCACCCGCCAGCGTCATGCACTGTATGCGCTGGGCGTACTGCAGGAAGCCGGGCAGACCCTCGACGGGCTTTCTCCCGAGACCTGGATCGGCCTCTACGGCCCGGAAATCAACACCATCCGCACCGCGCTGGAGTGGGCCTTTTCAGCCTCGGGCGACCTGCCCACCGGCATCGAACTGACCCTGGGCGGTGTGCCTTTGTGGCTGCGCCTGTCGCTGGTCAGCGAGTGCCGCACCTGGGTCGACAAAGGCCTGGCCAGCGCCGCCACCACCCCGCTGCCGCTGCGCCAGCGCATGCTGTTGCAAACCGCCCTGGCCAGCGTGCTGATGCTCACCTATGGCACCGGCGGGCCAATGCGCGAAGCCTGGCGCCAGGTGCGTGAAGACGCCCGCGACCTGGGCGACGCCGAGCACAAGCTGCGGGCGCTGTGGGGCCTGTGGAGTGACCGCTGCGGCTGCAACCAGTACGCCGAAGCACTGGAATTGGCCGAGCGCTACATCAGCCTGAGCCACAGCGGCAACCAGCAACTGCTGGGTAAACGCATGCGCGCGCTGGCGTTGTTTCACATGGGCGACCTGGCCGGAGCCCGACAGAATATCGACGAGGCACTGGGGTCACCGTCAGCCCCGCGCTCGCACATTATCGACGTGCACTTTGACCAGCGCATCGCCGCCCGCTGCCTCAAGGCACAGGTGCAGTTGCTGGAAGGCGATGTCGACCCGGCGCTGCGCCTGATCGGCAGTTGCGTCGATGAAGCCATCACCCTCGATCACCCCGCGACCCTCTGGTACACCCTGTGCCTGGGGGCAATTCCCCTGGCGCTGTTGGCGTCCAACCTGCCCAAGGTGCGGTACTACCTGGGCTTGCTGCAAGACAGCACGACCCAGCAGGACCTGCACATCTGGCGTCAGTTTCGGCTGTGCTTCGAGAGCATCCTGCTGATCCGCCAGGGGTCGCCCGAAGAAGGCGTGCCGTTGCTGGGTGAGGCCTTGCATCACCTGCATGGCCAAGGCGACAGCCAGCTTTATAGCTTGCTGCGTTGTGAATACGCCCTGGGTCTGGCGCGGCTGGGCCTGGAGAAACTGGCGCTGGAGGTATTGGAAGACACCCTGCAATTGGCGCTGGGCCGGCATGAGCGCTGGTTCGTGCCGCAGATGTTGCGGATCAAGGCGCAGTTGATTCTGCGCCAGGCGCAGTACGGGTCGGTGGACAAGGCCAAGGTGTTGCTGCGCCAGGCGTGGGTGGATGCGCAACTGGCCGGGGCGCATTTCTGGCGGGCGCAGATTGCCAGTGACCTGGCCAGGTTGCAGGAGCCGAAGATGCGGATTGCTTCGTTGCCAAGGTTTCAGCATCGGTAAATGTGGGAGCGGGCTTGCTCGCGAAGGTCGCTAACGATGACGCGGGCATTCTGGATGAACGCGGCGCTCTCAGGTTTTTCGCGAGCAAGCCCGCTCCCACAGAAAAGCAGGAGTGCGGGCATGCCGAGCCTAGGCGAGGCACCGAGTGGTGGGACAAAGACCTTTTGGTTACTTTTGGCTGGGTCGGCATTCCGGGCGTTTGCCAAAAGTGACCCGCTGTAAGAGCGGAACCCTAAGTGGCCGTTACCTAAATAACGGATATGTACTCAACCCCAACCCCTAGCGAAACCGCGCAATCACCGCCTCCACCACCGGATTCGGCCGCTGGGTATTCCACGCGACAGCCGTAGTCACCACATTGAGCTTCTGGCTCAACGCCCGAAACACCACATTGGCCGGCGCCAGCTTCTTCAACGACGCCGGCACCAACGCAATACCCTGCCCATAGCTGACAAACGCGATCTGCGAAGCCACCGACCGCACCTCATGCAGTACCCGCGGGGAAAACCCGCTGGCACGACAGGTCGCGATCAAATTGTCGAAATACACCGGACTGACGTTGCGCGAAAACATCACCAACGGCTCATTCGCCAGGCTCGACAAACTGATCCGCGTACGACTCGCCAACGGATGATCCACCGGCAGCGCCACCACCAGCCGGTCCTCCGTCAGCGGCAATGACTGCACCGAAGCCCCAAGGTCACCATCCAGCCGGGCAAACGCCAGGTCGATATCCCCGGCCTCCAGCGCCGGCAACGCCTCGACGCTGTCGATTTCCCGCACCGACACCGTGAGCTGCGGGTAATCAAGCTTCAGTTGCTCGATCAACCCCGGCAGCACATCAAACATCGCCGTGGAGATCGCGCCGATGGTCAACATCCCCGACTGCCCCGCCACCGCTTCTTCCACGGCGAGTTCCAGGCGCTCCAGCTGCTCGGCGAACTTGCGCACCGCCGGCAGGATCGCCGCGCCCACCGGAGTCAGCTTGGCCCCCCGCCGGGAGCGGTCGAACAGCTTGACCTTGAGCGCCTGCTCCAGCACCTGGATCTGCTCGCTCAGCGGTGGCTGGGACATGCCGAGGCGCTTGGCCGCACGGCCAAAGTTCTGCTCTTCAGCCACGGCCAGGAACAACCAGAGGTGACGAATCAGGCGAAAGTTGATCATGGTCTTATCCATAGGTTAAGCGTATGTAAGGCTTCTGTACTTCGTAATATACCTATCATAGGCACTGCCTGACACTGGCCGCCTCCGTCACCCGAGGCTTGCCCATGACCCCTGACCGTTTGCTCGACCGCCTGGCCGCACTGGACACCAACACCGTGTCCGACGCCCTCGACTTCCTCGGCCTGCCCGGCGCCACCGTGGGCCTGCGCCCATTGTGGAACTGCCCGAAGATCATTGGCCGCGCCAGTACCGTACTGCTCGGCCCCAAGTCCGACATCGCCCCCACCGTGCACTTGATCACCCCGGTGATCGAACAGGTCGCGACAGACGACCGGGTACTGGTGATTGCCGGCGGTATCGAGGGCATTTCCTGCTGGGGCGACATCATCGCCAACGCCGCAGCGCGCAAACACATACGCGGTACGGTGATTGATGGTTTCAGCCGCGATATCGACGGCAGCGAAGCCATCGGCTATCCGGTGTACGGACGCGGCGTGACCATGATCAGCGCGCGCAACCGCGTGGTGCAGCTCGACGCCGGCGTGACCCTCAACGTCGCTGGCGTGTGCGTCAGCGAGGACGACTACGTGATTGCCGATACCTGCGGCACGGTATTCGTGGCCCAGGCGGTGATCGAAAAGGTCCTGGACCTGGGCGAGCGCATTGCCCGCCGCCAGGACGGCATGGTGCAGGCCGTGCGCAGCGGGCGCTCGGTGGTCGAGGTGATGCACGACGCACAGTTTGAGGCGATCAGCCGATGAGCACCGATATCCAGCGGCTGAACCCGCGCCTGGCCAGCGCACAACCGTCTGCCACCTATCGCATCATGGACCGCGTCGCCGAACGCCGGGCGCAAGGCGCGCAGATTATCTCGCTGTGCGCCGGCGAACCGGATTTCGACACCCCGGCGCATATCCGCGAAGCCGCGATCCAGGCCATCGAAACCGGGCATACCCGCTACACCCAGGTGGCCGGTGCGCGGGCCCTGCGGGAGGCGGTGGCGGCGAAGTTCCGGCGCGAAAACGGCCTGGACGTGTCCTGGCAGGACACCCTCGTGTGCAACGGCGGCAAGCAGGTGATCTACAACGCCCTGGCAGCCACCCTCAATGAAGGCGACGAGGTGATCGTGCCCGCGCCGTACTGGGTCAGTTACCCGGAGATGGTGCAACTGTGCGGCGGCGAAGCGCGCATCGTCACCTGTGATGCCGACAGCGGTTTCAAGCTGACACCCGAGGCCCTGGCCGCTGCAATGACCCCGCAGACGCGCTGGCTGATCCTCAACTCACCGTCCAACCCCACCGGTGCGGTGTACAGCCAAGACGACTTGCGGGCACTCGCCGAGGTGCTGCTGGCCCACCCGCAGGTGCTGATCCTGGCCGATGACATTTACGAGCACCTGATCTTCGACGGCCAGGCCTTTCATACCCTGGCCCAGGTTGAGCCGCGTTTGGCACCACGCACATTGACCATGAACGGCGTGTCCAAGGCCTACGCCATGACCGGCTGGCGCATCGGTTTCGCCACCGGCCCACGCTGGCTGCTGGAGGCCATGGAAAAACTCCAGGGCCAGCAGACCTCCGGCGCCTGTTCGATCTCGCAACAGGCGGCCCTCGCTGCACTGGAAGGCCCCAGGGATTTCATCCGCGACAGCCGCCGGGTGTTCCAGGCGCGCCGGGACTTGATGGTCCAGTTGCTGAACGACACGCCAGGCCTGACGTGCATCAGCCCCGCCGGCGCGTTCTATGCGTTCGCCTCATGCGCCGCGCTGATCGGGCGCACCTCGGCGGGCGGGCGGCTGCTGCGCAGCGATGAAGACGTGGCCCTGGCGCTGCTGGATGAGGCCAATGTAGCCGTGGTGCATGGCAGCGCCTTTGGCCTGGGGCCGTACATCCGCATCGCCTATGCCCTGGATGACAAGTCGTTGCGCCAGGCGTGCGAGGCAATCCGCGGCTTCTGCAGCAGCTTGCTGGCAGAAGAATAAAAGTGATGAGTTCACATAGATAAATATCGCTAATGGTGGCGTGCGCCCCTTCTTAAGATTAAGGCCGAACAGGACAACACTCACAACAACAAGGTCCGCCCCCATGTCTATGCCTGAAGTCATAAAACCCGCTGTGCGCAGCCAATACCGCTGGGTGGTTGCTGCGCTGATTTTCCTGATCTACACCGTGGCCGCCGCCGACCGGGCCAACCTCGGCGTGGCGCTGCCGTTCATTCGCCAGGAATTTGCAATGAGCAACGCCCAGGCCGGTGGCCTGGTCAGCCTGTTCCTGCTGGCTTACGCCCTGGCACAACTGCCGTCGGGCTTTGCCTTCGGCCGCTTTGGCGTCAGCCGGATCCTGCCGGGGGCCATGGTGCTGACCTCGTTGCTGACCGGCCTGGTGGGCACCGCCAGCTCACTGCTGGCGCTGAAACTCTATCGCCTGGGCCTGGGTATCGCCGAAGGCCCGCTGCCCATCAGCATGACCACCACCATCAATAACTGGTTTCCGGCACGGGAAAAAGGCACCGCGTCGGGGATCTTTCTGTCGGCCGTGAAGTTCGGACCGGTGATCGTGCCGCCGCTGTGTGCCGTGATCATTTCGGTATGGGGCTGGCGCGAGATTTTCTACTTCTTTGCGATCCCGGGCATCGTGCTGGCGGTGGTCTGGTACTTCCTGGTCACCGACCATCCGTCCCGCAGCCGCTTCGTCAACCAGGCCGAACTTCAATACATCGTCGAAGACACCGCAATCGCCCAGACCGCCCGTGTGCACAAGACCCCGGCGTGGGTGAAAAAGCTCGACCGGGTGATCCGCACCCGCGATGAAAAGCCCCTGGAAACCAACCGTCAGGTTTTCACCTCATGGAATATCTGGGGGTGCGCCACCAGCTACTGCTTCCAGCTCGGTGTCTCCAGCGTGCTGCTGGCGTGGATTCCCACCTACCTGATGACCGTCAAGCAGTTCTCGATCATGAACATGGGCCTGGTCTCGGCAGCGCCCTGGGTGGGCGCGGTGCTGGGCAACCTGCTGGGCGGTTTCTGCTCGGACCGCCTGATGGGCGGGCGCCGCAAGCCGGGCATGTTGCTGTCGGCGGTCGGCACCTCGTTGATGATGTACCTGCTGATCAATTCACCGGCCGAGCCCCTGCCCTACGGCTTGCTGCTGATGTTGACCGGCATGGTGCTGAGCCTCGGCTTCTCGTCCTACATGGTCTACCCGATGGGCCTGACCACCAAGAAGACCTTCCCGATCTCCAACGCCATCGTGAACATGATCGGCCAGTTGGGCGCCGCCGCCACGCCCTTCATCACCGGCCTGCTGCTGGACAACTACGGCTGGAACTACGTATTTGCCTGGCTGGCGATCGGCTCGTTCATCAGCTTCATTCTCTTGCTGACCATTGCCGAGCCCCGCCCGGCCTCCAGCCACCCGACCTGATTTGTCACCACCACGAGGAGTTACCCATGTCACCCCAAGACCAAGAATTGGTTGCCCTGTTTGCCGGCCTGGACACCCCGGGCGTGTCCGACGCCCTGGACAAGCTAGGCCTGCCCGGCCAGTGCCTGGGGATCATGCCCCTGGACAACTATCGCCAGGTGGTGGTCGGCCCGGCCTTCACCGTACGCTACGTCAGCGCCAGCACCCCGCCGGGCACCGTAGGCGACTTTGTCGATGACGTGGCCGAGGGCGATGTGGTGGTGATCGACAACGACGGACGCACCGACTGCACGGTGTGGGGCGACATCATGACCCAGTACGCCGGCAGCCAGCGGATCGCCGCGACGGTGATCGATGGCGTGTGCCGCGACGTGAGCAAGGCCCTGGGCGACGGCTACCCGCTGTTCACCAAGGGCCGGTTCATGCGCACGGGCAAGGACCGGGTTGAAGTGGAAGCGGTAAACCAGCCGGTGTCCATCGGCCAGGCCCGGGTGTGCGCCCGGGACATCGTGGTCGCCGATGCCAATGGCGTGGTGATCGTGCCGCGCGAGCGGGCCCATGAAGTGGCAGCCTGTGCACGCTCGATTGAAGCGGTGGAAGCGCGTATCCGGGCGCTGCTCGATGAAGGCAAATCCCTGCGTGAAGCACGGGCGGCGCTGGGTTATCACACCCTGCAACGCAAGGGCTGAAAGGTCCTTCAGTTGGCCGGTCGCAACAGCTGCATCTGCTGGCGGTAGTCATCCGTCACCTGCCGCGCCTGACCGCTGCTGGTGATCACCTTCGGCGTGATCAGCACGATCAACTCGGTGCGATCCCTGGACTTGCTGGTGTTGCCAAACAACCAGCGCAGCCCGGGGATTTTCCCCAGGTACGGCACGGCGCTGACGCTCTCCGCGTTGTCCTGCTTGATCAGCCCGCCGAGCAACACGGTCTGGCCGCTTTGCACCGCCACCTGGGTCGACACCGAGCGCGTGGAGATACGCGGGTTGTTGGGTGTGTCGCTGCTGTTGGTGGCTTGGTTCTCGGCGTCGCTGACCTGTTGCTGGATGTCCATGTACACCAGGCCGCCCGGGTTGATCCGCGGCACCACGTCGAGGATCACCCCGGTCTGCACGTATTCGACGCTGCTCAAGGTGCTGTCGGCGTTGCCGGTGTTGACCGTGGTCTGGCTGATGGGGATGTTGTCACCCACCTGGATCTGCGCCGGCTGGTTGTTCATCACCACCAGCGATGGCGCCGACAGCACCTGGGTGCGGCCGTTGGTTTCCAGGGCGTGCAAGGCCACTTGCAGGTTGGAGCTGACGAAGGAATAGAACAGCGAATCCGCGCCCAATCCCGCACCGCCGCCACCCAGGGCGCCCTGGCTGCCAGGGGTATTGGCTACCGTGGTGCTGGTGGAGTTGCCCGCCAGGCGGCCCAGGTACCATTGCACCCCTAGGTCCAGTTCGCCGGTGAGTTTGACTTCGAGGATGCGCGTCTCGATCTGCACTTGCAGCGGCGGGTTGTCGAGGCGCTTGATCGCCGATTCGATCTCCTTCCACTGCACCGGTCGGGTGCGTACCAGCAACTGGTTACTGCTTTTTTGCGCGGTGATCCGGGTGCCGGCGTCGAGGCTTTTGGCAGCGCCCGGCTCTGCATTTTCACCGTCTTCGCTGGCGGCCGGGGCCTGGTCCTCATCGTCACTGACGGGCGGGCTATTGCTGCTGTTGTTCAAGCCACCCGAGGTGCCGCCGCTGGTGTTGAGTGACGACAAGGTCGCCGTGCGCAGCCCCGGCGCCACCTTGGCCGGCGCATCGTCCTTGATCGCGCCGGTGCCGTAGATCTGCCGCAGGTATTTGGCGAGGTCCGTGGCCTTCATGTTGCGCACGTCGTAGACGTACATCTGCGGCTCGTTGCCGCCGCCTTCATCGATGGTGTGAATCCAGTCGCCAACTTCACTGAGGTACTGCGGCTGGGACGAGATCGCCACCACCGAATTGGTCCGCTCGATGGGCAGGAAGCGCACCATGCCCGCCAGGGGCACGCCGCTGTCGGGGCCAAACATTTTTTGCAGCTCGGGCATCAACTCGGCCACCGAGGCCCGTTGCAAACCGAACACCCCCACCGACATCCCCTTGAGCCAGTCGACATCGAAGGTGTCGATGGTGTCCTGATAGTTGGCCAACTCATCCGGCGTACCGGCCAGGCTCAACACATTGCGTGCCGGGTCCACCAGCAGGAATGCGTTTTCCCGGGCGAACGGCTTGAGCAGTTTCTGCATTTCCGTGGCCGAGATATAGCGCAGCGGAAACAGCCGTGCCGAGAGCCCGCTGGAGGGTTGCGACACGCTCATTTCCGGCACCAGCTTGCCCGCCACCGCCTGGTTGGCGGGCAGGATCACGTAGCGCTGGCCCTGGCGGATCATCGCGTTGTCGGTCCAGGACAGCAGGGTTTCGAGGATCGACAGCGCCTGTTTCTTGTTCACCGGCTTTGAGGTGGAAAAGCTTACGTTGCCTTTCACACCCTGGGCGATGCTGTAGTTCTCGTGCAGCAGGTCGCCCATGACGCTGTTGATCACCGCCTCAATCGGCTGGTCGGCGAAGTTGAACACGATGTCGCCGCTGGCTTCATCCTTGACCGCCGGCGCAGGTGCGGGCTGGCGCACGAACTGGTGGTTACCGCGAATCAACTGGCGCTGGGGCGGCGTAGGCGCCTGGGGTTGGCGGCTGTCGGCCGCAGGCGACTCGCTGGCCGGGTCCACGGGCGGCCGTTGCGAACCGGTGCCCTGCATCGCCTCGTGAAGCAAGGCATCGTCCGGGTCGAGGTGATCGGGGAATGACCCACAGCCGCCCAAGGCGACGGCGGTGGCCAGGCAAAACACGCTGGTGCGCAAGGCGCTAGGGGAAGTATCGATCAAGGGGCGGGCTCGTGAGGAAGGGAAATCGGTGGTGTGGTGGACGGCGGCGGCAAGCGCGGAACGCTGAGGCTCAGGGTTTGCGTGCGGCCATCCAGCACAAAACGGGCGTGCAGCGGTGTCAGGTGTTCCAGGCGCCAGCCGTTGGGCAGGGTCTGGCCTTGATGGATTTTGAGCGGCGGGCCCTCGTCACGCTTGAGCAGCGCGACGCGCAGGTCGCCGTCGAGCAGCACGCCGGTCAGCTTCAGGCTCGACAGGCTGGAAATCTCGGCCTGGCCAACGGCGGCATCGGGGCTGCGGTCGGAGCTGAACAGCGGCGCCTGCCAGGTGCCGGCGAGGCTTTCCAGGGTCGCACTCGGGGCCACGTGAACCTTCGCCGAAGCATTGGCGCGCACGGCGGAGGCAGGCTCATCCAGCCACTGCGGCGCGTCGCCGATGCTGCTCAAGATGCCCACCATCAGCAGGCCCAGCAGCCCGGCCACACCGAGCAACACCCACTCGAGGGGGCGCAATGAATTGATCATCGGCGGGCCTGCGTGGCGGCTGCCGGTTGCAGATAACCGCGCACCAACAGGTGCACCACCAGCTTTCCGGCACCGCCGCTGGCGGGGGCATTCGGCCCGCGACGGACGCTCATTTCATCCACGAACAGGAACGGTCGCTGGTACTCCAGCTCATGCAGGATCACAGTCAGGGGTTCGATGGCGCAGTTGAGGGTCAGGCTGACTTTGACCTGGCGATAGGGCTCGGTGTCGTCCTGCTCCGGGGTGATGGGCATGCGCTGGGTCAGGCTGCAGCCGCCGCCGAGGCCGGCGCGGCTGTTGATCAGGTCGGCGATGCGCTGCATCAGGTCCGCCGCCACGGCGCTGGGGTCATCCCCCGGCAACAGGCTGGTGCTGCTGGCCGGGTCCTGGCGGGCTTGCTCCAATTGCTCACGCAAGGCGGCGCCCTGCTGCAGCAGGCCCGCATAGCGTTGCTGTTGTTCGCGCAGCTGTTCGGCCTGCTCGCCCATGGCACGCAATGGCCCGGCGAACCAGCTGTCGATCAGCAGCCAGTAACCGCCGCCCAGCACCAGCGCCAGGACCAGCAAGGCGGCGCCGCGACGCTCACGGGGTGTCAGTGGTCGGCGCATCGGCGGCCTCCTGGTGCAAGTGGGCGCGCAGGGAAAACTGATCCTTGCCGGTTTGCGCATCGGGTTGGATCACCCCTTCGAACTGGGGGTTTTCCAGGCTGTGGCACGCCTTGATCCGAGTGATCAGGGCACTCGCCTTGGCGCTTTGCCCGGAGAAGGACACGTCGGCGCCGTTGTTGACGTCCAACTGGTCGATCCAGGTGTCGGCGGGCAGGCAGGCGGTCAGCTCGTTGAGCAACGCCGCCAACGGCGGTTGTGCCGACTTGCGGCGGATCAGGTACTGCGCGGCGCCACGGGTGTTAAGCAGTTGCTGGCGCAGGCTCTGGACCTCCGCGACCTGGGCTTTCTGTTGTTGCACCTGCGCCTGCATGACGTCGAGCACCCGCTGGCGGTCGTTGAGCCACAGCAGCATCGCGGCAATCAGCAAGGCGCCGCACAGCCAGGGCAGGCTGCGTTGCAAGCCCTTCCCGGCCGGCCGCTGGCGTGGGCGCAACGGCGCCGGCAGCAGGTCGATGCCCATTGGCCCGTCCACATCCACCGCATGGGGCTGCAAGCCGAGGGCAGCGCAGTCCAACAGGATTTGATCCAGGCGCTCCCGCAGGATGGCCACCAGGGTCACTTGCACATGCGTGGCGGTGCGCCGTTCCTGACGGGCCACGAAGTACAACTGTTCAGCTTCGAACGGGGTAAAGCGGTCCAGCTCATAACCCACCACGGTCGACAGGTTGCGCGCGACCGCCAGGGGCAGTTGCAGGGTTTGCAGCAACACCGCCGAGGGCGCGAGCACCAGCACCTGGCGCACCTCGTCGGCAGGTTTTGCCACCGGCTCGGTCAACGGCCAGTGGTAGCGGTGCTCGGGGATGTCACGGACCGACAGCCACGTCGGCAGGCAGCCACGCAGCTCCTTGAGCCACAGGCGCCAGCCCACTTGCAGCAAGCTGCCGCGCCAGCGCCGGGTGAGCGGTTCGGCCAGCTGTTGAAGGCGCGCCACTGGCGCCGAAAGGTATGGATTCATTCTTGCCAACGCAGCACCCGATAAGGTTGTGCGCTTCCCTCCGATGGGCTCAATAAAACCGTGGTTCGTAACCGGGCGTGGTAACCGCCGGGGCGTTGTGCGCGGCTGTCGATCACCAGCACGTCACCGGGGTCGGCCCCTACTGCGCTCTGCCGGGGCAGGTTCAGCGCCTGGCGCATCAATGGGCTGGCGAAAGCGGGATCGGGCCGGTCGAGGCCGCTCCACAAACTGATTTCCGGGGCCAGCCGGCTGTACAGCGCCTGGGTCATGCCGGGTAATTGCCGCACTTCCTCCACCACTCGGAACGGCGCCAGGCCTGCGTTGCGCCGCACTTCCAGGTCCCTGGCGAGCCGGCTGGCCTGGGCCTGGGTGGCGCCGCAGGCCAGGGCCAGGCGGGCAAAGTCAGCGGCCTCGGCGCTGTTCAAATACAGCTTGCCGCGCTCGCTGTGCAGGCTCACGTGAAGCTGTGCGTCATCAAATACCAGAGGCATTTCGCGGCCGTCGGCGATCCATTGCTTGCGTTGCAGCGGGTCGGCCAGGGCCTGCATGGCCAACGCCACGCCCGCCTCCGCCGCCAGCAGCGCCTGGGTATGCTGGCGATGCCACAGGGCCTGGCGGCTTTCCAGTTGTACCCAACCGGCCAGGCCGCCCAGCAGCAAGCTGAGCAACGCCAGTACCCACAGCACCAGCAGCAATGCAACGCCGCGCTGACGCTTCATTCGCCTGATGCTCCGCTGGAGAGGTTCAGCCGCAGGGCAACCACTTGGGTGACCCACGGCACCGGTCCGTTGACTTGTGCTGCAATGCGTACCGCATAAGGCAGGCGTTTGGTCCACGGCCAGTCACTGATCCAACCGGTGGCCTGGCCCTTGGGCGACAGGCCGCGATAGCTGAATTGCAGATCCTCGACGTTCTTCAGCAACACCTGCGGTTCGCTGCGGGTGGCCGGCACGCTCACTTGGGCATTGGACTCAAACCGTGCGAACGCCACCTGCAACTCGCGTTCGGTCAACTGCAAGGTGAAACGCTGGATACCGCCGCCGAGCACGCCCGGCAAGGTCGCGACGTATTGCAGGCGCTGGGGAGCGCCGACAAAAAAGCCGTTGGTCTGGCTGTCGTCCTCGGTCACGTCCAGGGGCAGCGCCTCGCTGATGGAAGTGCGCAGGAACTGTTGCGCGGCGCGACTTTCATCCAGGCTGACGGTGTAGCGCTGCGCCTTGAGTACTGCACGGTTGGCTCCCAGGAGCGCGCCGCCCACCAGGGCCAACAACACGCCCAGCAGGCTAAGCACGATCATGATTTCGAGCAACGTGAAGCCCCGCTGCTGCTTCACTGGAGGCTCCCGTCGCGGCTGGCGCGCAGTTTCAAGGTACTGAAATTTGCGCGGCGCGGACCTTCGCTGACGCTGAGATCGAGGCGAAACAAATGTGGCTGACCGATGCGGGTGGGCTGCTGGGCGACGCGCAGTTGCCAGACAATGCCGTCCAGCTCGCCCTCGCGCACGCCACTGGCCAGGGGCCCCGACGCCTCCTGATCCATCACGCTCAAGGCGGTATGGGTCAGGCGGTCGCTGTGGGCCACCTGCAACAACGAGCGCGCGCTTTGGCCGAACGCGACCAGCAACACCGTGCTGCAGATCGCCATGAGGGTCAGCGCTGCGAGCATTTCCAGCAAGGTGAAACCCGACTGACGCTTCATGGCAATGCCCTGGACTGCACGCTACCGGTCAGCCAGCCGACGTCGATGCGCCAGCGCCGCGTGCCATTGGCCAATAACAGGTTGCCGCCGGTAGAGCTGCCGTCGGGGTAAAACTCCACCGCAGCGCCTGCGTGTTCGGCAGTGTGCAGGGTCACTTGCAGATCGGCCGGCCAGTGCTTGATGGGTTGCCCCGGCGCCTGAAAGCTCAGCCGGGCCAAGTCGAAGACGGTCTTGGCCGACCTGCCGCTGACAATCGCCCGTGCCCGTGTGCTGCGCAGGGCATCCACCATCTGCCCGACCACCTGGCGCTCTTTCGCTACCCGCAGGCCTTGTTGCAGGCCAAATCCCACCAACCCGGCCGCGATGCTGATCAACACGATCACCACCAGCATCTCCAGCAGGGTAAAGCCGCGTTGGAGGGCCGGCATTATTCCCAGTTGCCCAGGTCGGCGCTGTAGCCTTCGCCGCCGGGCTGGCCGTCCTGACCGTAGAAGATCAGGTCGAAGGCGCCATGTTCACCGGGGAAGCGATAGCCGAAGGCATGGCCGAACGGGTCCTTGAGGTCTGAGGGCTTGGCGTACGGTCCGGCCCAGCCGGCGGTGTTGCCGGGCTTGTCGACCAATTGCTGGAGGGTCTTGGGTGGCGAGCCGACGTCCAAGCCGTAGCTCTCGATCTTCATGCTCAGGCTGGCCAGTTGCGCCTTGCCCGCGCCGTATTTGCCCTTGTCGACGTTGCCGCCCACCTGGCGCACCACGATGGTCGCGACGATGCCCAGCAACACAATCACCGCGAGCATTTCCAGCAAGGTGAAACCGCCTTGGCGGCGGGCGGGTTTGAAACGGGTATGGCGCATCGGCTTGCTTCCTTGGGTCTTCATATATTGCTGGTCAGGCTCATCAGCGGCAGCATGATCGCGAGCATGATCACCGCCACCAGCACCGCCATGACCACCGTCAGGGACGGCACCAGGGCGGCGAGCAGGCGGTCGATGCCGCGCTTGGCTTCGACGTCGAACACGTCGGCGACCTTGAGCAGCATGCTGTCCAGTTCACCGGCCTGTTCGCCGACTTCAATCATTTGCAGGGCCAGGTCCGGCAGCAGCGGTTGGCTGCCAAATGCACTGGCCAGGGTGCCGCCGCCTTTCACCGACTCGGCGGCCTGGGCCACTTGTGCCTGCAAGGCACGGTTGGTGCAGACCTGGCGGGCGATCACCAGCGCTTGCAGCAGCGCCACGCCGTTGCTCAGCAAGGTGCCAAGGGTGCGTGCCAGGCGTGCGGCTTCGACCCGCTGCAACAGCGGGCCGATAACGCGGATACCCAGCACGCGCCGGTCGTACTGTTCGCGGTGTCGTGGGTTGCGCAGGCGTGCTGCCAGGGCCCAGATCGTCACGATCAACCCGGCAAAAACCGCCAGGCCATAGGCGCCGAGGAACTGGCCAAGGCCCAGGATCACTTCGGTGATCAACGGAATCGGCACGCCCAGATCCTTGAAGATCGGCACGAACTGCGGCACCACGTAAGCCAGCAACAGCGCCAGGGAACCGAGCACGCCCACCACCAGGAAGGCGGGATAGATCAGCGTGTTGATCACCTCGCCTCTCAATAACTGGCTGCGTTCCAGGTAGTCGCTGAGTTGGCGCAGGGTGTTCTCCAGCGCACCGCCCGCCTCACCGGCACGCACCATGCTCAGGTACAGCGGCGAAAACTGGCTGCCCTCCTCTTCCAGCGCTGCCGACAATGGCTTGCCGGCCTTGACGTGCTCGCGGATACGTTCGATCAGCGCCCGGGTCTGCGGCTGGCCGGGCTGCTTGAGCAGGATGCCCAGCGAGCGTTCCAACGGTTGGCCCGCGCCCAGCAGGGTGGCCAGTTGCTGGGTAAAACTGACCAGCGCCGCGCCATTCAACTGGCCACGCCCGAAGGCATTGCGCAGCCCTTGGGCACCGGCGGCATCGATGTGCAACAGCAGCAGGCCACGCTTGTGCAGCGCGGCGACGGCGGCGGCCTGGTCCTTCGCTTCGAGGGTGCCGTTCTGCGCGACGCCCTGGCTGTCCAGGGCGCGGTATTTGAACAGGCTCACGCGCCCTCTCCACGGGTGACGCGCAACACTTCTTCAAGGGATGTGACACCGGCCACCGCCTGGCGCAGGCCTTCTTCATGCAGGGTGCGTAAGCCACCACGGCGGGCGGCCTGTTCGAGGGTCGCGGCGTCGGCCTGGCGCATCAACAAGCTGCGCAGTTCGTCATTCATCACCAGCAATTCGGTGATTGCACTGCGGCCGTGGTAACCGCCGCCGGCGGCGTTGGCGCGAGGCCGGTAAAGCAGGATCGGGCGCTGCTCGGTGAAGCGGTCAAGGCCGTGTTCCTCGATCAGCTCCGGCGGGGCTTCGAACGCCTCACGGGTCGCCGGGTCGAGGCGGCGCACCAGGCGCTGCGCGAGGATGCCATTGACGGTCGAGGCGATCAGGTAGCTCTCCACCCCCATGTCCAGCAGGCGCGTGATACTCGCTGCGGCACTGTTGGTGTGCAGGGTCGAGAGCACCAGGTGGCCGGTCAGGGAGGACTGGATGGCGATGCGGCAGGTTTCGAGGTCGCGGATTTCACCGATCATGATCACGTCCGGGTCCTGGCGCACGATGGAGCGCAGCGCGCCGGCGAAGTCCAGCCCAATGGCGGGTTTGACCTGGATCTGGTTGATGCCTTCCAACTGGTATTCCACCGGGTCTTCGACAGTGATGATCTTGCGCTCGGCGGTATTGAGCCGCGACAACGCGGTATAGAGCGTGGTGGTTTTACCCGAGCCGGTGGGCCCGGTGAGCAGCAGGATGCCGTGGGGCCGCTCGAGCACTTCAAGGAAGGTTGCCAGGCGCTGGCCGTCAAAGCCCAGGCTCTGGAAATCGAACTGCACGGTCTGGCGGTCCAGCAGGCGCATCACCACCGACTCGCCAAAACTGGTGGGCACCGTGGATACCCGCAGGTCCAGTTCCTTGCCCTGGATGCGCAACATGATCCGGCCGTCCTGCGGCAGGCGGCGCTCGGCGATGTCGAGGCGCGCCATGATCTTGACCCGGGAAATCACCGCCGCCGAGGAACTCGCCGGCGGCGCTTCCGCCTCATGCAGCACACCGTCGATGCGGTAGCGCACCTTGAGCTGGTTTTCGAAGGGTTCGATATGGATGTCCGAGGCGCGGTGCTCCACGGCCCGTTGCAGGATCAGGTTGACCAGGCGAATCACCGGGGCTTCGGAGGCCATGTCCTTGAGGTGTTCGATGTCTTCCAGGGCGCCGCCTTGTTCATCGAGGTTTTCGATCAGGGTGCCCATGGCGGAACGGCCCTGGCCGTAGTAACGCTCGATCAGGGTTTCGACTTCGTTGCGCGGCCCGACCGCCAGCCACACCGGCACGCCGCACGCATACGCCAGGGCCTGGAACGGATACAGCAGCGCCGGGTTGGCAGCCAACACCCGCACACCACCGTGGCTCCAGCCCACCGGCACCACCTGGTAATGACGCATGAAGCGTTCGGTCAGCGCCGGCAGCGGGTCGAGCACGGGCGGTGCGGCATCGGCCAGCAGCAACGGCGCGCCGAGCAAATCGGCCCAGGCCCGCGCCAGTTCCACTTCGGAAACCAGCCCCAGGCGCGTCAGGAGGCCGAGCAGTTCGGGGTCGTCGGATTCCTGGGATAACCGTCGAGCACGTTCCAGGTCGACGGTTTTCAGACCGGCTTTTCGCATCAGCCACGCGCACACTTGTTCGGCATCCGGAATCTGCATTCGGCATGCATCGATGGGCATTGACGGTATCGGTTGAGACATCTGCACCATTCTGAACAACTAGTTGAAGAGGCTGTTTCCAAGGGTGCAGAAACAACAACTAGTCCCAGCGGCGCCTTGAACAAGATCAAGACCCTGCACACAAGCGATGTGCAGGACAGCCGTGGCAAATCATGGCCTTTTAGAACTACTGACCAAGGCCATTAGTTCGCCACAATTCATAAAATCTTGTTAAACACATCGACTAACATATTGATGCTTAGTTCACGATTGCAAATAGCCAGCCCACTGCAACAGTACTAATCATTGAACTTCTCGTCGTTTAATTTTGAACTGCACAAGAGTGCCACTTCCCTGTGGCGCGATTGCCGCTAGAAGTCGACGGTCGCCGACAGCAAATACGTGCGCGGCGTCGACAAGGTCAACCCCGGCTCGCTGTCATCCGAGGCACCGGCCGAACTCCAGTAGCGCCGGTTGGCCACGTTCTCGACATTGGCCCGCAGGGTGATGTGCTTGTCGTCGACCTTGAAGGCGTAGCGTGCGCCGACATCAAGCCGCGTCCAGGCGTCGATTTCCTTGACGTTGGACTGGTCCAGGTACTGCGAGCTGGAATAGATCCCGCGGCTGGTCAGGGTCAGGCCTTCAACAGTCGGCACGTCCCACTCCGCGCCCAGGTTGACGTTGTACTTGGGCGTGGCCGGCGCGCGGTTGCCGTCGTAGGTGCCGTTGGTGGTGTGGGTCAGTTCGCTGTCGATGTACATCACCCCGCCCAGCAGGCGGAAACCCTTGAGCGGCTCGCCGAACACGCTGAGTTCCACACCATCGTTCTGGCGCTTGCCATTGGGGCCGAAGACCAGCGTGGTGGCGTTGGTCTCGTAGGCCGGCTGCTTGATCCTGAATACAGCGGCCGTCACCGCGAACGCACCGGCGTCGTACTTGGCGCCGACTTCGACCTGACGGCTGATGAACGGTGGGAAGATTTCGTCATCGTTGACCGACGCCGACGGCGCGACCTTGCCCTGGCTCAGGCCTTCCATGTAGTTGGCGTACAACGAGAGCTTGTCGGTGGCCTTGAACAGGATGCCGCCGGACGGTGAAATTTTTTCCTCGTCGTAGGCGGTGTCGCCTTTGACGTCATCGGTCCAGTCGTCGACCTTGACCCGCTGCCAGCGCGCACCGAGGGTCAGCAGCAACCGGTCATCGAAAAAACCCAGGGTGTCGGACAACGCCACACCGCTGAAACGGTTTTCGGTGTAGACCTTCGAGTCAAATCGCGTTGGCCGGCCAGGCGCGGGGGTTTCCACAGGGTTGTAGATATTGCTTGAACCCTGCGCATATCGCGCGCCGCCGTTTTCGAAGTCCATGTAGAAGTAGCTGGCCGCCAGGTTGACCTCATGGCTCACCGGGCCGGTATGGAACCAGTTGCGCACGCCCGCCGTGGCGGTGCGCACGTTTTCATCGCGGGTGAAGTCGCGGGGCTGCACGCTGAAATCACCGGCGTTGTTGGCCACCGACACTGCATGGCGCAGGAAGTCATGGTTGCTTTTGCGCGCACCGACGCCGCCGTAGAGCATTAGGTTGTCGCTGAGATCAAACTCGCCGTTGACCGTGCCGAAGGTGTCGTTGGTGCTTGCCTTGCTCCAGGGCTGCGCGTAGTTGTGGCGTACGTCGTTGGCACTCGGCACCCTGGCTTTGGGCCCGACTTGCACGCGTTCCTGGGGGGCGTCGGTGTCGCGCTCGGTGCGGCCGATGTCGGTGGAGAGTCGCAGGCGTTCACCGCGAAAATCCAGGCCCAGCACGGCCATTTCGCGGTCGACACTCTGGTGATCCCAGGCGGTGTCGCCGGACTGTTTCACGCCGTTGAAACGCAGGCCGAACTGGTTGTCTTCACCAAAACGCCGGCCGATATCCACGGCTCCGCCCGCCTGGCTGTCGGAGGCCCAACTGCCGGTGAGCGAGGTGATGGGTGTGTCGGTGGCACGCTTGGGCACCACGTTGATCCCGCCGCCCACGCTGCCCCGTGGCGAGATGCCGTTGATCAACTGGCTGGGGCCTTTGATGATGTCGACGCGCTCGGCCATTTCCATGTCGATGGTGTAGGTCGGCAATACGCCATAGAGGCCGTTGTAGGCGACATCACTGTTGAACAGGCTGAAGCCGCGAATGGTGAATTGCTCATAGCGCCCGCCGGCCGGGTTGGTGGCGCGCACCGAGGGGTCGCTGGCAATCAGGTCGCCAAGGGTACGCGCCTGCTGGTTCTTGACCGCCGCGCTGGTGTAGGTGGTCATGCTGAACGGAGTATCCATGAAGTCCTTCGAGCCCAGCAGGCCCTGGGAGCCACGGCGCGCCACCTGGCCACCAGCAAAGGACTCGCTGCCGGCATCGCCGGTGGTGCCGAGAATCGAGGTGGGCGCCAGTTGCAGGCTGCCGCCTTCGGGAATCGGGGTCAGCCTATAGGCCTGCTCGCCCATGGGCTGCAGTTGCAGGCCGGAGCCCTGGAGCAGGCGCGCGAAACCTTCTTCGACGCCGTATTCGCCGGACAACCCGCTGCTGTTGCGGCCGCTGACCAGCGCCGGGTCCACCGAGAGGTTGACCCCGGCCAGCCCGGCGAAACGGGTCAGCGCGGCGCTCAGGCTGCCGGCCGGCACCTGGTAGCTGCGCCGGGACGCACCGTCTTCGGCATAGCTGATGGGAACGAACAACGGGCTGGCACTCAGGCTCAGCATGAGGCTGAGGTTCAGCAACGGGCGTATTGCGGGCATTGGAAGAAGCTCTCGATTTTGTTCACTTACCTGGAATGACCAGTCACGTGAAAAAAAGGGACAGGCTTCAGCCACTATTTTTTGATTATTACGGTTTGATGCCTTTGAGCTTCTGGAGCAGCTCCATCAATTGCTCCAGGGATTCCTCGCCGAACTGCTCCTGAATCTTCAGGTAATTGCTTTCCATCCCGGCGCTCATGTCGACGAAACACTGCTGGCCCTGTTCGGTCAGGGCGACGAACACCCGGCGCTGGTCTTCGGCGGATTTGCGCCGGCGCACGATGCCGTCACGCTCCAGCCGCCCCAGTACGCCGGTCATGCTCGGCTTGAGGATGCAGGCGAGGTGCGCCAGTTGGTGGCTTTCGAGTTCGCCTTGCTGGCGCAGGATGCGGATCACCCGCCACTGCTGTTCGGTCAGGTCATGTTCATTGAGCAACGGCCGGAAGAACGCCATGGTCGCTTCGCGGGCCTGGAGCAAGGTGAGCGTAAGGGACGGTCTGGGGGTGGGCATGGTTCACGCGCAATAGAGGTCGAAGCGACGAAGCTTAGAGTCGGTGTCCCGCGTGCGCAACCCGACGCACGCAGCAAGTCGTTAATTTCGAAACGAATTCATAAAAACCTGTTAATCCAGCTATTCAGCTTAAAGATAACATGTTAACAATATGCCCGCCCCTGCCCTGGTGGCGGGCTCTACCAACAAAAACAACAAAAGGAACGCCCCTCATGCATTCGTGCCTCTTTCGCACGGCGGCAAGCGCTGGCCTGTGCGCCGCGTTTAGCCCTCTGGTCGCCCACGCCGACTTCATCCAGGACAGCAAGGCCAGCCTGGACCTGCGCAATTTCTACATGAACCGCGACTTTCGCCAGGCCAACGCGCCGCAGAACAAGGCAGACGAATGGGCGCAAGGTTTTGTGCTGCGCCTGGAGTCGGGCTACACCGAAGGCGTGGTCGGGTTTGGCGTGGACGCCCTGGGTGAAATGGGCCTGAAGCTCGACTCCAGCCGCGACCGCCGGGGCACCGGGCTGTTGCCGTCTGGCGCCAGCGGCGAGCCGGCCGACAGCTACAGCGAACTCGGCCTGACCGCCAAATTGCGCGTGTCGAAAACCGTGCTCAAGCTCGGCACCCTGCAACCGCTGTTGCCGGTGGCCGCCTACAACGACACGCGCCTGTTGCCGTCGACCTACAACGGTGAACTGGTGACCTCCCAGGACATCGACGGCCTGACCCTGAACGTCGGCCGCCTGGAAAAGCAGAACCTGCGGGACTCCTCCAACAACGAATCCATGAGCTACGGCGGCGTCTCCAGCAGCCACCTGGATCTGGCCGGCGGCACCTACGCAATCAATCCGCAACTGGCGGCGACTTATTACTACGCGCAGATGCAGGACATCTACCGCCAGAATTTCATCGGCCTGGTGCATGACCTGCCGCTGGCCCAAGGCGTGAACCTGCGCACCGACCTGCGCTACTTCGACACCCGCGAGCAAGGCAGCGCCCTGCTGCGCAGCGCTTCGCGGGTCGACGGCGGGCGGATCGACAATCGCTTTTTCAACGGCATGTTCAGTTTGTCGGTGGGCGCACACAAATTCGGCCTGGGCTTCCAGAACCTTTCCGGTGATGGCGACTTTGCCTTCCCGGGGCAAGATCCGTATTCGGTCAACCTGGTGACCATCAATATCTTCACCAAGGCCAACACCGATGCCTGGCAGGCGCGCTACGACTACAACTTCGCCGCCCTCGGCCTGCCGGGCCTGACCTTCATGACCCGCTACGTCGACGGCAGCCATGCGCAAACCGCCACGGTGCGCAACGGCCGCGAATGGGAGCGCGACACCGACCTGGTCTACACCGTGCAGAGCGGCCCGCTGAAGAACGTCAACGTGCGCCTGCGCAATGCGACCCTGCGCTCAAGCAACGGCCTGACCAGCGACATCGACGAAAGCCGGGTGATCATCGGCTACACCGTAGCCCTGTGGTAACGCCGGGCGCCTCAGCGCAACCCCGATTGACGCTGGCGGTATTCCCCCGGCGTCATCTGCGCGTAGCGCTGGAAGAACCGGCTGAAATACGCCGGGTCCTTGAACCCCAGCTGGTAGCAGATTTCATTCGCCGAGCTGCCGGTGAACAGCAGCAGGCGCCGGGCCTCCTGCATAAGCCGCTCCAGAATCAGGCGCTTGGACGGCAGGTCGGCAATGCGTCGGCACACCTCGTTGAGCCGCGCTTCAGTGACGCCGATACCGTCGGCATAGCGCGACAGCGGCCAGTGTTGCAGGTAGTGGTCTTCGATCAGTTCGTTGAAGCGGTGAAAGATCCGCAGGTCTTCGTGACGTGCAGGGCGGGCTTCCAGGGAGTTGGCGCAGAGCCTGAGCAGGCTGATCATGATCAGCCGCGTCAGGCTGTCCAGGGCCGAACCGCGTCCGCTGGCCTGGGCGTTGATCTCGCTGCACAGCTCATCAAACAGGAATTCCAGGCGGCGCACCTCGGGCTGAAATTCCGGTGCCAGCCGCGCCAAAGCCACGCAGGCCGCCGGCAATTGTGCGCCGGGGGCCAGGCTGGGGTCGGCGTCAATCAAGGCCCACACCAGTTGCTGGCGCACGGTCAGCACATGGCCGTCGGCGTCGGCTTCGGTGACGAAGGAATGCGCCACCGTCGGCGGCGTGAGGAAAAACATTGGCCCGGATTCGAGGTACTGCTGATCGTCCAGATAGACCCGCACCGCGCCGGTCTTGACGTAATGCACCTGGAAAAACCGGTCATGGCGATGCACCGGCATGTTGCGGCCAAAAAATCCCGCCAGGTTGCCGAGCCGGTCGTAGTGCACCTCGGCATCGCTGTAACGCTGGTCGTAGACCTGCCCGATGTTGATGTTGGGGATCGGCTGACGATCGCTCATCACTGCATTCTCTTTGTTGTTTTGACTGCCCTGAAATATTGCCACGCTTGACGATAGTTAACATCTTAATTATAACGTTAACACGTTAACGAATTTCCCACGGTGCAGGTCCGAATCTGCCCCGCCACTGCCAGGAGAAAAGCATGAGCCGTGCCCTGCATGATGTTGCGAACGGCACCCTGTTCGGCGTTGCGCTGAACTACCAGGGGTTGCTGAACCAACGTCTCGCCGAATTCGAACAAGCGCCTTACCAGAAGCCACCGGTGAAGCCGGTGCTGTTCATCAAGACGCCCAATACCCGCAACGGCCACGATGGCGTGGTGCTGCACCCGCAAGGTGAACGCCTGCAACCGGGCCCGGCACTCGGGGTGGTGATTGGCAAGAGCGCCAGCCGGGTCAGCGTCGAAAATGCCCTGGAGCATGTGGCGGGCTACACCATCGTCAATGAGTTCAGCCTGCCGGAAGACAGCTACTACCGCCCGGCGGTGAAAGCCAAGTGCCGGGACGGTTTCTGCGCATTGGGCCCGGAACTGGTGGCCCGCGACCAGGTCGCCAATCCGCATCAATTGAGCGTGAAGCTGTTCGTCAACGGTGAACTGCGCCAGCAAAACTCCACCGCCAACTTCGTGCGCAGCCTGCCGCAGTTAATCGCCGAGATCAGCGAGTTCATGACCCTGCACGAAGGCGACGTGCTGATCACCGGCACCCCCGAAGGCCGGGTGGATGTGCAACCCGGCGACACGGTTGAAGTCGAGATCAGCGGCCTGGGCCGCCTGGTCAACCACATCAAGGCAGAGGAGCTGTCATGAAACACGCCCGTATTCGCTTTGAAGGTGAAGCCCACCAGGTGCTGGTAGAAGCTGAAAACGCCGTGCGCCTGGCCGACGGTCGCCTGCTGGCCGAAGACCAGGTCGAATGGCTGCCACCGGCCACCGGCAGCATGTTTGCCCTCGGCCTGAACTACGCCGACCACGCCGCCGAACTGGCCTTCAAGCCACCGACTGAACCGCTGGCGTTCATCAAGTCCCCCGGCACCTACACCGGCCACAACCAGGTGACCTGGCGCCCGGACAACGTCGCCTACATGCACTACGAGTGCGAACTGGTGGCGGTCATCGGCAAGCCGGCGCGCAACGTCAAGCGCGAGAACGCCCTGGAGTATCTGGCCGGCTACACGGTGTGCAACGACTACGCGATCCGCGACTACCTGGAAAACTACTACCGCCCCAACCTGCGGGTGAAAAACCGCGACGCCACCACGCCCGTGGGCCCATGGATCGTGGATGTCGCCGACGTGCCGGACCCGAGCAACCTGAAGCTGCGCACCTGGATCAACGGTGAACTGCGCCAGGAAGGCAGTACGAAAGACATGATTTTCGACATCCCGTATTTGATCGAGTACCTGTCCAGCTTCATGACCCTGCAGCCCGGCGACATGATCGCCACCGGCACCCCGGAAGGCCTGGCGGATGTGGTGCCGGGGGACGAAGTGGTCGTGGAAGTGGAAGGCGTCGGTCGCCTGGTCAATCGAATTGTCAGCGAGGCGGACTTTTTCGCCGCCCGTAAAGAGGCTTGAGCAATATGATCAAACACTGGATCAACGGCCGCGAGGTCGAAAGCAAAGACACCTTCATCAACTACAACCCGGCCACCGGCGAAGCCATCGGTGAAGTCGCCAGCGGTGGGGCCGAGGAAGTGGCGCAGGCGGTAGCGGCCGCCAAGGAAGCCTTTCCGAAGTGGGCGGGAACGCCGGCCAAGGAACGGGCCCGCCTGATGCGCAAGCTCGGTGAACTGATCGAACAGAACGTGCCGCACCTGGCCGAGCTGGAAACCCTCGACACCGGCCTGCCGATCCACCAGACCAGGAACGTGCTGATTCCACGGGCGTCCCACAACTTCGATTTCTTCGCCGAAGTCTGCACCCGCATGGACGGCCACAGTTACCCGGTGGACGACCAGATGCTCAACTACACGCTTTACCAGCCGGTGGGTGTGTGTGCGTTGGTGTCGCCATGGAACGTGCCGTTCATGACCGCCACCTGGAAGACTGCGCCGTGCCTGGCGCTGGGCAATACCGCGGTGCTGAAGATGTCCGAGCTGTCGCCGCTGACGGCCAATGAACTGGGGCGCCTGGCGGTCGAAGCCGGGATCCCCAACGGCGTGCTGAACGTAATCCAGGGCTACGGCGCCACCGCCGGTGATGCGCTGGTGCGCCACCCGGACGTGCGGGCGATTTCCTTCACCGGCGGTACCGCCACCGGCAAGAAAATCATGCAGACCGCCGGGCTGAAAAAGTACTCCATGGAACTGGGCGGCAAGTCGCCGGTGCTGATCTTTGAAGACGCCGACCTGGACCGCGCCCTCGACGCGGCACTGTTCACCATCTTCTCGCTCAACGGTGAACGCTGCACCGCCGGCAGCCGGATCTTCATTCAGGAGAGCGTGTACCCGCAGTTCGTCGCCGAATTTGCCGCCCGCGCCAAACGCCTGATCGTCGGCGACCCACAGGACCCGAAGACCCAGGTCGGCTCGATGATCACCCAGGCCCACTATGACAAGGTCACTGGCTACATCAGGATTGGCCTCGAAGAAGGTGCCACCCTGCTGGCCGGCGGCCTGGAACGCCCGGCCAACCTGCCGGCGCACTTGAGCCGCGGGCAGTTTATCCAGCCGACGGTGTTTGCCGATGTGAACAACCAGATGCGCATCGCCCAGGAAGAGATCTTCGGCCCGGTGGTGTGCCTGATCCCGTTCAAGGACGAAGCCGAGGCACTGCAACTGGCCAACGATACCGAGTACGGCCTGGCGTCCTATATCTGGACCCAGGACATCGGCAAGGCGCATCGTCTGGCCTACGGAATCGAAGCCGGCATGGTGTTCATCAACAGCCAGAACGTGCGGGACTTGCGCCAGCCGTTTGGTGGGGTAAAAGGTTCCGGCACCGGCCGTGAAGGCGGCCAGTACAGCTTCGAAGTGTTTGCCGAGATCAAGAACGTGTGCATTTCCATGGGCAGTCATCACATCCCGCGCTGGGGTGTGTAACCCGGATATAACAACGCTACCTGTAGGAGCGAGCTTGCTCGCGAAGAACCCGCAGGCGCCGCGGGCTAACAGAAGTGCTGCGTTATCGTTGACGTTTTTCGCGAGCAAGCTCGCTCCTACAAAAGAATAAATACTCAGGAGAATGATCATGGGCGAAGTGGTTCTGGCAGCGAAGATCTGCCACGTCCCCTCGATGTACCTGTCGGAACTGCCCGGCAAGCATCACGGTTGCCGCGAAGCAGCCATCGCCGGGCACAAGGAAATCGGGCGGCGCGCCCGTGAACTGGGGGCCGACACCGCGGTGGTGTTCGACGTGCACTGGCTGGTCAACAGCGGCTATCACGTCAACTGCGGCGAGCATTTCAAGGGCACCTACACCAGCAACGAGCTGCCGCACTTCATCAAGAACATGGAGTACGAGTACCCGGGCTGCCCCGAGCTGGGCGAGTTGATCGCCGCCGAGGCCAACCTGGCCGGCGTGCGCACCATGGCCCACAACATCCCGAGCCTGGAGCTGGAATACGGCACCCTGGTGCCGATGCGCTACATGCACATGGGCGTGCCGGACGCGCAGAAGTTCGACGTGATCTCGATTGCCGCGTGGTGCGCCTGGCACCGCCTGGAAGACAGCTTTGCGTTTGGCGCCGCCGTGCGCCGCGCCATCGAAAAGAGCGACCGCAAAGTGCTGGTGCTGGCCTCGGGCTCCCTCTCCCACCGTTTCTCGGACGACCGCGAAGCCGAAGCCAACATCCACAACTGGACCCGTGAATTCGACAAACAGATGGACCTGCACGTGGTGGAGATGTGGAAGCAAGGCCGCTTCAAGGAGTTCTGCGCAATGCTGCCGGACTACGCCGAGCACTGCTTCGGCGAAGGCAAGATGCACGACACCGCGATGCTCCTGGGACTGCTGGGCGGGCCGGACTACAACCAGCCGGCCGAGATCATCACCCAACCGTTCGGCAGTTCGGGCACCGGGCAGATCAATGCCATTTTCCCTTTATGAGCCTTGGTGAGGATCAAATGTGGGAGCTGGCTTGCCTGCGATGCAGGCACCTCGGTGTATCTGTCGCACCGAGTTGATGCCATCGCAGGCAAGCCAGCTCCTACAAGGAATTCGCTGCACCTCACCCCAAGTGGAGATACACATGCCGCACTTCATCGCGGAATACACCGACAACATCGAGCTGCAAGCCAACCTGCCGGCCCTGTTCGAGCAGGTTCACGCCGTGCTGGGGGACAGCGGCGTGTTTCCCCTGGGGGGCATTCGCAGTCGCGGAGTGCGCCTGGACACCTGGCGCATGGCCGACGGCAAGCATGACTACGCCTTCGTCCATATGACCCTCAAGGTCGGCCACGGGCGCGACCTGGAAACCCGCAAGACGGTGGCCGAAGCCCTGTTCAAGGTCATCACCGAACACTTCGCCGAGCTGCAATCCCAACGGCTGCTGGCGTTGTCGTTCGAGATGATCGAGCTGCACCCCGAGCTGAATTTCAAGCAGAACAACGTGCACGCATTCCTGAAGAACCAGGCGGGCTGACCACAGCCCACCTTTTCGCCCATGGCCACTCAAACAAAAAAGAACAACATCATGAGCACAGCCAATACCGCCGACAGCACCACCCTGATCGAACATCAGCGCACCCACAGCATCGTCACCTGGCGACTGATGCCGTTGCTGCTGATCTGCTACCTGTTTGCCCACCTGGACCGCATCAACATCGGCTTCGCCAAGATGCAGATGAGCACCGACCTGCACTTCAGCGACACGGTGTATGGCCTCGGTGCCGGCCTGTTTTTCATCGCCTACGCGCTGTTCGGCGTACCCAGCAACATGGCCCTGGACCGGGTCGGCCCACGGCGCTGGATCGCCTGCCTGATGGTGGTGTGGGGCGTGCTCTCCACCAGCATGCTGTGGATCGAAAGCTCCACGGGCTTCTACGTGCTGCGCTTTCTGCTGGGGGTGGCCGAAGCCGGCTTCTTCCCGGGGATCCTGGTGTTCCTCAACCGCTGGTACCCGGCCCGCCGCCGCGCGCAAGTCACCGCGCTGTTTGCGATTGCCGTGCCCATGGCCGGTGTGATTGGTGGCCCGTTGTCCGGTGCGATCCTGGAGAACTTCCATGATTTCGGCGGGCTGCGGGGCTGGCAGTGGATGTTCCTGATCGAAGGCGCCCCGGTGGTGCTGCTCGGCCTGGTCGTCCTGAAATACCTGCCCGACAGCTTCGAAACCGTGAAGTGGCTGGAGCCCGCGCAAAAGCAACAACTGCGCGAGCAACTGAGCACTGAAGAACAGCGCAAATCCATCACCTCCTTCGGCGGCATCCTGCGTGACCCGCAGGTGTGGCTGCTGGTGGCGGTGTACTTCGCGGTGATGCTGGCGGTGAACACCCTGGCGTTCTGGATGCCCACCCTGATCCACGGCGCCGGCATCGGCCGCGACAGCCAGGTCGGCCTGCTGAGCGCCGTACCGTATCTGGCCGGGTGCTTCTTCATGATCGGCTGCGGGCGCTCGTCCGACCGCAACCGCGAACGCCGCTGGCACCTGTGCGTGCCGTTGCTGATGTCGGCCATCGGTATTGCGGTGGCCGGGCTCTCGCCCACCAACCCGACCCTGGTGCTGGGCGGCCTGATCCTCGCCGGCATGGGCGCCAGCGCCGCGTTGCCGATGTTCTGGCAATTGCCGCCGGCGTTCCTGTCCAACAGCACCCAGGCGGCCGGCATCGCGCTGATCAGCTCGTTCGGCAGTATCGCCTCGTTCCTCGCGCCCTACCTGATCGGCTGGATGCGCGACACCACCCAAAGCGCAAGCCTGGCCCTGTATGTGCTGGCGCTGCTTATCGCCCTCGGCGGCCTGCTGGTGCTGCGCACCCACGCTGCCATCGTCAATCCTCAGTAGAGATTTCGTCATGCTTGATCAAGCCCACATCCAGCAAGCCGCCGCCCGCCTCGACCAGGCCGAGCGTTCCCGTGAACAGGTGCGCCAGTTTTCCCTGGAACACCCGAACATCACGATTGACGATGCCTATGCCATCCAGCGCGCCTGGGTGGCCCAGAAAATCAAGGACGGACGCAAGCTGGTCGGACACAAGATCGGCCTGACGTCGCGGGCGATGCAGGTGTCGTCGAACATCACCGAGCCGGATTACGGCGCCCTGCTCGATGACATGTTCTTCGACGAAGGCACCGACATCCCTTTCGAGCGCTTCATCGTGCCAAGGGTCGAAGTGGAACTGGCGTTCATCCTCGGCAAGCCGCTGAAGGGCCCGAACTGCACGATTTTCGATGTGCTCGATGCCACTGAATGGGTGATCCCGGCACTGGAAATCATCGACGCCCGCATCCAGCAGATCGACCCGCACACCAACGCCACCCGCAAGGTGTTCGACACCATTTCCGACAACGCCGCCAATGCCGGCGTGGTGATGGGCGGCCGCGCCGTGCGCCCCACCGAGATCGACCTGCGCAAGGTGCCGGCGGTGCTATACCGCAACGGGGTGATCGAAGAGTCCGGGGTGTCGGCTGCGGTACTTAACCATCCGGCCAAGGGCGTGGCCTGGCTGGCGAACAAACTGGCGCCGTACGACGTCACCCTGCAACCCGGCCAGATCATCCTCGGCGGCTCCTTCACCCGCCCGGTGGCGGCGAATCCGGGTGACACCTTCCATGTCGATTACGACATGCTGGGTTCCATCTCCTGCCGCTTTGTCTGAACACTGGAGGACTGTTTCATGGACATGCCCATCAACCGTTTCAAGCAACGCCTGCAACGTGGCGAGACCCAGATCGGCCTGTGGCTCGGTTTGGCGGACGCCTATTGCGCCGAACTGGCGGCGAATGCCGGGTTCGACTGGCTGCTGATCGACGGCGAGCACGCGCCCAATGACCTGCGCGGCATGCTCGGCCAGCTGCAGGCTGTCGCGCCTTATGACAGCCAACCGGTGATTCGCCCGGTGATCGGCGATACGGCGTTGATCAAGCAGGTGCTGGATATCGGCGTGCAGACGCTGTTGGTGCCGATGGTGGAGACGGCTGACCAGGCACGGCAGCTGGTGCGGGCGATGCGTTATCCACCGGGTGGTGTACGGGGCGTGGGCAGCGCGCTGGCGCGGGCGTCGCGCTGGAACAGGATTCCCGGTTACCTGGATGAGGCCGATGCACAGATGTGCCTGCTGGTGCAGATCGAGAACCGTGAAGGCCTGGACAACCTGGACGCGATTGCGGCGGTTGATGGCGTGGATGGGGTGTTTATCGGGCCGGCGGATTTGAGTGCGGCCATGGGGCATCGGGGGAATCCCGGGCACCCCGAGGTGCAGGCGGCGATTGAGGACGCGATTGGGCGGATTCAAAAAGCCGGCAAGGCGGCGGGCATCTTGAGTGCGGATGAGAAACTGGCGCGGCGGTATATCGAGCTTGGGGCGGCGTTTGTGGCGGTAGGGGTGGATACGACGGTGTTGATGCGCGGGTTGCAGGGGTTGGCGGCGAAGTTCAAAGACACCGCAGCACCGGCCATTACCGGCGGCGTGTACTGACGCTCTGAAACCACAAAGATCCAAAATGTGGGAGCGGGCTTGCTCGCGAATGCGGTGTGTCAGCCGACAAATCTGGCACAGATACACCGCTTTCGCGAGCAAGCCCGCTCCCACATTTGGATCGGCGGTGTGTCAGCGCTTGATAGTCTTCAACTCATCCAGCAACCCCAGCAACACCTGCAACTTCTCCTCCCCGAACTGCTCCTGCAACCGCTGGTAATTCTCCTCCATGCACTGGCTCATCGACTCGAAACTGGCCTTGCCCTTCTCCGCCAGCGTCACCAGCACCCGCCGCTGATCCTGCTCGGCCTTGCGCCGGTGCACCATCCCCGCCGCCTCCATGCGTACCAGCACGCCGGTCATGCTCGGCTTGAGGATGCACGCCAGTTCCGCCAGTTGGTAAATCTCCAGCTCGTCATGCTGGCTGAGAATTCGAATAACCCGCCATTGCTGCTCGGTCAGCCCATGCTCATTCAGCGAGGGCCGGAAAAAACTCATGGCCGCTTCACGGGCCTGAAGCAAGGTCAGGGTCAGGGATTGTCTGGGTTTCAACATAGGCTCAGGGTCACGATAGATTTAGTTAATGTTTTAACGAAACTCTAACACTCCCCTCCCCACCTCACGCTATAACTTGTGAAGCCGGCGAAGGCTTTGGCGCGCAGGATCAAAACCGGCGGCACACAGAATCAAGACATCCAGCGCGCCAACGGCCTTAATACACTCATTAGCTCTTCACTGTCAGGCAGCGCAATGATCAATATCGAAACGCCGACCTATTACACGGCGACCAAGAAATACAACCTCAGCTTCCCCACCCTGGAGCAGGACGTGGAAGCCGACGTGGTGATCATCGGTGGCGGCTTTTCCGGGATCAACACCGCCCTGGAGCTCGCCGAAAAAGGCATCACCAACATCGTCGTGCTGGAAGCGCGTTACCTGGGTTTCGGCGGAACCGGGCGCAACGGTGGGCAGATCATGGCCGGCATCGGCCACGACCTGGAAAAGATCAAGAAGGACGTGGGTGAAGACGGCCTGCGCCAGATCTTCGAGATCAGCGACCTGGGCGCCGACATCATCAAGAACCGCATCGCCAAGTACGACATCGATGCCGACTTCTGCCACGGCTATGGCTACATGGGCTTCAACGCCCGCCAGGAAAAGACCCTGCGCGCCTGGGAGAAAGACTTCAAATCCATCAACACCCAACACGAGATCCGCTTTCTTGGCGGCTCCGACGTCAGGCAGATCATCGGCTCCGACGCCTACAGCAGCGCCCTGCTGCACATGGGCGGCGGGCATGTGCACTCGTTGAACCTGCTGCTGGGCGAAGCCAAGGCCCTGGCCGGCCACGGCGTGCGGATTTTCGAGAACAGCCCGGCGCTGGAAGTCAGTTATGGCGAGCGCATCACCGTGCGCACCGGCCGCGGTTCGGTCAAGGCCAGCAAGCTGCTGTGGGCCTGCGACAGTTTCCTCAACAAGCTGGAGCCGGAACTGCACCGCTCTACCATCAACACCTACGCGTTCCAGATGATGACCGAGCCGTTGCCGGAAGAGCTGATCAAGCGCATCAGCCCGATTCGCGGGGCCTACAGCGACATTCGCCCGGTGATCGACTACTACCGCGTCACCAACGAAAACCGCCTGCTGTTCGGCGCCGCCACGCCTTTGGTGGAGCACATTCCCGGCGATTTGAAAGCCTGGAACCGCAACCTGATGCTGAAGATTTTCCCGTACCTCAAGGACGTGAAGATCGACCTGGCCTGGGGCGGCCCGATGGCCTGCAGCCCGAACCTGTTCCCGCAGGTCGGCACCCTGCCCGGGCGCAGCAACGCGTTCTACGTGCAGGGCTATTCGGGCTTCGGCGTGACCCCAAGCCACATCATCTGCAAGGTGCTGGCCGAAGGCATGAGCGAAGGCTCGGCGCGGTATGACCTGGTCAGCTCGATCCATCGCCCGACCATCATCGGCAAGGACGCGATCCGCCCACTGCTGCTCACCGCCGGCAAGTCCTGGCATCAGCTCTCCGGTTACTGGAACGGCCGCCGCTGACAAACACCTGTAGGAGCGAGCTTGCTCGCGAAAAACCCGCGGGCGCCGCGCTCATCCAGGACGCCAGCGCCCACATTGCCGCCTATTTTTTCTCATCAGGAGCAACTGCCATGACCCTCGTTACCCTCAAGAAAGACATCCAGCTATCCGAACTCGACGCCTGGGGCACCGTCGCCGACCTCGGTTCCACCATCCTCGAAGGCGAAGTCCGGGCCTTCGGCAAAATGACTTTCGGTGCCCCCACCGACCCGGTCAGCAGCGCCTATTTCGGCACCACCCAGGGCAAGTTCCGCATGGTCTACCCGTTTGCCGAACAGGCCACCGTGGTCACCGGCGAAGTGGTGCTCACCGACGAGTCCACCGGCCAGAGCACCCGCTACAAGGCCGGTGACAGCTGGTTCGTGACCAAGGGCACCCCGGTGCTGTGGGAAGTGGTCAGCGAAAGTTTCGTCAAACACTATTTCGCCGTGGTGTGATAGCCCCGGCTGCCGGCACCCGTCGGCAGCCTTTTGGCGCAGGTGCCCACCCATGCACGCTCTCCCCGCCCACGAAGTCGCCGGCCAGTGCCTGCAGGCTTTCACCCGCTTGATTCCGGTCAGCCAGGCCGCGTTCTATTGCGTCGACCGCCAGCTGCAAGCCCGGGATTTCCAGTTGCACGGCATGAGCGGCGAAATGCACCGCGACTACCTCGACAACTACCGCCAATTCGACCCGTTGCAACCGCGCAACTGCCTGTCCAGTGGCCTGGCGGTGGTGCCGCTGGGCGTTGCCATGGCCCGCCAGCCGGCGCGGGATACCCGGCGCTATGGGGATTTTCTGCGGCGCTATGGCGTGGTCGATGTGGTGGAGATTTTCGCCCAGCGGGCCGGCCAGCCCCAGGCGGCGATTTCGCTGTTGCGCACCGCCGACCAGGGCGCTTTCACCGGCGAGCAACTGGCCCAACTGAACGCCCTGCAAACCTTGCTGCAACTGGCGGTGGCCAACATGCAGCCCACTGAAGAGGCGCTGGCCGGGTTGACGCCCAAGGAGCGCCAGATCGCCCTGCTGTTGCGCCAGGGCGCCAGCAATAAACAGTTGGCCCAGGAGCTGGATGTCGGCCTGCCCACCATCAAGACCCACCTGATCAACCTGTTTCGCAAGGCCGGCGTCAGCAGTCGCACAGAACTGGTGGGAAGTCTTTTCCTGTAGTTCGCCTCAACCATCCGGTTGATACCCGCGCCTGCTCCCGGGCGCGATGATTCGTGGTGTTCACCCACCCAACCGGAGCATCGCAAATGACCACCCCTTCTGACTGGATCACCGTGGGCGCCCTGGCCGACGGCTTCGCCCCAGAGGCATTTATCCTGCCGAACCTGGCCGACCTCAGCGGCAAGGCCTTCACGCTGCACTTCGCCAATGGCTGGCAGATCGAGCACCGTTTCGAGCGCGACAGGCTCTCCTGGGCTGCAGCCGACGGTCACTCCAGCGGCAGCGCCACCTACCGTGCGACCTCCGTGCGCCCCGGCCTGTACCTGGTGGGTTTCATCAAGCGCGAAGGCACGCAGGCCTGGTCGGTCAGCCTGGTGCTCGACACCGCCAGCGCTTCGTTCACCGCTGTGCTCGGGCGCATGCCCACCCAGGAACAAACCCGCGAAGGCCTCTACAGCCGCGCCCTTGCCGGCAAGCCGCTGACTTCGGTGGAAGTGGAATTTCTCCACGGCAGCCTCGACCGCCCGTGGCAGCCAGGCCAATGCCCCCACGCACCAACCACCGACCTGATCGGCCTGCGCAACCAGTACCGCTACAGCCCGAGCGAGGTCTACGAGCACATCTACCTCAACCACCAGTTCTACGCCTGGCAATGCCTCAAGGGTGTCGAGCAAGGCCTGTGCGACACCGACCGCTGCGATTACTACAAGATCGCCGACCAGCTCTACCTGTTCGTCTGGCGCGAAAAAATCATCCCCACCCTCGGCCTGGTGCTGATCGACCTGCAGCAACACCGCAGCGACGGCAAGATCTTTGGCTATGCCGACGCCTCCTTCGATGAGCTATCGAACTTTCCCATCAGCTCCTACTGCCAGGTGCTCAACCGCACGGAGCATCCCGATGACTGAGCCGCGCACGATTGTGATCACCGGGGCCGGCACGGGCATCGGTGCCGCGTGCGCCCGGCTGTACGCCGCCGAGGGTGCGCAGTTGGTACTGATCGGCCGTCGTTGCAAGCCGCTGGAGCAGGTCGCGCGGGAAACCGGGGGGTTGGTGTTGGTGGGTGATGCGGCCTGCCCGCAGACCTGGGAGGGTTTTATTGCGCAGATTCGCCAGCACTATGGGCGGATCGACGTGCTGCTGGCCTGTGCGGGCGGCCATGGCGTGGGCAGCGCCACCGACACCAGCCCGCAGACCTGGGAAGCGGCGCTGCGCAGCAACCTCGACAGCGCCTTCTACAGTGCGCGGGCGTGTTTGCCGCTGCTGCTGGAAAGCGCCGGCAACATCGTATTGATGGGCTCGATTGCCTCCCTGGCCGCAGGGCCTGAAGTATGCGGCTACACCACGGCCAAGCATGCCTTGCTCGGGCTCAATCGCTCGCTGGCGCGGGATTACGGCCCGCGCGGGGTGCGGGTGAACGCGGTGTGCCCCGGCTGGGTGCGCACGCCGATGGCGGATGAGGAGATGCAGCCGTTGATGGACTTTTATGGCGAAACGCTGCAACACGCCTATGACCGGGTGTGCGCCGACGTGCCGTTGCGACGCCCCGCCAGCGCTGAAGAAATCGCCAGGGTGTGCCGCTTCCTGGCCTCCAGTGACGCGTCGATCATTACGGGTGCGACGCTGGTGGCGGACGGGGGCTCAAGCATCGTCGATGTGCCGACGCTGGCCTATGCGCGTATGGAGCAGCGTCATGAATGAAGACCTGGATTTCACTGGTCGCAACGTATTGGTAACGGGTGGCGCCCAGGGTATTGGTCGGGCCATCGTCGAAGCGTTTGCCCTGCGGGGTGCGCGGGTGATGATCGCCGACCTGCAACTGGCAGAGGCGCTCGCGCTGGAGCTGTGCGGGCGCGGCTGCCAGGTGGAAGCGGTGACGGTGGATCTGGCGGATGCGGCTGCGGTTTTCGAGCTGATTGCAGGGGTGGAACACGACTGGGGGCGGCTGGATATTCTGGTGCATAACGCCGGGTATTTTCCGCTGACGCCCTTTGCCGAGATCACTCCCGCGATGCTCGACCGCACCTTGGCGGTCAACCTCTCGGCGTTGTTCTGGCTGACCCAGGCGGCGCTGCCGATGTTCCGCCGTCAGGGTCGGGGCTGCGTGCTGGTTACGTCGTCTGTCACAGGTCCCCGGGTTGCGTTTCCGGGGTTGAGTCACTATGCGGCGTCGAAGGCCGGGGTCAACGGGTTCATTCGCAATGCGGCGCTGGAACTGGCCGGTTTGAATGTGCGAGTCAACGGTGTGGAGCCCGGCATGATCGCAACCCCGGCCATGGGCAACCTGGGGGATGACCAGGTAAATGCACAGATCGCCAGCCGGGTGCCACTGGGACGGCTGGGCGCACCGTCGGATATTGCCGGGGCAATGCTGTTCCTGGCATCGGACCTGGCGGGCTATATCACTGGGCAGACGCTGGTGGTGGATGGCGGCTCGACCTTGCCGGAGGTTTAACGAAACGTCCTACTGAACTGCCGGATAACCTCTACTCCCCTGCCCTGAGAACCTCTGCAAAGTCCCTCGCCTGATCACACAGCGCGAGGGAACGCCGATGTTTTTTTCGATTAATGCCCTGCCCGATGGGGCTGCCTCTTGAATCCCGCCATTGGCTTTCTGGTCGTGGCGGCGATGGACCCGAAGACGCGCGACGTCGATGGGGTTCTC
>Ga0209173_100143_pt1 | contig 69855 bp, 40 predicted proteins | sample SynthPrep_16_END_FD_187206 | JGI IMG/M metagenome (GOLD analysis project Ga0209173, IMG submission 187206) | Synthetic microbial communities from Ohio, USA - SynthPrep_16_END_DS12_MetaG (SPAdes) (version 2) | ecosystem: Engineered > Bioreactor > Aerobic > Activated sludge | place: USA: Ohio...
CGACTGGCTGCCTATCCTGGTGGCCGCTGTCACCATCGCGGTACACCACGTGGTGTTCCATGCGTTGCAGCATCAGGGTTTCCCGGTGTTTGTGATGGAGCATCACGGCGGCTGGAGCATGATTTTCATCCACGCGTTCTACGTGGTGATGGAGACGGTCGCCCTGCTCTACCTCGCGGTGCACAGCCAGACCGAAGCGGTAGAAAGCCAGGAAATGCTCGAAAAGATGCTCGCCGTCACCACGCAGTTCAGCGGTGAGGCCGTCAAGGGCAGTCCGGAAAAAGTCCATGTTTCCCTTGCCACCCGTTTCGATCACTTTCTGACCCAGATCACCGGCCTGATCGACGGCGTCGCCCGCGACTCCCACGGCCTCGGCCAACTGGGTCAGGAGCTGGCTCACGCCAGCGGCACCTTCAAAAAAGGCGCGCGCCACCAACTGGCGGAAATCGCCCAGATGACCGGTTCCATGCAGCGCATGGACTAATGGCCGACAGTAGCCGCTCATGACAGACCACTTCCAGCCAAGCCAGTGAGCCACTCCAACCCTATCGGCGAACAAAACCAAAACACCCCGCACTTCAACCAAAGGCGGGGCGTTCTCTCCAGCATCACTTCACATCAATCACATCGCCGTATGAAAAATCTGCTCAATCTCATCCTGATTGGCAGGACGCGGATTGGTAAAGCCGCAGGCATCTTTCATGGCATTGGTTGCCAGGGTCGGAATATCGTCAGCCTTCACACCCAGCTCAACAAGCCCACTCGGAATCCCCACATCCGCAGACAGTTTACGGATGGCCGTGATAGCCGCCGCAGCGCCCTTCTCCGCATCCAGTTGCTGAGTCTCAACCCCCATCGCATGAGCGATATCCTTAAACCGGGCCGGACATACGCTGGCGTTGAAGCTCGACACATGGGGCAGCAGGATCGCGTTGCACACACCGTGAGGCAGGTCGTAGAAACCGCCCAGTTGGTGCGCCATGGCGTGCACGTAACCCAGCGAAGCATTGTTGAAGGCCATGCCGGCAAGGAATTGCGCGTAGGCCATGTTTTCCCGGGCGGTCATGTTGTCACCCTGGGCAACGGCGGTGCGCAGGTTGGCCGAGATCAATTCGATGGCTTTGAGTGCGCAGGCATCAGTGATCGGTGTGGCCGCCGTCGACACGTAGGCTTCGACGGCGTGGGTCAGTGCGTCCATGCCGGTGGCGGCGGTCAGGCCTTTGGGCATGGCGGCCATCAGCGAAGGGTCGTTGACGGATAACAGGGGGGTGACGTTGCGGTCGACGATGGCCATTTTCACATGGCGGACTTCGTCGGTGATGATGCAGAAACGGGTCATTTCACTCGCTGTGCCGGCGGTGGTGTTGATGGCGATCAGTGGCATTTGTGGCTTGGCGGATTGGTCCACGCCTTCGTAGTCGCTGATGTGCCCTCCGTTGGCGGCGCACAGGGCAATGCCCTTGGCGCAGTCATGGGGGGAACCGCCGCCCAGGGAAATAATGAAATCACAGTCGCTGCGGGCCAGCAATTCAAGGCCCTTTTCCACGTTGCTGACGGTCGGATTCGGTTTGGCGCCGTCAAACAGGGTGGAGTCGATGTCTTGCTGGGCCAGCAGGCCGGCGACCTTGGCCGCCACGCCGGCTTTGGCCAGGCCGGCATCGGTGACGATCAAGGCTTTGCGGAACCCGTACTTGCGGATTGCGAGCATCGCCTCGTCGAGGCTGCCAATGCCCATCATGTTCACGGAAGGAATGAAGAAGGTGCTACTCATGATAAATCCTCTTTTTATTATGGAGACACGGGAGTCAGTGAGGTTTTCTACTCATCTCGCAGGTGATGCGACGCCTCTTGTTGTCATCGTTGACGATCACAAAGCTGAGCCTAAACCTATGGCGTCAGACCGAAATGGTCCTTTAGCGGGCATTGACACCTCCTTTAGTACTGGAAGCAGGGCTTCACCCATTCCATGGGGGGCGGCAGCAAAATCTGACTTGCGCAGACCCCGACCCGCACGGATGGTTATGATGGTTCGCTGATCAACAGCCCTCACCCACTCTCCTGTGCAGGAACTGCAAAATGAGCATTGATTGGATCAAGTTGTCGCAGGTATCAGCGGCTTGCTGGGCAGCGTGATGCGGTTTGGTGGTGAGGGCTGGGGCGAGAAAGCGTTGTTTCTGCTTGGCCTGGTGATTGCGCCATTGCTGCGGGGGCTGTTTAGCGTCTTGCCACAGATCGAGATCACGGCACAGTGACCGGGGCCTGGGACCCGTCACTCGCCTTGGTGATGGTCGGGGCCATCGCCGTGGCGGTTATCCCGATGAATTGGGCGCGCAACAACTCACGCACGGCTTCATGGAACGACTCCAACCTCGTGGCATTGATGCGGACGGTTATATCCTCACCGTGTCCAACGTCAAGATGCAGCCACAGTTTCAGGATTTACTTGTGGACGCTTGCATGACGCTCACGCGGTCAGACAGGACCTGATGTGGCCGCAAACACTGGAACGCGTCTATGAAATCAGGGGCTATTCAGTTTTTACTGCGCACGGAGCTCATTCCACATAACGGAGCTACAAATGCGTCCGACCGGAGATAGCCTGTGCGACTGCGCAAACCCGTGCTTGTAGGTCTTCATCGCCAGTGTTGTAGCGCGGGGCTTGGCTCATCTAGCACAGGCCTTGGATTGACTCCCCATAAATGGCCGATACTCCTCTTCTTATTGATGAGTATCAGCCTCCTCTGCGGGATAAAACTCGCCCTCCTTCCCCATTTTTTTCAGCCGTTCGCGCACAATTACCTCAACGCTGGCTACGGCGGTTTGATCGTCAGGGTTGACCAACTGCAAGCACAAGCGTTGGACATTCTGATCGTGGGTGCCCTCGCTCATCATCTCGTGGGTGAAGACCTGTTCGCCACGCCATAGGCATAGCTGGGTATGCGTCCCGCCAAGCCATATTTCGTTGATTGATCCAAGGTCGGTGGTCGCTAGTTGATCGACGGTGATTGTCTTATCCATTGCGCTGTACCTTACCCATGAGTAGATACAGGTAGACTTGCCGGCATAGCGGGTCGTTCCACGCGTTGGCAGTTCAACCGGGCTAATGGTGGTTAAGCACGTCCCGGTTAGAACCAGGACAATTGACGATTGAAGGCGGACAGTACGAGCCGAGAAGGGCAATCACATGACTGATCCTGCTGTTCCACATGCAAATGGCCGCGCCTGGATCAACTTTGATCTCCCCTCCTCGGGCCGATACTGCCAGCTCACAGATGGCGTGCAGCCTACGGAACGACCGGCTGCTATCGGCCAAAAGCCGCCATTCGACCGAGCATGAATTGATATATCTTCAGTACCGGACTCTGCGACACGTGCAGCCATACCTGCTGAACAAGCTGGCGAAAACTACCTACGCGTAAGAGATATCAATGACAACGTTTTGGAAAAAAAGAATTCTAGTTCTTGTCGGCGCCGGGGCCTCTGTCGATTTCGGTATTCCTCAGACCAGAGATTTTACAGCAGCTCTCGAAAACGAGCTTAGGAACAACCAATATTGCGTCAAAACGGGGGGATTGAAGGCCTACGAATGGGTGAAAAGTACGCTTGAGGAGTATTACGGTGCAGAGCCGTGGGAGGCTCATTTTGAGCGCGTTTACCATTCGCTCCACGAGTTGGCAGCGATGAACCACATCGATGGAGCCGTGCCGAAGTACAAGCCTGTCCTCTACCCCTTTTTGAGACCGCAGCACGACCATACAAACGAGGCCCTACGAGCTGCAGCTAACGCGATGCTGGAGGCCATTTACAAAATCGCGTCTACATCATCCAACACTCCAAAGCTCAGTCTGGCACCACTCAGCGCCTTTATTGAAGGACTAAAGAATCACGGGGTGCCCAGGATATACACGACAAACTACGACGATTTTTTCTCGCAGGCTTGTCCAGGATTGTTCACCGGATTCACAAATAAAAGGGACGAATACAGCCTCTTCAGCCCAAAGGACTATTGGGAGCAGTGGGATACACCTGGGCTTTTCCATCTTCACGGTTCAGTTCACTTTGGTTTCCCTCTGAGCATCAAGCGAGATCCTGACGTTGGAATAGGTGATCTAGGATGGTATGAAAGCAAGGAGGAGGCGATAAGGCACGCGCGTGGCGGCGGGTCAGGTAGTTCACGCTTGGATGGCACACAACTGGAAAGAAGCGCGATCATCACCGGTTTAGATAAGCTCGGCCGACTGCAGCAAGCGCCCTATCTCTCCTATTACGGCGGGTTAACGCGTGAAGCCATTGAGGCTGATCTAATAATTGTGTTGGGGAGCGGGTTAGGAGATCTACACCTCAACTCTTGCCTCTTACAGGCGCGAAGAACTCACCCACCAACCCCAATTGTTTACGTAGGTTGGTGGAAGGGTGGGGATCTGCGGGAAGCTTTGAGGGGCGAGATAACTGACCAGACAATAGCTATGGTCCATGACCTGCGAATCGATATTGGTAGTAGACACAAGATGCGGTTCGAGGCCTATCCAGGTTGGACGATCAACGGCGATACCAAGGCAGCGGTTTATGCGAAGGGTTTCTACGACTTCCTTGAGAACCCGGCGACGTTTGCCCAAGTACTAAAAGAGATTCAGGCCTGACAGCCTGAGCCTCTCCATCGCTCATTCGTCTCTACCCTGCACGGCAGATCTGTCGGTTGTCGCGAATACACACACGTCCGGTAAGGATCGATAGCACCCGTCGTGACGGGTAGCTTATGGCCGGAAGCTACCGCTGTGCCATATTGGCAGCTAGTGCACTACCAATGATAACCAAGCCCCAACGTAAGTCCGAAATCTCCCTGCGCGGTGCCCGCACCTGTCGCACGATAGGTCCACTTCCCCCCCCTGGAGCGCGCCGTCAACCCGATGGCCAAAGCGGGCTCACCCTCGTACACAGCCGTTGCCATAGCCACCATCGACTTGCCCGACGACGACGCAACAGGTAACCCGGCGGTGGCCATCACAGCCGCAATACCGGCGTAGACGTCCTGCCGCAGGCTGCCGACGCGGCGGTCGGTATAATCGTTGGCCTCAGTTAGCGATCGATTGGCGGCTTGGTTCGAAAGCCGAGTTGCCTGGCGGAAATTGACAGCGTCCGTGCCTTGCACAGCCTCTGCTGCATGGCTGATCTGACGCTCGGCGCCATACGCACCGACTGCCACGCTACTGGCACGTGTGGCTTGGGACCCCGGCCCCAGCGCCACGCTATTTGTCGCGTTGGCGCCTGCTTGCGAACCCACCGCAGTACTCTGTTTCGCCTGAGCAGTTGCGCCAGCACCGGTGGCGACACTGCGCTCGCCTTCGGCTTGAGTCTGTGCCCCGAGCGCAACCGATTGGCTATCCGGACGCGTGGATACGTTGTCGCCGGCTTCGCTCGCATCCACGGCAATGCCGGAAGACTGCTGGCCCAATTGTTTGGCCTGCTGATTCACTGCCTCAAGTTGGCGCCCGTTGACAGCATCGAGGCTGGTGGAACTAACCTCGCCGTCCTCAACGCCACCCAACGTGCGCGAGCCTTGGCTGCCACTGATAGCGACCTGGGCGCCATCAGCAATACCGGCCAACTGTATGTCACGACTAACCGGATCCTGGCGTACATGCCCCACCTCACCGTTGTCCATCTGTTTGCGCAGTGTCTCGGCTTGCGCATTGATGGCATTCGATTGGTCGTCGGTAGCCACCATACGGTCATCGAGTAGACCGAATGCCTGCCCGATGGAGTCGACCTTGATCAACTGAGCCTCGGCACCGTTCTGGCCAGACTGCGTCACTGCATAGGTGGAAGGGCTCGTCGAACCGTCGGCGTTCACGTTCGCGCCGCCGCCCATGGCGGTAGCCAGGAACTGGTCATGTGCTTTAGCGGAGACCTGGATGTGCCCGAGAACCGTTTCGCCTTGGGCGATACCTTGCAGCCTGGCGGCTGACTGGTCCGCGACCTGGCCGGCAAGAGTTGCACTGGCGTGCGCTGCGCTGGCGCCATCACGGGCAGTAGCAGCAGCGGATTGTGCGGCCTCGGCACTGCCCTTGGCCGCCTCCGCGCGGCTCTGTGCAATGGCAGCGACGCCTGTCGCACCGACGGCTACGCTTTGCGCCTGGTCAGCCATGGTTTTCCCAGCCAGGGCAACACTCTGGGCTGCCACCGCCGCGCGATCAACGTCATCCAACTGACCCTTGTTCACCGCATCAGCCTGTGCGCTACCGGAAGCCAACCGGGCGATGCGGGCCGGCTCGCTGGCTGAACCGCGGCCTGCGTTGTAGACCCCGTCGATACCACTCCACTGCAACGTGTCATCGCGCAGGCCCTGGATGTTATCCACCAGCGCGTCTAGCTCAGTGGCCTGGGTACGCACGGCATCGTTGAGCGTGGAGAGATTGCCCGCCACCGCGTGCAGCGCCTCACCTGCATTGTCGTGGCTGGTTGCAGGCTGAGCACTGCCAGCGGCTGCGATCAGGGGGATGTTATAGCCAGGTGCCGTGGGCTGGCCTTCAGCGTCCACGGTAGCGCCACCTCCGAGCAGCCGAGTGATGGTCTCGCGACCCACGCCCGCAGCGGCTTTTACCGCCGAGTCCAGGCGCTCTACCACCGTTTGCCCGCCGTCCAGGCCGCCGAGCTGAATCGCAGCCACATCAGCGGTGGACCGGGCGGCGTTGGCAGTGCCCTGGGCATTATCGGCCGTTCGCTGAGCGACCGACGCGACGCTTAACGCCGTGCCGGCTGTCGTTTGTGCTGCAGCGGCTCGATGACTTGCCTGCGTCGCTACGCCTTGCGCCTGGTCGGCGTCGGACTGCGCTACGACGGCGACACTCATCGCATCGATGCTGGCGCTGTTCGCTTGCTGTGCTGTGGTGTGGGCCGTGTCGGCCGAACGCTGTGCCGTGTTTGCCGCATCCAGAGACGCATTGGCGCGGCTCTGGGCAGCCAGGGCCTTCTGATTGACCTGCGAGGCGCTCAGCAACGCATGGTCGGCGGCGCTCTGCGCGGTCTGCGCAGCCGTCTGAGCGGTGGATGCCGCACCCAACGCAGCTTCAGCGTTGGCTTGAGTCTCCAGCACGGCATGCTGTGTGCCGGACGCCGCGTCGGAAGCGGTGTCGGCACGGCTTTGAGCCGCCTGCGCAGAAGCATGCGCGACGGTGGCGAGGCTCAGCGCCCGGCTGGCGGTAGTGTCGGCAGCGCTGGCTGCTTCTCGTGCTGTCGACGCGACGCCCAATGCGGTATCGGCGCTGTTGCGTGCGGCCATGGCAGTGATATTCGCACTGGCAGCCGAGCCCTGCGCAGCGCCTGCAGTGTTTTGCGCGGCATCCGCAGACCGCTGCGCCTGCAAGGCTGAAGACAACGCGAGGTCGGCAGTGCCTTGGGCCCCGTCGGTGATGGCCTGAGCGTTTTCCAGCGCACCCAACGCGCTGTCTGCACCACGCTGGGCGACATCGGCCAGGTCTTGAGCAGAAGCGGCGGTTTCGTGAGCGTTTTTTGCGGTCCCTTGGGCATTCTGCGCATCGGTTTGCGCTGTGACGGCCGCTGCACCTGCCGTGTCAGCTGTTTGCCGGGCGGTGGCTGCCGTTGTCTGGGCGGCGGTCGCCGCGTTCAGTGCGGCGTTGGCTGAAACCTGCGCCGAGTCGACCGCGCTGAGTGCGCCCGCAGCCGTGTCCTGAGCTCCGTCAGCCATGTCCTTGGCGACCTCACCGGCACCCTGGGCGGTCGACGCGAGCCCCGCAGCCCGATCGGCGATTTCACGAGCGGTAGCCGCTGCATCCTGTACCGCGTTCGCCGCGTTCAGGGTCTGGCCGGCAGTGGCTTGCGCGGTTTCAGCGGCCACGTCGGCCTCCCTGCCCACAAGCAAGGCCGCATCCGCAGCGCGCTGTGCACCATCGGCCCTCTCCTGTGCACTTGAAGCCGCAGTGGCAGCCTGGTCCGTCCGGTCTTGTGCATCCGCTACAGCGGCCTGCGCCGAAGTGACCGCATCCGAGACGGCATCAGCCGAGCGCAGGGCAGCTGTCGCGGCAGCTGCAGCCTTGTCCACGACATCTCCCACTTCCTTGACACGGGTTTGCGCCGCGCTGGCCAGAGCCTGCGCCGTCGTAGCGCTGGCGTGTGCCTGTGTGGCGGCGCCTTGGACGGTCTGGGCCGAATGCTGAGCGCTTGCGGCCGCAACGTCGGCACGCTCAGCTACCGCTTGCGCGTTGGCGGCGGTCGTACCGGCCTTGCTGGCGGCGCTTGCCGCCGCGCCAGCGCTGCCCTGGGCTTGATTGGCGGCGTCAAGGGCACCCGCTGCCTCCTGGGAGGCATTGTTGGCCTGTGCCAACGATGAGTCGGCGGCCTCCTTTGCCGCCAACGACACCTGATGAGCCTTGTCCACAGCAGCAGTGGCGGTGCCGGCCGCCTGTTGTGCACGCAAGGCGCTGCTTTCAACGCTGTCCAACTGACCTTTGTTGACAGCATCCGTTACCGCCACGCCGGCAGCCATATTGATAATCGACGTGGGCACGCCAGCGTCCCTGTCGGCGTCATACGCACCCGTCTGGGGGTTCCAGTAGAACCTCCTGGTCGCCCTCAACACCTGGGATTTTTCCGAGATGTCCATGACGGAATCGAACACTTCACCCATGCGGTCATCAGTGACGTTGTGCGCTTTGTCCAAGGCCGCCAGAGCCCCCAACAGCGTGGTGGGCGGCGGTGTTCCCGGGGCAAGGCTGGTCAGTACAAGAGGTGTCGGTACTATCCGATTGCCCTGGGCGAGCGGGCCGGTTCCCAAGGCCTGTGCCATCGATTCACCGGCCGTGGTCTCACGTGTTCCAAGACGGCGGATCGCCTCATATCCCGAGAACAACTGGGCACCGTTAATGGCATCGGTACTTGTGGCGTTCACCGTCCCTGGAGCTACAAAAATCCATTGGCGCAATCGCGCCGCACTGCCGCCGCTGACCGTGCCGACCGCGCTGTTGCGCTCGAAGGAGTAGACGCGTCCATTGAGGGTCACGGGCGTAACTTCGCGCAGATCGTCAGTGGCCGAGAAGCTGCCGAGCGCGACACTCGCCCTCTGGGGGGCCTGGGCGCTGTAACCAAGTGCCAGGCTTTCCAAGTTCGATGCGCTCGCGTTCCTGCCGATCGCTACCGAGTTGTCCCCTCGTGATACTGCGAATCGCCCGCCGGCGAACGAACCCGCACCGCCCGCCTGTGCGCTCGCGCCGAGTGTAGTGGCATACTCACCTGAAGCAGTGGATGCCGAACCGAATGCAGTACTGAATGTATTGGAGGCCGTAGCGGTATTCCCGAACGACAGTGCATAGGGGTTCCGGGCCCTGGCGGTAAGACCTAATGCCATGGTCCAGGCGGCTGTACTCTGGGCACCGCGGCCGAAGGCAAAGCCGTTATCAGTGGCAAGCGGGGCGCCAACCTCAATGCCGGAATGGCCAATCGCGATGCTGCCGTTGACACCTCCCAACATCAGCCGCCCACCGTTGATATACAGCTCCCCGCCCAAGGAAAGCGAGGTTGCACCAACACCCGGTGTTCCTAACGGCCGATAGAACATCACGCTCTCGGTTTGGCCATCCTTGGCGTTCGAGTCACACTGCCCCGACTGACCATCCTTGAAATTCAAGTTTTCGTTCAAATAGGCTCTGTCGGCCCCGGTGCCTGCAGTATAAGTATTTTGGGGGTCATTGAGACTGACGCATTCGCCGCTGTCATTCGCATTGATGTGTACACCGTTGCCTGCACGGGCATCAGACACGCCCAGCAGCGCCGAAACCCCGGTAAGGGTCAGCAGGCCGAGAGTCGGCCAACCGCGTGATGTGACCGCAAACTCGGGGCAGTAGAAGCCGCGAATGAGGGAGCGAAGTGAGTTGAGAGGAACAGCATGCGGACAAGCGACCTGCGAATCGAAACGCAATGTGACTTTCACGATGACTTACCTGAGACATTGACGGATGCGTCGAACCGAAACAAGGCACCACGGCAATCCGATGGCTGAGACGGGTTCCACGAGTGGTAGCCGCTACGACAGCGGGCAATGATTACTGAGGGTTATTGTGGACAGTGAGGCTGGTGGAGAACATCGGACTGCTCCTAAATCGGCAGGGAGGGTCAAACCCTCGACCTGCCGATATCAGGACCTACCATTCGTAACCCACGCCAACCGCCAGCCCGACACTTCCTTGGGCACTGCCCGAACCATTGGCCTTGTACGCCCAACGACCATCCTCGGTGCGCCCCGAGAGGCCGACGGCCAAGGCTGATTGCCCCTCGTAGACCGACGTTCCCATGGCCACCATGCTCCTGCCCGGTGTCGACGCCACAGGTAAGGCAGCCATGGCCATCGCTGACGCGATGCCGGCGTAGGCATCCTGACGCACTGCACTGATCTGGCTGTCGGTATAGGCATTGGCCTGTCGTAGGGTACGGTCAGCGGCCTGGTTGGAGATCTGCGTGGCCTGGCCGAGATTGACGACATCGGTCGCCTCGCTGGCGGCTGCTACGTTGGTGATTTGCCGCTCCGCACCCGGAGCACCCACTGAGACGGTATTCGCCCGCTGGGCCTGGGAGCCGGCGCCAAGCGCGACGCTGCTCGGCGCATCGGCCTTGGCACCAGCCCCCAGTGCAGTGCTGCGAGGCGCTTGGGCCACAGCACCTGCCCCCACCGCAACGCTGCGCTCACTGCCGGCCTGGGCGTTGGCCCCGATAGCCACGGCCTTGCTACCCGGCGACACCGTTGCCTTTTCATGGCCTTGGGTGTCAACGGCGATGCCGGAGGCTCGTTGCATCAACTGCTTGACCTGCCGGTCGACGGCGTGGAGTTGTCGGCCATTGACGACATCGGTGCTGTCGACGCTCAAGGCACCCTCCTTCACACCCGTCAGAACACGAGGTCCCTGCGTACCCGTGAGATCGACACGAACGCCGTCAGTGTCCCGCGCCACCTGGATGTTCCGGTTGAGGGAGTCCTGGCGAACCAGGCCGACCTGTCCGTTGTTCACCTGCTCGCGCAAGCTGGCCATGTTCGCTGTGGCCTTGTCGGCCTTGCCGTTGACTGCATTCAGCGACGCGTCGAGTGTTTCGATAGCCTGCCCGACGTTGCCGGCCTGGACCTGGCCAACGGGGCCACCCTCAGAGTCGATCCGGGTCACAGCGTAGGCCGGTGCTTTCAACGAACCATCCGCGTTGACGGCAGCGCCACCGCCCAGCGCATCAGCCAATGCCTGTCGGCCTGCGTGGTTCGCTGACTGTATGCGATCAAGCACGGTTTCACCATCCTCCAGCCCCTGCAATTGTGCTGCTGCGCGCTCCGCCACCTGGCCAACCTGACTAGCGAATGTGTGAGCAGCGTTTGCGGCCTCACGTGCGTCAGCAGCAGTGCCGCCAGCGGTATCGGCCGCATATTGCGCGGCATCAGCGGCGGTCTGGGCGAAGGCAGCAGCATCCATCGCGCCATCCGCCGTCCCCTGGGCCCGAACCGCTGCCGCCCGGGCTGCGTCAGCGGCGCTGCCGGCCTGCGATGCGGTGGTCGCGACGGTATCGAGTTGCCCCTTGTTGACGGCATCGCTTGGTGCAACACCGGCCGCCAGGTTACCGATGCGTGCCGGCTCATTGCGATCCGCGCCACGACCCGCGGTATAAGCGCCGCTGGCCTCGTCCCACACAACGCTATCGTCACGCAGGGCCCGGACGCCCTCACCCAAGGCGCCGAGTGCTGCGCCCTGGCGGTTCACGGCGGCGTTGACCGTGCCGACATTGTGGTCCAAAGCCGTTAGGGCAGCGCCCACGTTGTCATGGAGTTGAGGAGCGGGCTGGATGCTGCCATCGGCATTGATCTGACTGATGGCATAGGCCGGCGCCGTCGGCTGGCCATCGCTACCCACGATGGAACCTCCTCCCAGAGCCTTCGCAACGAACTCACTGGCTACACCTGCGGCGCTTCGGATAGCCGCGTCAATGCGCTGGACAACCGTCTGGCCGTCGTCTAGGCCCTTGAGCTGGCCGGTGGCGATATCGGCGGTGGCCTTGGCCGCATCAGCGGTGTGTTGGGCGGCGTCCGCCCCTTTCTGGGCATTGCTTGCGGCGTCCAAAGCGTTGTCGGCGCTGGCCTGTGACGTTGTCGCGGCCTGCAGAGCATCGTTTGCCGAGCGACCAGCGGCGTCCGCCGTGCTCTGGGCCTTGTCCGCCACATTGCGTGCAGACGTGGCCGAAGCCAGGGCGGTATCGGCGGAGCTCTGCGCGGTTTCAGCGGTTTTCTGCGCGCCGGAAGCCGAGCTCAATGCCGTGTCAGCCGTGCCTTGGGCAGCATCTGCGGCGTGCTGTGCCCGGGCCGCCGAAGCCAATGCGCCGTCAGCGGTACCCTGGGCGTTACCGGCCGCGCTTTGCGCGCTGGCTGCAGCGATCAGCGCTTCATCGGCCGTGCCTTGGGCCTTCTCGACCGCCTGATGCGCCGTGGAGGCCGTGCTCAGTGCCTGGTCTGCGGTGGATTTGGCGGCGTCGGCCGTGCGCTGTGCCGTGGAGGCAGCACCAAGGGCGGTATCCGCCGTGCCTTGCGCGGCATTTGCGGCCTGTTGTGCACCAGCCGCCGAACTGACGGCGGCATCCGCGCGATCCTGAGCCGATTGAGCGGCAGTCTGCGCCCCTGTCGCCGTTGCCAATGCCGAATCCGCCACGCTTTGGGCCGCGTTGGCGGATTGCCCGGCACCCTCGGAGGCGCTGAGCGCCTGATTGGCTGTAAGCTGCGCGGCATCGGCGCTTTTCTGCACCACGGCGGCCTTGTCCAGCGCCGTATTAGCGGTGCCTTGGGCCACGTCGGCAGCCTTGTGAGAGCTGGCGGCTGCAGCCAAGGCGGCATCGGCGGAGCCCTGGGCGGCCGTAGCGGTTTCGCCGGCCCGAACAGCCGTGTCCAACGCCTTATCGGCAGAGCCCTGCGCAGCATTCGCGGCTTGTTGGGCGCTGGAGGCCGTGATCAGCGCGGTATCGGCAGTGCCTTGGGCTGTCGCGGCGCTTTTTTGCGCTTCAGACGCCGTACTCAGTGCTGTGGTGGCTGCCCCTTGTGCGGCTTCGGCCGTCTTCTGGGCAGTGGCTGCCGAGCCCAGGGCCGTGTTGGCGACACCCTGTGCGGTTTCGGCCGTCTGTTGTGCAGTCGCAACGGCCCCTTGCGCCCGTTCGGCGATTCCCCGGGCGGATTCGGCAGTTTTTTGGGCGTCAGCTGCGGAGTCCAGCGCGGTACTGGCCGTCCCTTGCGCCACACCTGCGCTCTTTTCGGCGCTGTCGGCCTTGGCCAAAGCGGCATCGGCAGCAGCTCGCACATCGTCCGCAGTCTTACGGGCATCATCTGCCCCGGCCAACGCCGAGCTCGCCTTGCCTTCTGCGGTCTCTGCAGTTCGCTGCGCCGTCGTTGCAGAATTCGCCGCCACGTCCGCAGCCGCCTGTGCGGCCTGAGCCAGTTGCTGCGCGCCGCTTGCCGACCCCAGTGCCGAGCTGGCGGTGGCTTGGGCAGCATCAGCTGTCGCCTGCGCGGTTGATGCCACCCCCATCGCGGCAGTGGCAGAACCTTGCGCGGCTTCTGCAGCTTTCTGTGCGGTTTCGGCCGAGCTAGAGGCGTCCTTGGCGGTGCTCTGCGCACTATCTGCCGTTGCCCGTGCTCCCGCCGCCGTTTGGAGGGCTGCGTCGGCACCCTCTTGCGCCGCGCTTGCCGTTTTGCGGGCATCGTCAGCGGTGGCCATCGCTGCGTTGGCACCGGACAGCGCGCTGGCAGCAAGGCTGTTCGCGTTATTGGCCATACTTTCCACTGCGTTCAACTGGCCCTTGTTCACCGCGTCGGTAGCAGCCACACCTGCGGCTACATTGGCAATTCGGCTCTCAGGGCGGGCGCCTTCGCTGGCCGTGTAGGCCTGCTGGTCCTCGCTCCATCGCAGGTATTTCTCAGCCATCGCCAAACGAACTTGCCCTGCCGTTGCGTTGGCCAGTTGATCAACATCATTCAAGGCTTCCTGCGTACCTTTATGGGCCTGATCCAGGGCCTTGATCGCCCCCACCACCGATGTGGGCTGTGCCACGCCAGTACCCAGGCTGGTCAGGGAAAAGGCCGGCAGCACCACCTTGCCGTCCTTGACCGCAGTACCCTCACCGAGGGCATCCGCCACCGACTGAGTGGCCGCCAACTCCCGATCCCCGAGCTTCTGGATCGCATCGTAGGCAACGAATAACTGGGCGCCATTGACGCCATCGGTGCTGGTGTTGCTTACCGCTCCGGGGGCCATGTTGATCAGTTGGCGAGTCTGGCTGGCATTACCCAGGCTGACCACGCCCATGGCCGACGTACTATCGACACTGTATGCAGTGCCATTGATCGTCACCGGCGCAACCGCCTTCAGGTTTTGCGTCGTTGAGCCACTGCCCAGTGCAACGCCGTAATTGTGTTGCGCGCTGGCCTTGTTGCCCAAGGCAACCCCTTCATTACTGCTGGCCGTCACGCTGGCCTCAGAGCCCACCGCAACGCTGTGGGTGCCGTCAGCCCTGGCGTCGCGACTCGCGGCAAAAGCCCCGCCGCCACTGGCCGATGCACCGGCGCCCACAGCCGTGGCCCGTTCTCCCGCCGCCGTCGTATTTGCGCCGATAGCCGTGGCGTACTGATTCGAGGCCTGGGCGTTATAACCAAATGCGTGGGCATAGTCAGCCAGGGACTTGGCCTGGAACCCCGCCGCCATGCCCCAGCGGCCGAGGCCTTGGGCCCCATGACCAATGGCAGCCCCGTCGGCGTTGGCTTGAGTGCTCTCGTTACCAATCGCCATATTGCCGCCGGGCTGCCCGAGGATAACCCGGCCGCTGTTGACGAACAGTTCGCCACCCAGGGTCAGAGAGGTCGCCCCTACGCCAGAAACGCCCCCTGGACGGTAAAACAGTACCGAATCGGTCTGCGAACCTTTAGTCGCGGAATTGCACTTGCCCCCGGCCTGATCCTTGAAGATCAGGTTTTGCGCAAGATACGTCGCGGCATTGCCATCGTTGTTCTGCGGGTCATTCAAACTTACGCACTGGCCGTCCGCATTCGCGTTGATGTGCACACCATTGCCGGCATGGGCAGTTGCACTCAGCAATGCCGTTATGCCGGTCAGGGTCATCACCCCCCATATCGCCCAATCCAGTTGACGGTGTCGGGACTGACAAGCATCAGGCGCATGACAATAACGCATGCGAACCCCGTGGCGAATTGGATTAAGCGGGGCTGATCGCAGGAACGCAAACGGCAAGACTGAACGCGACGTGACTTTCACAATAACTCACCCTGTAGCACACACATCGTCAGGTATGAGGCCTCACGAAGTGGCATTGAAGCGCAGAAGCAACAGCTGTTGGCGACAGCGTGCGTGCACTCGTTCTGTAATGCCCGCACATGCTGCGAGCCGCCATGAATCGGGGTGAATTCTGTCGAGCGCTCGCCAATGCTGATATCGGACTGCTCTTAAATTTCGGATCAGCACAAGCCGGGCCCCAGAAAGGGGTCCAGCCGCGATTTAGTCCCAGTCTTATATTTCTCTCACATCGCCTTTGCTCAAATGTGACCTCACCACAACCACTGAGCATCAGCTGATGGCAGCCCAAGTCATCGTTCCCTCCGAGCGCGCCCTGCAAAGCCTGGTCATCCTGGCCAGTGACGAGCAGTACGCCCACCGCGTAGCCACGCTGCTCAACGGGAGCCCCCTTTTTCTTATCGAACACATCGATTCGTTGAGCGAGTTGATGACGCGCCTGCGCAAGCAACCTGTCGACATCATCGTCGCGCAGGTTCATGCCGACCATGTCGACAGCTTGATGTTGCCGTGCTGTGTCAGCGACCTGAATGCTTCCGGGCTGCTACACAGCATTCCGCATATCGTCTGGACCGCACAGCCACAATCCGAGCATGCGCTACCCCCCGGCTTACTGACCGCAGGCATTGAGCAGGGCTGGACGCACACTCTCAATGGCGTCTCGACGGCAGCGCTGGCTTCCCATGCACGCCTGGCCAGGGCTTCAGGTATCCGGGTAGAGATCGCGGTGGAGCAACAACCCGAGAAACTCTTGGCAGTGATCAGTCAATTGGCGCATACCGCCCATCCGGCACCGCGCAGTCCACATGAGGAAAAACTGGAGCAACTGCTCAATGACGATGAGGTTGTGGCAGCCCTCGCCACCGGCGAAGGATTAAGAGTGGTCTACCAGCCCCAATATGACCTGGCGACACGAGCGATTGTCGGCGCGGAAGCCCTAATCCGCTGGCACCATCCACGGCACGGGGATGTGCCACCCTCGGTCCTGATCCCGATGATCAACCAGCTCGGGCTGGATCTGTTGTTGTTCAGCTTTATCGAGAAGACCGTGATCGACACCCTGGGCAAGTTAAACCGTGCAGGCATTGATATCCCCATCGCCATCAACGCTTCGGCACGCACGCTCTGCGCCCATGGCCTGGCCACGAGACTTGCGCAAAAGATGCATCGGGCGGGGTTGCCTTGCAAACGCCTCAAGATAGAGCTGACCGAAGACTTGGCGCCCGACAGCGAGCTGGCCCTTTCAGCCTCGATCACTGCGTTGCGCGCCAAAGGCTTTCCGGTGTCCCTGGACGACTTCGGTGCCGGCGCCGCAACGCTGTCCCTGCTGTCACGCATGCCATTCGACGAGATGAAGATTGACGGAGCCCTTGTGCGTGCGGTGGGCCAGTTCGCCCACTCTTCAGAAATCATCTTGGGGATCGTCGGTCTGGCGCAGTTGTTCAATATCAACTTGATCACCGAAGGTATTGAAGATACCGAGAGCATCGAGTTGCTGAGCAGGCTGGGCTGCAACACCGGGCAGGGTTTCGCTCTAGCCCGGCCCATGGAGAGCGATGTATTCCTGAGCATGATCACCGCCTAGGGATGCGCTTACGTCCATTGTTCCTGCAAACATTGCCTCGCGTGTGCTGAAACAATCACGGCGGGGTTAAACGGTATCTTCACCCCTGCTGGAGCCGAATTGAGAGATGGTCTTTAATCAATTAGTTATCCGGCTACATTCGAGTGTCCATTGGCATCCATGAAAACCATACGCATAGCGATCCTTGATGATCATGCAGTGGTACGCCACGGCCTTGTCAGCCACCTCGCTGAAGAGTCATCCATCGAGATTGTTGGCGTCTATGAAACCAGTCGCGAACTGATACGCGGCATGGCGACGATGCCCGCCAACGTCTTGCTGCTGGACTTTGCTCTGGGACGGGATGAACTCGATGGCGTCTCCCTGATTCGCGCCTTGCGAAGCCGCTTCCCTGACTGTCGTATTCTGGTGCTATCAAGCCATCATGAGTCGGCTACCGTCTCGCTTGCCTTGCGTGTAGGAGCGCGCGGTTTTGTAGGCAAAGATGAGGGGCTGGGAAGCCTGGTGAAGGCGATCCGTACCGTTGCTTCGGGCGCCATTTACTTGAGTGCCGATATGTCTTACCAAGTGGCCGATGCGGCCAGGCCAGACGAATCGACACAAATATCGATCAGTGATAACGCCTTGCAGCGCGCGGCCTTGTCGGCGCGGGAGCAGGAAGTGATCCGCTGCTATCTGGAAGGCATGACCGTGACGGAGATCGCCGAGAAATTCAATCGCAGCATCAAGACCATCAGTACGCAGAAGGCCACCGCTTTTCGCAAGCTTGGGGTCACCTCTAACAACGGCTTGTTCAAGATCATGAAAACCCTGGACTAGACATGATGACGAGGAACCGCGTTCGTTGGGGCACCAGCCTGTGCCTGTTGATGGCCGCAACATGGGCTAACGCCGGCGCGCGGCCTCCCGGACCTGATTTAAGCGTCGAGGAAAGAGTCTGGATCGAACATCATCCGGTATTGCGTGTCGCCGTAGTGGGCAGTCTTTCTCCAATCGAATACGTGGAGAACGGCCGCCTCAAGGGGCTGTCAGCTGAATATTTGCAGCTGATTGCCCACAAGACCGGCATGAAGATCGACTACGTTTCCGCTCACTCGATCCAGGATCGCATAGAGCTGCTGATGACCGGTAAGGCAGACCTTATCTCCACTGTCAGGCTTAATGGGCCCGGAGGTAAAAATCCCCGGCTGCTGCTGACTTCAGCCTATTTGAATACCACCACGGTCATCATCACCCGCATCGGGCGCCCGCCTCTTTTCGAGGCCGAACAGCTGGACCGGTTGACCGTGACCTTGCCCTACTTCGACCGCTACAGTGATTTCCTTGCAACGAAGGCACCCGGGGCGAAACTGATCATCGGTGGCAGCGCCCTGACGATGCTGCAGCAAGTTGCCGAAGGGACCGCTGATGCTGCAGTGGCCACCGAAGCCTATCTGCTGCCGTTCCTCTATCGACAGTTCCAGGGCCAATTGCAGATTTCCGGGGTGCTCACCGGCATGGCGTCGCAAATTGCCATGGGCACTCGGAACACCGAGCCTTTACTGCACTCAATCATCCAGAAGACGCTCGACTCGGTCACCCCTGACGAAGTTCGCGTCCTGCACGCCAATTGGCTGCGCGAGCATGCCACCCCGGACCTGCCGCTCAGGGAAGTTGTGTCCCACTACCCTCATGAGATCGCGTTAATTGTCCTAGTGGTAGTGCTATTGCTCATCACGATTTACCAAACCCAGCGCATGCGCCAGCGCGCCGAGCGCAACGAGCGGGAAAAGGCGATGTTCCTGGCAGTCATGAGCCATGAAATCCGCTCGCCGATGAACGCAGTGGTGGCTGCAGTCGAACTGTTGCGCAATACGCCGCTGGACAAGCAGCAACAGCACTTTGCCGACCTGGCCAATCACGGCGCGCAATCATTGTTGAGGCTGCTCAATGACGTGCTGGATATATCCAAGCTCGATGCGGGGCAGGTCAAGCTCGAATACGAGCCGGTGAGCATCAGCACCCTGGTGCATAACGTCGTTGATCTGCATCGCTTGCGGGCCCGGGAGAAGCATTTATCGATCTGCGTCAATGGCGAATCCCACCTGCCACTGTTGATGCTCGACAGCACACGTATTGGGCAGGTGCTGCACAACCTGCTGTCCAATGCCATCAAGTTCACCGAAATCGGCGGAGTGGAAGTTACCTATGCGATCAGTGACCTGGCTTCGTCGCGCAACAAGGAGCTGCGATTGACCGTCACCGATACCGGGATCGGCCTGAGCCAGGAAAGCCAGGCGCGCCTTTTCCAGCCTTACAGCCAGGCAGCACAATCCTATAAGCGCTCAGGTGGCACCGGCCTGGGGCTAGTCATCTGTCGCGACCTGCTCAAACTAATGGGCGGCACCCTCACGCTGGACAGTTCGCCGGGCAAGGGAACGCGTGTTGAATTGTCATTGACCGCGGAGTTGGCACCGCCCGACTCGACAGAGGCCGAAACCGTGCTCCCCGCCACGAACTGGTCAGCGACATCCGCACCAAAGGCATTGCGCATTCTGGTTGTGGAGGACACCGTCGCCAACCAAGCGGTATTGCAGGCACAGATCGAGGGGTTCGGCTGCACGCCGGTGATCGCCAGGGACGGCGGCCAGGCCGTGGATTGCTTCGAACAAGGCACATATGACCTGATCTTGATGGACTGTGACCTACCGGACCAGGACGGCTATTCGCTGACGCGCCTGTTCCGCATGATCGAACAGGATGCCGCGCAAACGCGCTGCCCCATCATTGCGATCTCCGCCTCTACGGGCAACCAGCATGTCGCCCGATGCTTTGATGCCGGCATGGATGGCATCCTCAGCAAGCCGATCAGCCTTGGCAAGTTGCAGGATGCAATCGAGTTATGGTGCGGCGTGACCCTGACTTTACTGCCACACCCCTTCGCCCTACGGCAACCTGTGGGCCACCAGCAGATCCTTGAAGCATTGGAACGGGACCTACTGGCGCTACTTGAAGGGATGGTTCTGCGCAACCTGGAACCGGCCCTCCACGCAGCCCACCGTCTTCACGGCGCAGCACTCAGTATCGAATGGCCAGATGTGGCCCGCCAAGCGGGACAGTTGGAGGCCCTTCTCAGGACTGCCACGCCTTGGAGCGACCCAACCTACGCCACGACCTTACAGGCACTGCTTCATGGGTTTCGCTCCACGAGCTTCAGTCACCCCGTTTTCGACCCGCCCGTCCCTCCTCCGGCAGATTGAGATTCGGGTCTGTGAATTAAGAGCAGTCTGATTTGATTCACCGCCCTCCCCCCTGAAAATCGGTCATGTCAACTAAAGACAAACTCAACCGATCCCAAGGTTTGAATGATGGATCCTTTGCACGAAATTCAAAGACGGCAACTAAGGCTGATAGAGTCAGCCTCCGTTAACGAGGCCTGCGCCGTTGACTTGCTGAGTCTATTACGCAAGTTGACCGCGGCCGAAGCCAGTAATGTCCTTAATATCGTCACGCTGCTGCAAAGCGAGGCGGAATTTTTGCGCGAACTTTCAAAGGAAATGGCCACGCGAGAATATGAGGCACTGATCAGTTAAACCCCTGCCACATTTTTCCATCCCGGCAGAGAAGCTGTTCAGCTCTGTCGCTCGTACCGAAGGTAGATGTGGGAACTGCCAGTGCGATTCATTGCTAACGCGTTCAAGCCCGCAGCCGCTCTTGGGATGATGAGCCAGGCTTGTTTTGCAGGACTGATGTCGAATGATCGCCTGAAAATCTACGTCCTTAAAGCTGATGGGCAAGTCGTTGCAGGCGCGTTGATGTACCTGGCCAGCAATGGCGTTGCCTACCTGGGCACGGCTGCCACCCGAAAAAATGCACGAGGCTTGGGCGACCATGGAGCGCTGATATCTCACCGGATAGAGCAAGCAAAGAAGCACGGCAGCCTGGTGATTGCTGCAACTGCGCTTCCAAGTTCGCAGAGTCGCCGCAATTTGCAGCGCATTGGGCTGGCGACGTCTCATGCTCAGGCGCTGTACCGCTTGGCAGATGGTTGAAATACGTCGTTATGGGAGCGTTTGCTATTCGCCGGTAACGACGTTTCGTAAGGGGCCGCTAACGGCCAGAAGCGGTCATTCGCGGGCAGCAGGGGATTTGAAGAACGCCTCGCCAAGAAATCGTCAATATGTTATTTGGAGAATCACTGGTATCAAGGAAGCCTCATTACATTTCTTAAAAATAAAAAAACACCATATCTGAGCTGATTATTTACTGATCATGCTATATCTAGCCGTTTAACAACTTGAATTCTTTGCCTTCAATGCTATGCGTTATGGTTGTGCCTTCGATAGCATAAACCTTGATACCAAGCTCTGTACCTGACGGCGAATCAAGATCAGTGAAGAATGCTGCCTCAAATCCTCGCAAAACGCTTTGGAATATTGGCGGCGTTACAAGATTTCCCAGTAGATTAAAATCATCACCACAGCGCTCGTTGATTTTGAGATAGGAGTCGAGCCCGCCGTCATTCATTGCCTTAACGGTTTCTTCTGCAATTTTTGAAACATTCGCTGTAAGAATTTCTTTTCCAAACGGCTGATTTTCTACAAGATTATTTCTCAATATCTCACTGTAAATATTGATAAGCCTTTCATCGTGCCCAGATACGTCGAGGCTTGAAATTCTAAGCTCACTATCAATTGCCGTGGCAATTGCCCTTGCTCTATCTACTAACTGTACAATATGGGCAAAGAAATCATACAATGGGAAGAGGTCATGATCAGCACTCTCACCAAACGGCAAAATATTGCCACTGAGATTAAATTCAACGACCATCCTAGATTGTACGTCACGCTTAAGAAAATTCACTGCTTTTAAGAGCTTAGGCAAATGTTCGACATTTGAAAATTTTGAGCCAATCCACTTCTGAGGATTGAAATTATAATCAATTTTTAGATTAAGAGTTTTTACATTATAAGTGCACTTTTGGCTAAGCAATCCACTAAGGCAATCTCCCACGATGAAAAGTTTATCGCCGGCAGTATGGAGATAAGAGTCAAATGAAGCCAATTCAAACTCAGTATCATGTATTAGAGATTTAAGATACAGGGTAGACGGCACTGCAGTTTTCTGCGGCTCTAAAACCAACACTCCATCATTTTTCTTTTGGTTGATCATTTCGAACAGAGCAGAGCCAACAAATTCAAAATCAGTGGCATTAAGTTCAATGCCTTCTCCAGTTTCTAGAAAGTATCTCCATTTCTGGTTGGCTTCACGGGCTACGTCTTCATCTTTAAATCTGATTTTTATTTTCGCACTTTCACCTGGCTTTACGCTGATTTCGTGAGATAGATGATCCCCTTTAGCCGTGGTCTTGACCACGAAGCGCGGATCGAGCTGGCTGAGGTAGTTCTCGTATCCATGGACAAACCCAGGAAGAGGTGCTTTGCCAAAGTCCCCCACGCCTGTGTAGGCAAGCTGGGTAGCGCTGGCGACAGCCTCGACCAGCTTTCGCTGTAACTCATCAGGCCCTATGGACGTCTTACCTATCAACTCCATAGCACGCTTCTCAGCTGTGAATTTCCACTGTTTTAGCAGCTCAATTGGAAATCGAGTTTCATCGGTATCAATGAGCTTCGAGCAGGATTGACATAGCCAGATACCGTTAGCCGCTGCACTACGTTCATCCGCCGTCATATCTGCGTTGTAGCGGCGTGCGCCGGGGCCGGGAGCGGCAGCGGTAATGTGTGCAGCAACCCCAATGCTTGAATGGCCGTTCCTTTTCTCCATTGTAGGGCCGAAGGTGTAAACCCTGCATTCAGGGTTAGAGCATATACCACCGCACATTTCTCGAAGCTGGTTTTTAATCGACTGTAGGAAATCATCCCTTACCTTTTTCTCTTCTTTTTTTTTGGCTTTTTTGGATTTGGCAGTTTTAGTTACATTTCCTTTCATCATAACCGGCTCTCTATTGTTCTCTTACGTGATGACCTTGTAGAACGATGCCTTGACGCCGGCAATCTGCTAACGCTCAAATCGTTTCCCGCAGCAGCTTAATGTACCAGCTAACCACCTCTCTATTTTTTCTCTTTATGTGATACTCATAATCAATCAATGCCTTTCCCGCCTTAAGACTTTTCTTTAGCTCTTCATCAGCTTCACTAGAAGATAGCCCTTTTGGGCTATCTTTTTCCGCCTCACTTAGAAGCTGGTTTCTGTGCGCGTAATCCATTTGATCAGAAAGTTGATATTTGTTTTTCTCCATCAATGAGTTGGCCTGTTTACTCCACGACTCCAAATTAGAACGATCTATTTGCAAATCGTAACCTGATGAATCCCTAGCTGTCGCTAGTTGAATACTTAATATTGCAGTTTTTATATTCTCATAAGGGTTGCAGCCGACTTTTTTTATTTTTTCATTTTTAGCACTTTCAGGGCGGGTCCACCGCCTCAAAACCGTATCACATTTATCGCTGAGGGGCGCAACAAGGGTGTACCACTCTAATGTCTGAATGAATTTTAATTTCTGAGACCGAACTAGTTGATTGCTCGCAGAGTGCGCCAGAAGTTTTTCTTTTTTTAAATTTGCATCAAGGTAAAGTAGCTGATTATTTTTCTTGTCTATTTCTTCTTTTAAAAAACTCAATCGAGACCTGTCATCAACCAGCTTCTCGGTCAGTCCTTTAATTTCATTTCGAGCAGATTCAATCTCTTGAATTTGCGTTGAGTAACTTGCCCTTAGAAACTCTAGACGCTCTTCGGCGGCCATTTGATCAATTTGAATCTTGGCAAGCTGCTCGCTTGCCAGCTCTTTCTGATAAAGGGGGATCACCGAGTACCAAATAGTAAAAATGGCAATAATCACCAACGCTATTTGGCTAACTGAAGTGACTCGCTGCAATATCAGGTCGATTTTACTCATTTCCTAATTAATACTCCTGACCATATCGTTCATCCCTCAATAGCGTCGGAAAAATTGGTAGATATCCGGGCGGGTTTTCAAAGCCAAAGTCATTACAGCTATGGATTGAGTGAGAAGTACATCGTCTCTTTCAGAGCCTTCGATGAAATCCGCATGACCTGCACCGCCATCTTGATACTTCGCGCCGTGAGCGAGGTTATTTCTCGTGCGCCGGAGCGCTAAAAAGAGGTCCGCCGTGCTCTCAACAGAACCCATATCTTTCCATCCAAGCGCTCCATTTGCGAGCTTTACTTGCTTTTTGGGTGGATGGTTAATCAAAACAGGGGCAATTCTTTGTTTGACGACTTCATTTAAGAAGTCTGGACCAAGGTCACGTGCGAACCCATCCCAGTCAGGATCAACTCTATCAGGGTTGCCGATTGCATATTTTCCTGACCGCTTAAGTGCACACTCAAATCTTGAGAAAACGATGAAGAAATTCACAGCTAGTTGAGGCAATTCAGCCTCAAGCGCCAATTCAACCAAGTTCATATCTACCCCCGGCAAAATCCGCAAAGGCCATACAAGATAGAGTTGATCAAACTCAACACTTCTTATAACCATTCAAGGACATCAAGCCCCACAATTGGTACAGAAACGTTGTAGCACATTTCAGTTCAAAGCGGAGATAGGTCCCACGAGGCGAGCATAGCCCCTAGAGGCTTGAACGTCCGCTGATGGCCGATTGCAGCCCCTCGTAACAAGCAGCTTCTGGCTTATCCCCCCTAAAGCCCCACCCAACACCGCCGATAACCTCCTACCATCAATCAACCCCCGCTCCCCCACACCCGATTCGCTCCCCGCATGCCCGTATGGCACGTCGCATGCTTGCCTCACCCCGGCCCGTCCACATGGAGTACGAGTGAATGCCTGCCCAAGCCCGTTTCATCGAGCACTACCGCAAAGCCGACCGCATCATGCTCGCCCTGATCTGGCTGATGACCCTCTTCTCCCTCGGCCTGGCGTTCTGGCACGACACGCTGCTTCAAGCGCTCTTCATAGGCGGCGGCACCAGCGTGGTGCTGACCCTGGCCTATCGCGTCATCGGCGGCACCCGCCTGATGCGTTGCGCCCTTGGCGTCGGCCTGATGGTCATGGCGGCGCTGCACATCAACCAGGCCCAGGGTGTCATCGAATCGCACTTCGGTATCTTCGCGCTGCTGGCGGTGCTGACGTTCTACCGCGACTGGCTGCCTATCCTGGTGGCCGCTGTCACCATCGCGGTACACCACGTGGTGTTCCATGCGTTGCAGCATCAGGGTTTCCCGGTGTTTGTGATGGAGCATCACGGCGGCTGGAGCATGATTTTCGTCCACGCGTTCTACGTGGTGATGGAGACGGTCGCCCTGCTCTACCTCGCGGTGCACAGCCAGACCGAAGCGGTAGAAAGCCAGGAAATGCTCGAAAAAATGCTCGCCGTCACCACGCAGTTCAGCGGTGAGGCCGTCAAGGGCAGTCCGGAAAAAGTGCATGTCTCCCTTGCCACCCGTTTCGATCACTTTCTGACCCAGATCACCGGCCTGATCGACGGCGTCGCCCGTGACTCCCACGGCCTCGGCCAACTCGGCCAGGAGCTGGCTCACGCCAGCGGCACCCTGGAAAAAGGCGCGCGCCACCAACTGGCGGAAATCGCGCAGATGACCGGTTCCATGCAGCGCATGGAAGACGCCATGGGCCATATTGCCGTGCACGTGGAGCATGCCGTCGAGCACGCGGGGCAAGCCAGCCAGCAGATCATCCGTGGCCAGGAAAGCGTCGGCCGCGCCCAGCTGGAAATCACTCAACTCGCCACCCGCCTCCACGACACTAACGAGACGGTCGAAGGGCTGGCCGTGCAGGCCGAACAAATCGGCTCGGTGCTGGAGGTGATCAACAGCATCGCCAACCAGACCAACCTGCTGGCCCTCAACGCCGCCATCGAAGCCGCCCGCGCGGGTGAGCAAGGGCGCGGGTTTGCCGTGGTCGCCGATGAGGTACGCAGCCTGGCGCAACGCACGGCAGTGTCGACCCAGGAGATCAAGACGATTATTGAAGGGTTGCAACACGGCAGCCGGCAAGCGGTTGAGGCCATGCACGACAGTCGCCAGGGGGTGGAGCGCTGCGTGGAGGACAGTCAGTTGGCGGTGGAGATGCTGCGGGCGGTGGGCAATGATATTTCGCAGATCGATCAGTTGAATGGGCGGATTGTGTCGACCACTCGGGAGCAATCCACGGCGAATGTGGAGATTGTGGGGCGGCTGCAGTCGGTGCAGAGCATCGCGCAGAATACGGCGCAGGATGTGGAGACGCTGGCCAGGAGCAGTGAGCGGCTGCCGCCGATTGCGGTGCGGCTGGATGCGCTGGGGCGCCGGTTTCATCAGTGAGTGGGAGTAAGAGCCGGTGCTTGATTCAAGCGCTGGATAGTCCAGGCGTGAGCGTCGCTACGGGCATATGCGTCCTACATTTTTCTCAAGGCGCTCTCGCCGGAGAATGGGCCGCCTCCGGCTTACCACGGCGGATATGGGGAAAAAAGGTCTGAGACGAAGTCGACGAACATCCGCATCTTGGGCGAGAGCTGCCGCGCCGACGGGTAGAGCACAGTTATTGGGGGGCCGTCCGCCGCGACAAAGTCTTCAAGCACTGGCCGTAAACGGCCTGCAGCAATGGCCGGAGCGGCGAGGTAAGCGTGAAGCTGGACCAGGCCCGCGCCCTGCTCGGCAGCCGCCACAAGCGCCTCGGCATTGTTGACTTTCAAAGGCCCGGAGACCGGCAGGTCGTAGGATCCTCCGACAGCGTCTCCGGCGAACCGCCAGGGTGCGGGCCGTGCACCGGCGGAAGGCACGAACGTGACGCAGCGATGCCGGGCGAGGTCGCTTGGCGTCTGAGGGGCACCCATCTCGGTGAGATAGGCATCAGAGGCACAGACCGTGTAGCGGACCGTCGTCAGCCGCCGCCCGATCAGGCTCGAATCCGGCGGTGAACCAATGCGGACCGCGGCGTCGTAGCCTTCGGCAACCAGATCAACATGGCGGTCCTCAAGAAGGGCAACCACCTCGACCTCCGGATGGGCTATAAGCAGCCGGCAAAGCGCGGGGAGGATGTAGAGCCGCCCCAGAGCGACGGGTAGCGTAACAGTGAGGCGGCCGCGCGGCAGACCGGCCCGCCGCGACATGGCACTCTCGACCTCGTCGAGGTCGCCAAGTATACGCTGGCAATGAACGAGGAAGATCCGTCCCTCTTCCGTCAGCGACAGCGATCGCGTCGTGCGATTGAACAGGCGAAGCCCGAGATGCTCCTCAAGCCGGGCGACACTCTTGCTAACTGCCGAACCATGGACGCCCAACGTCTTCCCCGCGCGCGCAAAGCTGCCTTGTTCCGCTGTGCGTACGAACGCCGATATGCTCGAGAGGCGGTCCATGATCTGCTCGTACCCTCAGCTATCCGACGCGTCGGCTGCCTTGCCGCCGTAGAGCCGATCGATCAACTCGTCGAGCGGCGTGCCGTTGGCGATGTCGCTCTCGATTTCGCCCTCATAGGAAGAGATCGCTTCGCACCGCGCGACGATCTCTTCCGCCCGCTCGCGGGGCACGAAGCAAATGCCGGTCTCGTCGGCGACAACAAGGTCTCCCGCTGCGACCGTTACGCCAGCAAGGCGCACAGAGCCATTGATCTCCTGGGTGATGCTCCGCCACTTGCCGGTGACCGGGCTGACGTCGCGCGACCAGACCGGAAAGTCGATGCTGCGCGAATGTCCGAGGTCGCGAACCCCGCCGTCGACGACGGCACCAGCGAGACCTTCGCGCTTGGCGATGGTGGCCATCAGGCCGCCCATGTTGGAAATGCCTTGTACACCTTCGATCAGCAAGACGTCGCCTGGCGCAGCGGCGGCGATCCCGAGTATCTCAGCCATACGCCACTCGCGGTTGACGGCATTGGCGAGAGGCGAAATATTCTGCTCACTGTTGCGGACAGTCACGACACTGCCGATTATGCGCCTGGCGGGCAGCGATGCCTGAAGCACGGAGGCCGGTAGCACGCCCACCAACCCAAGTTCGTCGAGGACGTCCGAGACGGTGCTGGACAGGTCGCTTATGTGCTCAAATCGCTCAATGATCGCCGGCGAAACGCGGTCCGGCACCTTGTTGATCGTGATCCAGGGAAAGCGCTCATCCCCATCGTGGCTATGGATAGCGTTGCTCATGTCTTGGTTCCTTGTCGGTTCTTCGTGACCGCGAAGCCGCGGAAAAAGGGGGCTTTCGATCGTGTCGGCCAGTTGCGGCAGGAACAGATCGGAGAGCTTGGGCATGTCGTCGATAAGGCTTCGATCGACGGCTCCAACATCTGAAAAGTCAACCTCGACCAGGTTCCAGCCCGGGTCGAGCCCATTGCAACCCGCCTATCGTTCTTATTGCAAAGCCCGGGCGATTTTCAGATGCCTTTGGACAGAATCGGGATCAGCGGCGTCAGCATCGGCGGCTCTGCAAGCAGACCGCTGATGCGGTCGACGACCGTTCGAAAAGGCTCGGCCTCGCCATGGCGCTCCTGCGCCCTGGCATCATCATATGCCTCAATCAGCCAGACCTCCTCTTCGGCCTGAGGGGAGCGAAGCAGCGTGTAGATACGGGTCCCTCGCTCAGGCACGGCCGCTGCGACAAATGGCTCAAGCGCGCGAACGAGTTCGTCCGCTTTGCCAACCGCAGCCTTCAGCTTCGCAATCAGCACTATTCCGGCGATCGCTTTGTCGCCACCATAGGCGCGCACCCGGTCGCCCGACTTGCGCATGCGGCCCAGAAGCAGCTCGGGCGGCGGCGTCGGACCATCCGCAGCGCGGATTTCAGGCTCTTCGGTGAACAGCCCGCGTACTCGCACTTCCCACTCGTCAAGATAATCGAGCCGCTGCTCCTGGCTGACATGAGCCACCGCCCAAGCGACGAACGGCGCCATCGCATCCAACCCGACATAGTTCAAAGCGCCACTCTGAATGGCCTCAATCCGCTCAAAATGCCGACTGGGGCCAGCACCCTTCGGTGGACGTGGCGCCCCGAACGTCGCGCCGAGCAATGCCCTTTTTCCGGCGAGGCCGCCGCGGCCGTAGTCGCCGATCTCGGGATGGTCATTGCTATAGAACTTGTCGTAGACGAGGACACGGTCCGTCCACCCTTTCAAGATGGCCGGGAAGTGAAAGAAATAATAGGGGAACAGGAAGATTACCGCGTCCGCCCATTCCAGCTTTTCTACTTCCGAAAGGATGTCCGCGGAATAACCGCCGTCCTTCGACGCCGTCCGCTGCCGGCTCTGATAGTCGGTGCCTGTACCCGGGCCACCTGAAGGCCGCGGCGCCGTAAAGTCGAAGTCGTCGGTCACTGCCTTGAAGCCCATCGCATAAAGATCGGAAACGCGGGTTTCGTGACCTTCGATGTGCAGCGCGTGAAGCGCGCGTTCGAGCATCGCATGGGCAAATGAATTCGTATCATGATGGGCGTAGACGATAAAAACATTCATGGTCCGCTGCTACTCCTGTGGTTAGAGGCATTCAGTATCGATGCCGAACAGGCAGGAGAAAAAGCCGTCTAGCGGGCAATGGAGTCGAGCTGAAAATTCTTTAATCATTTTTGTACGCCCGATGATTCGAGCATTTTAGGCATTGGTGATGTGCCACCGGCCTAGCTTCCAAGTCGACACCTCGCCGGCTACTTTGCGCCTTCAACTACGTAAAGGTGCAGAGCGATGACAAGTAGTGCAGATGGCGTCAACCAAGGCATACCGAGCGCACGAAGCGTCGACCATCTCGGCTTGAACGTGGCCGATCTAGACGCGTCGATCTGCTTCTTCACCGAGGTGCTCGGCGCCGAGCTGCTTTTTCGTGCGGGACCTTTCGAAGATCCTGAAAGCGACTGGATGACGGTCCATTTCGGCGTTCCAGCGCGAGCGCGTGGCTATCTCGCGATGCTCCGGTTCGGCCCGTCTACGAATATAGAGCTGGTGTCTTTCGACGCACCCGGTCTTAGCCGTACGGAGCCTGGAGACGGAGACGTCGGTTCGGCGCATCTAGCGATCTACGTCGACGACATCGATGCCGCTCGACACTATCTCGCCGAGCAGCCGGGCGTCCGACTGCTCGGCGAACCTACGGTGCTCGGTGGCGATTTACCCCATGCCGGTACGACGGTGCTATTCGTCGCGACGCCAATCGGCGTGCGGCTCGAACTGATCAGCCGTGCTGGTCCGCTTCCCTACGAGAAAACAACCGACGCCCGCCTTGTTGGCCCCGCCGCAAGCTGGAACGCCGCCACTCCAACGGAGAACTGAACCATGTCCATCGCCCTACCGCAGTTAATGAAGGACGCACCTATGACGATCGTCACCTACAAGGCTAATCGCGAGGTGCTGCGCGAGATACTCCCGCCCGGGCTCGATCCCCATCCGGAGGGACGGGTTGTCCTCAATATGTGGGACCAGGACTATCCAGACAGCAGCAGTGGCTTCGCCAGCCCCGGGCCGGTGAGCGTCACCTATCTGGCCATCGAGGTGGCCGGGCACGACAGCTGGACGGCTGACGGCAAGATATCCGCGCCAGGCCGCTACTTCGCCGGCCAGTGGATCAGCGACGCCGATGGTGGTGGATTTCGCGATTATGCGTCGCATGCGGCGGGTGTCGGATCGCATACGGGCGAAACGATATACGAACGCGACGGTGGGACGCTCAGGGCCTCGCTGATGGTCGACGGGGCCGCGCGCATCGCGCTTGCCGCCAAAATCGGCAAGGAGACGCTGGGCACCCTCGGTGGACACCTGAACTATTTCTGCGATCGCGATGTGGCTGGGACGGGCGGACGCGAGATCGCCCATGTCGCGGTCCCGTTTGTCTTCGAGCTCTATCCAGCGGAGGTAGAGAACCTGATCTTCACTGCGGCTGATGGTTTCCGCTTACTGGGCGGACGGCCTGCATCGGACCTCGCCCCCCTCACGCCCCTGGCTATCGACTCCGTGATGTACGGCTTGGCCACTTGGGCCCCTTTCCAGGTCGTGGAGACATGGCCGTCGCGCAACTGAGCAGGCTTTTGCAGCAACAACAATAAGGAGAAAAGGTATGGAACTCAATCTTGCCGGCCGCGTGGCGGTCGTTACTGGTGGAGGATCCGGCATCGGACTGGCCGTCGTCAGGCGTCTTCTCGAAGCTGGGGTGAAGGTAGTCGGTGGCGACCTCGATTCGTCCGGAATGTCTAATCTGGATGGCGACGTAACTGCCATCGACGTCGATCTATCGGAAAAGGGAGGATCTGCGCACCTCATTGCACGCGCAATAGATATCCATGGCGGCGTGGATATTCTCATTAATTGCATCGGGATTGCGCCGGTGAGGGAAGGCTTTCTTGCGCTGAAGGATGAAGACCTCTGTCGGACGATGGATGTCAATTTTCTGAGCATTGTCAGGGCATGCCGTGCGGTGATCCCAAGCATGATAGAGCGCGGCAGGGGCTCGATAGTCAACGTTTCCTCAGACGCGGGTCGAATGCCTGACCCCTTCTTTATTGATTACGCCCTATCGAAGGCAGCGATCCTCAGTTTTTCTAAAACATTGTCTATTGAATTCGGCCCCAAAAATATCAGATCGAATGTTGTAACTCCGGGCCCTGTCCGCACCCCTATGTGGGATCGACCAAACGGCTTCGCAGATTCCTTGGCAACCAGTTACGGGGTTGACAAGGAAGCTGCGATCGAGCGTTTCGCAAAGGTGGAGCGGCGACTACCGCTTGGCAGGCTCGGTACCCCCGATGAGGTGGCGACACTCTGTGTGTACCTTTCATCGGATCTGGCCGGATTTGCGACAGGTGCCGATTTTGCGATCAACGGCGGGTCGATACCCGTCATTTGACAGGTGGATGGTCGGCAAGGCGTCCGCGCGTATGACCATTCCTGTGCGCCTGGTTGTGCCTTTGTCGATCTTCGCTTGCCTACGGAAGCTGCATGTTTTGTCACCCAAAAACAGGAGAATATAATGAAAGCGGTAGAAATTACCCACGTTGCCGTCATTGCTAGAAATATGGAAGAGTCGGTAGCCTGGTACATCGATCTGTTTGGCGAAGACGTTATTCAGCGCGCAGCTACGCCTAAGTTGGTTGGCCCTACGGCCTGGCTTCGCTTGGGCAGCCTGAGCTTGCACGTTACAGAATGGCATGAGCCTAACTCGTTCCGCCGAAACCACTTCGGTGTGGGCGTCACCGATCTCGAGAAGTTCACAGCCATCTACCAGAAGGCGAAGGCGCGCGACATGTTCGACCGTGAGACATTCGGGTCGCACATCTACGAGTTGCCCGGAGGCGAAGTTCAGATCAACTTGCTCGACCCAGGCGGAAATCTCGTCGAAGTGGACTTCCCAAATGGCGCTGCCCTTGACCGAGAAATCTTCAATGACCTTGTGTCAATCAGCGAGCAGTTTCAGCCGCAGCCGGCGGATGCGGGCGATGCGACATTCTTTCCTTGGCTTCGCGAATCCACCTGACACTTGGAGGTTGGACGGGCCGGACCATTGGCATGCAATAAGGACGCTCGACCTGTTGGAGGCGGAATTGGCTTCCAAGTCATCTAGTGCTGTCGCGTTGCTCGATAAAGCGTAGCCAACCCTACCCACTGAAGGGGAATCGGCGCAGCGCAGGAGGTGAGAGCTTTCCCAAGGCGAAGAGGACGATGATGAAATCTTCGCCAAGGTTGCACTTTCAAAGGTGCCAGCCTCCACCATTTCATCATCTGAAAAGACGTCTACGGACGTCTTTTTTTGTGCCTGAAATCCAGTGAATACCGGGACTTAGCAAAAATGCGGCCAGACCACCATTGTTTTAAATGTGGTATGCCCCCTAGCCGATTTACAAATGTTAACTCCTTCAACTGGCTATTGGCTTTAGGCTTCGAATCACAAAGTCCGATCGGACCCAATCAGCTCTAAGACGACTCTACAACCATGAATCTGCACGCCATCGCCGCGACGCTTTTTGCGTTTTTCACACTGCTTCCTTCCTCAGTGCACGCCGCAACCCCCATCGCCCATGTCGCTATCTACCGAGGCCCGGCGGGCTGCGAGGGATGTTCAGAGAATGTCAAAACAGCCCTGCTGCGCGTCCGCCCGACTGCGCAGATTGACTTTGTAGGTGCCGATGAATCGATCGACATCACGCCGCAAAACCTCGCTCGTTATGACCTCTACGTTCAACCGGGTGGCGGTCAGGACATCCCTGCGGCGCTTGATAGTTTGGGGGATGCGCGGGTGCAGGCCATTCGTGACTTTGTCGCCCAGGGTGGGCGCTACCTGGGGCTGTGTATGGGCGCTTATCTGGCCGACGACAGCAACTTTGGCCTGATACCCTACGACCTTGATTCAGAGGCGGGCAGGCCTGGGTTTGAGGTCGCGGGCATTGCGGACGCGGCGGTGCAGGTTGTGTGGGATGGGAAAGCCGATAGCGTCTTTTATCAGGATGGGCCTTACTTCCCCAGGCCTGACGCGACCTCACCTTCTTCAACCATTGCGACCTACCGGAATGGTGATGTGGCGGCAGCGCGTTACACCTATGAAAACGGGGTAGTGGTGCTGAGCGGCCCGCACCCAGAGGCGGATCGGGAGTGGTTCGAGAAGGCGAATATTCCCTTGAGCAAGATGCCGCGGGGTGAGCTTTTTGGGGCGTTGGTGCGCAGCATTGAGGGGCGCAACGGCGCAAAGTCACCCTGATTTGCAGCGCGCCGGACTGGCGACATCCCACGTTCAGGCGCTGGCTGGAAACCGTACCGATTGTTCCAGCCGGGGTTTCTGTTGTGCCTGACGGCCATGCAATAGGTATTGGCAAAGAACCCTGCCCTAATAGCGTTTTTCCAGTCTACAGGCACCTGTTTGATGACCCGACTCCCCCTCATATTCCTGATGGCTGCTGCAGTTACCAGTGCGAACGCCGCCGATAATGTCCCTTTGGAGCGTTCGATCAAGGACTGGATTGTCGGCTGTGATAACACGCGTGCCTGCACGGCTATCGGTGCCGTCCCGGAGCGTGACGATATCGGTATCTCGACGTTCAGCCTGCGGGTAACCCGTGAAGCCGGCCCACATGGAGACTTGCGGGTAGGCGTGTTCAGCTACACCGCCCCCCAGGGTCAGCCAACACTCGATGGCAAGCCGCTGAAAAATCGATTCGAGCCTGGCGAACTCAAAAAAGGTGAGGTATCTGAGGTGTTTGCTCTGACCGGAACGAATGCCGACGCCTTGATTGCAGAGTTGCGCAACGGGCGGGAGTTGATTTTACCCATTGAGGGCGGTACCTCCGTCGCCTCGCTAAACGGGATGAGCGCGGCGCTTTTGCTGATCGACTCGGTTCAGGGGCGCGTTGGTACACAGGACGCACTGATTTCCAAGGGGCAGGCGCCCGCCAGCAGCGTGCCGCAAGCACCGGCCGCACCGCCGGCACCGAGTTGGCAGGCACCCGTTGCGCTAACCCCGGACAGGGCAAAAGAAGTCGCGGATGCCGTGGTGGCGGCCACGCGCAAGGAGTGGCAAGCGGATCTGAATGAAGGCGTTGCGCCAAAGGCTAACGCCTATGCCTTGAGTGCAGATCAAGCGCTGGTGATCATCGAAACCGGCTGTGGGGCATACAACTGTTTCTACAATATCTACCAGGCGCCCCTGGACCACCCTGAGCAGGCGCGCCCAGCGCGGGTCGCCGAAGTGCCAAATCTGCCGGAAAGAGAGCCCAACGGCCTGGTCGATTTTGATCCGGCCACGGGTGAACTGAGCAGCCAGGCAATGGCGATGGGCATGGGCGGTTGTGGCACTGCGCTGCGCTGGCGCTACGACGGTAACGGTTTCACGCTGACCCATGCGGCTGAAATGAACACCTGCATGGGGCTGGAGCAGGTTCATTGGCCTGTGCTGTGGCGTACCGAGGCAAGTCGCTGAAACTGTCGAATACATCAATGTGTGTGGCGAGGAGCGAGCGCCCTCGCCACACACGGGTGTAGCCCCCTACCCCTTCAGGAAGCCTTCAACGCCCGCAACTCACCCTCTACACGCGCCGCGTTGCAGTAGGTATCCAGCATTTCGAGCACTTGTTCGCCGGTGAGGACTTTACCGTTCAGTTGCAGGCCGAACAGCGTCAGGCATATCTGTGGCTCCCGGGAGCGCTTGATCTTGACGTGGGGCATCAGGGGGCCCGCAGCGTTTTTGCAGGCGGGCAATGGCGCACCCTCGCGCAATGTCAGCGTGATCCATAGCTTGATGCGGCCCTCTTTGATGTTGATATCGCCGATATCCAGCAGATCGATTTCTGCATCAAGGTTGCGAAACCACAAGTGGCTATGGGTCAGGCGCATCAGGATTTCTTCGCCGGCCCGACGGTGCAGCCACACCCCGCTGAGCAAGACCAGCGCCACGATTGCAAAAATGCCTCCCATCAACGCGTTTTTGCCATCCCATGCACTCCCGCCCGCCATCACGAAAGCGAACACTGAAAAGAGCAACAGGGTGCGGCGCACCTTGCGTGGGTAGGCCAGTTCGGTGACTGCGGGAACCTCGGCCAACCACTCCTCGCGTTCCTGGATGGCCGCCTGCAACTGATCGCCAGTGTGCTGATTAAAATCCTCAGTGAGGGATTGGGCCAGGCTGGCCAGTGGATCATCAGGGTGGTTCATACCGGTACTCCATTCTTGTTGGCATCTTCAGCCGACTGCGGATCATGAGTGAGTTGACTGAACCACTGCCGGTCGTGCGCGGTGGGCGTCCGTGTTGCCTGGGCCAGCAACTGGTCGTCGAGAACCACACCCAGTTGCTGCAGGCGCACGGCAGTGGGGGGATGGGTATCGAACGGATGAGCGATCGCGTGATCCATCACCGCCTCGTTCAAGATCACCGGAGCCTGGCGAAGGTGTTCCGCTAACGCCTGGATCAAGTTGCTGTGGGTACGCTGCCCAAGCAGTTTGTTGACTTCGGCATCAAGGGCGATGACGCGCAGCAGCGCCTGGCAAAACAGCCGCTCGCCGGCAATTTGCGCCCCGACCTTATCCGCCACCAGTTCCTGCGCACGGCTCCAGTGGTGCACGGCAATCTGGAAGTGATGCAGAAAGCGCCACGTCATCCAGATCGCCGGGCGTTCGATCCAGGACGGCATGTCATCCACCGCGCTGATGTTCAGGAAATGCATGTACATCAGGCTGAACCGTGCCCCGGCTTCACTCCCGCGCTCGGTGTCGCGGCTGCTGAAGTGGCCAAGCTCATGGCCGATAATCGAGGCGGCTTCTTCCTGGCTCAGGGTCGACAGGAAAGTCAGCGGCAGGTACATCGTACGGCCCGTCAACAGTTGCCCCGAGGGTTGCAGGGCCACCTGGACACTGGTGACGAAAAACGATTGGTCGACCCCAATCACGATGTGGTCCGGCACGGGCGCGCGGGTGACGGCTGCCAGTTTTTCTATCCACTCCCATAAGGCCGGGGCGCTGGCCCGGCTGATTGAACGCCCCAGAAACCCGGATTGCGGCGTTTCCATATCCTGCCATTGCCGACGCAGGCGCCCAATCAACAGCACGCCCAGGTACAGCATCACCAGCAAGGGCACCACCACCAGCAGTATCACCATGCCGCTGTTCTGGCGGTTGCTCCAGCCCCAGCTGACTTCATACAGCAGGGCCATCGCCAGCGCCCCCACTATCAACCCGGTGTAGACCACCAGCCACTGCCCCAGCGCACGCCAGCTCAGGACCAGTCGATCATAAAGAAAGTCCCGCGAACGCAACGCGCGCCAGGCATCCAGGCGCAGTTTTACCCAGGTCGCGCAGCCCGCCAGCACGGCCGCGACCGCCAGCCAGTAACCGAGAAACGCCAAGACCTGGCGCATGTGCACCGAGCCCTCGTCGGCATCGGCCCGAGCGACCTCACGCTGCAGGTAGCCGCGCAGGCTGTCGTCCGGGAGTACCGGCGTTTTGCGCCATTGTTGCGGCAGTTGCTGCCTCAATTCATCGCTCGGGCTGGCGAGCCATTGGCGCATCACCTGCGCTTCTTCCAGGGTACTGTCGGCGCGCCAGCTCTGAAGGCTGCTCCAGCCCATCAGTACCAACGGCAACAGCAACATTGCCAGGCCCCACGACCATCGTCTCAACAGGCTCATGGCTCAGTTCGCCTGGAGATAGTCAGTGAGAAATGCTTGCGCATTGCCCTGACTCGCCAGCGCCTCGTTATAGGCGACGGCCAGCGCTTTTGCTTCGCCTGGCAAGTACAGCTCTCCCCAGCCGTTTTGCAGAATCAGTACGACGAACTTCTGACCGTCTACCGTGGTGTAATAGCGCGTGTCCTTGCTGGTCTTCTCGACAGACATCTTTTGGATTTTCAGGTTCCAGTCGTGGTCAGCCCCTTCCACTTGCACCAGTGCCTGATTTTCGTCACGGGCCCCGATACGCAGTGTCCAGACTTTCACCCCGGCCTCACCCGAATACGCAGCGACCTTATCTGCGACTTCCGGGCGATCTTGAGCGAAGGTATTGCCCGTCATGACGGCCAGTACCATGCTTAGCACGGCAGCCCATTTGCGATAAATCAGCATACTCAGGTTCCTTGAATTTCACGGCCGACCATTGAAAGTCACCCTCGGCGATCTGCCAACCGTGCAGGCCGTTGCGCACAACAATGAGACTGCGGTTCACAACGACGAGTGACGGGGTACAATGGAGCGAACACATAAGGACATGACTCAACCCCTTCTCGATGAAACGCCAGAATCCTTATCTCGACACACACTTCTGCTTCGATCACCCGGGTCCCCTGGACCAGGCCGGCGTATTCGACGACAGCGCTCGTCAGGTTATCGGTTCTGCCATCGGCCACTACCGCGCACGGACCGTTCGGCCAGACCTGCAGTATTTCGACTGTGACTTGCAGTTCCCCGAGCCGCTGAAGATCCACAAGGTATTGCCCGACAGTGTGTGCATCGTGCAGGTGCTCGGCGGCCAGTGGCAGCATCGGGTCGACGGTGTGCTCAATGAATACACCACGGGCGCAGTCCATGTGCTGGGCCTGAGTGAGAGCATGGAAACCGTCGATCAACTGCCCGCCGGCAGTCATGCGCGCATGGCCGGGCTACGCATCGCAGGCGATTATTTGCGCGAGCTGGCCGAAGAAGACTCGGCGCTCCAGCCGTTACTCAGCCTGCTCAATGACGGCGTTCAATTTTCGGGACTGCACGGCTGCCCGGCACTGGGGCGTTTGCTGGAGCGGATATATCACTCTCCCTACCAAGGCGCCTTGGAGCGCCTTAATCAGGAAAGCCTGAGCCTGGCAGCGCTGGTGGAGCTGGCGGCCCATCTCGCCCCTCAACCTGCCAGGCCAATACCTGCGGTACGCGGTCATTCAGACCTGGCCCATGAAGCGCGGTTTCAACTGGATGCCAACCTGATCGACCCTCCCGGCACTCAAGCGCTGGCCCGTAGCCTGGGTGTGGGGGAAACCACGCTGCGCCGGGCGTTCAGTCAAATCTACGGCCAGTCGATGCTGGATTATGTGCGCCAGCAACGCATGGAGCTTGCGCGCAATCTGCTTCGTCAGCGCAAGTGGCAGGTGGCGCAGATCGCCTACCGCCTGGGCTATGCCAATCCCGCTAACTTCAACCATGCCTACAAGGCCTACTTTGGTCACCCGCCAGGTGCCGAACGCTAGAGAACAAAGCCATGAATAAACCCCTTCCGGCCATTAGCTATCCCAACTCCCGCCCCAAAAACGGCGCAGTCCGGCTCCCCTTACTCTTCGCCACCTTCTGCGGCGTCCCGCTCACCACCACCTTCCCGCCTCTGTCCCCAGCCCCCGGCCCAATATCAATCACCCAATCACTCTGCGCCACCACGCGCATTTCATGCTCCACCACAATCACCGTGTGCCCCGCCTCCACCAGATGATTCAACTGGCTCAACAACCGATCCACATCCCGCGGATGCAGCCCGGTCGTCGGTTCATCCAGCACATACAACGTCGCGCCCCGGGCATTGCGTTGCAGCTCGGTCGCCAGCTTGATGCGCTGCGCCTCCCCGCCCGACAGCTCCGTGGCCGGCTGGCCAAGGCGCAAATAACCCAAGCCAATATCCCGCAGCACTTGCAGCGAGCGCAGCACACCCGGCTCTTCGGCAAATACCTCTACCGCCTGTTCAACCGTCAGCCCCAGCACCTGGGCGATGGTCAGCCCTTCCCACTTGATCGCTAACGTTTCCGGGTTGTACCGCGCCCCGTGGCACGTCGGGCATGGCGCGTACACGCTGGGCATGAACAGCAATTCAACGCTGACAAACCCCTCGCCTTCGCAGTTCGGGCAGCGGCCTTTGGCGACGTTGAAAGAGAATTGCCCGGCGTCGAAATGGCGCTTTTTCGCCGCGGGTGTGGCGGCGAACAGTTTGCGTACGTTGTCGAACAGGCCGGTGTAGGTCGCGAGGTTGGAGCGCGGTGTGCGGCCAATGGGTTTCTGGTCCACCTGGACCAGGCGGCGGATGTGTTCCAGGCCGCCACTGATGCGGCCGCCGCTGGTTTGCGGGGCGTCGTCTTCGAGGCTGGGTTCGTCTTCGGTTTCCACCACGCGGCCCAGGCCTGCGCCTACCAGTTCCAACAGCGCCTGGCTGACGAGGCTGGATTTGCCCGAGCCGGAAATGCCGGTGACGGCGGTGAAGCAGCCCAGGGGAAAGTCCACGCTGAGGTCGTTGAGGTTGTTGCGCGTAACGCCTTCCAGGCTCAGCCAGCCGGTGGGTTGGCGCGGTGGTTGGCTGACCGGGCGTTTTTCGGCGAACAGGTATTCGCGGGTTTGCGAGGCTTCGACCTGCGCCAGGCCGGCGGGTGGGCCGCTGTACAGGACCTGGCCGCCGTGCTCGCCGGCAGCCGGGCCGACGTCGATCAGCCAGTCGGCCCGGCGCATGGTTTCCAGGTCGTGTTCCACCACGAACAGTGAGTTGCCGGCAGCCTTCAGGCGGTCGAGGGCGGCGAACAGGGCTTCGCCATCGGCAGGGTGCAGGCCGGCGGAAGGTTCGTCGAGCACGTAGATCACGCCGAACAGTTGCGAGCCCAGTTGGGTGGCCAGGCGCAGGCGTTGCAGTTCGCCGGAGGACAGGGTTGGTGTGCTGCGTTCCAGGGCCAGGTAGCCGAGGCCGAGGTCGGTCAGGGTGCTGACGCGTTCGAGCAGGTCCTGGGCGATGCGTTGGGCAGCCAGGCGTTTTTCCACGGAGAGCTTTTTATCGCCCTGCCCTTCGGCCACCGGTCGCAGCAGTTCGGCGAGTTGCAGCAGGGACATTTGCGACAGCTCGCCAATGTCCACGCCGGCAAATTTCACCGACAGCGCGGCCTTGTTCAGGCGTTTGCCTTCACACAGCGGGCACGGGCTGCCTTGCATGAACTGCGACACGCGCTTTTTCATCAGGGCGCTTTGGGAGTGGGTGAAGGTGTGCAGGATGTAGCGTCGGGCACCGGTGAAGGTGCCCTGGTAGCTGGGCTCGAGTTTGCGTTTGAGGGCGTCGCGGGTCTGGGCCGGTGTGAAGCCGGCGTACACCGGTACGGTGGGGGTTTCTTCGGTGAAGAGGATCCAGTCGCGCTGCTTTTTCGGCAGGTCGCGCCACGGGATGTCGACGTCGTAACCCAGGGTGACGAGGATGTCGCGCTGGTTCTGGCCTTGCCACGCCAACGGCCAGGACGCCACGGCGCGCTGGCGGATGGTTAGGGAAGGATCGGGCACCATCAGGGCTTCGGTCACTTCGTACACGCGGCCCAGGCCGTGGCATTGCGGGCAGGCGCCCTGGGGCAGGTTGGGGGAAAAGTCTTCGGCGTACAGCATCGGTTGCCCCGCCGGGTAACTGCCGGCGCGGGAGTAGAGCATGCGGATCAGGCTGGACAAGGTGGTGACGCTGCCCACTGATGAACGTGTGCTGGGTGTACCGCGCTGTTGTTGCAGGGCCACGGCGGGCGGCAGGCCTTCGATGGAGTCGACGTCCGGTACGCCGACCTGGTCGATCAGGCGGCGGGCGTAGGGCGCCACGGATTCGAAGTAGCGCCGCTGGGCTTCGGCGTAGACGGTGGAGAATGCCAGCGAGGACTTGCCGGAGCCTGACACGCCGGTGAACACCACCAGGGCATCGCGGGGGATATCCACGTCGACGTTGCGCAGGTTGTGTTCCCGGGCACCTCGTACCCGCACGAAGCCAGGGCGTTGGGTGGTGAGTGAGGTGTCTGGTGGCAGGTTGCGCTGGGAAGTCATGGGTAACCTTATCGGTGTGTTCAAGGCAGTGAAGATCAACTGTGGGAGCCGGGCTTGGTGTTGCTGGCTGGATCTCCATCCGTCACATCATTCGGGAGGTCAGTACCGAGCGCACCCGTTGCGCCAAGTCATCCGGGCCATAGGGTTTGCTCAGCAGGTGAATGTCGTTGCCCAGCAGGTGGTTGCTGGAAAGAATGTCGCGGGTATGCCCGGAGGTAAACAGCACCGCTATCGCCGGCACTTGCCTGCGCGCCCACTCGGCGAGGTCGGTGCTTTTGACCCGGCCCGGCATCACCACGTCGGTGAAGATCAGGTCCGGTTGCAGGCCGGCCTGGAGCATCAGCATGGCCCGGTCGCCGTCTTCGGCGGTGAGCACGGTGTAGCCGGATTGTTCGAGCAATTCCACCGCGGCCGCGCGTACGCCTTCGTTGTCCTCAACCACCAGGATCGTCTCATGGCCGCCGCTGCGTTGTGTGAGCTCGACGGGCGTATCGGGGTTTTCCGGCTCTCCCAGGTTGCGCGGGAAATACATCTGCACCACGGTGCCGCTGCCCTCCACGCTCTCGACCTCAACATGCCCGCCACTTTGGCGCACGAACCCGAACACCATGCTCAGGCCCAGGCCGGTACCGTGGCCATTCGGCTTGGTGGTGAAAAACGGTTCGAAGGCACGGGCCAGGATCGTTGGTGACATGCCGGCGCCGCTGTCGGCGACGGCCAGGCGCACGTATTCACCGGGGTTGATGCTTTTACCGGCGCAATCCGGAGGGTTGAGAATAATATTTTCGCCGGTGATCCGAATCACGCCCTCGCCTTTCATGGCATCCCGGGCGTTGATCGCCAGGTTGAGCAGTGCGTTTTCCAGTTGGTTGCGGTCGACGTTAATGCACCATGGATCCTGGGGCAGTTGCACATCAATGTGGATGGTTTCTCCCAGCGCCCGCTGCAGCAACTCGCCCAGGCCTTCATAGATGCGCAGCGGGTTGTACACCGCCGGTGACAATGGCTGGCGACGGGCGAAGGCCAGCAGTTGCGAGGTCAGTTTGGCCCCACGTTCCACTGCCGCGATGGCGGCGCTGACGCGGCGCTGCACCTGGGGGTTGTCCGGCTCATGCCGGGCCAGCAGGTGCAGGTTGCCGGCGACCACTTGCAGCAGGTTGTTGAAGTCGTGGGCCACGCCGCCGGTCAGGCCGCCGATGGCTTCCAGCTTCTGTGATTGACGCAACTGTTCTTCGGCGGCGGAACGGGCCTGCACTTCCGCGGCCACGCGCTGCTCCAGGTTGTGGGTGAGTTCCTGGCGCAGGCGCTCGGAGATCATATGTTCGGTGGTCTCCACTACAATCGCCAGGACCCCGGCCGGTCGTTGGTCGTCACCGGCCACGGGGCTGTAATACAGGTCCATCCACACTTGTTCCGGGCGGCCGTCGCGCAACAGTTCCAGTGGCAGGTTGCGGTAGGACAAGGTGCCGCCGGCCAGGCAGGTGTCGACCACATTGCGGTTGAAGTCGGCGACTTCCGGCCAGCCCAGTTCCACTGGCGTACCCAGCAGATAAGGGTGGCGCCCGCCGGCAAACACCGAATAGCTGTCGTTGTAGATCATGTAACCGGCGTGCCCCCACAGCATCACCATGGGCATGGGCGATGCCAGCATCATCTGCACGGCGCTGGTCAGGCTGGAGGGCCAGGCATTCATCGGGCCGAGGTCAGTGGTGGACCAATCGAAAGCACGAATCCTCTGGGCCATTTCCCCAGCCCAACCCTCACAGCCGTGGGTATTGGATAAAAACTGCATCGGTCGGCTCTGCAAAAGATAAAAGGTGGGCGGCGATGAAAACTTTGAGCCCGGCAGCGGCGGTTGGTTTCATCGCATATTGCTTATGCCGGCAGGAAGGAGCAAGGGCCGGCTCAGCGAAAGTCCCGGCTGCGCACACTGATGCCCGACAGCAACGGGGTCAGGTCGGTCAAGCGCCCGGCGATCAGGTGCCGAACCTCGCCCACCGCCTCCCAGCGGCCATCCACCTTGAGCAACCGCGAGCCCACCAGCGCCTGGCGTTGGCGCTCGGCCAAATCGCGCCAGACCACCACATTGATATTGCCGAACTCATCTTCCAGGGTGACAAAGGTAACGCCGCTGGCCGTGCCCGGGCGTTGTCGACCGGTGACAAGGCCGGCGACGCTGACGTTGCGGCCATGTTCAACCCGCAGCAATTCCCTGGAACTGCGGCAACGCCGCGCGCGCAGTTCATCGCGCAACAGCGCCAACGGGTGTGGGCCCAGGGTGGTGCCGACGCTGGCGTAGTCGGCATACAAATCTTCGCCGACTGTCGGTTGCGGCAGCTCCACCACCGCCTCTTCCGGGCTGGCGATACCGGCAAACAGGCCCAGTTGTTTCTGCACCCCGGCCACCTCCCAACGCGCCCGGTGCCGATGCCCGGCCAGGCCGCGCAAGGCACCGGCATCCGCCAGCAGTTCCTGGGCGCGAGTGTCCAATTGGGCACGCTCGCCCAAGTCGGCAATATCAAAAAACGCCCGGGCCTGGCGCGCCGCTTCGATACGCCGGCCGGCCTCTTCGCGAAACCCGGAGATCATGCGCAAGCCCATGCGAATCGCCGGTTGCTGGCCTTCGATCGGCTCAAGGCTGCAATCCCAGTCACTGGCCTGCACATCCACCGGGCGGATCTGCAAATGATGGCGACGGGCGTCCTGCAGGATCTGGTCGGGACTGTAGAAACCCATGGGCCAACTGTTGATCAGGGCGCAGGCAAACGCTGCCGGTTCATGGCATTTGAGCCAGCAACTGGCATAGGTCAGCAAGGCGAAACTGGCGGCGTGGGACTCGGGAAAACCATAGCTGCCAAAGCCCTTGATCTGCTCGAAGATCTGCGCGGCGAAGGCTTCGCTGTAGCCGTTTTTCAGCATGCCGGTGCGCAGGCGTTGCTGATGGGGTTCGAGGCCGCCGTGGCGTTTCCAGGCGGCCATGGAACGGCGCAGTTGGTCGGCTTCGCCGGGTGTGTAATCGGCGGCGACCATGGCGATCTGCATGACCTGTTCCTGGAACAGCGGGATGCCCAGGGTGCGTTCCAGTACGGACTTGAGTTCCGGCGACGGGTAGGTGGTTTCTTCCTCCTTGTTCCGCCGCCGCAGGTACGGATGCACCATGCCGCCCTGGATGGGCCCCGGCCGCACGATGGCGACCTCAATGACCAGGTCGTAGAATTTTTCCGGTCGCAGGCGGGGCAACATCGACATCTGCGCCCGCGACTCAATCTGGAACACGCCGATAGTGTCGGCCTTGCTGATCATCGCGTAGGTTGCCGCATCTTCCTTGGGCACCGAAGCCAGGCTCAGGTCCCGGTTGCGATGGCGGCGCAGCAGGTCGAAGCAGCGGCGAATCGCACTGAGCATGCCCAGCGCGAGGATGTCCACCTTGAGCAGGCCCACGGCGTCGAGGTCGTCCTTGTCCCACTGGATGATGGTGCGCTCGGCCATGGCCGCATTTTCCACCGGCACCAGGGTGTCCAGCGGGTGTTCGGAAATCACGAAACCGCCGGGGTGCTGGGACAGGTGCCGGGGGAAGCCGATCAGTTGTTGGGTCAAGGTCAGCACCCGGCGCAGCACCGGGCTGTCGGGGTCGAAACCACCTTCGCGCAAGCGTTCCAGGGGCGGTGCTTCGTCGCTCCAGCGCCCACAACAGTCGGCCAGGGCGTTGACCTGATCCGGCGGCAACCCGAGGGCCTTGGCCACGTCGCGCACCGCGCCGGCGCCGTGATAGCTGCTGACCACCGCCGTCAACGCGGCGCGGGTACGACCGTAGCGCTGGAAGACGTATTGCAGCACTTCTTCGCGGCGTTCGTGCTCGAAGTCCACGTCGATGTCCGGCGGCTCGTTGCGTTCACGAGACAGGAAGCGCTCGAACAGCATGTTCATCAGGCTCGGGTCGATCTCGGTGATGCCCAGGGCAAAACACACCGCCGAGTTGGCCGCCGAGCCACGGCCCTGGCACAGGATCGAACGGCTGCGGGCGAAGCGCACAATGTCGTGTACGGTGAGGAAGTAGCTTTCGTAGCCGAGGTCGCTGATCAGTTCCAGTTCGTTATTGATCTGCTGGAGGGTCTTGGCGTCGACCCCTTTCGGCCAACGCTGGGCGATGCCTTGCTCGGTCAAGGTGCGTAACCAGGATTTTGCATCCTGGCCTTCAGGTACCAACTCCCTGGGGTATTGATAGCGCAATTGGCCGAGGTCAAAGGTGCAACGCCGGGCAATGTTCAGGGACTCTTCCAGCAAGTGCGCCGGGTACAGCGCGGCCAATGCATCGAGGCTGCGCAAGTGCCGCTCACCATTGGGATGCAGGCGCGCGCCGGCTTCGGCCACCGGGACGTGGTGACGGATTGCGGTCATGGTGTCTTGCAACGCACGGCGACCGCGCACATGCATATGCACATCGCCGCAGGCCACCGCCGGCAGGTGCAGGCTGGCGGCCAGGTTCAGGCGTTGCTCAAGGTGACGGGCATCGTTCTGGCCGCAATGCAGTTCCACCGCCAGCCACAGGCGATCGGTGAAGGTGCTGCACAGCCATTGGATATGGGCCTGGGTGTCGGTGTCTTCGACCATCCATAACGCGAGCAAGCCGTGTACCGCGGTGAAGTCTTCCTGCAGCAACCGGTAGTGACCTTTTCCCGCACGGCGACGGGCAATGGTGATCAGCCGGCACAGGTGTTGATAGCCTTCCAGGTTCTCCACCAGCAGCACCAGCTTGGGGCCGTTTTCCAGGCGCATCTCGCTGCCGATAATCAGCGGCAACCCGACTTCCTTGGCTGCCTGCCAGGCACGGACGATGCCCGACAAGGTGCATTCATCGGTGATCGCCAGGGCTTCGTAGCCCTGCTGCCTGGCCCGTTCAAACAGCTCGCGGGCACTGGAGGCGCCCCGCTGGAAACTGAAGTTGGACAGGCAGTGCAGCTCCGCGTACTTCATGCAAACCAGCCTTGCAGCCACAGCGTGCCGCTTTCGCCCACGGTGCGGTAAGCCCAGCCCTGCTGGCCGGCGCGGGTGCGCACCAGGTAGTAATCGCGGCGCACATCGGCGCCATCCCACCAGCCGGACTCGATGCGTTCCGGGCCCATCAGGATGTGTAGACCTTGCTCGGCCAGAGGCGTCGGTTCATGCAGCAACCAGCCCGGGCGTTGCACGTTATTTGAGGGGGTGCACGGGCGAGTGTCAGCACCGGCTTGCCAGGCGCATTCGGGGCGGTGGTCGGCGTGAAAGCGCAGGCCTTGCACCGCTTCGTCCCCCAGCCGCGCCCGCAGGCGTTCGCGCAGTTGTTCCCACGGCAGGGTTTGTTGCGGGCGCTCGTCGAACAGGTCCTGGCGCTGGGGCACAAACACCGGCAGGTCCTCGGCCACCAGGCGAAAGCCGCGCACCGGCGAGGTGACTTGCACTTGCTCCAGGCGCCCACGGGCCAGTTCGAACAGCATCGCCGCGTCACGCTCGGCGCTGAGCAGGCCGACCTTGATCACGCTGTCGGGCTCGGCCGCGTGCTCCAGGTGCAGGTCAAAACGCTGCACGCCACTGTCGCGGCCACACAGGAACGCCGACAGGTCGCCAGTCAAACGGCGCAAGGGAAACAGCAAGGCCTGGTGGGACAACACATCAAAATTCAGCTCGATGCGCACATCAAACCGGTCCGGCGGCTGGTAGAACGCCAGCGCCAGGGGCCGTTGGCCGCACAGTGCATCGAGGTGCTTGAGCAGCGCAGCGTCGAAGCGCCGGGCCAGGGTATGCCGAGGCAACGCCTGCACCTGGGCCAGGGTGCGCAAGCCCATGCGCGACAATGCGCTGGCGGCTTGCGGGTCGAGGCCGGCGCGGTCGATGGGGATCGGTGCCAGGGCGTGTTGCAGGTATTGCTCATCGGCCACGGCCAGGCCGTCGTAGGCATTCGCCAATATCCGCGCCGCCGCCGGGTTCGGCGCGGCGACGATGCGGTGACGAAACCCCAGTTCGGTCAGTTCCTTGCGCAAGCGCGCTTCGAGCAACGGCCACGGCCCGAACAGGCCCAGGCTCGACTCGATCTCCAACAGCAACGCCCGTGGGTAGAACACGCTGACCTGGGAGCTGAAACGGTAGGCCCAGGCGGCGAGAAACTGCTGCCAGTATTCGATCTGCGCCGGGTCGTATTCGGCGCAGGCAAAAGCCTTGGTCAAGGCATGAGCCGCCGTCAGCGACTGGCCGGGGCGCAGGCCGAGTTTGCGCGCGGCGTCATTGACGGTTTGCAGCACCCGCCGCTGCGACGTGCCGGCCAGCAGGGCCAACGGCTGGTCCGGTTCGGGGCGCGAACGCAGCACCCCGTCCAGCGCCAATTGCGGGAACACAATACACACCCAGCGCATGCCAACCTCAGTGCCCAAGCGCAATGGGCGCGGGATGGGCCAGGCCACCCCGGCACTTGAGCACCCGCACTTGCGCAGGGCTCGCCTCAACCGCCAGGCGCAACGCGGCCGGTGACGGGTTGATGGCCTCGCTCAAGGAGCGCCAGGCAAAGGCCAGGGTCTGGCCGGTTTCCGCCGCCACCTGCAAGCGGCGCAAGGCCCGGTCATCGGCCTTGCGCGGCCAGCACAGCACCGCGCCACAACTGCCGGAACGCAGGCATTGCTCCACTGCCCACAAGGCATCGCGTTCATCGGCCTGGATCACTGACAGCTGGCGCACATCCACCCCGGCGTTTTGCCAGGCGTGGGGGTACGGCGTGTAGGGCGGCGCCACCAGCACGATGCGCTCACCGGCCGCCGCCAACCGTGCCAGGGTCGGCCACACCAGCTGCAACTCGCCCACGCCTTCCTTGGCCATGAGGATTTCGCTCAACGCCGCTTCCGGCCAGCCACCGCTGGGCAGCACCGCATCCAGGGCCGCAAGCCCGGTGGGATGGACGCTGGCCGGCGGCGCGGCGGGCCGGCCTTTCCAGACCCGGCCGCCATTGAACAGCGAGTCCAGTGCAACGACGGCGCCCATCAGCCTTGCCTCACCAGGCCGCAGAACACCCCTTCGATGGCCAGGTCCTGATCGGGCCGCACCACGATGGGTTGATAGGCGGGGTTGCGCGGCAGCAGGCGCACGCGCTCGCCCACGTGTTCGAAACGTTTGATGGTGACTTCACCGTCCAGGCGTGCCACCACGATCTGCCCGTTCAAGGCCTCGGCACTGCGGCGTACGCCCACCAGGTCGCCATCGAGGATGCCGTCTTCGATCATCGAATCGCCCTGCACCCGCAGCAGGTAATCCGGGGTTTTCGCGAACATGCCCGGGTCGAGCAATAGACGGTTGTGCACTTCGGCATCGGCGCCAATGGGCAAACCGGCGGCCACCCGGCCGAGCACCGGAATATCCAGCAGCTCCGGCCGCGCCGGTTGATTGAGCAGGCGGATGCCGCGCGCCTGGTTCGGGTTGACCTCGATAAAGCCGCCCTCGGTCAGCGCCAGCACATGCTTGCGCGCCACGCTGCGGGAGGCAAAGCCGAACGCCTCGGCGATCTCGGCGAGGCTGGGGGACTGGCCTTGCTGCGCGATACGGTCGCGGATAAAGGTCAGGATGGCGGTACGGCGGGGCGTTAGATTCTTCATGGAGTACATTTGTACTCCTGTGGGAATTTTCTGGCAATATCCGTCAGTCGCTTCCCATGCAGCCACCGGAAAAGTACCCGCCAAGTTGACGAACGGTCTTTCGAATGTTCAGATGCCGGCCTGTTTCAGGTGCCTCATGCCGCCGTGCATGGGGTGAAACGGGAAACCGGTGCCGCTCTTTTCGAGCCAGTCCGGTGCTGCCCCCGCAACGGTAGACGCGTGATTCCTTCGACACACCACTGTGGCCTGCGCGCCATGGGAAGGTGAAGGTGTCCATACGCGTGAGCCCGGAGACCGGCCTGGAATTCTGTTTGGCAAAATCCTGCGGTGGGCGGGCATGGGCCGGTATTGGCGTGTGCTCGGTGCCTACTCGTGCGTGCTTTTCGCGAAAGATACTTTTCCGAGAAGACTATGATTCGACCTTTCAAGACTCCTGTGCCCGGCCTGTTGTTCGGCTGCCTGTTCAGCCCCCTGCTGCTGGCCGACGACAACACCCTGGAACTCAAGCAACTCAACGTTTCCGCACCGTCGGTGGAGTCCACCACCGTGGCCGATATGGCCCAGTACGGCAGCAAGGTTGAGATCGTCACCCGCGAACAAATTGAACGCGCCGGCCCCGCCGCCGATGTGTCGCGCGTGATGCAGATGTTCATCCCCGGCCTGTACGTGGCCCCCAAGAACGGCCCGTTCGACTACGGCACCTATTCCCTGCTGGGCGGGCGCAACGATGACACGTTGATCCTGCTGGACGGCGTGCGCCTGAACAACCGCCTGTACGGCGGCCTGTACCTGGACACCCTGCCCGCCAACGCCATCGAGCGCATCGAAGTGCTCAAGGGGGGCCAGAGCCTGCTGTTCGGCACCCAGGCGGTGTCGGGGGTGATCAACATCGTTACCCGCAGCCCGCAAACCCGCGAGGCGTCCGGAGAGGTGAACCTGGGCGCAGACACCTTCGGCGGCACCACCGGCGATGCCCGGGTCGAGAAGATCTTCAACAACGGTTTCGGCGATCTTGGCTTGCTGGCCTACGTCAGCCGCAACGTCTCCGAGGGCTACCAGCCGTTTCGCAACCGCGACATGAAAAACGTCAGCGACAAGAAACGCTCCTACGAAGTCACCACCTTCGGCACCAAGGCGATCCAGTCGTTTGGCGATGACACGCGCCTTGAGCTGTTTTACCAGTACGCCGACGCCAACCTCGATTTCGCCCGGCCGGTGGACAACCACAAGACCACCAACGACCGCGTGCAACAGATCGCCACGGCCACCTTCGAGCAAACCCTCAACGAGCGCCTGAGCTACTTCGTCAAAGGCCATATCAACGATTGGGACACGCGCTATACCCGCATCAACAATATCGAAGGCGGCGGCACCCGGGCCATCAACCACAACGACTACTGGGGCTTCACCGACTGGGGCGTGCAGGCCGAAGGCAAGGCCGTGCTGCCCGGCGAGCACGTGCTGGTATTCGGGTCCGATAACCAGTGGTTCAAGGGCCAGGACGATGTATTGATCATCGACGACAACAAGGCCCAGGCCCACGCGCTGTACACCCAACTGCGCCCGACTATCGAAGCCCTGCCGAACTGGCACCCGAGCATCGGCGTACGCCATGAAGCCATGAGCGGCGGCGACAGCGCCACTGTTGGCATGCTCACTTCGCTCTACGACCTCAACGACAACTGGGCCCTGCGCGGCCAATACGGCACTGCCTACAAACTGCCGAATGCCGAGCAACTGTTCGTCAACGAAGACGATGAGAAAGGCAACCGCAACCTCAAGCCGGAGAAGAGCCGCAACGCCGAACTGGGCGTCGACTACAAGGGCAGCCTGCTGGCCCGGGACTTCAGCGCCAGCGTCACGCTGTTCAAACGCAAGATCACCGACCTGATCACCCTGGACGATATCCAGTGGGTCAACGGCCAGGGGCAGATCCAGATGCGTGGTTTCGAGGCCGACGCCAAGCTGCAGCTCAATGAACAATGGAGCGTGCAGGCCGACATGACCCGCAACCTCACCGAGTCCCGTGCGGGTGTCACCATCAACGATATCCCGGGCTTCTTCGCCCGCTCGCGGGTCGGCTATGAATCGGCGGACCGCCTGTGGGGCGCCGGCACCGCCGTGCGTTACATCGGCGATATCGTCAGCTCGAAAAAGGTCGAATACGGCAACTACACCGTGGTGGATGCCGACGCCTATCGCTACCTAGACAACGCCCACCAACACCGCGTGAGCCTGCTGGTAGAGAACCTGTTCGACCGCGACTACGTCACCAGCCGCGCCAGCAACGTCGACAACCTCGGGCGGCCGTTCACCTCCGAAGTACGCTACACGTATCGCTTCTGATGAGTACGCCCGTGGAAACTCATCCGGACTGGTCCCATGTGCCTGACCACGCCCGTCACGTGTTCCTGTGCACCGGCCCGCGCTGCACCCAGCGTGGCGCGCTGCAACTGTGGAAAACCCTACGCCGCCACCTGCTGCAACACGACCGCATCGAAAAACCTGGCGGCGTGCTGTTGACCCGCACCCACTGCCAGTTCCCGTGCAACCTGGGGCCGATCGTGACGGTGTACCCGGACACGTGCTGGTACGGCGTGCACAGCAACGCAGACGTGCAACGGCTGGTGGAAGTGCATCTGGTGGGCGGCGAAGTCGTTGAGGATCTGCTGATCAAGGAGCGCCCATGAAAGCGTCGTGGTTGCTGTTGGGCGCCCTGCTCTGCCCATCGTTGGCCCTGGCGGACCGTTATCGCAACTGCAACCAGGACTGGACGGCCGCCCACTCACCGCCTTCGCGCATCGTAGCCCTCAACCAGCATGCCGCAGACCTGCTGTTGGCGCTGGATGTCGGCCCGGCCTTGGTGGGCGTGGCGTATCTGGATGACAACGGTGTGGCCCACCCACACGGCCAGTATTTCGACGTACCGGTGATCGCGCCAAAGTACCCGTCCAGCGAAGTGCTCTATGCGCAGAAACCGGATCTGGTGGTCGGTGGTTTCGCCAGCGCATTTGGCACTGGCGTCACCTCACGCACCGGCCTGGCCGGCAACGGAGTGGCGTCGTACTTGCTGGAGTCGGCGTGCGACGGGCATTCGCTGGATTACTTCGGGCATATCCGCAACGACCTGTTCACCCTTGGCGCCCTGGTGCATAAACAGCCACGGGCACGGGCGTTGAGCGATGCCATGGACGCCGACCTGGCCAGTGCCCAGGCGCTGGCTGGTGAGGGTAAACCGCTGTCGGTGTTTTACCTGGACAGTGAGGTCAACGGGCTGGACAGCGAAGGCCGGCGTGGTTTTGTCACCACGTTGGTGGCGGCTGCTGGTGCGCGCAATTTATTTGCCGGGATCAACCAGTACCGCGTCACCGTGAGCAGCGAAACCCTGCTGATGAGTGACCCGGATGTGATTTTGCTGGCAGATGCGCTGTGGTCACCGGCCAGCCGCAAACGTCAGTTGCTGACCACCGACCCGGTGCTGTCGCGTTTGCGGGCGGTGCGGGAGAACCGGATGATCGATATTCCGTTTACCCATTTGGTGCCCACTGCGAATAGCGGCCGAGTCGTGTTGGAGTTGGCGAGGCAATTCAAAAAACTGGCTGAATAATTCACGAGCGAAGCGCCTGACCAATTTCCTCAGTCCATGCCACCGACCAAAGTTGTGAAACGCTGTAGGTTTCCAATGCTGAGCGCATCGTACTTTTGATCTCCTCCAGCTCCTGGCCTGACAGATCAGGGTGATAGAGCTCGCACTTGGTGGCCGAGATATCACTCATCCCGGCTTCAGTGACTACCGGCTCGACCGCGCCACCATCCACCGGGGAAAGCCGGGACCCCAAGACGAAAAAAAGGGGCGATCAATGATCGCCCCAAATACAACGAGAGGTCCTTTTCTAAAACTACAAGCTGATCTGCTGGCGCTCCTCATCCGTCAACCGCGCCCGCGCCTGGTCACTCAACGGTCCGGCGCCGAGTACCTGCACCGGGCTGTTGGGGTTGTAGCCCGAGGTCTTCTGCCCGTCCTCCGGCTTGTGCTCCACTGGCTCGCTGCCAAAGCTCAACACTTCCACTGTGACAATCGACGCCCGGCCCTGTTTGGCCGCCGCCTGCTGGCTACGCGCGGCATCTTCCGCCGCCTGGGACGCCGCCGCACCGGCTGCGCTCGCCGAGGTCATGGCCCCGGTGTTTACCGCCGCCGACACCGGCACCCCGGACGACTTGCCCTGGGTCTGGATGTTGGCGGCATTAACGACGCGCAACGCGGCAATGTTGATGTTGCCCGAGACCCGAATCCCCGCCTCACCCGCATCGATGGTGCCCAGCGGGGCGATCAGGTCGATGTCTCCGGCCGGCACTTCGGGAATCGGGTTCAAGGTGGCAATCCCCGCCCCGGTGCTCGGCACCGCCGGCGACAGGGTCACGTTGCCCCAGTTGTCATAGACACGCTTGGGCGGCGTGTACACCACGGTGGTCTTGGATCCGCGACCGGCGTTGATGTCGCCCTCGCCGGACCAGCCCATGATCGAGCCGCCGAAGGTGGTCATGATGCGGCTCTGGCCCAGCAGGATGCTGCCCATGGAATACAGCTGGATATCGCCGGCGCCCTGGGTGATCACACCGGCGGTGGACGGCGGTGCCGCGCCTTCGATGCCGAAGGTCTGCCCACCGCCCGGGGTGAGCATCTGGATCGAGCCACCGAAATTGGTGTGTACACCGGAGCCGCCGAACAACGTGATATCGCCCTTGTAGGTAATCGGGTTGCCGGCCACGTCCTTGTCCGGGAACAGCGCGGCAATCGCCGCACGCCCCCGTACATAGCTGCCCTGGCGCACACCGCCCACCGCGTTGTACTCACGGCCGGCGGCCTTGAGTTCGGCGAAGTACACATCACGGGCGAACACCCGTTGCTGTTCAGCGGGCAGTGCGGCGTAAACCGCGCGGGCCTGCTCGCGGGTGCCGACGAAACCGAAACGCTCGGCGAGCCAGGTGACCAGTTCGTTCTCATAGGTCTTGGCGACCTTGCCGCCCTGGATCGACAGGGCTTCGCCTGGCTGGACGAGGTTGGCCGGGTCCAGGTAGGCCTCGACAAAGCGCCGGTAATCCGGGCCGCTGGGGCCGACGCCAGCTTGCATGATGATGCCTGCGCCAGGGCGGTTGTCGCCCGCGACCACCGGGCCCAGGCTGGTGATGCTGACTTCGCCGCCCTTCGCCGGGTCACGCCCGGACATCAGGATATTGCCGCCCGCCGTCACTTCCAGCAGGCCAGGACCGGCAACCTGGAAGTTGCTGTACAGAATGTCGCGCCCGGCGGAGACGATGGAGATGTCAGTGGGGTTGTTGTGGATGAACAGGTTGCCGGTCGACTGCTCGCTGACCGCACCGGGGGCCGTATTAAAACGGCTGCCACTGCTGACAATGTCTCGCCCCGCCATCATCCAAACCGGCCCGTTGCCCTCGTACCAGGTCTGCCCCGAATGCAAAAACGTGGGGGAAGAATTGAACGTCAGGGTCCGGCCGCTGCTGACCCCCACCAGATCGCCGGTCAAGGCATAGAACCGCGCCGGTTCCGTTGGCGCGTAAGCGGCTGCCGACGCCGTGGCGGAGCCAAAGGCAAACAGAGGCCGCGGAATGGAACCCGGCGAGCTACCGTTTTCCGACAGATTGTTGCCATCGACAACCACCTGACCATCAATGGTCCCGACGAACGCCGGCCGCCAAGGTGTGGCCATGATGCTGGGGTCGGCCCCGGAAGGCGTGACAAACATACCGCCCGCATAAATCGAGTCATGGGCCAGGAATTGCAACTGGCTGCTGGCACCGGGGGCGAGCACCAAGGCATTTATCGGACTCGTATCGGCTTGGGACCCCAGGACGGCGTTACCGTAATAAATACTGCCGCCAGCCGCCGTCGCTCGAACGATCGATGGGTAGACAGTTGCCAGGTCGGACGCTGCGGCGGAGACAGATGGCGTCAAGTTGCCCCCCGCTGAAAACAGGTCGATTGCCGTGTGACCGGTCCATAACGAGAACCAACTTTCGCCGGTCCCACTCGTCCCGCCACGGGTAAACGATGAGTTGTTCAGCAGGACGACACGGCCCGGGTCAATCACTTGCTGCAGCACCAGGTCACCCAATGTCGTCAGGTTGAATGTGGCATCCCCCGGCACCAGGGTGATGCCCCCCACTGCCCGGCCACGGGTCGCCTGGAACGGATCGAATGCGCGGGTTTCGCCCGGGCTCTGCTCAGAGCTGTTGCTGCCGTATGTCAGTTCGATCCGACCCGTGGTCGCACTTTGCAGTTGGACATTGCCCCGGATATTCACCAACTGGCCGTTCTGATCGTTTACATCAACCACGCTGCCAGGGTTCAGGGCGCCACCGATACGCACCCGCAGATCACCACCGCCCGTCAACTGCAGGCTGCCATCACCGGCAACCCGCCCGGTACTGCCGACCGCCAGCACCAGCCCCTGGCTGCGCGGGTTGGCAGAGGCCGACATTGGGTTGCCGTCCATGCGCCGAAGCACACCGGCATCCCCGCCTACCTGTACATCCACGTCACCGCCGCCGAGGGTGCCGAAACCGGTAAACCCGACGAACGCATCAGCCTTGGAGGCGTTGGCGGTATAGCTACCGAAATTGATCCACCAGGCCGTCGGCTGCGCCTGCCCGCCGGTGTTCACCGTGCCGCTGCCCTGGCGCCACAGCCAGTTGGCCACATCGGCGGAGTCGATGCCGTTATCCAAGGGGTTGGGCCGACTTGGGTTGAAGACGCCTCCCAGGATATTCCCCGTCAGGTTGCCCCCCACGTTCACGCTCAAATTCCCCCCTGCCTCCGGGTACCAGGCACGGTACAGGCTGTCAGATGAGCCGTTGACGAACTGTTCAAAATAACTGTTGGTATCGTTCAGCACCGTCTTCGCGCTGTTCAGCGCCTTGGGCTGGTTGTAGGGGTCACCGGCACCGGTTGCAGTGGACGATGTACCGGCGGTGTAGACCCCGTACAGGGAGTCCATGCTCAAGTTGCCGGCGCTGAGCAGTTCGAGGTCGCCCGTACCGGTGCGAATCACACTGAAACGGCTGCTGGAGGGGGTCGCCGCATACTCTTTGCCGCTTTGGGCCTGGCAGTAGGCGGGCGAGCTTGCACAGAACTCATCGATGGAAGGGATACCGAACTGGTCCAGGATGCTTTGCTCGATCGGCGTTCCGACGGTGACGATAATCCCGTTGTCCGCCAGGTCCTTGGCGCCGAACTCGGTCCAGACATAGCCAACTTTCACGGCGCAGTACGCCGGATTGCCCCCACAGAAATCATCAATCGAACCCAGCCCGAAATCATCGAGGATCTTTTGGTCGATCGGATCGCCTTCCTTGACCACCACCCCATTGGCCGCAAAGTCCTCCACCGCGAAGGCGGTCCAGGTCAACTTGCCCTTGGCGGGCATCTCCTTGGCAAACATGCCGTAGTGGCTGTCAGCCAAACGCAGGTCGCCGCTGCGCGGATGGGCTTGCAGGATGCGGCTGTCGGCCGCCTCGGTGTCAGCACCTGCAACCAACCGCAGCGACCAGGATTGCGAACCTTCGGCCAGCATCGGCGAGAGGGCCCACAGCTTGCCCTGGCGCCCCGCCACTTCCGGGCGCAACGCCACCGACTCAGCCCCGCCCGGCAACTTGACGTTGGTGCCGGAAGGAATCAACGCGCCGCGCGGCAGCGGTATGTCGCCATTGAGGGTCACGTAGTTTTGCGTCGGGTTAAGCGCCTCGTAGTTCGTCGGCAACGGCACCCCTTTGGGCCAGGTCAGCGCCCCGAGCCGGGTGTCCTGGGTCAGCAGGCTGCCGGCGTCCAGCTGTGAGCCGGCCGCCAGGGTGTGTGCCTGGCTCAATAACGTGCCTGCGGCAAACAGCACATTGCCCGCGCTGTCGAACACCGCTGCGGCCAGTACCGTACCGGCAGGCAGCGTCAGGTCCTGGTTCAGCGTCGCCCGGGTCGGCAAGCGCGTACCGGCGGCCACGCCCACGGCCTTGATCGGCAGGTCGTAGTTGAGCACGGTGCCCGCCGGGAAGGTCGTGCCGTCCGCCAGGGTGATGCCGTTACCCGGCACGATGATCGTGCCCCCGGTAAAGTCGATGCCCGGCAACAACACCCAGCCCTTGTCATCGACGGTCTGTGGTGGCGGTGCAAAACCGTCGTTGATGCTGCCGTAAATATTCAGGTCGCCACCGGCGCGCAGGGTCAGGCTGCCCGACTCACCGGAGCCATACACCGAGGTTTTCTGGCTGTTGGGGTTGAGGCTGGCGTAGCGGTAGCCGGACAGGTCCAGATCGCCCTGCACCACCAGGTCACCGTCCGCGGTCTTGCTGACGATTTCCACGCCCGGGCGCAGGTGGAACGCATCGGCGTAGGTTGCATTGTTAAGCCCGGCGAGTTTGTTTTGCAGCAGGTTCTGGTTGAGCAATGCACCGTTGATAAAGGCCGTGCTCAGCACATGCTTGCCATCCAGGTAGGCCTGGTCGATCTGTTGGTAAGGCCGCCCGCTGGCCGTCGGATCGGTGACCAGTGGCGCATCGTCGTAACTGATCATGCCGTTGAGGGTGATCGAGCGCGCGCCCTGGATCGTCAGGCGGCCATGGGCATCGATGTTGATGTCGTTGCTGGTGCCATCGACGTTGATCAGCCGTGGTGCATTCAGTTCCAGGGTGCCGCGATTGCGCCCGTCATTGCCCTGGACCGCCTCGGTGCCGTGGCGCAGGTCGATGCGTGCGCCATCGGCCAGGGTCAGTTGACCGGTGCCGGAGCCGAGCACCACCATGGCCCGGTTGGGCGAATCGATGATCTTGCCGTAGCTGTCCACCCGCAGCTTGCTGCCATGGGCGTCGAGTACCGCGCCGGCGTCCAGCGTCAGGCCGTGCTTGCCGGCCAGGTTGATGCTGCCGACGCGCTCGCCACTGGCGTCCACCAGGCCGGTGACCCGCAGGCTGCCGTTGTCCACGGAGACGTTGACGGTGCCGGCCTTGAGGCCATTGCCGATGGTCAAGTCGCCCTGCTTGAGTTGGAAGCTGCGTGTGCCGAACACCTGGCCTTGATTCAGGCGCTGGTTGAGGTCGGCGAACTGCTGGTCCAGCGAACCGCTGCTGCCCAGGCGCTGGGCCTGGATTTCCACGGTACCGGCCTCATAAGGCATCGTGGTCCCGCCCGCATCGTAATAGCCACTGCTGCCGGCGAGGATCGTGCCTTGCAGGTCGACGATACCGCCCGCCGCGTCCACCGCAACCGCCCGCAGTTTGCCGGCCTGGTTGTTTTTGGCCGAGAGGTCGATGGTCGAGCCGGCAGCCTGCAGGATATTGCCGCTGCGGCTGTCCAGCAGCACAGTGCCGCCCGCGCCGTACTGGGTCACATCGTTGAACACAGTGGCGCGACCGGCCACGTCGATCAACGCCGCATCCGTCAGCACCACATCACCCCGGGCGCCCAGGCTGACTTTGCCGCTGGGCAGCACTACCGCCGTGGCCAGGCGAATGCTGTCGCCTTGCAGGGACAGTTCGGCGCCCTGGCCGTCGGCCTTGCCACGCGCCCCCGCGGACGCTGCAATATCAATCGCCCCGCCTGCGGTGATGCGGTTCACCGAACCGGCTTCGCCGGTCATCAGTGGGGTGAGGATATTCAGGTCGCCGCCGCTGTACTGGAAGCCCTTCACCGGGTCATAGGCGCCCTGGCTCTGATACACCGAGAGGCTGCCCTTGTGGTTGGCGGTAATGCGCTCGCTGGCATTGAGGTTCACGCTGGCAAAGCCCAAGGCCAGGCGATCGAAACTGCTCACGGTGTTGGTCTGGGCAAAGGCGCCGTAGCCGAACTCAATACGCTCGGCGTTGATATCCAGGCGCCCGCTGCCAGTGCCCGCCCCGCCGGCGATCACCGAGCCCGGTGGGGTGGTCGCGCCCTGCCAGATCAGGTTGGCGGTATGAATGTTGGCCACGTCGCCAGCGCCACCGGCACCGTAGATCGCCGGAGTGGAAAGCATCAGGTTGCTCAGCCGCGATTTACCCGTCAGTGGGTCATAGGTGTCCAGGGAGGTACTGCCGTAGAAGTTGAAACTGTCCCGCGCCGAGAGCTGCAGGGTTTCCAGGGCCGGCGCACCGAACTGTGAATCACCTTTGAGCAGGCGATCAAGAAGCGCCTGGGTGAGTGTCAGGCCGGCCGGCAACTGATTGGCCGCAGCGGCCGCGGCCAGGGCTTGGGCGCTGCCGAGGTTAATGGTGTTGACCCCCAGGTTGAGGTGACGGGTGCCGTAGCGCACCTGGTCGCCCAACTGGAAGGTATTGTTGGTCAACGCCACGATGCTGCCTTCGGAGTACAGCCCGGTTTGCCCGCTGCACAGGCCCGTGTCACACACACCGATGCTGATCCCGCCGCTGGGCACCGTCGTATTGGATGCAATGACATTGAGCAAGCCGTTGGACGCCGCCAGCATATTGGTGACTTTGTAGATAAAACCGTCACGAGCGTCGTAGCTGGCTTTGCCACGGCCGATGGTGTTGATGGATGCGCCCTGCTCCAGGACGATCGCGTTGGTGTCACTCAACAAAAAGACTTCCGGCGCGGCGAGCGTCACACCTTCCCGAAGCGTGACGGTGCTGTTGGCCCGACTCGTACCGCCAGCCAGCACGATGTAATTCCCGGACTGGCCATACGTAACTGCCGTCATCCCCCCCACCATCAAACGCGAGGCTCCCAAGGCGTTGAGGCTGTCATCGTTGAAGGTAATGCCGGAAAAACCGCTGGTTGCGGAACTGCCCGCCGCGACGACTTCAATACCAAGCTTGCCTGGATCAATCACCGCCACCGCGCCGCCATAGCCACCCGCCGCGGCCTCAAAACGGCCTATGCCCTGGAACGAAAACGCATCAGCGCCGCCCCCTGGCCGCAAGGCCAGTTTCAGGGTCTTGGCGTCGACGGCGAGCATCGGGCGTGGCACACCCTGTTTCGCGGCGTCGGCCATGGCGAACTGGGCGTAGCTGGTTTCGTTGTATTGGGAATAGCGACGCAAGGTATCGGCCGAGGTCAGAATCAACTGGCTGGCAACGCTGTTGCCGATCCCGGTGTTGGCGATGGACAAGCGCCCGGCGGTGGACCAGGAGCCATTGCGCATGCGCTGGGTGGCGGCATCACTGCCGAGCCCGGCCAGGCCGTTGATCTCGACGCGGAAAGCGCCGGGCATCAAGCCGTAGGTGGACGGCATCAGGGTATAAGTGCCCGCCGGCAGCCCCGGAACTCCGGCGCCGATGGTGACCTGCTGGCCCACCAACGGATCGACTGCGCCTTTCTCCGGTGCCACCGGCGCCGCGCCAGGCTGCACCCCGGGCACGATGGCGTAGATCGGGTTGGTGCTCAGGCCCGGCAACACAAAACCGCCATTGGCACCAAACTGCACCAGTGGGCTGTAGCGCGCATCCGTAGAGCCTCCGCGCCCGGAAACGAAACCGGCCCCCAGCAATTCGCCGCCGCCCGACAGGTCCAGGGTAGCCTCAGGCTGCACCTGCACCGACTGGCCGCCGAGAATCACCCCGACGCTGAGTTCCGCGTCCTGGTTGACCAGCCCGCCCTGGCCGACAAACGTCACGGTCTTGCCGTTGTACTTATAGACCTGCCCGTCCAGGGTGCCGCCATACGGCAGCACCAGGCCCCTGCCGCTCACCGACGTCACGCTGCCCGGCAGCAATTGCACCTGGCTGCTGCCCATGCTGCCGATATCGATCAACCCCAGGGGCGCCCTCACCACACCGCCCTGCCGCACCGTCGCGGCGCCCAGTTGCAGGCGCCCGAATGCCGAGTAAGGCACCGCGGCATCCGTGGTGCCGGTACGGCCAATGGTCAGGGTGCGCAGCGGGTCGAACGTGATGTTGAGGCTGTTGAATTCGCTCAGGTAGCCGGCAATGACCCGCGCACCGACCTCCGTGGCCGGATACAACTGCGCCGCCCGCAAGGTCATATCGCCCTGGGTCAATAACTGGGTGCTGACCCTCAAGGCCACGCCGTCCGGGTTCGCACCCGTCAGGAAGCGCAGATCGCCCTGGCTGGTCAGGTTGACCTGATCAAAGCCGCGACGCTCAAGGCCTACAAGGCTGTCGTCGGCCTGGCGCAGTTTGCCCTTGCTGCCAAACAACACGCTGCCGCGCACATCGATCAAGCTGCCGCTGGCATTGAACTGCGCCTCGGTGGCGCGCAGCGAGGGTAACGGCAACACCGACACCGGGTTCACGTAGAACTCCCGGGCCGGCGAATCCATGCCGGACAGCAGCAGAGACGGTGCCGACAGATTCACCCGGGCATTGGCTGCCGCGCCCTCACTGAGGTTGAAGGCACCGCTGTACAGGCGCAGGCTCTGGCCCATGTTCAAGGACACATCGCCGTCGAAACTCAACAGGCCGTTGCTCATCAATGCCAGGTTGTCGAAGCCGCCCGCACTGACCTGGTCGACGCCCAGGCGAGCGTGGCCGTATTCCAGGCTGTCGGCCGCGTCGGCGGCGGTGCCGGCGAGCGGGTGAGCCTGATGGGTCTGGCCGAGCACCAGTTCACGCACCTTCAGCACGCGATCCGTGACACTGCTCTTGGTGTAATACGGGCTGTCCAGCGCTACGTTCAGGCTGCCGCCCGCTGCGCCGGCACCGCCGGCCCGGGCCACCAGACTGCCGTCCAGGTACAAGCCATTGTTGGACGCCAGGCTGATACTGCCGCCATTGCTGGCCACCCGGGTTGCGCCCTGCCCCGGCACATCCAACACCGCTTGTGTGCCCGACGCGTCCAGCCGGGCGCCCTCGCGTACCACCACAAACAGGTCGCTGGCAGTGACCGTGCCGGTGCTCAGGTTGATCTCGCCACCGATGCTGATCGTGCCGCCGTCACGGACCAACCCGTATTGGCTCCCGCGATTGTCCACGGCAGTCGCGGCCCGGGCGGCGACATCGATCAGTGCGTTTTCACCCAGCCAGATGGAGCGGCCGTGGCCAACCGCGTTGGCCGGCTCGAACGCGCGCGTGGTCAGGCCGTTCAGGTTGACGCTGCCACCCCAGGCATTGAGCGTGCCGTCGACCGTCAGTTGGCCGATGCTGCGCAGGTTGATCGACTGGCCCGGGTCGACGCTGATCACCGCGCCCTTGCCGACCACCAGCGCGGTTGTCGGCAGTTGCTCGGCAGGCGACTCCAGGTGGCCGGCGGAAAGGGTCAGGCTGGCGCCACGGCGTTGGCCGAGTACGCCCTTGCTGGCGTCTTCCTGGTAAAGCGGCGGGGTCCAGCGCTCCATCACGCTGGCCGCAGCGCCGCCGCCCGGCGTCGTGGCGGCCTGCTCCGAGAGCCGGTAGGCCGGCACGTTCACATCCACCTGAGTACCATCGGCGACCAGCAATCCTTCGTTGCCGGTAATGTCATAGGCCGAAAAACCCTTATTGAAAAAATCCCCGGCCAACTGCAAGGTCTTGGCATCCGGCGCCTGCGGGCTCTGGCCGATCTGCACCTTGTTGGCCTGCAAGGTCAGGGTGCCGCCTGCGCTGACGCCATAGCCGCGAATCTCGGCGCCCAGGTCCAAAGCCCCCAGTGCGCCCACGGTCACGTCGCCGCCCTTGCCGCCCCGGACTTTGCCATCCAGGCCGATGGTCGCCCCGGACGACGTTTCCACCAGGCTGCCCGCCGCGAGGTTCACGTCGCCGGAGCTGCGCAACGACACCTTGCCACCGTTGATATACGCCACCCCATCAGTGGCCGAAGGGTCCAGCGCCAGATTATTCCAGCGCCCGGAACTGTCCAGCTTGACTCCGGCGGCCACATCGAGCCGGCCGATGCCCGGCAGAATCACATCGCCAACGACATTGGAGCGATTGAGGTCGACCTGATTCAGCAGGTTGCCCGCGTTGATGCTGCCGCCGTGGGCCGTGAGGTTGGCATTGACTGAAACCACGGGGCCGAACAGGGTGATGTCGCCGCCGTCAGCCACCTTGAGTGCGCCATTGACGTCAATCTGCTGCTTTGCGCCAACCTTGATCGCGCCCAACCGGTAGCCATTGAGCTGGTCACTGTCGAGCACCAGTTTGCCCTGGCGTTCGGTCGGCAGCGCAGTGGCCAGGTCCAGGCCGTCGGCGATTTTTTGCGTGCTGCCCTCGATCAGCACCTGGTCGATGGTCGGGGTCAAGGCGTAGCGCAAGGTGCCGGTGGCCTTGTTGTACACCGGCGTGTACTGGCCAATGATCAACTGCGCCCGCTGGGCCATGGCCTGCTGTGACTGCTGATAACCATCAAGGTTGATATTCGGTGCCTGGGTCTGGCGATCGCCCTGGAATACATCGCTGATCAACTGGCCTTCCAGCACCGCGTTGGTGGTGCCCACCACCAGCTTGCCGGCGTCGCGGCCCACGGTGTAGCCCGCCTCGTAGCGGCTTTGCTGGGCCACCAGCGGGTTGTAGTAGAAATCGCTGCGGCCCCAGCGGACGCTGGTGTCTTCAAAGCCCTTGTAGATCCCCGCGTAGAGAATGTCCCCGGGGGCTTTCGACAGCTCATAGAGCTGGCCGTCAGGCCCCTTGAGCCAGGTCTGGCGGATGTAGCCGGCCTGCACATCGACGGTGCCGCCCGACAGATTGACCTGGGCACCCTGCTGGGTCACCACGTCCTTGCCGGTGAACGTCACAGTGCCGCCCTGGGCCATCCACTCGCCGACCGAGTGGCCCTGGGTGCCCAGGTAACCGCCGACTTCCAGCAGCCCGCCGGCGGTGTACCAGCGGTCCGTCGCATAGCCGTTGGTGCCGGCCGGGACGAACACCAGGTCCCGCAGGTCGACCCATACATCGTTGTTGATCAATTGCCCGCCGTCACGGTTGGCGGGCGCGTCGCGCTGTTCGTTGCCCTGCACGTTGATCTTGATGTTGTTGGCTTCCATCGCCACCTTGACGCCAATCGCGCCGGCCACGTCGATCATCGCGCCGTCACGCACCAGGCTGCGCTGGCCGGCACTGACCGCCACCTGGCCGCCGGTGGCCAGGGTGATCGAGCCTTTGCGCAAATCCACAGTGCCGCCGCTGACGATCTCGATCCGCGACTGGTCAGTGCGGTCGGCCACCGCGCTGAGGTTGTTGAACTGGCCGGTGATCAGGTTGGCAGGCAAGCCGTCGAGCTTGATCAGGCCGTTGTCCTTCTGGCTGTTGAGGGCGGTGCTGCCGCTGGCGTCCAGCAGGATCGCCGTGGTGCTGCCCTCGCTTAGGGTCACGCTGCCGGTGGCATCGCTGGCGGCGTTGAGCAAGTGAATCGTGCCACGGGTATCCACCGAGGTGCTGGCCAGGGCCACGCCGTTCTGCTGCACCTGGTGCCCGGTGAGGGTGATGTCGCCGGTCGACGCCATGATCAGGCCGCTGTTGCTGACCTTGCCCGACGTGCTGCCGGCCTTGAGGCTGGTGGCCACTTCATTGCCACGGGTGGTGGAGCGGTCGTTGCCGGTGGTGCCGACGCCCTTGCGGATATAAAAACTGTCGCCGGCGGCCAGGGTGGCCTGCCCCCTGGCGGTGATGATGCTGCCGGCGTTCTCGACCTCCGAGCCGAGCAGCAGGGCGTAGCCACCGGCGTCGGTAGAGGTGGCCGGGTTGTGAGTCTGGATCAACGCGCCGCGCTGCACCTCGACCTTGCCCGCCGCGTCGGTGAAAGTCGGCTGGGTGCCGTTGGCATCCACATAGATCCCGCGTTGGGTGAATTGGTCATCGGTGATGGTGGCAGCGGCCGCCACCAGGTTGCGCACATTGACCTGGCTGCTGCCGCTGAAGATCACCCCGTTGCGGTTCATGATCATCACTGTGCCAGGGGCGTTGATCTGGCCCTGGATTTCGCTGGGGCGCGCGTTGGGGTCGTTGACACGGTTGAGCACGGCCCAATTCGATTGCTGCTGGAAATCGACCGTGGTGTTGCGTCCGACGTTGAAGGTTTCCCAGTTGAGGATCGCCTTGTCGGCGGTCTGCTCGATGGTCACCGTGGTCTTGCCACCGGACTGGCTCTGGGTCGGGCCCTTGGCGTTGGTCCAGCCCTGGGTCAGGCTGTTGTCCACCTGCAAGCCGCCCTTGCCGAGGCCGTCGGGAATCGTCGAGACCTGGCCGAGCGCCGCTTGCCGGCCAGCGGCCTGGGCGGCCTGCTGGGCCGCAATCGCCGCGACACTGTTGTTGAGCGTGCTGATGGAACGTGACAACTGCTGGTTCGCCCGCGCCTGCTGATTCAACGACGGAATCCCCGGCACCTGCGCCCCGTTGAGGCGGGCCGCTGTCGCCGCCTGGGAGGCACCCTTGTCGGCAAACCAGCCGGAGCTGAACGCTGTCGCCGCGTGGGCGCTGCCTGCCACCATGAACAAGGCCATCGCCTGGGCCAGGGGTTTGAGGCGCAGGATCGTCTGGCCGCCAGGGCCTTGGGCATTCAGGTTGACCGGTGGTTTGCAGCGGACCATCAGGAAGCTTCCTTCTTTGTTTTTGCCCATGGGGAACTGGCGACGTGCGTCACGTATGGGAGTTAGGCGGTTGGCGAGGGGCGGGACTGAACTTCTGTCATGGAAAGTTCATGTAAGGCTGATAGCCGAGCCGCAAACGCAAAAATCAGCAACGGCACAGGCCGTTGCTGATCGGGTGTTGCCGGTCGGTAAAAGCGTGGGTTACAGCGGACGACCGATGGCGTTGCAGACATCAGACTTGCCGATGCTCAGCGCGCTGGTTGCGGTAACGAAGTTGCTGGTGATCGCGGCTTTCCAGGCAGCTGGCAGTGGCACGAAGCGGTTGGCCTTGATCGCGTTGTCGTTGCTGTTCAAGGCGCTGGCACCGAAGTGACGGGTGAAGAATGCACGCACTTGCGAGGTCTGGGTGGCGTCGGCGTAGCACTGGCTGAAGATCAGGTTGGTGAAGCCCAGGATCGGATAACCGCTGCTTGGGTAAGGCACGACGCTTGGGTCGTTGGCATCGGCGGCGGCAGCAAACACCGGTACCCAGGCGTTCTGGTTGGCGACGTTGGCAGCAGCCGGTACGGGCACAGCAGCGATGGCGGCGGAAACGTTATCAGGGGCTGGAGAAACACCGGCGACCTTGGCCACTTTGGTGGCGTCATCCAGGCCAGCCAAGGTAGGCGCGGCATAGTCCGGGCTCATGTAGGTAATGCGACCATCACCGGCGTTCAGTGCGGTCATCACGCCTTGGCTGGTCACGGCAGGCACGGCGCCTGGTGGCACGCCGAAGCTGTCCGCGAAGTTGGTGGTGACCACAAATTTCTTGGACTCATTGACGCACTTGGCCGCCAGGAAACGGGTGAACAGCTCGGTGGTGCCGCTGGCTTCGTTACGGTAAACCACCACGATGTTACCGGTGCGACCGGTAGCCGGGAGTTGGTTCCAGGTGGTGATGCGGCCCGAGAACACGCCGCACAGTTGATCAACGCTCAGGTCAACCGCGTTGGTACCGGCCTTGTTGAATGGAATGGCAACCGAAGTGGCGACCGAAGGCACTTGAATCAGCTTGCCCCAGGTCGCTTGTTTGGTGGAGGCGTAGGTGGACAGTTCAGTCGAGGTCAGCTTCGAGTCGCTGCCCGCCCAGTGAACGTTCTTGGTGCCGGTGCCGAACTGGCTGTAGTCGTTGTTCAGGAACGCCAGTTTGCCTTTGCCGCTGCCCACGCCGATGTACGGGGCGAAACCGGCGGTCAATACGCCGGAGGTCTGGTACAGCGGTTGTGGCAGGGTGGCGCCGCCGCCGTTGATGTCTGCCATGGCAGCCTGGGCCGAGCACAGTGCAGCGAGGGTCATGGATACCGCGAGAACGTTGCGCTTAAACATGAAGAAGCTCCTTTCGTCGTGTTTGTACGTTGGGGTAGATGACGCTATGGCTTCGGTCCCGGGCTGTGTTCCGGGGGGTACCCAAGGGTGAGGCCATGGGTATGAAATTTCGCAGCATCCGATGACAGCTAAAGGAAAAAACCTCGGGAGGAACGGCTTGATTTTTAAAAAGATTCTCGGGTGTTTTGGTCACACTTTTGAGCGGTTTGGGGGTGAGGTGACAGCGAGGTTTCAGCGCGGATTTCGAGGACCGGGCTGGAGGCGTTACGGGCCGTGTGGTGGGGTTGGGCAGATGACAGAATGAGGAACCCGAGGTTGGGACCCGCGTGTCGGGCGCGCGAAAATAGTCTTGAAGAAACGCAGTTCAAATGTGGGAGCGGGCTTGCTCGCGAAAGCGGTGGATCAGGCGCGACATGTGTTGACTGACACACCGCTTTCGCGAGCAAGCCCGCTCCCACCTTTTTGACCGCGTTCCGTCAGCAGTCAGGTCACCAGTTGGTTGATTTCGATGATCGGCAGCAGCACGGCCATGACGATGACCAACACCACGGCGCCCATCACCACGATCATCAGTGGTTCAAGCAACGCCGTCATGCCCATCGCCCGACGCTCGATATCCCGCGACAGGGTTTGCGCCGCGCGCTCGAGCATCGGCGGCAGCGAGCCGGTTTTTTCGCCGCTGGCGATCAGGTGGATCAGCACGGGCGGAAAGACCTTTTCCACCGCCAGCGCAGGCGCCAGGTTGACGCCCTCGCGCACCTTGGCCGTCGCGTCGCTGACGCACTGGCTCAAGCGGTCGTTGGACAAGGTCTGGCGCGCCGCTTCCAGGGCGCGCAACAACGGCACGCCCGCCCCGCCGAGAATCGCCAGGGTCGAGGCAAACCGCGCGGTGTTGAGGCCCAGTACAAAACGCCCGATCAACGGCAGGCGCAACACCCGGCTGTGCCAGCTCAACCGTGCCACGGGGTTGCGCAGGTACAGGCGCCAGCTCCAGAAACCACCCACGATCCCGGCAAAACACAGCCAGCCCCAGGCGCGGATAAAGTCACTCGCATTGAGCATCGCCAACGTCAGGCCCGGCAGGTCCTGGCGAGCCTGGGAAAACGCACTGACCACCTGCGGCACCACGTAGCTGAGCAGGAAAATCACAATGCCTATGGACACCAGCCCCACCACGCCCGGGTAGATAAACGCCGTGAGGATCTTGCCCCGCAGGTTGTTGCGCTCCTCGATGTAGTCGGCGAGGCGCTCCATGACCTGGGCCAGGTCGCCGGACTCCTCCCCCGCCGCGATCAGCGCCCGATAGATCGACGGAAAGTCCCGGGGCCGGGCGGCCAACGCATCGGCCAGGCGCATGCCGCTGCGCACATCGGCGCGCACCGCGCTCAAGGTCTGGGCAATGTGTTTTTTCTCGGCTTGCTCCACCGTGGCGCTCAACGCGGCCTCCAGTGGCAAGCTCGCACCGAGCAGGCTCGCCAGCTGGCGCGTGGCCCAGGCCAGGTCATTGTCCGAGAGCTTGGCGCTGAACCGGCTGCCACCGCCGGCACGCTCGCTGTTGTTCTCGACCTGCACCCGCAAGGCCGTCAGGCCACGGCTGCGCAGGTTGGCAAAGGCGCCGCTCTGGCTGTCTGCCTCAAGGTGCCCGGACTCCAGCTTGCCGCTGGCGTCGGCGGCTTCGTAGCGGTATCGGTTCATCAGGCGTCCCGTGTTACGCGCAGGATTTCTTCGGGGGCGGTGGCGCCGCTGCGTACCCAGCGTTCGCCATCCTCACGCATGCTGAACATGCCGGCGCGGCGTGCGGCGGCTTTCAACGCCTGCTCGCCGGCGCCCTGGTGGATCAGCCCGCGCAGCTCGTCGTCGATGCAGAACAATTCATGAATACCGGTGCGCCCGCTGTAGCCGATCTGATTGCACTGCGCGCACCCGACAGGCCGCCAGGTGCCGGGCGCGGCCGGGTCTTCCTGCTTGCAGTGCGGGCACAGCCGACGCACCAGGCGCTGGGCCAATACGCCGAGCAGTGACGAGGCCAGCAGGAACGGTTCGACACCCATGTCGATCAAGCGGTTGACCGCCGAGACGGCGTCGTTGGTGTGCAGGGTGGCGAGCACCAGATGGCCCGTGAGTGAGGCCTGGACGGCAATTTGTGCGGTCTCCAGGTCGCGGATTTCGCCGATCATGATGATGTCCGGATCCTGGCGCAGGATTGCCCGCAGGGCCAGGGCGAAGGTCATGTCGATCTTGGCGTTGACCTGGATCTGGCTGATGCCCGGCAGGTCGTATTCCACCGGGTCTTCGACGGTCAGGATATTGCTGGTGCTCGCATCCAGCCGGGCCAGGGCGGCGTAGAGGCTGGTGGTCTTGCCGCTGCCGGTGGGGCCGGTGACCAGCACGATGCCGTGGGGTTGGCGGATCAGGGTGTCGAGTTTGGCCAGGACGGCGGGGTCCATGCCGAGGGTTTCCAGTTGCAGGCGGCCGGCTTGTTTGTCCAGCAGGCGCATCACTACGCGCTCGCCATGGCCGGTGGGCACGGTGGAGACGCGGATATCAATGGGGCGACCGGCCACGCGCAGGGCAATGCGGCCGTCCTGGGGCAGGCGTTTTTCGGCGATATCGAGTTGGGCCATGATCTTGATGCGTGAGACCAGGGCGCCGTGCAGGGCCTTGCGCGGGGACACCACATCACGCAGGGTGCCGTCGACGCGGTAGCGCACCACTGAGTGGGTTTCGTAGGGTTCGATGTGGATGTCGCTGGCTTCGTCGCGGGCGGCCTGGGTGAGCAAGGCGTTGATCATGCGGATCACCGGGGCGCCGTCCTGGGTGTCGAGCAGGTCGGTGATTTCGGGGATGTCTTGCATGAGGCGGTCGAGGTCGACTTCGTTTTCGGCGGCGCCCACGACGGCGGCGGCACTGCCGGTGTCGGCGTAGGCAGTGGCCAGGAGGCCGTCGAGTTCGTCGTCGCGCACCTGGATCAGGTGGGTTTGGCCGAACTGGCGGTGGACTTCGCTGATGGACCAGCCGGGGGTCGAGGGGCAGATGGTCAGCGTCGGGCCCTGGGTTCCCGGGTGGAGGAGGATGCGTTGGGATTTGGCCCAGGCGTAGGGCAGGAGGCTCATGCTTTTGGGCTTCGTTTGGTTGAGTACATATCCATTCCTTCGGTTACGGCTTGTATTGGTTCCGCTCTTACAGCGGCTCACTTTTGAAAAGCGCAAAAGTAAGCAAAACGCTCTTGCCCCACCACTCGGCACCTCGCTTAGGCTCGGTGTGCCCTCACGCAGGCTTTGGACCGTGGGCCGCCGTCATGGGCCATCCCTGGCCCAGGACGGCTAACCCGGCGTCCTGCCGGG
>Ga0209173_100147_pt1 | contig 68034 bp, 66 predicted proteins | sample SynthPrep_16_END_FD_187206 | JGI IMG/M metagenome (GOLD analysis project Ga0209173, IMG submission 187206) | Synthetic microbial communities from Ohio, USA - SynthPrep_16_END_DS12_MetaG (SPAdes) (version 2) | ecosystem: Engineered > Bioreactor > Aerobic > Activated sludge | place: USA: Ohio...
GGTTACGACAAATAAGGCCGCGAATCATGCCGATCCATCTGCCTGCTGTCAAGTCTGATGACGCTTTCCTGTGCTGGCCTGACCAGTGGTGGCTCGCTACACTCGACGCCTTCGTTGGGCGGCGGATTGTCCGCTACTGCACCTTTTTATGGAAGCCGAAATACCCCATGAATCTCCTCAAGTCCCTGGCTGCCGTCAGTTCACTGACCATGGTTTCGCGCGTGCTGGGGTTCGTGCGCGACACCATCATCGCCCGTACCTTCGGTGCCGGGGTGGCGTCGGATGCCTTCGTGGTGGCCTTCAAGCTGCCCAATCTGCTGCGCCGTATTTTTGCCGAAGGGGCGTTCTCGCAGGCCTTCGTGCCGATCCTGGCCGAGTACAAGATGCAGCAGGGCGAGGAGGCCACGCGCACTTTCGTTGCCTACGTCTCTGGTTTGCTGACCCTGGTGTTGGCGCTGGTCACGGCCATCGGCGTGCTCGCAGCGCCCTGGATCGTCTGGGCTACGGCTCCGGGTTTTGCCGATGAGGCCGAGCGTTTCGAGCTGACCGTCGATCTGCTGCGGGTGACCTTTCCTTATATATTGCTGATCTCCCTGTCATCGCTGGCCGGGGCCGTGCTCAATACCTGGAACCGTTTTTCGGTGCCGGCGTTCGTGCCGACCTTGCTCAATGTCAGCATGATCCTCTTCTCACTGTTTCTGACGCCTTACTTCGACCCGCCGATCATGGCGCTGGGCTGGGCGGTGCTGGTCGGCGGGCTGGCACAGTTGCTCTGGCAACTGCCGCATCTGAAGAAGGTCGGCATGCTGGTGCTGCCGCGCCTGAGTTTCGGTGATCTGGGCGTCTGGCGCGTGCTCAAGCAGATGGGGCCGGCGATCTTCGGCGTCTCGGTGAGTCAGATTTCGCTGATCATCAACACCATCTTCGCCTCTTTCCTGGTGGCCGGCTCGGTGTCCTGGATGTACTACGCCGACCGCCTGATGGAGCTGCCCTCGGGTGTGCTGGGCGTGGCGCTGGGGACCATCCTGCTGCCGGCGCTATCGAAAACCTATGCGAGCAAGAATCGCGACGAGTACCGCCGTCTGCTCGACTGGGGGTTACGCCTGTGCTTTCTGCTGGTGCTGCCCTGCACCCTGGCGCTGGCAATTCTCGCCGAGCCGCTGGTGGTGTCGCTGTTCCAGTACGGCAAATTCGGTGCGGAGGACGCGCTGATGACCCAGCGGGCACTGGTGGCTTATTCGGTCGGCCTGCTGGCGTTGATTCTGATCAAGATCCTCGCGCCCGGCTTCTACGCCCAGCAGAACATCAAGACACCGGTGCGCATTGCCATCGTCAGCCTGCTGGCGACCCAGGCGATGAACGCGCTGTTCGTATTCGGCCTGGATATGGCGCACGTCGGTCTGGCGCTGGCGATCAGCCTAGCGGCCTGTCTGAACGCCGGCCTGCTGTACTGGCAGCTACGCCGTGCCGATATCTTCCAGCCGCTGCCGGGCTGGGGGCTATTTCTGCTCAAGCTGGTGGTCGCGGTGGCGGTGATGGTTGCCGTGTTGCTGGGGCTGCTGCAGGTCATGCCAGCCTGGGCGGAAGGGGAAATGCTCGTGCGCCTGTTGCGTCTCGGCGCGCTGGTGGCCACTGGGCTGGTTGCTTACTTCGGCATGCTGCTCATATTGGGCTTCCGTCCGCGCGATTTTGCCCGGCGGGCCTTGTAGCGGTTTCACGTATCGCGATGCCTGTTGTGCATGGCCTGCTGTGCGTATAATCGGCCACTTTGTGAACAAGAAGCGTGCTATGCAGCTGGTTCGAGGTCTTCATAACCTGCAGCCCCAGGCGCGGGGCTGTGTGGTCACCATCGGTAATTTCGACGGCGTTCATCGTGGGCACCAGGCCATCCTGGCGCGCTTGCGCGAGCGTGCCGCGGAATTGGCCGTGCCCAGTTGCGTGGTGATCTTCGAGCCGCAGCCGCGTGAGTTCTTCGGTCCGGACACTGCTCCGGCGCGCCTGACCCGTCTGCGTGACAAGCTCGCCCTGCTGGCCGCCGAAGGCGTCGACATGGTGCTGTGCCTGGCCTTCAACCGCCGCTTGCGCGAGTTGTCGGCCGCCGAGTTCGTCCAGCGTGTGCTAGTCGATGGCCTTGGCGTGAAGGATCTGGAAATCGGCGACGATTTCCGCTTCGGCTGCGACCGTGCCGGGGATTTCGAATTTCTCAAGGCCGCCGGCCAGCGTTACGGCTTCAGCGTCGATGCCTCGACCACCGTCGAAGTGCTCGGCGGCCGGGTCAGCAGCACGCGCGTGCGCCAGGCGCTGGCCGATGGCGATTTCGAACTGGCTGAAGCCTTGCTCGGCCGGCCGTTTCGCATCGCCGGGCGGGTGTTGCACGGGCAGAAGCTCGGCCGCCAGCTCGATGCGCCCACTGCCAACATCCAGCTCAAGCGGCGCAAGGTGCCGCTGACCGGGGTTTACCTGGTGAGCTGCGAAATCGATGGTGTGATTCAACCGGGCGTCGCCAATATCGGCGTGCGCCCCAGCGTTGCCGGTGACGGCCGCGCCCATCTGGAAGTACACCTTCTGGATTTTGCCGGCGATCTGTATGGCCGGCGTCTCTCGGTGGCTTTCCACCACAAGCTGCGTGATGAGCAGCGTTTCGCCTCGCTGGAGGCCTTGAAGGCGGCGATTGCCGCTGATATCGCCGCTGCCCGTGAATATTGGCAGAGCCACCCGCTGATGAAGAGCCCGAAATGACCGACTACAAAGCTACGCTGAACCTGCCCGATACCCAGTTCCCGATGAAGGCCGGCCTGCCGCAACGCGAGCCGCAGACCCTGCAGCGCTGGAACGAGATTGGCCTGTATAGCAAGCTGCGCAAGATTGGCGAAGGTCGGCCGAAGTTCGTCCTGCACGACGGCCCGCCCTACGCCAACGGCAGCATCCACATCGGTCATGCGGTGAACAAGATCCTCAAGGACATTATCACCCGCTCTAAGACCCTGGCCGGCTTCGACGCGCCCTACGTACCAGGCTGGGACTGCCACGGCCTGCCGATCGAGCACAAGGTCGAAACCACCTTCGGCAAGAACCAGCCGGCGGATCTGACCCGCGAGCGCTGCCGCACCTACGCCAGTGAGCAGATCGAAGGGCAGAAGGCCGACTTCATCCGCCTCGGTGTGCTGGGCGACTGGGACAATCCCTACAAGACCATGGATTTCGCCAACGAGGCCGGCGAGATCCGTGCCCTGGCCGAGATGGTCAAGCAGGGCTTCGTGTTCAAGGGCCTGAAGCCGGTGAACTGGTGCTTCGACTGTGGCTCGGCGCTGGCCGAGGCCGAGGTGGAGTATCAGGACAAGAAATCCGATGCCATCGACGTTGCCTTCCCCATCGAAGACGCAGACAAGCTGGCCGCCGCCTTCGGCCTGAGCGAGCTGAGCAAACCGACCGCCATCGTCATCTGGACCACCACGCCCTGGACCATCCCGGCCAACCAGGCGCTCAACGTTCACCCGGAATTCACCTACGCCCTGGTCGACACTGGCGAGCGCCTGCTGCTGCTGGCCGAGGAGCTGGTCGAGTCCTGCCTGCATCGCTACGGCCTGCAGGGCCAGGTGATCGCCACCGCGCCGGGCGCGGCGCTGGAGCTGATCCGTTTCCGTCATCCGTTCTACGAGCGTTTCTCGCCGGTGTACCTGGCCGAATACGTCGAGCTGGGCGCCGGTACCGGCATCGTCCACTCGTCGCCGGCCTATGGTGAGGACGACTTCCGTACCTGCAAAGCCTACGGCATGAGCAACGACGACATCCTCAGCCCGGTGCAGAGCAATGGCGTCTATACCCCGGACCTGCCGTTCTTTGGTGGCCAGTTCATCTGGAAGGCCAACCCGGCCATCGTCGAGAAGCTGGCCGAAGTCGGTGCGCTGCTCAAGCACCAGCCGATCCAGCACAGCTACATGCACTGCTGGCGCCACAAGACCCCGCTGATCTACCGCGCTACCGCACAGTGGTTCGTCGGCATGGACACTCAGCCCAAGCAGGGCGGCACCCTGCGTGAGCGCGCGCTGGCCGCCATCGAGCAGACCCAGTTTGTCCCGGCCTGGGGTCAGGCGCGCCTGCACAGCATGATCGCCGGTCGTCCCGACTGGTGCATCTCGCGTCAGCGCAACTGGGGCGTGCCGATCCCGTTCTTCCTGCACAAGGCCACCGGCGAGCTGCACCCGCGCACCGTCGAGCTGATGGAAGAGGTCGCCAAGCGTGTCGAGCAAGAGGGCATCGAGGCCTGGTTCAAGCTCGACGCTGCCGAGTTGCTGGGTGCTGAAGCGGCTGACTACGACAAGATCAACGACACCCTCGACGTCTGGTTCGACTCCGGTACCACCCACTGGCATGTGCTGCGTGGCTCGCACGGCCTCGGCCACACCACCGGCCCGCGCGCCGACCTGTACCTGGAAGGTTCGGACCAGCACCGCGGCTGGTTCCATTCGTCCCTGCTGACCGGCAGTGCCATCGATGGTCACGCGCCGTACAAGGCGCTGCTGACCCACGGCTTCGTGGTCGACGAGAACGGCCGCAAGATGTCCAAGTCGCTGGGTAACGTGGTTGCGCCGCAGGAGGTCAACGACAGCCTGGGCGCCGACATCATGCGCCTGTGGGTTGCCTCCACCGACTATTCCGGCGAGATGGCCGTGTCCAAGGTTATCCTGCAGCGCAGCGCCGATGCCTACCGCCGCATCCGCAACACCGCGCGCTTCATGCTGGCCAACCTCAACGGCTTCGATCCGGCCAAGGACCTGCTGCAGCCCGAGCAGATGCTCGACCTCGACCGCTGGGCCGTTGACGCCGCCCTGCGCCTGCAGGAAGAAATCATCGAAGCCTACGCCGACTACCGCTTCTGGAACGTCTATTCCAAGGTGCACAACTTCTGCGTGCAGGAGCTGGGCGGCTTCTACCTGGACATCATCAAGGACCGCCAGTACACCACTGCCGCCGACAGCGTGGCGCGCCGCTCCTGCCAGAGCGCGCTGTTCCACATCAGCGAGGCGCTGGTGCGCTGGATCGCGCCGATCCTGGCGTTCACCGCCGAGGAAATCTGGCAGTTCCTGCCGGGCGAGCGCAACGAGTCGGTGATGCTCAACACCTGGTACGTCGGTCTGCAGCGCCTGCCGGAAGGCTTCGAACTGGATCGTGCCTATTGGGATCGCGTGATGGAGGTCAAGGCAGCGGTCAACAAGGAGCTGGAGAACCTGCGCACGGCCAAGGCCATCGGTGCCAGCCTGCAGGCCGAGGTCACCCTGTTCTGCGACGACGCCAAGCAGGCCGACTTGGCCAAGCTCGGCGACGAGCTGCGTTTCGCCCTGATCACCTCGGCGGCGCAGACCGCGCCGCTCGCTGATGCGCCGGCCGATGCGGTGGTGACCGAGGTCGAAGGCCTGAAGCTGAAGATCCTCAAGTCCGCCCACGCCAAGTGCGGCCGTTGCTGGCACTTCCGCGCCGATGTCGGCAGTCATGCCGCGCATCCTGAGCTGTGCGGCCGTTGCGTGAGCAACATCGAAGGCGAAGGTGAGGTGCGCAAGCATGCCTGAGTCCTCGCGTTTCGGGCATCTGCCCTGGTTGCTGCTGAGCGTGCTGATCCTGGTCGCCGACCGGGTGACCAAGGACATCTTCGAGGGCACCCTGAGCATGTATCAGCGTATCGAAGTGATTCCGGGCTACTTCGACTGGACCCTGGCCTACAACACCGGCGCGGCATTCAGCTTCCTGGCCGATGCCGCCGGCTGGCAGCGCTGGTTCTTCGCCGCCATCGCCATCGTCGTCAGCGTCGTGCTGGTAGTCTGGCTCAAGCGCCTCAAGCGTCACGAAACCCTGCTGGCCGTGGCGCTGGCCATGGTCCTGGGTGGTGCGCTGGGCAACCTGTATGACCGCGTGGTGCTTGGTCACGTGGTCGACTTCATTCTGGTGCATTGGCAGAGCCGCTGGTTCTTCCCGGCGTTCAATCTGGCCGACACCTTCATCACCATCGGCGCCATCCTGCTGGCGCTGGATATGTTCAAGAGCGACAAGTCCGCGAAGGAGGCTGCGCAATGACAGACGTACGCATCGGTCCGGACAGGGAAGTGACCCTGCATTTCGCCCTCAAGCTGGAAAACGGCGATGTGGTCGACAGCACGTTCGACAAGCAACCCGCGACCTTCAAGGTCGGCGACGGCAACCTGCTGCCCGGTTTCGAACAGGCGCTTTACGGCTTCAAGGCCGGCGACAAGCGCAGCGTGCAGGTGCAGCCGGAGCAGGGCTTCGGCCAACCGAACCCACAGAACGTACAGATCATGCCGCGCAGTCAGTTCGAGGGTATGGAGCTCTCCGAAGGTCTGCTGGTGATCTTCAACGACGCCGCCAACGCCGAGTTGCCGGGTGTGGTCAAGGCGTTCGATGACAAGCAGGTCACCATCGACTTCAACCATCCGTTGGCCGGCAAGGTGCTGGACTTCGATGTGGAAATCATCGAAGTCAAAGCGCTCTAGTCCGTATCGCCGCTCCCCTGGGAGCGGCTTCAGCCGCGAAGCTCTTGTTGCAGCCTGCGCTTATCCCGCACAGGCTGTACCTTTCCGGGATCGAACCGTAGCGTCGTGCGATCCCCGATCAATACCGAGACAGCCAGCATGCATATCAAACTCGCCAATCCCCGAGGCTTCTGCGCCGGCGTCGATCGCGCCATCGAAATCGTCAACCGCGCTCTGGAAGTGTTCGGCCCGCCGATCTACGTGCGCCATGAAGTGGTGCACAACAAGTTCGTGGTCGAGGACCTGCGCGCCCGCGGCGCGGTATTCGTCGAAGAGCTGGATCAGGTGCCGGACGATGTCATCGTCATCTTCAGCGCCCACGGCGTGTCCAAGGCCGTGCGCGACGAGGCGGCACGGCGGGGCCTCAAGGTATTCGACGCCACCTGTCCGCTGGTGACCAAGGTGCATATGGAAGTGGTGCGTTACAGCCGGGAAGGGCGCGAGTGCATCCTCATCGGACACGAAGGCCACCCGGAAGTCGAAGGCACCATGGGCCAGTACGACGCCAGCAACGGCGGCGCCATCTACCTGGTGGAAGACGAGGCGGACGTTGCTGAACTGCAGGTGCGCAATCCCGAGAACCTGGCGTTCGTGACCCAGACCACCCTGTCCATGGACGACACCAGCAAGGTGATCGACGCCCTGCGTGCCAAGTTCCCGGCCATCGGCGGCCCGCGCAAGGATGACATCTGCTACGCCACGCAAAACCGCCAGGATGCGGTCAAGCAGCTTGCCGCCGAGTGCGACGTACTGCTGGTAGTGGGCAGCCCCAACAGCTCCAACTCCAACCGCCTGCGCGAGCTGGCCGAGCGCATGGGCACCCCGGCCTACCTGATCGACGGCGCCGAAGATCTCAAGCACGAGTGGTTCGAAGGCGTGAAGGGTATCGGCATCACCGCCGGTGCCTCGGCACCTGAAGTGCTGGTGCGCGGCGTGGTAGAGCAATTGCGCGCGTGGGGTGCGGCGGGGGAGACCGAGCTGGATGGACGGCCGGAGAACATTACGTTTTCGATGCCGAAGGAGTTAAGGGTCAAGGCATTGTGATTAGATGCTTTGCCGCGGGAAAAAGGTCGGCATTCGCCGACCTTTTTCATTGCGATGACTTAACGTCGCCAGCAGTCGGCAAGCGTTGCGCCGGCGGCTTGGCCTTTTGCCCCGGTATTGCTCAGAGTCAGGGTGCCGCACTTGTCATCCGCCATGCTGCCTGTTGGAACAGCTTCAAGTATGTAGCTGTTTGCTGATGGGTTTGGTGCATCTGGATCTTCAGATTCAGCAAAGGCCAAATCATAGGACTTGCTGCCGCCGTCCTTGGGGGCTGCGTCGAAGGGGAGGGCAGGGGCTGCGTTGGCGCTAGTCAGGTATCTACCGTTAGCGGTGTAAAAGCGCTCCATGAACTGAGAAAGCTCCATCAGGGCGGCCTGCGCATCTGCACGTTTGGTCTTGCGCACATGTTCCTGATAGGACGGATAGGCAACCGCAGCCAGAATGCCAACTATCGCTACCACTATCATTACTTCGATCAGGGTGAAGCCTGAGGTCTTGCGACTCAGGCTCACGCTGTCTGTACGTTTTCCAGACATCAGTTGTTCCTCACTTCGCGCCAGGAGTGGCGGCCAAAACGTTGCGATCCAGCAACAGGAATACATTGTGGGGTTGCACCGCTGGAGCCGGCAAAGCACAGCCATTTGTACAGCGGGGTTACACCCTTGATCACGCCGTCATCCGTATCGGAAATACCCGACCAGGGGATATTTTCATCACCTATTTGGGCTATGTCGTCGTTATCCAGTTTGCCATCGCCACTGGTGTCGAAATAGGCATAGTTCAGGCGCGAGCCGCTGGATAGACCCACGGCCATGATGAAACTGGTGCCACCAAAGGCGCAGGGGTCGGCCGAGGGAGTCATGGTGGTGAAGATCACTCGGTCGGTACGTAATGTGGCTTTACTGATAACACGCTCCCCCTTGGTTCCGGTCGCACCGGTACCTTCAATCCAGCCAAGATCAAGATACCAGCCGGTCTGAGTGGTTATAGCGTTGTTGGTAATGGCTCGGACCTGATTGCCATTCACCGTATCTTCTTTAATGACTGCTTGTTTCAATAGGTTTCCGCGGCCATCGATGGCTGTGCCCCTGTCAATGATTCCGTAGAAGGTATCGACGGGTGGATTTTGGGGGATTTCGTTGTCGCCGTTACGGTAGAAGCTGCCGGTACCGAAGAACACCATGTGCTCGTTCTTGTCATTGAACGCTGACGAGAGGGGGGCGGTAATCGCCTGGCGCTGGTTACTGGCATTCTTGGCGATAAACAGTGGATCACTGCCCAGGCTGCTGGGAATGCTCCAGCTCGAAGGATTGCTACCGGTCAGGTCAATGCGCCATAGGTTGCCGAGAGTATCGGCTACATACACACGATCGGCCACTTGGTTGTAATCGGTATCAGATGCCAGTGGAGAGCCCAGGTTGCCGGTGGTGGGCAAGGTTATTTCACGGATGATGCTGCCGTCTTCTGCATCCAGAATCCAGACCTTGCCGTTTGCTGGTGGGCTGTCATGGTAGCCGCTGCTGACGATTACGCCGAACTTCTCGTTGGGCAGGGCAACCAGTGCCGGTTGACCCATGGTGTATCCCATAGAGGGGTGGCTGAACTCCCACATGACGCTGTTGCTGCTCATGTTGCTTGGGTTGGTTACGTCGAGCGCGAAAACGCTTTTGCCGCCAGCGCCGGTGGTGCCGACAACCATGGTTTTCCAGGAGTTACCAATCCATACATCGGAGACGCGCGGGGTGCCGTCGACATAGTAACGATGGGAGTAGGCCGGGTCGGTCAGGTTGATCAGATTGCTGAACACGCTGTTGGGCACATAGGCGAAAAGCTCATTGCCTCCATTATTGCTACCGGTTCCTACTCTGGCATCGAAACCGTGCAGCATGCCGTCGTTGGCCCCCACTATCACCATTGGGGTGCGGTTCTGGTAGGCGGAGCTGGCACGGAAAGCAGTATAGGCGGAGCCTACAGAGCCGTTGCTGCCCCAGCTCAGGCGTGAATAGCCGAAGTCCTGGTTGTGGATGAACTGCGGGTCGGAGTTGACGATGTCACCGAGGCGGCTACCGCGTTGGCGGAAGGGCTTGGTGCGATCTTCGGTAGTTATTTCGAGAGAGCGGTCACCGCGCAGGTACGCCAACCTGTTCGCGCCGGTTACATTGCCTGCGTCCGTTGGTAGCGTCAGCAAGGCTTGCTGGCTGCTAGCCAGACTGCCCCAAATGAAGTTGACACCGTTGTTGGCGATAAACTCACCATCTGTACCTGCTGTTGTATCGGGGGTGATGGTGAATATCTTACGGGTCGCTACGTTTGCCCAGTTGTCGAGATTCTGAGCAGCATTCCAGGCCGGATTTTCCTCTACCGCGCCATTACTGCCTACGCGTCGAGCGAGCAGGTCGCCGCTCCAGAAACGGCTATCCAAGCGTGACTGGAATACGGCTGTATCGGTTTCCAGGCGGGTAGAGTTGGTGGCCAGGGAGGCGGTTGTACTTTGCACCTCGTTGGATATCTGTGCGAAGGCCTTTCTCAGGCCTTCGACCATGTTGGTTGCGTCACTGGCAACAAAGAAGTTGTCAGGACGCTTCTCGGTGCCGCCGTTGCCATCGGTGCCCAATGCCAACATATCGTTGGTGGTGTACCACCAGGCCTCATCCAGCGCTGCTGTGCGCGACAAGGCTGCACCAAAATCGGTAGGCGCTTTGAAACCGCCATATTTCGCGGCCAGCCAGTACTGGTTATTGGCCTTACCCTCCAAGAGTCGATTTTCACGCACGTCAACCCAGTAGGTGGAAACGGTTTGTTTCCCCGAAACGTTACTGCGAATATCCGTGGTATTGGCATAGTAGGCCAGGCCGGCAATGTAGGCAGAGTTACCACGTCCTGTGAATACATTACTGGCTGTTTTATTGATGCCTTCCAGGTCGAAAACTTTTTGCGTATAGGCGTTTACATTCAGAGTGTCATCGGTGTGCGGCAGGTTTCTGTCTTCGTGGGTGTTTACGTCACCAATGCCCAGAATCACATTCTTCTGGCAGGCATATTGAATGGGGTCTGACCAGTTGGTGATTACAGGGAATTTATCTTTCTGCGCTTCATCCGTTGTATTGGAGTAAGCGGCAATATTGCCCTGGTTTTTGAAGTAGCGAAGCGCTGTATAATAAAGCTCGCTGGCAGGGTCGTTGGACTTGTGAACGTTGGTTAGTTCGCCAAACTTATTTATATAGTTGATTACGCCACTATTGCCTGTTGCGTCGTTATGCGGGTTGGTGTGGATGATGCCGGTCGTCGGGCTCCATTCCGCATCTGGGTTGGTCGAAGACCCGGAGACTCCGGGTACGCGCATGCTTTGTCCCACGTATTTTTGCTGGGCACGCAATACGCCACCGTTTCTGGTGTTCCCATCAATGTTCAAGTAGCTGAAGGCACTATAGCGAATATCATTGGCGTAACGTTGGATAAGCCCTTCAGGCTTCCATACATTGCCATAGCGAACGCAGTTGGCCTCCAGCAATGCCTGGCTCTTGCAGACTTCTACTCGCACAGAGAAGTAGGCGGTGCTAGTGCCGTTGGTGATTCTGAGAGTCTTGTTTCTCTGATAATTCTGAATGGCGGCGCTGGCGCTGCTGTTGGCACTGGTAACAGAGCTGCTCAAGGTGCCGCTGGTATAGGGTGAAATGTTAGTGATCGTGGTGTTCCCTGTTACCGATCTGTTAGGGAAATAGTCAGTTCGGTTTGCGCGGGTCGCTTTTTCCAATATGGTCTGAGTCGCGCTGTCTACAGCTCTGTAGCCGCCGGTCAGGGCCATGCGAAATGGGTCGATGGTCTGGGTGGTAGCCCAGTTCAGGTAATTACCACTCCATTCCTGAGCGCCGTTACAGGTGCGACTCCAACGCGTAGGGGTAAAGTAGCCGCCGCCATCGTTACCACTGATGGTGCCAAAGTAAATGTGTGTTATTTGCTGGCGATTGTATTCATAGCATTTTTCGCTGTCGAAATAGCCGGTGTAGGTGGCGCTATGACTATAAGTGTTGCTGACGTTGGCCACGCTGATGACGGTTGGGAATTCAACGGATGGCACTAGAGCCAAGTTGCCGGGTACATTGCCACCTCCGAGCAGGAGGGGGGCCTGCGCTACTGTCGCTTGTGCAGGTGTTGCCGCTACAGCAATGCACAATGTCAGTAAGAAACTGACGTTGGTTTTCAACGCGTTCAATGTTATTTGGCGAGAATTCATTAGAGAAACTCCGTGAAAAATTGGTCAGGCAAAGAGGATCATTGCTCGACCAGGAAGGTGGAGCGGAGTTGGGCGTGGGAACTGGGGGCGTCAACGCTATTGGTGTTGAGTCCATAGCCATCGGATTCAACGCGCACTAGGGCACCTTCATCATCGATAGGTGCGCCAGCTTCGGTGCTTGTTCTGATTTTTGCGAGTAGGGTGATCTTGTATTCGGGGTCTTTGCTTGAACCGACAAAGTCGTCGTAGCTGCCAGTGACATCAGCGGTTTCTAAGGCGGTCAAGGTGCCGGCGATGAATCTCGCAGTAACGTCTTCTTCGCCTTTGCGCAGGGCTGCCTCTGAAGCCTGTAGTGCGAGGCTGCTGTCGCGCATGTTGCCGGCCATGTTTTCTTGCAGGGAGGTGCCGCGCATGCTGCTCAGTCCGATAACGGTCAAGAGAAGCAACATGATTAACGCAACGATAAGTACTGCCCCGCGTTGCTGAGTTGGATATGTGCAGGTATATGAATAGTTCATGGCAGGCGGTTCCGAATGCCGATGGTGGAGGAGAACACCTGAGCCAGGCGACGGTTGTCGATGGTGACATTGGCGCCGTTGAAGGCTATGACCTGGTTGTCCGTCACAACGTTGGTGTCGGCGCTGACCACCAGCAGATTGATACGGACTGATACAACGTTGTCCCAGTTGGTGACAGCGTCGGCTGCGACATAGTCGGTAACTTGCCTGTTGATTCCGGCTATACCATAGAGGATCTGCATGTCCTGTATGCCATCTACCAGCTCTTCGGTGACCCATGTTGCGTCAGTGGTGTTTGTTGACAGGCGCTCCCTTACAAGCGAGTTCGGCCTGCCATTATTGGCCCTGATGTAATAGGTGGCGTTCTGCAGGGGCAGAACTTCCGTTACTCCGGTGTAGTCATGGGTCCAGTCGGCGCCCGCAGCCCTGGTGACGGAGGTGGCATTGTCGTCGGCGATGTTCTGGAACAGGTCGCAAGAAATGGCGTCGGAGACCAAGGTAATGGCGTGCTTGGCTACCCCAGAGCCATTGCTGCCGAGGCTGATCGTCTCGTTGGATGCTGTGTTAGCGGTGCTGGCATCAATCTCGCCAGGCCCAGCGGCGAACTTTATCAGGACCACGTCGGTGCCATTGAGCGGAGTGCCGGACAGGTGTGCAGGTTTGGCAGTGATATTGTTCCAACCCTGAATGGGCTCTTCCAGGCGCCAGAGAATGTTGGTGATCCCGTGATTGAGTGGCTCACCCAGGCACTGGCCTTTATAGCCGGTGTTGCGGATGTCCTGAGTCAGAAAATCCATGGCAAAACGGCCACTTTCCTGGACGCGGGAGAGTGCATTGTTGGTGCTGTAGGTCTGTTTGCTGGACAGGAATATCTGTAGAACGCCAGCGATCAGCAGCAGGCTGAGGGTGATGGCGATCATCAGTTCGACCAGCGAGAGGCCGGACTGGCGATGTGGGAGTGTGTTGGTCATATTTCAGTCCGGTAGATGAAAACTTCGGCGGCGCCGGCTGCGGCATCGCTTTTGGCGATACGGCCACGGTTGTCATTCCAGCGCACATGGATGGTGATCAAGTTGCCAGTCTTCTCTACCCTTCCTGCACCTTCCGGAAGAGTGCAAGCAAGGGAGCGGAGCCACTCGCCAATATCTATTGCAGCCCGGGTTCCAGTGGGATTAGCTGCATTACAGGAAGATGTTGTGAAGTTGATAACGTAGGCATTGGTCAGTGCCTCGGTGCGATTGGCACGCATGCGGTCGGCCAGGTCGTAGGCCAGCAGAGTGGCTTGGGAACGCTGATAAGCGCTGTGATTGCTCTGCACACTGGTAACTTGTAGACCGGCTAGACCGAGTAGCCCTATGGACAGAACCACTACGGCGATCAGAACCTCGATCAGGGTGGCACCATGTTGGCGCTGAGGAAGATTGGGAGTCATTAGCAGTCGCCTTTGGTAAGGGTGGTGCTGCCGGTTGCCCTGACTGTAAGGGAGCGTTTTTGTTGGCCGGTGCAGTTGGAGTGAGTGATTGTCCAGCCCCCATCTTCGTCTGGGATAAGGGTAGTCATGCCGTTGCCGCGAAAAGTGATGCCTGCGCTCGGGCCGGTAACTGCCACACCTTGAACGGGGTCCCAGACCTTCAGGACTTCATCGTTAGCCATCATCAACCAGCCTCCGGCCCAATCCGTACCGTTTTCGCAATCGTCCTGATCAGCGTTACTACGACATACGACCACGTTGACACGGCGCTTCACGGCTTCGGAGCGCGCGAGCTGTAGAGCACCTTGTAGCTCGTTGGTCAGGGCAGAGAGACGGTTTTCCTGCAGCATGTTGCTAAAGGATGGGGCCGCCAGGCTGATAACTATCGCCAGTACAGCGAGGGTGACCATCAGCTCTATCAGGGTAAAAGCGCGGGAGTAATGCATGACCGGTCTCGACAATATCGACCAGTGGAGCATTGCAGGGCACCGGAGGAATATGAAGTGAACGGGGATATCCGGTTATTTCGTCGGGGTGAACGGCTTAGCCGCGGCAACGCTCGTTATCAGGTGATTTATTGACCATGGTTCTTCCTGTGATGTTGATCACAACACCGCGAATCGCAAGGCCCTTATCGCATAGGGTGAAGGTGCCATTGAGACTGTGGGTCATGCCGTCAGGTCGGAAACTCATATGGCTTTTTTGACGAAAATTTGTCCAGCTCCAACTGTGGCGCGGGTCAATATCCACAATTTTGAGTAGCTGCTCGGTTTCATCCAGCTTGCCGTTACGATTGGCATCGAGAAATATCAGGATTCGGCCGTGCCAGATTCGCGAGTCTCGGCAGTTGTCGTCCCCGGCGCAAAGGCTGACCATGGTGCGGGTCTGTATGGCTTGCCCTCGGGCGTAGTTCAGGCTTGCATGCATCTGGTTGATTTCGGTGGTGTAGCGATTTTGTTGGAGCAAAGCGCTGAACGCTGGTGTGGCGAACCCAAGCACTATTGCGATGATAGCCAGAACAATCAGGGTTTCAGGGAGAGTGAAGGCGTACTGAGACTGGAAGCGCATGGCAAGTATCCTTTTGCATTGGGGAGGAAAGCCGTCCTGGCTACTAGTTGGTTTAGCTCAGGCTGTTGAAGTGTCAAGCACCTCATCGCCATGATTTTCAAGAAGGAATAGGTGTGGATCGAGCTTTGATAGTGGGTGGTGGTGCAATTGGTCTGTTGTCAGCATTGACCTTGGCGGAATCCGGACAGGCTGTGCTGCTATTGGAAAAGGCAGACGCCGGCCGCGAATCCTCCTGGGCCGGTGGTGGCATCGTTTCGCCGCTCTATCCCTGGCGTTACAGTGCGGCGGTGACGGCGTTGGCGCATTGGTCGCAGGATTTCTATCCGGGGTTAGCTCGGCAGTTGCTGGAAGACACCGGCGTCGATCCCGAGGTGCATGTCACCGGGTTGTACTGGCTGGATCTCGATGATGAGGCCGAGGCGCTGGCCTGGGCTGCACGCGAGGGTCGTGCGCTGTTTTCGGTGGATATCGCTGAGGCTTATCAGCAGGTGCCTGTTCTGGGTGGCGGTTTCCAGCGCGCCATTCATATGCCGGGTGTGGCCAATGTGCGTAATCCCCGGTTGGTCAAAGCGCTACGGGCCGCTTTGGCAGTCATGCCGAACGTGGAGCTGCGTGAGCATTGCCCGGTCACTGGTTTCATTCAGGAGAATGGGCAGATTCGGGGCGTGACTACCGCTGGTGGCGAGATTCGAGCCGAGCGCGTGGTTCTGGCGGCCGGTGCCTGGAGTGGTGAGTTGCTCAAGACGCTTGGGCTGGAGTTACCAGTTGAACCTGTGAAGGGGCAGATGATTCTCTACAAGTGCGCCGAGGATTTTCTGCCAAGCATGGTATTGGCCAAGGGGCGCTATGCGATCCCGCGGCGTGATGGGCATATCCTGATTGGCAGCACGCTGGAATACGCCGGCTTCGATAAGACGCCGACCGATAATGCGCTGGAAAGCCTCAAGGCATCGGCCGAAGAACTGTTGCCTGTACTCAAGGATGCCGAAGTGGTGGGGCATTGGGCTGGTTTGCGGCCCGGTTCGCCAGAGGGCATTCCCTTCATTGGCGAGCTGCCTACGCATCCCGGGCTATGGCTCAACTGCGGGCATTTCCGTAACGGATTGGTGCTGGCGCCAGCCTCCTGCCGGCTGCTGGCTGATCTGATGCTTGGGCGTGAGCCGATCATCGATCCGGCGCCCTATGCTCCAGCAGGGCGGTTGCACTAGTGGTTTGTCATCCCCGCATCAAGGGATTGCGGGGCGTGAAACGGACTAGCTTGATCGTCAGCAAGCTGGCTCCTACACAAGCGTGAGCGGCGTATTGTCTCAGTCGATACCTAGCTTCTTCAGGCGATAGCGCATCGAGCGGAAGGTCAGGCCCAGGCGCTGAGCCGCGGCCGTGCGGTTCCAGCGCGTTTCTTCCAATGCCTGCATGATCAGCTTGCGTTCGATGTCCTCGAGGTAATCCTCGAGGTTGTCGATCTGCGCCAGGCTGGTTTCGCCGCCTTCGTTGCCAGGGCCGCTGGTATCGGCCAGGCGCAGGTCGCTTGGCGTGATCTGGTCGTCTTCGCAGAGGGTGTAGGCGCGTTCGAGCATGTTTTCCAGCTCGCGCACGTTGCCGGGGAAGCGGTAATTCTTCAGTTTTTCCAATGCGTCGGGGTGCAACCTGGCGGCGGCCAGGCCAGTACCATCGGCCAGGCGCGCGAGCATCACGTCGGCCAGCTGGGCGATATCTTCGCGCCGCTCACGCAGCGGTGGCACGCGCAGTTCGATGACGTTGAGTCGGTAGTAGAGATCCTGGCGGAAACGGCCAGCCGCGACTTCGGCTGCCAGATCCTTGTGGGTGGCGCAGAGGATGCGTACATCGACCACCACTTCCTGTTGGCCACCGACGGCGCGCACGGCCTTCTCCTGAATCGCGCGCAGTAGTTTGACCTGCATCGGCAGCGGCAGGTCGGCGACTTCGTCGAGGAACAGGGTGCCGCCATTGGCCGCTTGGAACAGCCCCTGCTTGTCTTCGATGGCGCCGGTGAAGCTGCCTTTCTTGTGGCCGAAGAACTCGCTTTCCATCAGCTCCGAGGGAATCGCGCCGCAGTTGACCGGTACGAACGGCTGTTCGACGCGCGGGCCCTGCTCATGGATCAGGCGTGCGACCAGTTCCTTGCCGCTGCCCGATTCGCCGCTGATGTAGACCGGCGCCTGGCTGCGCGATAGTTTCTGGATCTGCTTGCGCAGCGACTTCATCGGCGGCGAGTCGCCGAGCAGGCGGCTGTCGACCGGGGTTTCCTCGCCTTCGGGGGAGCGAATGCGCAGGGCCGTGGCGACCAGTTCGCGCAGGCGACCGAGGTCCACCGGTTTGGTGAGAAAGTCGAAGGCGCCGGCCTTGAGCGAGTTGATCGCGGTGTCCAGGCTGCCGTAGGCGGTGATCATCGCCACGGGAACCTGCGGGTGGCGCTGCTGGATGTGTTGCACCAGATCCAGGCCGGTGCCATCGGGCAGGCGCATATCGGTGAGGCACAGGTCGAACGGCTCGCGTGCCAGCCACTCGCGCGCTTCCTTGACGTTGCGGGCGCTGCGGGTGTCCAGCTTCATGCGTCCGAGGGTGATTTCCAGCAGCTCGCGGATATCGGGTTCGTCGTCGACGATCAGGGCTCTCTGACGGTTCATGCTCAGCTCAGTTTGCGCGGATGGGCGAAGGTGATGCGGAAGCAACTGCCGCCCCCTTCACGAGGTTTATAGTCGAGGCGGGCCTGGTTGCCCTGGCACAGCTCGCGAGAAATATACAGGCCGAGGCCGGTGCCTTTGTTCTCGGTGGTGTAGAAGGGCTCGAAGATGTGCTGCTCCTGCTCGGGCGGCACGCCGGGGCCGTCGTCGAGGATTTCCAGCACCGGCAGGTCGCTGTTCTCGTCACGGAAAAGGCGCAGCCAGACCTGACCGATCTTGTGCTGCTTGGCACTATAGCGCAGGCCGTTCTGGACGAGATTGGTCAGCACCTGGGTCAACTGGTGCGGGTCCATGCGTGTCTGCAGGCTGCCGCCCTGGGTCTCCAGGTGGATCTGTCGGTCAGCTGGTGCCGAGCTGCGAAACTCGCTGGCGAAGCGGTGCAGCCAGTACTTCAGGTCGAGCAGTTGCGGTTCGGCCTGGCGCCTGCGTGACAGTTGCAGAACGTTCTCGATCACCAGGTTCATGCGCTTGGAGTGATCCTGAATGATCTGCGCCAGGCGCTGGTCCGGGCCGTGCAGATCCTCCGACTCCTGCAGCAATTGCGCGGCATGGCTGATGGCGCCGAGCGGGTTGCGAATTTCGTGGGCGATACCGGCGGTCAGGCGGCCGAGCGAGGCCAGCTTGAGTTGCTGCGCCTGTTGGGCGATTTGCGATATATCGTCGAGAAACACCAGGGTATGTTGCTGGTCGCCGCGTTGCAGGGAAATGAAGCTGGGTTGCAGCACCGGGCCATCGACCTGGGCCTGCAGGCTGTCCGGGCGCAGGGTCGGGTTGTGCAGCCATTGTTGCAGGCGCTTGACCAGTTCGGGGCTGTGTGGGTCGATGATCTTGCCGGTCAGTTCGCCGCGCCCCAGCAGTTGGGTCGCGCCCTGGTTGGCCAGTAGCACACGATGCTGGGTATCGAGCACCAGGATACCGGTGCGCATGCGCTGCAGGATCTGCGCGTTGAGTTCTTCCAGGTTGGCCACGTCGGCCGCGCGTTGCTCGGCCAGGTTCTCGCTGACCTGCAGGCGGCGGGTGATGCCCTGGATGAACAGCGCCCCGGCGAAGCACAGCGCGCCGAGGGCGCCAGCCTGCACGTACTGGGCGGCGGCAGCTGGGCGGCTGAGGCTGAGGTAGAAGGTCAGGTAGATCAGCGCCATGGCGGCAACGGCGGCGATCAGCAGACCAACGCGTCCGCGCAGGAGGATATTGGCGATGGCCACCGCTACCACCAGCAGGTTGCCGATGCCGCTGGGCGTGCCGCCGGCGGCGTAGAACAGGGCCGAGAGAAAGATCACGTCGACCAGCGCCAGGCTGAACAGCTGCATCAGGTGCTTGGGTTTCTGCACCAGTACGGCGATGAAAATGTTGAGGATCAGGTAAACCCAGCTGCCGGTGCGAAACAGCTCGATATGCACGACATCCAGCAACTGCTCGTCGAGGTTGCTGGAGACCATCAGGATCAGCGCCAGGCCGATGGTCAGGCGATAGAAGTGATAAAGCCTGAGGATGCGTCGCCCCTGGGTGTTGCCGGGTGCGCTGATATCAGCGGTCACCGGTGTGCGGGCCTTGTTCGAGGTGGACCTGGCTGCAGTACCACTGCTGATCCTGGCTCAGCGCCTGGGTCTTGGGAATGTGCACGCCGCAGTGCGCGCAGCGCACCATGGGAGCTGCGGCGTCCTCGGTGGGGCGAGTGCGTTTGGCTTTGCTGATGAAGCGACGCCAGATCCAGATTGCGGCGAAGATCACTGCAATCCAGAACAGCAGGCGAAACAGGCCCATGGTGTGCTCTTTTATCCGGTTAAAGCCGGCAGTTTAGCCAAGCTGAGACCATCGGCACAGGGGGGCGGTGGCAGGCTGTGAGCTGATTCCGAGGGGACGGGCTGCAAGTCGGAGGTGAGCCCGTAGCCTGGATGAATCCGTGGGCAGAAAAAAGGGAGGCCGTGGCCTCCCTTCTGCGTTGACGTGTCGATCAGTCGAACAGACCGAAGGTCAGGTAGCTCCAGATCGAACGCTTCTTGGCGGTTTCGCCGGTCTTGGCGTCCTGCTGCAGTTCGCGCGGTATCTGCTGCTCGGCTTCCTCGTACTGACGAACCACGTCCTGGCTAGCGCGGGTTTCGCCCGGCGGCAGCGGCGTGTCGGTTTCGATCAGGCCCAGGGTGGCCTTGGCCAGCCAGGAGCGGTTGTCGGCTTCCTCTTCGAGCGGTACGAACTCGCCGCTTTCCAGGCTCGGATGGTCAGGGTAGTTGAGCTTGAGGGTTTCCAGGCTGGTGGCAGCCAGATCATCCAGGGACAGACGCTGATAAGCCTCGGTCATGATTGCCAGGCCGTCACCGACCGACGGGGTTTCCTGAAAGTTTTCCACCACGTAGCGGCCACGGTTGCCGGCGGCGACGTAGGCCTGGCGGGTCAGGTAGTAGTGGGCGACATGCACTTCATAGGCGGCCAGCAGGTTGCGCAGGTAGATCATGCGCTGTTTGGCGTCCGGCGCGTAGCGGCTGGTCGGGTAGCGGCTGGTGAGCTGAGCGAACTCGTTGTAGGAGTCGCGCGCGGCGCCCGGGTCGCGCTTGGTCATGTCCAGCGGCAGGAAGCGCGCCAGCAGGCCACGGTCCTGGTCGAAGGAGGCCAGGCCCTTGAGGTAGTAGGCGTAGTCGACGTTGGCATGCTGCGGATGCAGGCGAATGAAGCGCTCGGCGGACGACTTGGCGGCCTCCGGCTCGGCATTCTTGTAGTAGGCGTAGATCAGCTCCAACTGCGCCTGCTCGGCGTAGCGCCCGAACGGATAGCGCGACTCCAGCGCCTTCAGTTTGGCGATGGCCTGGGTGTAGCTGCGGTTGTCCAGGTCGGCCTGGGCCTGCTGGTACAGCTCCACCTCGCTGAGGTTTTCATCGACCTCCGGCTGCTTGGAGGAGCAGGCGGCGGTAAGGGCGAGGATGGCGATCAGCAGCAGGTGTTTCACTTGCATGGCGGCTTGCGTCCCTGTGACGGCCGCGCGGCCGTCCTGTTATGATGAGCGCCCCCGGAAAACCCTGGGGCAAAGACGCCGTATTTAACCACAAGCCTGTCGCCGAAACCAAAGGCCAGGCTCCCGCCGTTGCCGAAGATGACTTCTATAAACAAACAGCTGATCCAACTCCAGGCCATTGTCCCCTTTGAACAGGGCGGTCAACGCCTCGACCAGGTGGCTGCGCAGCTGTTTGGCGAGTTCTCCCGTTCGCGCCTTTCCACCTGGATCAAGGAAGGTCGCCTGACTGTCGATGGCGCCGTGGCGCGTCCGCGCGACACCGTGCATGCTGGCTCGACGCTGGTACTGGATGCCGAGCAGGAAGCGCAGGGCGAGTGGATCGCGCAGGACATCGAATTGAACATCGTCTATGAAGACGAACACCTGCTGGTGATCGACAAACCCGCAGGCCTGGTGGTACACCCGGCTGCTGGACATGCCGACGGCACCCTGCTCAACGCCCTGCTGCACCACGTGCCGGATATCATCAACGTACCGCGTGCCGGTATCGTCCATCGCCTGGACAAGGACACCACCGGCCTGATGGTGGTGGCCAAGACCCTGCAGGCGCAGACCAATCTGGTCGAGCAGTTGCAGAAGCGCACTGTCAGCCGCATCTATGAATGCATCTGCATCGGCGTGATCACCGCTGGCGGTACCATCGATGCGCCGATTGGCCGCAGTTCCAGCCAGCGTCAGCGTATGGCAGTGACCGATGGCGGCAAGCCGGCGGTCAGTCACTATCGCGTACTCGAGCGCTACCGCTCGCACACCCATGTACGGGTCAAGCTGGAAACCGGGCGTACCCACCAGATTCGTGTGCACATGACCCACGTTGGCTACCCGCTGGTGGGCGATCCGGTCTACGCCGGTCGTTTCCGCATTCCGCCGGCGGCCAGTCCGACCCTGGTGCAGAGCCTCAAGGAGTTCCCGCGTCAGGCGTTGCATGCGCGTTTCCTCGAGCTGGATCACCCGGCCACTGGCAAACGCATGAAATGGGAATCGGAGCTGCCGGATGATCTGGTCTGGCTGTTGACCCTGTTGCGTCAGGATCGCGAGGCCTTCGTCGGGTGAGTGCCCACGACTGGCTCATTCCCGATTGGCCTGCGCCGTCCAACGTGCGCGCCTGCGTCACCACGCGCAGTGGCGGTGTCAGCGCCGCGCCGTTCGATAGCTTCAACCTGGGCGATCATGTCGATGACGACCCAGCGGCGGTGGCGAGCAATCGTCAGCATCTGGTCGAGGCCCTGGGTTGCCAGCCAGCCTGGCTACGCCAAGTGCACGGCATAGTGGTGGCCGAAGCCGATCCGGCGACAGTCATCGAAGCCGATGGCAACTGGACGGCCACGCCGGGCATCGCTTGCACGGCGATGACGGCCGACTGCCTGCCAGCCCTGTTCTGTGATCGCGCGGGTACGCGTGTGGCAGCGGCCCATGCCGGTTGGCGCGGGTTGGCCGGTGGCGTGCTGGAGGCGACCGTGCAGGCGCTCGGCGTCGCACAGCATGAGTTGCTGGTCTGGCTCGGTCCGGCCATCGGCCCGGCGGCGTTCGAGGTGGGAGCAGAAGTGCGCGAGGCCTTCGTGCGACAGCATGCCGAGGCTGCCAGTGCGTTCTTGCCCAGCGCCAATGCTGGCAAGTTCATGGCCGATATCTACCAACTAGCACGCATTCGCCTGGCTGCCATCGGCGTCACCGCCGTCAGCGGCGGTGGCCTGTGCACCTACAACGACCCGCGCTTCTACTCCTATCGCCGCAGTGCTCGCACCGGGCGTTTCGCCTCGCTGATCTGGCTGCAGCCCCGAGCTTGAGTAGGGCGGGTGAAACCCGCCAGACTGGCTAGCGGCGGGTTGCACCCGCCCTACGTTTTCTAATACTTAATCACCAATATCAATAGTGCTGTCGCGAGCGAGACGACCGGTCATATGCTCGGCGCCATGAACAGCATTCGACTCGACAAGCGCGACCTGATCCTGAGCAAAGGCTCGGCGGTGATGACGCGCCGTGGCTACCACGGCACCGGCGTGCTGGAAATCGTCCAGGCGGCCGGGATTCCCAAGGGCAGCTTCTATCACTACTTCGCCAGCAAGGAAGACTTCGCCCTGCAGGCGCTGGCTTTCATCTATCGCCCGCGTCTGGAGCGTTACGCCCAGGCGTTGAGCAATGCCGCACTGAGCCCGCGGGCGCGCATCCTTGCTTACTACCGCGACCTGCTGGCGCACTTCGCCCGCCAGGACACGCCGCAGTACCACTGCTTCATCGGCAGCCTGAGTTTCGAGATGAGCGAGATGCTGCCGGCGATCGGTGCCGAGGTCGCGGCGATTCAGCAGGCGTCTGTGGACATTCTGCGTGACTGCCTGGAGCAGGCGCAGGCTGCCGGTGAACTGCCGACCGACGAGGACTGCGGCAACCTCGCCACCTTCATCAGCGACGCTTGGCAGGGCGTGTTGGCTCGCCTCAAGGTGGGCCGCAACCTGCAGCCGCTGGAAGCTTTCGTCACCCGCCTGGAGCGTTTGCTGCAGGCCTGATTACCGTTCAACCCCAGAGGAAAGATGATGAGCGCTCCCGTTCAAGCCCTGTTCGCCCCGTTCCGCCTCGGTAACCTGGAGTTGCCGACCCGTGTGGTCATGGCGCCGATGACCCGCTCCTTCTCGCCCGGTGGCGTGCCCAACGCCAAGGTCATCGAGTATTACCGTCGCCGCGCGGCTGCGGGCGTTGGCCTGATCGTCACCGAAGGCACCACCGTCGGCCACAAGGCCGCCAACGGCTACCCGAACGTGCCGCGTTTCTACGGCGAAGACGCCCTGGCCGGCTGGAAGCAGGTGGTCGACGCGGTGCATGCCGAAGGCGGCAAGATCGTCCCGCAGCTCTGGCACGTGGGTAACGTGCGCAAGCTGGGCACCGAGCCGGATGCCAGCGTGCCCGGCTATGGCCCGATGGAGAAGGTCAAGGACGGCCAGGTGGTCGTACACGGTATGACCCAGGCCGATATCGATGAGGTGATCGCTGCCTTCGCCCAGGCTGCGCGCGATGCCAAGGCCATCGGCATGGATGGCGTGGAGATTCACGGCGCCCACGGTTACCTGATCGACCAGTTCTTCTGGGACGGCAGCAACCAGCGCACTGACCAGTACGGTGGTGATCTGGCGGCGCGTTCGCGCTTCGCCATCGAGCTGATCCAGGCCGTGCGTGCTGCGGTCGGCCCGGACTTCCCGATCATCCTGCGTTACTCGCAGTGGAAGCAGCAGGACTACACCGCGCGCCTGGTGCAGACCCCGGAGCAGCTGGAGGCCTTCCTCAAGCCGCTGTCCGATGCCGGCGTGGACATCTTCCATTGCTCGACCCGCCGCTTCTGGGAGCCGGAGTTCGAAGGCAGCGACCTCAACCTGGCCGGCTGGACGCGCAAGCTCACTGGCAAGCCGACCATCACTGTCGGCAGCGTCGGCCTGGATGGCGAGTTCCTGCAGTTCATGGTCAAGACCGACAAGGTGGCCGAGCCGGCCAGTCTCGAAAATCTGCTCGAGCGCCTGAACAAGGAGGAGTTCGATCTCGTCGCCGTGGGCCGCGCGCTGCTGGTCGACCCGGATTGGGCGCTGAAGGTTCGTGAAGGCCGCGAGCAGGACATCCTGCCGTTCAGCCGCGATGCGTTGACCACGCTGGTCTGAGTCCGTTTCTATCGGGCGCCGCGATCCGGCGCCCCGTTTTCAGCCCCGGCACATCGGGGCTTTTTTACATCTGCATGTTTTGAGTGGATGTGATCACGTAGGGCGGGTGCAACCCGCCAGATTGTCTCAGTGGCGGGTTTCACCCGCCCTACGGGCAAGCTCCGTGCTGACGCAGAGGTGCGCTGGCTGCATGGCGCTGCGCAGGTGCTGTTCGAACAGCGCGACGATGCCGTCCCAGCTGAGGTGGCTGGCATGCCTGCGGGCATTGAGGCGGATGCGCCGCAACACTTCCGCCTCTTCCAGCAGCTCACAGGCGGCTTCGCAGAAACCGGCTTCGTCGCCAGGGCGGGCGAGCATGCCGTTGTGCCCGTGATGGATATGCTGGGCGGCCGCAGCCTGGTCGAATGCCACCACGCCGAGGCTCGATGCCAGGGCTTCCAGCACCACGTTGCCGAAGGTTTCCGAGAGGCTGGGAAACAGGAACAGATCGCCCGAAGCGTAGTGCGTGGCCAACGCTTCTCCGCGCTGCAGGCCGCAGAACTGCGCCTCCGGCAATTGCGTCTGCAGGTTGGCGCGCAGCGGCCCGTCGCCGACCAAAATCAACCGCATGCGGCGCTGCGGATGAGCTGTCTGCAGGGCGTGGAAGGCTTTTACCAGCAGGCCAAGGTTCTTCTCTGCCGCCAGGCGACCTACATGCAGCACGGCCAGGTCATCCGGCCCCAGGCCCCAGCTTTCGCGCAGGGCGTCGCAGCGTCGGCGTGGGTGGAACAGCTGGCTGTCGACACCCCGCGCGAGCAGGGCCAGGCGTTCGAAGTCACGGCGTTCGAGGTCGACCTTCTGGCCGATGCTCGGCACCAGCGTCAGCTGTGTGCGGTTGTGAAACCAGCGCAGGTAGTTGGTCATCGCCCGGGTCAGCAGGCCAATGCCGTAGTGCCCGGTGTACTGCTGGAAGTTGGTGTGAAAACCGCTGACCACCGGGATCGCCAGGCGCCTGGCCGCGCGCAAAGCGGACAGGCCAAGCGGGCCTTCGGTGGCGATATAGAGCACATCCGGGCGTTGTCTTTTCCAGCGCCTGAGCAGCTTGTGCAGGGATGACTGACCCCATTGCAGGCCGGGGTAGCCGGGTAGCGGCCAGCCGCGAGTGAGCAGCAGGTCATTGCCGGCGTCCTGCTCCTGATCGACCTCCTGGCGTGGCCGTATCAGTTGCACGCGATGGCCACGGCCACGCAGGCCGTCGACCAGGCGGCCGAGGGTATTGGCCACGCCGTTGATTTCCGGCGGGAAGGTTTCGCTGATCAGCGCGATGTGCAGAGAAGGTGCGTTCATGTAAGCAGTCTCTGCCCAGGTCATGTAGTGAACATGACGTTTCGATTGCGCTTATATGTCAGGCGAGCAGGCCGTGAAGTTGTTCACGCAGCCAGGTATGTGCCGGGTCATGGTGCTGCTGGCGGTGCCAGATCAGGCTGATCTGCACGGCCGGCATGTCGAAGGGTAGCGGCGCCACCTGCAGGGCGAACAGCGGCGCGAAGGCGTCGGCCAGGCGCGCGGGTATGGTGCCGAGCAGGTCGGTGTGAGCGACGATGGCCGGAATCGGCAGGTAATTGGGCAGGTGCAGCGCTGCCTGGCGTCTGACCTTGGCCGAGCCCAGGACGATTTCCAGCGGCGAACCGCGCCCGGCGCGCGGCGTCACGATCACGTGGCGAGACTGTTGGTAATCCCTGAGGCTGAGGCCGCCGACGAAGGCCGGATGATCCTGGCGGCCGATCACCACCAGGGCTTCTTCGCGCAGGGGTGCGTAATGCAGGTCGGGCGAATCGACGTGCAGGTAGTCGATGGCCAGGTCCAGGGCACCGCTTTCCAGGCGTGGCAGCAGGTTGTCGGCGTCGTCGCTGTGCGCTACCAGCTCTACCAGCGGCGCGACGCGGGCCAGATGTGCCTGCAGCATCGGCAGCAGCGCGGCCTGGGCGTAGTCGTTGAGCGACAGGGTGAACACGTGCGGCGTCCGTGCATCGAAGGGTTCTGCCGGGCCGAGGCCAGCCTGCAGCAATTGCAGCGCCTGGCGCACGGGCGGGTAAAGGGCCAGGGCGCGAGCGGTCGGGGTCATGCCGCGGGCGGTGCGCTGGAACAGCTCCTCGCCCAGTTGCTGGCGCAGGCGGGCGAGGGCGTTGCTGACCGTCGACTGGCTCAGGTGCAGGCGCTGGGCGGCGCGGGTCAGATTGCCTTCCTGCATCAGGGCGTCGAAGACCAGCAGCAGGTTGAGGTCGAGCTGACGTAAATTCGTTATCACGGATAATGCTCTTTTCAAATATCCATTATTCGAATGATTTGGCCGGGCCTAGACTGCTGTCAATCCACAGGAGAGCGCCATGGCCTACAACAATGACAATGCCCAGGCTTTTCGCAGCGATTACCGGGCTGCCATCCACCGGCTGTACAACCCCTGGTTGCATGCCGCATTCGTACTGGCCTACGGGCTGCTCTGCATCGGGTGGCTCGGGAGCACGCTGGAGGCTGTGGCGCCCTGGCAGTGGCTGCTGGTGCCGGCGACGCTGGTGTTCTTCAGCTGGGGCGAATACCAGGTGCACAAGCGCCTCGGCCACAACAAGACGCGCTTCGGCAAACTCTTCTACAAACGCCACACCGGCGATCACCACAGCTTCTTCGTCGAGACGCTGATGCCTTACGAGACGGCGCGCGACTGGCGCGTGATCCTCTTTCCGGCCTGGCTGATCGTGCTCTACAGCCTGCCGTTATTCGCCGCCTGGTGGCTGTTGTCCCATCTCGACGGCAACCTCGCCGCGTTGTTCGCCGGCAGCATGCTACTGGGCTACATGAGTTACGAAGTGGTGCATGCCTGCGAGCATCTACCTGATAGGCACCCGGTGTCGCGCCTGCCGTGGATTCGCCAGATGCGCCGCCTGCATGCGCTGCATCATCGCCGTGAGCTGATGCATTCGTGCAACTTCGGCATCGTCCATCCGCTGATGGACTGGCTGCACGGCACCCTGCACTGGGAGCCTGAGGCTATCCATCAGCAGAACCGCCAGCAGCACCGCATTCGCATCGCCCGGCCTGCTGCGTGCGTGCTGGAATACGCCGCGGCGCCGAGTCACTGGCCGCAGTGGCACCCGTCGTCACTGCGTATTTATGGCCGCGAGGGGGCCTTGCTCGCGGGTGAGCGCTTCGAGGAAGACATTCATGCCGGCGGCCGCGCCGGGCATCTGCGCTGGGACGTGCTCGACTATCAGCCGGCCCAGCGCTGGCAGGCCAGTGCGCAGGGTGATCATGGCCTGCAACTGCTGCTCACCTATGAGTGTATGGAGGTGGAGGGTGGCTGCGAGTTCGTGCGCACCCTCGAGTACGGCTTCGATGGCCTGCTGATGCGTCTGGCCAATCGCCTGTTCATGCGCAGGCGCATCGAGCGCGAGTCGCAGGCGTCGATGCAGGCGTTACACGATGTCCTTGCGCGACGAGGCTAGTGCCTGCTCGCCACGTTCGCGCACCCAGAACAGCGTGGCACCGGCCACTGCCGCCGGCATCATCAGGATATTCAGCCCCGGCACCAGCAAGGCTGCGTAGGTGATGCCGCCGAAGCTCAGGCTCTGCCAGCGCTTTTCGCGCAGCCAGGCGAGCATGTCCTGCCAGCTCATCTTGTTGTTGTCCGCCGGGTAGTCGATGTACTGCACGGCCATCATCCACACGCCGAACAGTAGCCACAGCGGCGCGGCGACCAGGTTGACTACCGGGATGAAGCTGAGGATCAGCAGGCCGATGGCGCGCGGCAGGAAATACGCCAGTTTGCGCATTTCGCGACCCATGGTACGCGGCACCATGGCTGCCAGTTCGGCCCAGCTGAATGGCGGGAAATGATCTTCACCGCGCGCTACCACTTCGACCTTCTCCGCGAGAAAACCGTTGAACGGCGCGGCGATGATGTTGGCCAGCATGGTGAAGGTGAAGAACACCATCAGCAGCACCAGCACCACGAACAGTGGCCAGAGGATGTACTGCAGGAAGCTCAGCCAGTTCGGCAGGGAAGGCATGAAGGTATCGACCCAGCCGCTGAACTGCTGCACGGCAAAGCTGATCATGCTTACGAACAGGATCAGATTGATCGCCAGCGGCAGCAATACGAACAGGCGCAGGCCGGGGCTGAGTACCAGCCTCAGGCCTTCTCGCAGGTATTGCGGGCCGGACAGGACGGGAGCGGCGGGCATGGCGGTCTCCTGAGTGGTTGATGCGCGCGACCATACCGACTTTGCCTGCGCGGTGAAAGTTCAGCCATGGGGCAAGGTTCAACCAGACGACCATAGGCGGACTCTATTCGCGGAATTGGCAATGGATATTTCCGCTTCGCCAGCCGCCTCGATAGCCTTGCGCCCAGTTTCCCTTTTGCGGGGCTCTCATCCTTCCAAGCCTTCCCCTAGTGCTTCGAGAGTCCCTTTTTATTCTGGCCTGCCGGCCCTGTGGGCCTGCAAGGAGTTAGCGATGTCTGCTGTTCGTCATGCCCGCGTCATCATCCTGGGTTCAGGCCCTGCCGGTTACAGCGCGGCGGTGTATGCCGCGCGCGCCAATCTGAAGCCGCTGCTGATCACCGGTATCCAGGCCGGCGGCCAGCTGACCACCACCACCGAGGTGGACAACTGGCCGGGTGACCCCCATGGCCTGACTGGCCCGGCGCTGATGCAGCGCATGCAGGAGCATGCCGAACGCTTCGAGACCGAGATCGTTTTCGACCATATCAACGCCGTGGATCTGGCCGGCAAGCCATTCACCCTGGTCGGCGACAGCGGTACCTACAGCTGCGACGCACTGATCATCGCGACCGGTGCCAGTGCGCGTTACCTGGGGTTACCCAGTGAAGAGGCGTTCATGGGCCGCGGCGTTTCAGCGTGCGCGACCTGCGACGGCTTCTTCTATCGTGGCCGCGAGGTCGCGGTGGTCGGTGGCGGTAATACCGCTGTGGAAGAGGCACTGTACCTGGCCAACATCGCCAGCAAGGTGACCCTGATTCACCGCCGCGAGACCTTCCGTGCCGAGAAGATCCTGCAGGACAAGCTGCGCGCGCGCATTGCCGAAGGCAAGATCGAGCTGCAGCTCAATGCCGAGGTAGACGAGGTGTTGGGCGATGCCAGCGGCGTTACCGGCGTACGCCTGAAACAGTATGGCGGCGCCTACCGCGAGCTGAAGGTGGATGGTCTGTTCGTCGCGATCGGCCATACCCCCAATACCAGCTTGTTCGAAGGCCAACTGGCGCTGAAGGACGGCTATCTGGTGGTCAATGGTGGACGTGAGGGCAATGCCACCGCGACCACTGTGGCTGGTGTGTTCGCCGCCGGTGACGTGGCCGATTCGGTTTATCGCCAGGCGATCACCTCGGCCGGTGCCGGCTGCATGGCGGCGCTGGATGTCGAGCGCTATCTCGACGGGCTGTGACCGCTTTGTAGGAGCCGGCTTGCCGGCGATGCCTGGGAACAGCTGATCACCCGCAAGCGGGCTCCTACAGAGGGTTGGCGTTGGCTGTTCAATCAGGCGCACCCTACGGGCGATTCGGACGTCTCAATCCGGCCAATGCCAGGGCGGCTCGTCGAGCATGCCCTGGCCGCGCATGCAGGTCTGGCCGAGCTGTTTGTCCAGCTCCAGGGTGTTGCAGTCGGGGCTTTCCTTGAGCGTGGCGATCAGACGGCTGGCGTGAGAGACGACCCACACCTGCGTCTGCTTCGAGGCGGCGATGATCAGCCGGCCAAGTGCAGGTAACAGATCCGGGTGCAGGCTGGTTTCCGGTTCGTTGAGCACCATCAGTGAGGGCGGCCGCGGCGTGAGCAGGGCGGCCACCAGCAACAGGTAGCGCAGCGTGCCGTCGGACAGCTCGGCAGCGCTCAAGGGGCGCAGCAAACCTTCCTGGCGCAGTTCGACAGCGAAGCGTCCGCCCGCCTGAAAATCGATATGCAGACGGCTGCCGGGGAAAGCGTCGTCGATAGCTGCGTCCAGCGCCGCGCGGTCGCCGATCTCGCGGATGGTCTGCAGGGCGGCGGCCAGGTCGCGGCCATCGTGATGCAGCACCGGTGTGCGCGTGCCCAGTTGCGGCTGGCGCGCCGGCGCCTCGGCATCACTGCGAAAGTGATCGTAGAAGCGCCAGCGGCGAATGGTTTCGCGTAGCTGGAAGACTTCCGGGCAATTCGGATCGTTGCCGATCTGGTCGAACAGGCTGTCGTAGTTCGGCACGTGCTGGGCCAGTACCTGCCAGCTGCGACCTTCACGCATGCGCACCATGGGCCCGGCGCGATCCACCAGCAGCGAGGCAGGGCGGTAGCTGGCGCCAGCCCAGATGCATTCGCGCTTGATCTCCGGGTCGAGGGCGAAGGCCGAACTGCTTGGCTCGGGCAGGCCAAGGGCGATGGCATAGCCGAAATCATCACCGGCAAACCCCAGACGTAAACGCATCACGTTCTGTCGTGGGCCACCCTGCACGGGCACCTCGCCGCTGCGCATACGCCGGGAAATTTTTTCCGGCCCGGCCCAGAAACTCGACTCCAGCCCGCCTTCGCGCGCCAGCGCGTTGACCACGCCACCTTGCGCGGTTTCCGCTAGCAGGCGCAGCGCGCGGTAGAGGTTGGACTTGCCGCTGCCGTTGGCACCGGTGATCAGGTTGAGCCGGCCCAGCGGCAGGATCAGGCTGTTGATCGAGCGGTAGTTGGCGACGGCGAGGGTGTGCAGCATGGCGGAGTCATCCTGACGAAAAATCAGCGGCCATGGCGTGGCGAAAACGCCAGCCAGGCCAGTACTGGGTAGCACAGGTAATGCAGGCTGAAGAGAAACAGGCCCATGGGGCTGGGCGTGTCTTGAAGGACCATCATGCCCAGCAGGCCGAGATAGAGCAGCCCGAGCACGCCGCCATAGAGCAGGGTGAAACGCCAGCGCTCAGTGCTGCTGGGCGCGCGACCCTGGCGCCAGTGAAACACCAGCGCCAAACCGGCCGCGATGGCGGCGGCAATCAGCAATGTGGTGAACACGCCGCCGAGGCGCACGAAGGTGCGCAGCAGCAGGTTCAGCACGATGGCCGCGATTACTCCCGCAGCCGCGTAGTAGCGCAGTTGCAGGTTCTGGCTCACAGGCTCTGCACCAGGCCGAAGCGTTTGCTCAGTACCCGCTGCAACAGGGCTTTGGGCAGCAGCGTGGCGAGCAGTGGCAGGGCGCGGCTGCCATTACCCAGGCGCAACAGGCGCGGGCGCTTGTCACGCTGTACGGCGGCCAGCAATTGCGCGGCGAACTCGTTGGCCGGGGTCGGGTTGTCCTGCGAGGCATTGGCGCGGGCGCGGATGCCCTCGCGCAGCGGCCACCAGGGCGAATCCTCACGGATCAGCGCCTCGGCTTGCTGGCTGGCGTTGGCGCCGAAGCTGGAAGCGATGGCGCCGGGCTGCACTTCCATCACCTCGATGGAGAAGGGCGCCAGCTCCATGCGCAGCGCGTCGCTCAAGGCATGCACGGCAGCCTTGGAGGCGCAGTAGGCTCCAGCGAAGGGCGTCACCAGTACCGAGGAAACGCTGCCGATATTCACCACCAGGCCACGGCTGCGACGCAGCAGCGGGAAGAACGCGCGGGTCACGCCGACGATGGAGAAGACATTGGTTTCGAACTGCCGCTGCATGGCTTCCACGCCACCGTCGAGCAGCGGGCCCATGGCGCCGTAACCCGCATTGTTGATCAGCACATCGAGGCCGCCGATCTTCTCGCTCAGGCGAGCGCTCAGCTGTTGCAGCGCTTGGCCATCGTTGACGTCGAGCTGCACCGCGTTGAACCCGGCCTGCTCGAGTGCAGTGAGGTCGTTCTCCTTGCGCGCCGTGGCCCAGACGGCGTAGCCACCCGCCTTGAAGGCGTCGGCCAGGGCACGGCCGATGCCGCTGGAGCAGCCGGTGATAAGGACGCTGGGTTGGGGCATGCGCGGGACTCCCTGGGACGCGAATGGGGCTGCAGCTTAGCAGGCTTGGCTTGAGGTGATGGCGGACTGTTCGCCTAGGCTCCTTAGCCCGCCCTGCGCGCTTAATACCGTAGCCGGATGCAATCCGGGAACCGCCATAGGCAGCATCCCCGGATTGCATCCGGGCTACGAGGCTGCGTTCGGCGTGCAGCAGTTATCAGCGTATGAACTTGCCTTGCAGGCGCTCGGCGCGAAACTCCAGCGTAGCCGGGCGATAGCCGCTGCGCAGGTCGGGCAGGGGCATGCAGTCGCTCCAGCTGGCGCCCGGCAGCAGTTCACCGGGGCCGCTGTAGCGCGGCGATTCGTAAAGGCGCTGGGCCAGGTTGGTGGCATTGCCTGGGCGGTAGGCAGCGACTTCCCAGCGCAGTTCCAGCAAGGCGGCGTCGCTGCCGTTCTTCAGGTCGATGGCCAGCGGGCGGTCAGCAGGGCAGCGCTGCGGGTCGTAGCTCAGGCGCAGTTCGAGATGGGCCAGGTAGCGCTCGTCGCGGCTTTCCTGCCAGATCACCCAGGTGGCCACCAGGCCGAGACCGACCAGCGCGGCCATCGACACCGGTAGCGCCTTGGTCGGGTAGCGGATCAGCAGAATCAGCCAGGTGATGACGAGTACGACACCGAACAGCATGAGGGCAGCCTTTTTGCGAAGTCTGCGCTCATCCTACACAAGGTGCTTTGTCAGGGTAACCGCGTGGGCTGTCGCAGGGTGTGACAGCCTCCTTCACCAGGCGGGAAAGGGGGCGGGAAAGGCAGAGTCTTCAATGGCGTGGGCGTATTCTGCCCTCTCCCCCAACCCCTCTCCCATGAATGGGAGAGGGGAGCTCACTGCGTATGCCTCGGATGAACAAGGACGTAGCCTGGATGCAATCCGGGGTCGATATCGACCCGGACTGCATCCGGGCTACGAACAGCTCAGTGTGTGGCGCCAGCGGCTACTGCATCGCTACGACCGTACACGTCTTCCAGACGTTCGATATCGTCCTCGCCGAGGTAGGTGCCGGACTGCACCTCGATGATCTCCAGCGGGATCTTGCCCGGGTTGGAGAGGCGGTGCACCGAGGTCATCGGGATGTAGGTGGACTGGTTCTCGGTGAGCAGGAACTCACGGTCGTCGCAGGTCACCTTGGCCGTGCCGGACACCACGATCCAGTGCTCGGCACGGTGGTGGTGCATCTGCAAGGAGAGCTGCGCGCCCGGCTTGACGGTGATGTGCTTGACCTGGAAGCGGCCACCCATGTCCACCGAGTCGTACGAGCCCCACGGGCGGTACACCTCGCAGTGGTTCTGGGTCTCGCAGCGGCCTTGCGCGTCCAGCTTGCTCACCAGTTTCTTGACGTCCTGCACGCGGTCCTTGTGCGCCACCATCATGGCGTCCTTGGTTTCCACCACGACTATGTCATCCAGGCCCAGCACCGAGACCAGCTTGCCATTGCCGTGGATCAGGCAGTTGCGGCTGTCCTCGATCACCACGTCGCCCTTGGTGACGTTGCCGGCTTCGTCCTTGTCGTGCACCTCCCAGATCGACGACCAACTGCCGACATCGTTCCAGCCGGCGGCCAGCGGTACCACGCAGGCGCGGCTGGTCTTCTCCATCACGGCGTAGTCGATGGAGTTGTCCGGGCAGCAGGCGAAGGTGGCCGGGTCGATGGCGATCTGCGTGCCTTCACGCTTGCTGCGTTCCAGGGCCAGCAGGCAGGTGTCGTAGATATCCACGTCGTGGTGCTTGAGCTCCTCGAGGAAGCGGCTGGCGCGGAACAGGAACATGCCGCTGTTCCAGTAGTAGTCGCCGCTCTTCACATACTCGGTGGCGCGCTGGGCGTCGGGTTTTTCGACGAAGCTGGCGACGCGCGCCACGCCATCGGGCAGGGTACCGTCGGCCTGACCACGGATGTAGCCGTAACCGGTTTCCGGACGGTCGGCCGGCACGCCGAACAGGACCATTTCGCCTTTTTCAGCGGCCACGGTGGCCAGCGCCAGGGCCTGGCGGAAGGCCTGCTGGTCGTCCAGTACGTGATCGGCCGGCAGTACCAGCATCAGTTCGTCACGACCTTCGGCGATCAGTTGCAGGGCGGCCATGGCCACGGCCGGGGCGGTGTTGCGGCCGAAGGGCTCGAGCAGCAGCATTTGTGCCTGCAGGTCGATCTGCTCCAATTGCTCGAGCACGATGAAGCGGTGCTCCTGGTTGGCCACCAGCACTGGCGGCTGCATGCCCTCGATGGAGAGGCGCTGCAGTGTCTGCTGGAACAATGTCTGCTCACCGGTCAGGGCGAGGAACTGCTTGGGATACAGCTTGCGCGAAAGAGGCCAGAGTCGCGAGCCGCTGCCACCGGATAGGATGATGGGGGTCATGGTTGTGTCTCTCCTGAGCGATTGATCAAGTGGTTTGCCCGTGTCGTGTCGGTGCGACGTGTACCCGCCGTTTTCCTTGTTCTAGAAACTCACTGCCTTAACCATCGATGGGGCGCTTGACCCACACCGGCGACAACTTGCCCTGACCGCCGGTGACGAACAGGCTGACCACTTCGCCGCGCTCCAGGGTCACCGGCTTGAGGTCGGCGACCTTGCGCTCGCCATCGAACAGCGCCAGGCCGACCTTCACCGGGTTGATCTCGCGGTCGCCACGGCCGTCGGGTTTGACGTCGGCGACCACGGCAGTCTTGCCGTCGGCGGTCTTCAGGCTGAGGGTGCTGTCAGTCAGGTTCTGTACGCGCAGCAGGGCTTTCTGCCGGTTGGTGAAGGGCGGCTCTTCCACCAGGCGCGGTTCGGCGCCGGTCTGGCTGACCAGGGTGTAGTAACGCGCGGCCTGCAGATCCACCGCCATCTGTGCGTTGCCGACCTGGGCCTGATAGCTGCCGGCCGGGAGGAACTTGAAATCACTCGAGCCCAGCGGCGAGATCTGCTTGAGCTGGGTCTGGCCGACGCTGACGTCGAGCTCGGCGCTGCTGGCGTTGTAGGCGCGGACGAAGGCCGAGCCCTTGGGCGCCTTGGGCCCGTAGAGGGCGCCGTCATCGGCCTGTACCTGGAGCATGCCGAAGCCCAGAGCCAGGGCGCAGGCGCCCAGAGTGAAGCGGCGTAGGGTGGTTTGCGTGTTGTTCATCGGATAGTCCTCCTTGGGGGATGAATCAGTGGCTGGCAGCAGCCAGCCCCTGGCGCTCGCCGCCGTCTTTGAGCGCGGCGAGCCATTGCGGGTCGAAATCGGTTAAGTCGCTGGTCATCGGCAGATAACGCTCGGGGAATTCCCAGATCACCAGCTGTGGTGGGTTGTTCTTCAGCTCGTCGCTCTGCAGGTACTTGAGCATCGGCACCAGCGGGCCACCGCCTTCCTCGGCGTGGTTGGCCAGGTCGCGCTGCAGGTGTTCACGCAGGGCACCGGCGAAGTTCCAGGCCGGGTTGGCGCTGTAGCTGGTACCGACCAGCGTCACCGGCAGGTCGCTGTCGCCGAACAGATCGTCGCCGCCACCTTCGGCGGCATGGGTTTCACGCTGCTGCAGGCGGTCGGCTTGCGGCATAAGGCTTTCGAACAGCGGCGCTAGCGGCAGGAAGCGCGTCAGGTCACCTTGGTGTGTGCGGGTTTCCACGGTTTCGGTGACGAATTGCTGCGGCTCGCCACGCAACTGCATGGCGCTGCGCACCACTTCGCTCAGCGCTTTGGCAGTGACGTCGGCGCCTTCCGGGGTCCAGTGGGTGTCGGTGCGCAGGAACATCGGTGCTTCGTCCTTGGCTGCCTGCAGCGGTGCAAGCAGATCCGGCGCAGCGATCCCGGCGTTGCGCACCGCGCGGTGAAAGCGTGGATACAGGCTGCGCTGCAGAGCGCTGGGGCGATGGCTGCCGGTGTGCTCCGGGTACAGGCGGGTCTTGGCCGGGACGATGGCCAGCAGCAGCTGGATATCGCGTTCTTCCAGCTGGCGCTGTACGCCACGGATCAGCGCCAGGTTGTCGCGCAGCTGGCGCTGACCGTCGACCACCGGATCGAACTCCTCGTCCGAGTACAGCCAGCCGTCTTCGCCGATCACCAGGCCGCTGCGGCCTTCGCCGAACGCCAGGTATTCCACGGCTGCCCAGAGGTTGATGCCGGCCTGCTTGAGCGGGAAGTTCTCGTCGTAGTGACGCTCGATGCTCTTGGCCAGGCCGCCGTCGAGCACGCTCGGCTGCGCCGGTATGCTGTAGCCGCCGAGCTTGGTCAGGGCCACTAGGCTGACCGGCAACAGCAGCAGGGCGAACAGCGTGACATACAGGGTCTTGATGGGGCGATTCATGGTCGGCCTCCGCTCAGAACTGGAAGTACAGGAAGGGGGAATAGCTCTGCGCCGAGAGCTTGAGCAGCGAGGCGCAGAACAAAAGCAGCAGGGCGCCACGCACAGCCACCATGCGCAGGTCGACGGCCTGCAGGGCGACACCGGCGCTGGCCAGGGTCAGGCCCGGCTCATGGCTGCGGCTGGCGAGGAACTGGCGGGCACCATTGACGGCGATCACCACCCAGGCCAGCACCAGGGTGACCATCTGCAGCCCGGTGATGTGCGCCAGGGTCAGCTCACTCAGCTGCCAGTCGCCGAAGGGCAGCAGCGCGGCGTACATGCGCCCGGCCACATCCAGGTTCTCGGCGCGGAAGATCACCCAGCCGAGCATCACCAGCAGCAGGGTGAAGGCCCATTTCAGCGGGTTGAACACAATCGGTGCGGCTTTCACGCCAAGCGCTCGTTCGATGGCTAGCCACATGCCGTGCCAGGCGCCCCAGATCAGGAAGGTCCAGTTGGCGCCGTGCCAGAAACCGCCCAGCAGCATGGTCAGGAACAGGTTGCGGTAGGTGTTGAAGGTGCCATGACGGTTGCCGCCCAGCGGCACGTACAGGTAGTCACGCAGCCAGGTGGACAGGCTGATGTGCCAGCGCCGCCAGAACTCGGTGATCGACTGGCTGATATAGGGCTGGTTGAAGTTCTCCATGAAGCGAAAGCCCATCATCAGGCCCAGGCCGATGGCCATGTCGCTGTAGCCGGAAAAGTCGAAATACAGCTGCGCGGTGTAGGCGATCATGCCCAGCCAGGCGTCGCCGGTGCTGGGGTTTTCCAGGGCGAAGCAGTGGTCCACCAGCGGCGCCAGGCTGTCGGCGATGAACACCTTCTTGACGAAGCCCTGCATGAAGCGTGTGGCGCCTTCGCTGAACTTGTCCAGGCTGTGGGTACGGTCGGTGAACTGGTCGGCCAGGTCCTTGTAACGCAGCACCGGGCCGGCGATCAGCTGCGGGAACAGGGCGATGAAGGCGGCGAAGTTGATCAGGTTGCGCGTCGGCTCGGTGTCGCGGCGGTACACGTCGATCAGGTAGCTGATCGACTGGAAGATGTAGAAGGAGATGCCGATCGGCAGGATCACCGCAGTAAGGACGAAGGGCTCCATCCCCATCGACTCGAGCACGGCATTGATATTGGCCACGCCGAAGTTGGCGTACTTGAAGTAGCCCAGCGTGGCTAGGTTGCCGACCACCCCGGCCACCACCCAGCGGCGTGCCGCTTCGGTGCCGGCATGCGCCTGGATGCGCAGGGCGAAGACGTAGTTCCACAGCGTCACCGCGGCGAACAGCAGGAGGAAATCCACCCGCCACCAGGCATAGAAGGTGTAGCTGCCGATCAGGATCAGCAGGTTGCGTCCGCGATTCGGGCACAGGTAGTACAGGCCGAGAAAAATCGGCAGGAACAGGAACAAAAAGACGTTGGATGAAAAGACCATCCGTGCTTCTCCGTGAACAGCCGGGGCAGCGCCCCCCTTTCCCCCCGCGAGCGGAGGGTTTGTTTTTGCTACGTCCTGTAGGAGCTGGCTTGCCAGCGATCAGCTTTTAAAAGCATCGCCGGCAAGCCGGCTCCTACGGTTTTTCGAACACCTGCGTCACTTCGCCACCGAGGCGGAAGCTGTTGAACGGCCCCATCTCCTGGTTCAGTTCGCGGGTCTCTTCACTGCAGGCGTAGAGGCTGCAGTAGGGCGCCAGCCAGGCATACTTGAAGTCCTTGCGCAGTTCGCTCATGTCCTGCTTGGCGCCGGTGCGCTGGGCGAACGCAGCCGGGTCGCGCGCGCCTTGCAGCACGCGCTCGGCCAGGCGTTGCAGGGCACCGTGGTTCTCGCCGCGCAGGTCGACTTCGTTGGCCTCGGCGAACGCGGCGATCATCGCCAGCGGCGGCAGGGCATAGTTGTGGTAGGCCAGGGCGCGTTGGCTGCGGCGCATTTCGTTGGCCAGGTAGCCTTCGTCGTCGACCTGGTTGGCGGCGATACGGAACTGGCCCACGGACCAGTCGAACAGGTCGCGACGGTCACTGATCACCGCCACCGCCATCACCGACCAAGCAGCCCAGTAGCTGTGGTTGTTGATCTTGCGCAGCGGCAGGTCGCTCCATTCGCGCACCGTGTGTTCGGCCAGGCGGGTGAACCAGGCCTCGATGCGTGCGCTCTGCTGCGGGTAGGCGGCCAGCGGCTGCGACTCGGAGAACTTCAGGCGCAGCCAGGCGCCGGCCAGGCTGCCGAGCGCCCATTTGCGCATCGACTTGCCGGTGTGGTTGTACTGCTCGGACTCCAGCGCATCGGCGCTGGCCCACTGGTCGAGCCATTCGATGGCGCATTCCAGGCGCTGCGGCTGGCCGGTGCGCATGTAGCCGGTGATCATCCGCCCGGCTTCCTTCTCCAGGCGGGTGATGGGCGAGGTCTGCTCGCGGAAGTTCTTCTCCGCCTTGCGGTTGAGCGTGGCGCGCGCCTTGTCGGAGCCTTCGTACTTGCTGGTGAACTGCAGTTCACCGGTGTATGGCTGCGGCACCGCTGGGCAGACGGGCGCCTTGCCCTCGCGCTGGCCCACGGCGGCGTAGTAACCCGCTGGCGGTTGCAGCGCGGCGAAGGCTGGGCCGCTGAGCAGCAGCGCCATGAGAGTGAGTGGAACGAGTCGTTTGGGCATGGTGGCCTCCTCAGTCGTGCTGCGCGACTTGCTGGCTGGGCCCGCTAGGGCGCTGGCACAGGCTGGCCTGGACTTTCAGGTCGTCGGCGCTGTCCTCGGGCTTCTGGATTTCCAGGGCGAAGAAGTTCTGATCACCCCAGCCCGGCTCGTCGCGCAGTTCCACGGCGAAGCGCCCGTCGGTATCGACGGTGTTGGGTTTCTCCAGCTTGAGCTGTTCGCGACGGCCGTTGAGGTACCAGATGGTGGCGTCGACGCGCTTGACCGACGGATCGCTGAAACGCAGGTCGAGCTGGTGGCGATTGCCGGCCAGGGTCAGCAGCTTGTTCTCGCCATTGACCAGTACCTCGTTGCTGCCCGGATGCAGGCGTTTCTCGCTGGCGAGCAGCTCGGTCTGGCCGCTGCAGCCGTTGTTCAGGCTGGCCATCAACTGGCGGTGGATCTTGTCCGAGGCCAGGTCGTAGAGCGGCGAGAATTCCCAGATCAGCACTTTCGGCGGGTCGTTCTGGAAGGCATCGCTGGCCAGGTACTCGAGCATCGCGCCCTCCAGGCCGCCACCAGGGAAGGCCGCGTTGAGCACGTCGGTGCCCAGGTATTGTTCGAGGAAGCCGCCGAAGTTGTAGTTCTTGCCGCTGTGGCTGGTGCCGACCAGAGTGATCTTCGGGCTGCTGTCGTCGCCGAACAGCGCGTCGCCATCACTGGCGTCCTTGGGCTCGGTGACGAACTGGTCGACGTATTGCACCGCATAGCCGGTGCCGCACAGCTGGCTGGCGACGTTCTGCATGGTGCCGGTCTTGCCCATCAGACCGACGCGCTCGGTGACGAACTCCTTGCGCGGTATATCTTCGAAGCCGGGGATGCGCTTGACCGTCTCGGCCACCAGGCGTGCGGTGCGCTCGGCACCGTAGGGCGTCCAGTGCTGGTCACGGCGGAAGTAGAACTCCTTGTCGCTGTCCTCGTCGGTCAGCGGCGTCAGGTCCGGTACCCAGATGCCCAGCTGTTCGAAGCGGGTCAGCGCCTGGCGGTAGTTGCGCAGCGCCTTGTCGTAGTCGAAGCGCTGGTAGTCGGCCGGGCGCAGCTTGCTGCGATTGACCAGGCCGCGGGTCGGTTGATAGACCACCACCAGTTCCACGCCGCGCTGCTTGAGGCCGTCGCGCAGTTCCTTGAGGCGCTGGTAGCCGACTTCGCTGGTGCCGAATTCGGTGCGCAGGTCTTCGACACTGCGGAACAGCCAGCCCTCGTCGGCATCCATCAGGGTGACGAAGTTCTTCATGTAGTTGGTGGTGTAGCGGCTGGCGTCGTGCGCAGCCGGGCACAGCGAGCAGCAATCTTCCACCTGGTATTGCGGCGCCTGGCGTTCTTCGGCCTGCAGCGCGCTGCCGAATGCGGCGCAAGTCACTGCCAGGGCCAGGGTCTTGAGGGTGTGTGCAGTCATGGGAGGCCTCGTCAGTTGGTCATCGGCTCGGGCTCGATCGGATCGATCAGCACGGGCAGGCGCTGGCGCACCATGAGGTCAAGGATTTCGTCCTGTTTCTCGCCGAGGATGCCGGCGAGCTGAATGCCGCTGCTCTTGCGCGGCGCGAGCATCTTCACGCGGTACAGCTCGACCGACAGCGGCGAGTCGATGTTGATCGGGCTGGAGCCGTTACCGGCCAGGGTGCCGCCGACGATGATCATCGAGATCTTGGTGTCGAACGGGTCCAGCTGCAGGTCGCGGTCGGTGTCGGACAGATCCTTGATGTGGCCGTACACACCGGTCAGCTGGTTCATCGCCGAGAGGTTGTCGTAGAGGCGGATGTTCTCGCTGTTGCGGATGCGGATGCCGTGGCGCTGATTGCGCAGCACCTGGTTGCCCCACAGCAGATTGTCGCCGCTCTCGTACAGGGTGATGCCGTCGGCGTGGTTGCCGTGCACACGGTTGTAGGCGATCAGGTTGCGCTCGCTGTTACGGTCGATCACCACCCCGGAGAGCTTGTTGTCGTAGCTCTCGTTGTTGATGATCCAGCTGTCGTTGACCTCGCGCGAGATGATGATGCCGTGCTTCTTCTTGGTGCCGAATACGGTGTTCTCGGCGATGATCAGGCCGTGCGAGCGGTCGTGCGGGTCGATGCCGTAGACGATGTTGTCGCGGTAGGTGTTGCCCTTGATCACCACGTTCTGCGCTTCGTAGCAGTAGAAGCCGTACCAGTGGTCGACGAACTCGGAATCGATCAGCCAGCCGGTCGGCTCCTCGCGTTGCAGACGCTCGTGCATGTTCGGCGTGTACTGGGTGATCGACACGCCGTAGGACTTGGAGTTGTCGTAGCCCAGGCTGGTCAGCACGCTGCTGGCGATGTACAGCTCGCTGCCGCCCCAGGACACCAGGAACGGGCGGAACTCCTTGCCGTTGTCACGCATGCTCGCCGGGCCGTTGTCGGCCTCGCGCCAGGCGGTGACGCGGGTGTCGGTGAGGAACATCAGGCCATCGTTGACCAGAAACGAGCCGCGCTCCTGCGACAAGCGCAGTTCGCGGGTTTCCTTGCCGACGTGCAGCGCCGCGCCTTCTGCCACGACGATGGGCAGACGGGCGAGGTACACGCCCGGCTCCTGCTCGGCGAACTGGCTGTCGGGCAGCGCCTTGGCGATGTCTTGGGCGGTGACCAGGCCACCTTCGATGAAGATCGCCTGGGGCATGCCTTGCTGGCGCTTGATCCATTCGCGCAGGCGCTCGTTGCCGCCGGTGAAGTCCTTCAGCGCGTCCTGGCGCAGCATGCGCCGCACCACCACCTGGCCGCGTTTTTCACGCGGAATCTTGGCCAGCACGGCCTCCTTGGTGTAGCCGGACAGGTCCGGCAGCGTGGGTGCTTCCATATGCAGTTCGTCCGCCGGTGCGCTACGCACGCGGTAGTCGAACTGGTGCTGCGTCGGGTTGGCCTGGGCCAGTGGCACCGTGAGGCACAGCGCGCCGAGCAGCAGGGGTAGGGCTAAGCCGTTGGGTTGCATGATCCGATCCCTCAGAAGCGCCAGATGAAGTCGACGAAGGCGCGGTGCATCACCGAGTCGGTGCCGCTGCCGTAGGCGTCGCCCGGCAGGAACACGCCGGCGCGCAGGCGTACCAGGGCCGAACGGTCTTCCAGTTGTTCGGCGACGGTGGCCGGCAGCAGGCCCTGCTTGAAGTAGCGGGTCAGCACCAGGTCGACTTCCTGGCCGATATCTTTCTCGCCGGCCACCAGCGGTGCGGTGATGCCGCTGTCGCCGACGTCCTGGTCGCCATCGACGCGCCAGAAGCGGTGATAGACGACGCTGGCGTCGTAGTCCTGGCCCAACTGCCAGGAGCTGAAGGCACTGGCCACCTGCAGGTTGGAGAGCTCGCCGCGGAAGGCTTCGCCATAGCGGTGCAGGCGCGATTCGACGCCGGTGAAATTGGCGCGGTTGCTGTGCAGGCCGGTCTGCATGAACTGGCGCGACTTGTCGTCGTCGCCACCGCCGCTGCCACGGGCATAGGCGGCGCCGATCTTCCAGTTGTCATCGAGGCTGTAGCGCAGGCCCAGGTCCATGGCCCAGGCGTCGACGTCCTGGCTGCGCGAACCGGTGGCGATGCGGTCGCTGCCGACCACTTGCTGCTGCAGCTGGTCGGTGTCGCCCTTGAGCCAGGTCATCTGCGCCCAGTAGTTGAGGCGATTGCGCGAGTTGCGCTCGAAGAAGCCGCCGTCGGCGTGCAGGCCGAACCAGGTCAGGTCGCCGGTGTAGCGCTTGCTCAGCTCGTCGACGCGTTCGCCGGGATTGGCCAGGCGGCCGTCATCGCGGCTGTGATGTAGCTTGGTGCCGATGCGGTGGCCGGGCGTCCACTGGTAGTCGAGGCCGGCGAAGAAGTGCTGGCGGTCTTCGTCTTCGGGCGCCAGGTCGTCGAGGTCGGTGCGGTAGTCGGAGAAACGCTCGGCAATGCCGACGTTAGCTTGCAGCAGGGTGGTATCGAAGCGCCAGTTGACCGCCTCGATGTTGGTGTCCCACCAGGTGCCTTCGTCACTGCGCAGACGCTGACGGCCGACGCGCAGGTGCTCGCCGGGGTAGGCGGTGAGGCCGGCGTAGTCGACCCAGAATTCGCGCATGGCCAGGTAGCTCTTGTCCGGTTGGCGCGCGTCGCTGCGCTGCGTGCTGTCTTCACCGTCGTCCTGCAGCGGGTCGGTTTCGATGGTGTCGGTGGCGGTAACTGCCTGGCCCATGGCGAAGGCGCTCCAGTTGCCGCGTTCGCCGTAGGCCCAGGGGCGCAGGTCGAGACCGATACCGCTGACGTCGCCACCTTCGCGGGTGCCGAGGTCGCGGTCGTCTTCCGATTGCGCGGTGATCTTCACATCCAGGCCGAAATTCTTCGGCGCATCCGCCGCCCAGGCGGCGCTGGCTGCCAGCAGGCTGGCGCTCAGCCCTAATTGGCTGACGATACGGTTTAGCTGCATGCGTGCATCCTTGTTCATGGCTGGCTGACCTGCAGGGCAGCCTGCTGCTGCAGGACGATGCCGCGGGCATCGCGCTCTTCGCGCAGCAGGCGTTGGCCTTCGGCCAGTTGTGCCGGGGTCAGGCTCTGCGCCACTGCATGGGCCAGCTCGAAGGTCGGCGGCGTGTTGCGCGGCAGGGCCAGTTGGCTGAATACATAGGCGTTGACCGGGTTGGGCTTGACCCCGCGACCCTGGCTGAACATCTGCGCCAGGGCGAAGTCGGCGCTGAGCTGGCCGGCGCGCGCAGCGCTGAGCAGGTGGTCGAGCGCCTGCTGGGCGTAGACTTCGCCAAGGTAGCCACGCAGGTAGATCTGCCCCAGGTAGTAACTGGCGCTGGGCTCGCTGGGCGCGGCCTTGCGCAGGTGCTCTTCGGCCTTCTTCGGCTGTTGCGGCAGCAGCTTGCCTTCGTAGTACAGGCGTCCGAGCAGCAGTTCGGCGCGTGGCAGGGCGGCCTCGCGGCCCTTCTCCAGGTAGCCGAGCAGGGTGTCGATATCGCCTTGCCCCGGGTAGTCATAGAGCAGGCGCGCCAGGCTGACCCAGGCGGCCGGATAATTCGGCGCGATGGCCTCGAGCAGGTCCTGCGCCTGCTGCGGTTGCGGCTGGCCCAGCTCGGGGTCGCTGAGGACTTGAGCCACGGACTCGACCTGGTTGGGCGAAACATTGCCGGCGCGGTAGCCCGCCAGCAGTTGGTCGATCAGCGTCTGGCGGTCGTCTTCGCGGTTCTGCTTCTGGTACACGGTGGCCAGTTCGGCGTAGCAGGCGTCGTTGCTGGCCAGACGTGCCTGGCAGATGCGCTCGATCTCGCCCAGGTGCTGGTCGTAGGTGCCATCGGTGCGATACAGAAGAATCTGCGCCAGTTCTGCCTGCGGCAGGCCCTGCTGGCGCCAGTCTTGGATACGTTGCGCGAGGTTCATGGCGGGAAAGTCCTGTGGGTAGAACAGGTAGAGTTCGGTCAGCGGCAGCAGCGCACTGGGCTCGCGGGCCTGCGCTGCGCTTTCCAGCAGTTCGGCGGCCTCACGGCGCTCGGCCAGGGTGCTGCCGGGCTTGCGCGCCAGCAGCTTGCCGAGGCGCGCCTTGGCCCGTGGCGAACCGTCCAGGGCCTGGCGGTAGATGCGCTCGGCCTCGTCCAGGTCCTGGGTCTGGCCGCCCGCTGCGTAGATGTCGGCCAGGCCGATCTGCGCGTCGCTGTAGCCCATCTCGGCGAGCTGGCGGAAATGCCATTCGGCAGTCTGCTGATCACCGCTCTGCAGGGCTTCGCGGGCCAGGCGCTCATCCGGCAGGCCGGCGCAACCGGCCAGCGTGGCGCTGACGGCGAGGCCGAGCAGAGCAGGGCGAAGAAGGGGCATGCTCACGGCGTGATCTCCTTAGCGACCTGCCGCGACGGCGCGGTCAACCAGCCAGCCCAGCGACGGACCACGGTCGATGACCACGTCCACCGGTTGCCCGGCGAGGCTGGCCGGCAGGGTGTCCTGCGGCTTGATCACCACGTGGATATCCGAGCTCAGACCGCCATCATGCAGCGCGCTGCTGACGATCTCGCCGTGACGCGCATGGTCTTCGCCGGCCACCTTGAAGGTCACTGGCGTGCCGGGGCGCGCCTGTTCCAGATGGCGGTAGGGGAAGCTGGCGCTGACGGTGGCGATGCCGTCCTGCGGCACCAGTTCGAAGATCACGTCGCCCTTGCTGGCGAACTGCCCGTCGGCCACCAGTTGGCGAGAGATCTTGCAGTTGCACGGGCTGGTCAGGGTGCCCTGCATTTCGCGGGCGAACAGCGCTTCGATCTGGCTCGGTTCGAGCTGGTCTTCACCCAGGTGACCCTTGAGCATTTCCAGCATGCTGGTGGTGAAGGTGGCGATTGGCGCGCCTTTCTCGACGATGCCATCGGGCTGCGCCAGGCTCTGCACGCTGCCTTCACGCGGCATGGTCACCTGCAGCGCCGGCAGGCTGATCTGCGCCGACTGTGCGTGGGTGACGAAGTACAGGCCGTAGATCGACTTGCCGATGTAGCCGAACGCAGCCAGACCGATGAGGAAGATCGCGCCGCTGAAGGTCACGGCGCGCAGGCGGCCGAACATGCCCATGCCACCGCCAGAACCGTTCTTGCGCGCCTTGGTGAAGTTGTCGCGTTGGAGGATATGCAGCACCTCGCCGACATTGACCAGTTCACCAGCCAGGTGCGCGCTGATCAGGTGGCGCAGGGCGGCGGCTTCTCGTGCGCCAAGGCCGTGGAACTGGCAGCCGACGCGGTTGTGCTCCGGCTGTACCGAGTTGACCTGAAACTCCACGTCCAGGCCCAGCACCAGGCTGTCGAGCTGGAACTGCAACTGGCCGCGATGGAAATCGCCGACCTTGTGCGTGGTCTTTTCGTTGGTGAAGCTGAAACCGCCGGCAGAGACATCCTGCAGGCGCGCATCGATGCGTTCGCCCTTGGCATTGGTGAAGCGCAAGCGCCCTGGCAGCTTGACGCGGGCATGCTGGCGCTGGGCCTCGGACTCATGGACGACGTTGTGATTGGCGACGGAGTTCATGGTGGCTAATTCCTATTCGAGTACGGTCACACCAGCGCCAGCAGCGCGGCGATGAAGACACAGGAGGCAGAGAAGGTCATGGCACGCGACGACCAGCTGTTGAACCAGTTGGCGAAGCTGGACAGGCCGCGGTTGAGCTTGGTGTTCTGGCGCGTCCAGGATTGCTGGTCGAGACGGAAGAACACGTAGATCTTCACCATCGCGCCAACGATCTGGTTGTAATAGAGCAGTGCCGGGTAGGCCGGGCCGATGCGGTGGCCGGAGAGCATCAGCAGCAGCGTCAGGATCAGCCGCGTGCTACCGATCCACAGCAGGTAGATCAGCAGGTACATCAGGCTGTACTTGATGCTGGCGATGATCGCCACGCACAGGCCCAGCAGGCAGGTCCACATCGACACGCGCTGGTCGAACAGCACCAGGCTGGTAAAGGCGCCGAGGCGACCCATGCCCAGACGCAGGGCGCGCGAGTTCTGCCGCAGGTTGTTGCCGTACCAGCGGAACATCAGCTTGCGGCTGGCCTTGATGAAGCTCTTCTCCGGCGGGTGCTCGACCGTATTGATCGCCGCATCCGGCACGTAGAAGGTGTCGTAGCCCAGGCGCATCAGGCTGTACCAGCTGGACTTGTCGTCACCGGTGAGGAACTGGAAGCGGCCGAGGCGCCAGTGCTCCAGGTGATCGCTTTCCACATCGCGGATGAACTCGGGGTCGGTCACCACGCTGGCGCGGAACACCGACATGCGTCCGGTCATGGTCAGCACGCGTTTGCTCAGGGCCATCGAGCACATGTTGAGGTGGCGCTGGGCGAAGCGCAGCTTGTGCCATTCGCTCATCAGGTAGCTGCCGCGTACCTCGCAGAACTCGTTGGTGGTCAGCCCGCCGACGTTGGGGAAGAGCTTGAACCAGGGCACGCATTTACGTACCACTTCAGGCTCGAGCACAGTGTCGCCGTCGATCACCGCCACCACCGCATCGCGGTCCGGCATCTGCCGGGAGATGGCGCGAAAACCATAGGCCAGGCCATCACGCTTGCCGGTGCCGGGGATGCGCACGATGTCCAGGGTGACATGCGCCGGCGGCTCGGCCTGAGCCCAGAGGTTCTTGATCAGCAACTCATCGGAGAGCTCGACGATCGAGCACACCACGGTGCACGGATAGCCGCAGTCGATGGCTTCGCGAATCACCGAGCGGTAGACCATGGCGGTGGTCAGCGCCTCGATGCGGAAGCTGGTGACCAGCAGGAACACATGAGAGGGATCGGCGTCCTTGCCGAGTTTTGTAACCTTGCGGCGATACCAGGGGTAGACCAGGTAGAGGAACAGGCAGCCGCGCACGAAGTGCATGGCGCCCATGGAATAGCGCCAGATGCCGACGATGCCGATGAGCAGGATGAAATCCCGCGCTTCGGGGTCGAACACCGTGCGTGGCAGGGCCAGTGCCAGCAGCATCAGCAGGCTGAGATAGAGCATCCAGCCGCTGGCTTGGTTGAGGCCGTTCTTGAGCTTGTCCATATGCGTCTCCGAGTACCTGCACGCGCTGGGCGCGCAGGTACGTTCGGGTCCTTACCAGCAGATGCCTTCGGCCACGCCATTGCTGGCGTGGGGCATGAAACCGACCAGGTCGATCACCCGCTTGCCGCTCGGCGCCTGCTCGGCCAGCTTGGCGAAACGCTCGTCGCTGTTGCCCAGGACGATGATGTCGGCCTTGGCCACCACGTCGTCCAGGTCGCTGTTGAGCAGCGAGGAGACGTGCGGGATCTTCGACTCGATGTACTCCTTGTTGGCGCCGTGGACGCGCGCGTACTCGACGTTGCGGTCGTAGATGCTCAGGTCGAAACCCTTGCCGATGAGCATTTCCGCCAGCTCCACCTGCGGGCTTTCGCGCAGGTCATCGGTGCCGGCCTTGAAGCTCAGGCCGAGCAGGGCGACCTTGCGCGAGTCGTGGCTGGCGATGATGTCGAAGGCCTTCTGCACCTGGGCGGCGTTGCTGCGCATCAGCGAACCGATCAGCGGCGCCTCCACGTCCAGGCTGCCGGCGCGGTAGTTCAGCGCGCGCACGTCCTTGGGCAGGCAGGAGCCGCCGAAGGCGAAGCCGGGCTTCATGTAGTACTTGGACAGGTTGAGCTTGTGGTCCTGGCAAACCACGTCCATCACCTCGCGGCCGTCGACACCGACGGCCTTGGCGATGTTGCCGATCTCGTTGGCGAAGGTGACCTTGGCCGCGTGCCAGACGTTGCAGGTGTACTTGATCATCTCGGCGACTTCGATGTCCTTGCGGATGATCGGCGCGTCGAGCTCTTCGTAGATGCTGGCCAGCAGGTCGCCGGAAGCCTTGTCCAGCTCACCGATGACGGTCATCGGTGGGAAGTCGTAGTCCTTGATCGCGGTGCTTTCACGGAGGAACTCTGGGTTCACCGCCAGGCCGAAATCGACGCCTGCCTTCTTGCCCGAGCAATCTTCGAGAATCGGCAGTACCACGTTCTTGGCGGTGCCTGGCAGCACGGTGCTGCGGACCACCACGGTGTGGCGCTCGTTCTTGTCGCGCATGGCCATGCCGATCTCGCGGCACACGCCTTCGATGTAGTTCAGCTCCAGATCGCCGTTCTTCTTGCTCGGCGTGCCGACGCAGATGAACGACACATCACTTTCCAGAACGGCAGCGGCGACGTCGGTGGTACCGCGCAGGCGACCCTGACGCAGACCCTGTTGCAGCAGTTCTTCCAGACCCGGTTCAACGATGGGCGATTTGCCGTTGTTGATCAGGTCGATCTTGTTCGCGGAGATATCCACGCCAATCACGTCGTGACCGCGTGCCGACAAACAGCCGGCACAAACGGCACCTACATAACCCAAACCGAAGATACTGATTCGCATGGTATTCACCTCGTCCGTTCGATGCTGTTTCAAATACTGGCCTTATGGCCAAAACTAGTCCGTGAACTTGCTGCTTTAATACGGGCAAGTTCATTCAGGCATAAATAGAGTGGGGCGCCGGAAGTGGCACCAAATGTGGGCCTTTATATTAAAAGGTGGCCCTTTGATGTTGTCGCTGCCGCCTCGCTTGAGGCCTCTATATCGGTACTTTGACGGGTTGCTATATCTCCCTTTGAAATACACGAACTTTTCTTTGGGTGAAGCTGTCCGGCGAAAGTTAATTCGCTATCTGGCAGGTTCAAGTGAGCAGAAAGTTATGTATTGAAATGTGTTACGGGCTGTATGAGTAGCGGCCCTTTCGGATAGTTCCTACCGTTCGTCCTGAAGCTGAACCGAAGCTGAACGGCTAAGTTGATTGCAATATAATGGCAAGTTGCAAAATGCATGATGGCAATATGTCCATTAATGTGCTCGGAACTATCGGATAACTTAACGGGGCAATAAGTTCTGTGGAAAGTGGGCTCGCGCTGAAACTGTGATGCCAAACAGGTTTTGAGAATCAAACGCAACGGCGAGGGAATTTTTGTCAGGCGCAGCGCTCAGGGCGCAACGAAGCGGCAGGGCGAGGAAGGAGGGGATCTGCAAGCGCAGCGGCCGATCCCATGCAGCAGCCGATGAGCGGTGCATGGGGTGGGCCGGTGTAGGGGTCAGTCTTGCGGCTGGTCGCGCAGGAAAACCAGGCTGTCGGCCTTGGAATGCTCGGCCGAATAACGATAGCCCTGATAGTTGAAGTCCTTCAGGCCTTCGGGGTTGGTCAGACGCTCCTTGATCACGTAGCGCGCCATCAGACCACGGGCCTTCTTGGCGTAGAAGCTGATGATCTTGTACTGGCCGTTCTTCAGATCCTTGAACTCGGTATCGATGAGGCGTGCGTTCAGCGCCTTGCGCTTGACCGCGCCGAAGTACTCATTGGAGGCCAGGTTGAGCAGCACATCGTCGCCCTGGGCAGCCAGCGCTTCGTTCAGCCAGCCGCTGATGCGCTCGCCCCAGAAGGCATACAGATCCTTGCCGCGCACGTTGGTCAGCTTGGTGCCCATTTCCAGGCGATAGGCTTGCATCAGGTCCAGCGGGCGCAGCACTCCGTAAAGGCCGGAGAGCATGCGCAGGTGAGTCTGGGCGAAGTCGAAATCCTCTTCGGAGAAATCCTCGGCGTTCAGCCCGGTGTACACGTCGCCCTTGAATGCCAGTAGCGCCTGCTTGGCGTTGGACGGATTGAACGGTCGTTCCCAGCTGCCGAAACGCGCGGCGTTGAGGCCGGCGAGTTTATCCGACAGATGCATCAGCTCGGCGATCTGCGCTGGGCTGAAGTCGCGCAGCTGGGCGATCAGCTCCTGGGCGTGGTCGAGGTGTTCGGGTTGGGTGAAGCGCGGGGTGGCAGGCGGCGTCTCGTAGTCGAGGGTCTTGGCCGGTGAAATCACCATCAGCATGTGCGGAGTCTCCAGAAAGCGTGACGGCGATTCTAGAGGTCAGGGGACGGCAAGACCACCTATCGGGGTGATTGAGAGGATCAGCATTGATGTCTTTTTAGGAGCCAGCTTGCTGGCGATCCCGTCAGCACTGATCGCCGGCAAGCCGGCTTCTACAGGAGCGCAGATAGTCAGGCGATACGAACAGCGCCCTGCACCTGATTGGCGCGGCATGCTGCAAGTGGGAGCGGGTAAGGGAGGCGAGTTACAGCAGGTAGGACTTCGGACTTTAACGGGGTGCTGGCGGCTCGCCAAGCACTATCTGTCGCCTCTGCAAATAAACCTGTGTGGCGATAAAAAAACGTTTTTCTGTCATGTGAATTGGAGTAATAAAAAAGCAAGACCGCCGAAACCTGCAGACAGGTGGCGGCCATTGGCCCTCACCTTGCTTGCCACCTTTCGGCCCCGACCTGAAAAAAGTCGGCGGTCTCTGTCCGGCGCAGCACCGCCTCTGGTATTGCGTCGCCTGGCTACTACAAGAAGGTGACCGACGTATGGATGACCACGGACGCTCCAAGCCCACCGCTCCAACCCTCTACGCTCTCGACACCAACGTCCTGATTCACGATCCCAACGCCTTGCTCAACTTCGAAGAACACCACGTCGCCATCCCGATGACGGTGTTGGAGGAACTCGACAAACTGAAATCCGGCAAGCACGGCGTCGCCGCCGAATGTCGTCAGGCCATCCGCCTGATCGATCAGATTCTCGCCGGGGCGGAGCCCGAGGACGTCGAGTACGGGGTACCCATCCAGCGCGGCAAGAGCGGCCCCTGCGGTCGTCTTTCCATCCTCATGAGTAAAAGTGCGGCGCCGGTGACCTGGCTGCCGGAAAACCTCAACGACAACAAGATCATCAACCAGTTGGTGGAGCTGAAGTCGCGCAACCCCGGTCTGTCCGTGGTGCTGGTGACCAAGGACATCAACATGCGCCTGAAGGCGCGCGCCTGCGGTATCGACGCCGAGGACTACCACACCGACCAACTGGTCGATGACGTCTCGCTGCTGTCGAAGGGTTATCACGACATGCCCGGCTCGTTCTGGGATCGTGTGAGCAAGGTCGACACCCGTCAGGACCACGGGCGCACCTGGCATCGCGTGCAACTCATCGACAACCTGCCGGCGGTTCACGTCAACGAGTTCATCCTCGATGAACAGGGATTCGTCGGCTGGATCAAGGCGATCAAGGGCGACGAGCTGGTGATCCTCGACATGCACCAGGAGCCGCTGCTGCATCAGGAAGCCTGGGGCCTGAAACCGCGCGACATCCATCAGGCGCTGGCGCTGTTCGCCTTGCTCGACCCGGACATCCACCTGGTCAATCTGTCCGGCGCCGCCGGCTCCGGCAAGACCATCCTGGCACTGGCCGCGGCCATCGAGCAGACCATGGTCAGCAAGCGCTACCGGCGCATCATCGCCACCCGCAGCGTGCAGGGGCTGGATCAGGAGATCGGCTTTCTGCCCGGCACCGAGGCGGAGAAGATGGAGCCCTGGCTCGGCGCGATTACCGACAACCTTGAAGCGCTGCATATGGAGGACGAGAGCACTCATGGCAGCGTCGACTACATCCTGCAGAAGGTGCCGCTGCAGTTCAAATCCCTCAACTACATCCGCGGGCGCAGCTTCCAGCAGAGCCTGATCCTCATCGACGAATGCCAGAACCTCACCCCGCACCAGATGAAGACCATCATCACCCGTGCCGGCAACGGCTCGAAGGTGGTGTGCCTGGGCAACCTGGCGCAGATCGACACCCCCTACCTGTCAGCGCCCAGCTCGGGTCTGACCTACCTCACCGAACGCTTCAAGGACTTCCCGCACGGCGTGCACATCACCCTGCAAGGCGTACCGCGCTCGATCCTCGCGGAGTACGCGGAAACCCATATGTAACCCTCGGGCTGTTAAACACTCGCGCCCCTGCTCGCAAGAGCAGGGGCGTTTTAGTCTGCATTAACGACTCTCCACAAGTCCCGTGGGAGCGGCTTCAGCCGCGATGATCGCGGATAAATCCGCTCCTACAGTTGTGTAGCCGGATACAGTCAGTAGCCCGGATGAAATCCGGGGATTTTTGCCACTCTGGCCCCGGATTTCATCCGGGCTACAAGATGACTGCAAATCCTGACCTGCAGGTTTACAATCGGTCGATTCCCGTCTGGAGCTTTCCCGTGCTGACTCACCTCGATTCTCAAGGCCGCGCGCACATGGTCGACGTCACCGACAAGGCGACCACCTTCCGCGAAGCCACCGCCGAAGCGCGCGTGCGCATGCTGCCCGCCACCCTGCAGATGATCGTCGCCGGCGAGCATCCCAAGGGCGACGTATTCGCCGTGGCGCGCATCGCCGGCATCCAGGCCGCGAAGAAAACCAGCGATCTGATCCCCCTGTGCCACCCGCTGATGCTCACCGGCGTCAAGGTCGAACTCAGCGCTGAAGGTGACGACACGGTGCATATCACCGCGCGTTGCAAACTGTCCGGGCAAACCGGTGTCGAGATGGAAGCACTGACTGCCGCCAGCGTCGCCGCGCTGACTATCTATGACATGTGCAAGGCCGTGGATCGCGGCATGGTCATCGAGCAGGTACGCCTGCTGGAAAAACTCGGCGGCAAGAGCGGTCACTACAAGCTGGAGGAACAAGCATGATCCGCGTGCAATATTTCGCCCGCTACCGCGAAGCCCTGGGCCGTGACGACGAACAACTCAGCGGCGACTTTGCCACCCTCGACGACTTGCGCCTGCACCTGGTCGCCCGTGGCGGCGAATGGGAAGTGCTGGGTGAGCAGAACCTGATGTGCGCGCGCAACCAGGAACTGTGCAGCCTCGACGAACCGCTGGCCGAGGGCGATGAAGTCGCCTTCTTCCCCACCGTTACCGGCGGTTGATGCGGGTACTGTAGGGTGGGCCGGGCGGCGTTCCGCGTAGGGTGGGCTTTAGCCCACCATCAATCCACCGACCGCCCCGGCCACAGCCCCAATAAACGAGACACCCCCCATGACCATCCGCGTCCAAGCCCAACCCTTCGACCCCGGCACCGAGCTCAACGCCCTGCATGCCGCCAACCTCGGCATCGGCGCGGTGGTCACCTTCGTCGGCTACGTGCGCGACTTCAATGAAGGTCGCGAAGTCGGCGGCATGTTCCTTGAACACTTCCCCGGCATGACCGAAAAGGCTCTGGCCAAGATCGCCGATGAGGCGCGTGAGCGCTGGCCGTTGCTGGGCATCGAGATCATCCACCGCATTGGCCGCCTGGAGCCGGGCGAGCCCATCGTCTTCGTCGGCACTAGCAGCGCCCATCGCCAGGCCGCGTTCGATGCCTGCAACTTCATCATGGATTACCTGAAGACCCGCGCGCCGTTCTGGAAGAAGGAAGACACCAGCGAAGGCCCGCGCTGGGTCGAAGGCCGCTGCAGCGACCAGAGCGCCGCCGAGCGTTGGAAGTAGTAGGGAGTCATGGGGCTGTTACCTGAACCCACCTTCGGCGTGGCGCCATCAACCGCTTGGTGGATTACGCGGCGCACGGCCTGAAGGCCGGTATTCTGCGTTGCCAGCTTTATTGGCCGCGAAAGCCACATCACGTGTAGGAGCTGGCTTGCCAGCGATGCTTCAAGCGGATCGCCGGCAAGCTGGCTCCTACAAGAGCGGTTTCACGCCAACGCCAGATGCACACGCAACGCAATCGGCACCAGCATCAGCAATACGCCCAAACCCAGCACGCGTACGCCCCATTCGTGTTCGCGAAAGTTGAAGCCGACTCCCAGCAGCAGAAAGCCGCCGATCAGCAGTATCAACATCAGGTGATAGTGGTCCATGGCGCTTCTCCACTTCGCAGTCCTGATTACAGCTTAGTCCCGCCGTCCGGGTTGGGGCTGATCTGGGGCAATGAAAGTCTGACTCGATTGGCGACAAAGTGCGTCTCGATCGGTCGCTGCCTGGCGTCATGGCCTGCTCCATACTGTGTGCAGTCATCGTCAAGGATCGTCCATGCGCCTGTTCCTCTCTCTCCTGCTCGCCGGCCTGCTGAGTTCGACCCCGCTGCTCGCCGCCGAGCGCCATTTCACCATCCTGCACAGCAACGACTGGCAGTCGCGCCTGCTCGGCTTCGGCCCCAACAATGAATACAGCCCGGCGACAGTGAACGATGACGACACCGTCGGCGGCGTCGCCCGGCTTGCCACATTATTGAATGAGCGCCGCGCAGCAGCCGGTGAAGAACCTCTGCTGTTGCTCGACGGCGGCGACTTCACCATGGGCACGCTGTTTCACACCATCGCCCGCGAAATGGGCAGCGAACTGCGCCTGATGAGTGAGCTGGGCTACGACGCCGCGGTGATCGGCAACCACGAATTCGACTTCCGCCCGGCCGGCTTGGCCGCGATGATCAGCGCCGCGCACAAGGCCAAGGGCGACACGCTGGTGCCGCTACTGTCGAGCAACATGCGTTTCGATGCCGCGAGCAAGGCCGATGACAGCCTGCAGGCGCACGTCGAGGCCGGGCGCATCCTGCCGTACAAGCTGATCGAGCGCGGCGGCATTCGTTTCGGCCTGTTCGGCCTGCTTGGCAACAACGCCGTGGCCGTCAGCCCGATGATCAAGCCGGTGACCTTCGCCGACCCGGTCGCCACCGCCAGGGAAACCGTGGCCAAGCTGCGCGAGGAGGGCGCCGAGGTGGTCATCCTGCTCTCGCACATGGGCGTTACCCAGCAGGCCGATGGCAGCTGGCGCGGCGAGGAAGTGGAACTGGTCGAGCAGGTGCCGGGCATTGATATCGTCGTCGGCGGCCACTCGCATGTGGCACTGCCGCAGCCGGTGCTGGTGGGTGGACGTACCCCGGTGGTGCAGGCCGGTTCCGAGATCCAGTACCTCGGCGAGCTGCGCATGAGCCTGGGCGACGACGGCGTGCCGCGTGTGCGCGACTATCGCCTGCATGCGGTCAACGACAGCATCGTCGGCGACGCGACCATCACCGCCAAGGTCGAAGACTTCAAGCAGGTGGTCAGCGAGCGCATGCTGACGCCCAAGGGCTATCGTTTCGACCAGCCGCTGGCCAAGGTCGACCAGAGCCTGGGCCGTGATTTCACCGATCAGACCCTGGCCAACCTGGTCACCGATGCGCTGCGTCATGCCGTCGATGCCGACCTGGCCTTCACCGGCAACGGCACCATCCGCGATGACCTGCTCAAGGGCCGCAATGGCGTGCAGGACGTCTCCGACCTGTTTCGTATCGCCCCGTTGGGCATCGGCCAGTTCGACGACGAACCGGGCTACCCGATGATCAAGGCCTACATCAGCGCGCGCGAAATCAAGTCACTGCTGGAAGTGCTGCTGCTCGCCTACCAGCTGCGTGACAGCCAGAGCTATTACCCCCGGGTTTCCGGTGTGCGCTTCACCTACAACCCCTGGCGCGTGCCGTTCGACCGCGTCAGCCGCATCGAAATCGGCGATCCGCACGGCGGCTACCGTGACCTGGACCTGAACGACACACGCCTCTACAGCATCGGCGCCACCAGCTACGTCGGCAGCTTCACCTGGCTGGTGCCGGACCTGACCAAGGGCCTGCTCAACGTCATCCCCAAGGATGCCGAGGGCAGACCGCTGCCGCGTATCGAAGACGCCATCATCGACCAGGACCCGGTTAAGGAAGGCGTGCAGGAACTCAAGGAATGGCAGGTGCTGCTCGATCATATCCGCAGCCTGCCGGATCTCGACGGTGACGGCCTGGCCGATATTCCCACCAGCGGTGCGGCTGCCGAAGCGCGCATGATCCGCGCGCCCAGCCTGCACCCGGCCGAGCTGTTCCGCCTGGCCGGGCCGATGCAGTGGGGCGCAAGTGCGGTGATCCTGGCCGGCGTGCTGCTGATTCTCTGGCTACTGAGCCGCCCGCTGCGCCGCCGCAGTCAGCGTTAACGTCCGTAGGGTGCGCCGCGCGCACCGAATACGCCGAGATACTGCAACGCTCGCCGCTGAAGCGCCTCCCGCGGTTTGGCTCGAGGGGCTTTAGCCATGATGCTGTCACTGCAGAGTTGGTGCGCACGGCGCACCCTACGGTCCGCCACCTTGCCAAGCCTGTAATGCCTCCGTATGGTGCAAAGCCGCCTGATTCGGAAGCTACGCAATGATCGCTCAGCACTGCCCGCTCGGTGACCGCGCACAGCCGGCCAACCCCCACTCAGATAAATGTCGCGTCGCCTCATGAACGCACTCAATCATTCGCGCCCGCTGGCGCTGTTCGGCCTGTTGCTGGCCAACCTTTGCTGGTCCGGTAATGCCTTGGTGGCGCGCGCCTTCGCTGGCGAGATCGCCCCGTTCACCCTATCGTTCTGGCGCTGGTGCCTGGCCCTGGTACTGCTGCTACCCTTCGTTGCCATGCCGTTGTGGCGTCATCGCGTGGCCGTGCGCACTGCCGGTTGGCGCCTGCTGGTGCTCGGCGGCCTGGGCATCGCCGGCTACAACTCGCTGCTCTACAGCGCGGCGCAGACCACCGCAGCCATCAACATCTCGCTGGTCAACACCTGCCTGCCGCTGGTGACCTTCATCGGCGCCGGGCTGCTGCTCAACGAGTGGCCGGCACGCCGCGCCTGGTGGGGCATGCTGGTGGCGGTGATGGGCCTGGCGGTGCTGATCAGCCAGGGGCAATGGAGCCGCCTGGCCAGCCTGTCATTCAACCAGGGCGACCTGATCATGCTGCTGGCCGTGGTCGACTGGGCGCTCTACTCGCTGCTGCTGCGGCGCTGGTCGGCGTACCTGCAACCGATTCCACCGCTGGCATTGCTGGGCGTGTTCATCCTGCTTGGCGTACCGCTGATTCTGCCGTTCTATCTATATGAGCTTAGCCAGGGCGCGCATCTGGCAATCAACGCCGCCAACCTCTCGGCCGTTGCCTACACCGCCGTGTTCGCCTCGCTGCTGGCCTACCTTGCCTGGAACCACGGCATCCGCGTCATCGGCGCGGCCAAGGCGGCGCTGACCAACTACCTGATGCCGGTATTCACCGCGTTGCTGGGGTGGGTACTGCTGAACGAGAGCCTGCAGCTCTATCACTGGCTGGGCGCCGCGATGATCTTCGGCGGCCTGCTGCTGGCCACGCGGCCAGGCAAAACACTGTAGGCGCGGCGGGGTTACACAAACGCAGCAGGCACTGCATCACCCTGTAGGAGCCGCGCCTCGCGGCGAATCGCATGAACACCGCGAAAGCAAAAGCTTCGCCCCGGGGCGGGGCTCCTACGCAGGGCTGTAGCGCTGCTCAGTCGCGTAGGGTGGATCACGCTTCACCGATCCACCTTTCAACACCGGCGGATGAAAAAGGCGTCATCCGCCCTACGGCGATCCCCTCACTCCGGCTTCAACATCACGAAGGCTTCACCGCCTTCTCGGTCGTGCATGAGGATGAACGGCTGCCCGGCGATCATCATCTTCACCGGCACCTTGCGCGGCACCGTGGTGCCAGCGTTGATCGCCGCTGCGCTGAGCAACTGACGAGTCAGGCTGTCATCCTCCTGCGCCTCGCTGGTTACCACGCATTCGTGGCTCACCTTCACCTGAATGCTCAGGCTCTTGTCCGCATTGAAGCCGACGGTGGCGAAGCCCATATCGGTCATCTCGGTGACGCCATGCTGGCGCGCCACGCGATGCGCCTCGGCAAAGCTCGGCGCCGTCTGCAGGCAGATGTCGCGAAAGGCCTGCACCACCGGCGAAGTGACCGGCACCGGCGGCTGCGAACCCAGGTTGGCGCAGGCGCCGAGAAGACCAACGCTGACAAGCAAGGCGAACTTTTTCATCACATCATTCCTTAATGAAGGGTGTTCAGGGTTGCTGGCAAAGATCATGCCCCAGCAACTGCGAGGCCAGCCCCTTGGCCAGATAGGTCTCCACCACGCGGCCATCGCCGCATTCGGTCTTGTGGCCGATGGCGAAACCAATGGAAAGCAACACGAATAGCGCCAGGCCAATATTCTGGATGGGCGTCATGACAGGGCTCGCTGGGTAAACAATGGGGCAGGATGAAGAGGCGGGCAGGGGATGGCAAGTGCCAACCTCATCGTCAGCACGTCCGCTGATGCAGAGATGTGACTGTTACGGCAGCGTGATGGACAGATCGCCCAGCATGAAGCGCGCAATGATCATCCAGGCAACCGCACTGATGATGCCCAGCACGCTGTAGCCGACGACGATGCCAATCGCGATCTGCTTCCATAGCCCGGCATGGCGGTTGGGTTCGTTGCGGTAGTGCGTCGGCATATCACGCTCCGCCCGCAGATCTTCGAAGTCGTCTCTCGCTCTCAAGGTGTTCTCCTGGTTCGTTGGCCAGCGCACGGCGGCGCTGCAGCCTGCTGGAGGCGGATTTTCCGGCATCGCCCGACAGCCCCGCAAGCACCGTCCGAGCAGTTGAGAGGTCAGCCGCAGGCTCAGAAACCAGCGATTGAGCGCATCGCCACCACTGAAGCCTAACCGCTTGATAAAACGTAAATTTATCGATGATCTGGGGTTGACAGCGGTAGGCGAGACGCGGACAATGCGCGCCGTTGGCTACATAGCTCAGTTGGTTAGAGCGCAGCATTCATAATGCTGATGTCCCAGGTTCAAGTCCCGGTGTAGCCACCATATTTTTCAAAGGGTTAGCTTCGGCTAGCCCTTTGTCGTTTCTGGGGTAGTGACTACGAAGTGACTACACCCTGTCTACGCGGGTTTCCTTCCTCTAGGGTAAGCTTCCAGCAAGGCGGCCACATACCCTTCCCCCATGTCGAAATACAAAGATCAGCTCCCGTTACGCGATCAGGTCCTATATGAATTTGGCCGATGCGTAGCGAACATGCAGTCCGTTGAGCTTCAGATCAAGAACCTTCTCCTAGCCGCACTGGTCACTAACAACCCTGTTAGCGGCCCCAAGAGAGCAGCGGAAATTAGCAAGTCGACACTAGGGGGGCTGAATTCAAAACTTTTTGAGTCGTTTCTGGTGACCGCCCCTCCTATATCCGAACCTAGGGAAGAGGAAAGCAATCAAGTCATTTTCAGTGCCTCGAACAGCGTAGTTATGCATCCTGCGGACAGGGACAGGCACCAAGCGGATCTCTGCAACCTGATCGAGGATCGAAACAACCTCGTCCATAGCTTCCTGACACAGTACGATTTGGCCTGCGATGGCTGCTGTGAGGCTGCCCTAGTTCGACTGAAAGAGTTAAATGATCGTGCTATCTCCGTTTTTCATTTGCTGAAAGTGGTTCGGCAAAGTCAGCGCGAAGTCCTCGAAAAAATGAAGGATCTTGTTCAATCAGAGATCCTATTGGATTTGGTAATGAGGCAGCCACTTCCTCCAGGGCAGGACTGGTTGATGATCGAGGAGGTCCAGTTACTTATCGAAGCCAGAAAGCTCTATGCAGACGAGAGCGGAAAGGTTTCTTTGCAAAAGGGCGTTGAGTACATAACCCATAAGGGCGGCTCAGAGGACGCTTACACGCACTACGGTTGCAAAAGCTGGCAGGACCTGGCTGCCAAAACCGGCCTCTTCTCTGTAGAGCGCCAGAAGAATCCCTGCTCAGGTCGCTGGGAACATTTCTACCGGCTAGGTGCAAAAATTCCGCTTTGAGCCAAAGGTGAGAATCTAAGCGCTGACTCCAGATGATCAGGCGACAGGTGTGCATAGCGCATGGTCATCGTGATGGTGGAGTGCCCGAGGATGCGTTGCAGACCCAGGATGTCACCACCGCCCATCATGTAATGGCTGGCGAAGGTGTGCCGGAGAATGTGGGTCATCTGGCCAGGTGTGTGAAAGCCGCAACGCTGGTAAGCAGATCGGAATGCCGACCGGCAGGGCATGAACAGCCGACCATTCCCAGGCATCCCCACCTTTAACGCAATCTCTTCGACCTCTTTGGGTATCGGTACCGACCGGGACTGGCGGTTTTTGGTTCGGTGAAAGTGGGCCTTACCGCCGAACAACGCACCCCGTGGCAGGGATTCCGCTTCATCCCATCGGGCGCCAGTGGCCAAGCAGATCAACGCAACCGGGTAGGTGTGGTTGTTGGTCGAGCGCTTGCACTCTTCCAGCAGTTGTTCGACCTGTTGCAAGGTCAGAAACGTCAGCTCGGTCTGGTCGGTCTTGATCTGGCGAACCTTGGCCAACGGGTTGTTACCGACCCAGGCACCCAGGCGGATCAGTTCGGAGAAGACCGCCGACAGGTAGCGTTGTTCATGGTTGACGGTGTGCGGGCTGACGTCCTTGAGGCGTGTCTGGCGATAGCGTGCCCAGGCGAGTGCATCGAAGTTGGAAGCCATCGGATTGCCGAGGCGTTCGACCGTGGCCAAGGTGCGGGCAAGACGATGCTTGGCATCCTTGAGCGAGCAGCCGTGCAGGTCATGCCAGAGCGTCACCAGATCCGACAGGCGATCATCGAGCGGCCGGCCGGTAGTGTTCAGGCTGGCGAAGAACTCAGATTCATAGCGCTGGGCTGCGGCCTTGGTCTTGAAACCCTTCTTGCGGATGCGGCGACCCGAGCGGCCGTTTTCGTAGAAGTCAGCGGTCCAGGTGTTGCCGTCTTTCCTGGCCGTCATACAGCACGCCCCCAACGAACATGGCGCTCTTCAAGGATACCTTTGATGTGCTTATACAGCCCGTCTTCATCCATGCCTTTGGCGGCATAATGGTCGCGGATCACCGGCCAGCACTCCCAATCCTTGAGCCGATAAAAAGCCTTTCTAGCGCCCACTCGCTCCCGTGCCAGCAGGCTGACGAAGTTTCCCAGGAATAGCTCGACGTTCTTGCCGGAAAAGCCCCGCGAGGTCTTGTATTGGCGCTTGTACTCGGTTTCGTCCACCAGGGAATCGACGGGCAGATCTACGCGCACGTCATCACGGATCAGGGTCCAAATGGGCTCAAAGTAGCCAGGGCGAGCCAGCAGCTTGAATTGACGCAGGCCATAGCGCCACAGGCCGTCTAGGTGCGGAGCAAAGGCGGCGTAGCTGTTGGTTTCGATGGTTTCGCCGCTGTGCAGGTCGAACGAGCCCGAGGCGAATTGCTGGATCACCGAGTGGTGATAACGCAGTTCTACGCGCCATACGTCTTGCTCGGGGTTGTAGTTATCAGGGTCGGCTTCGTCGAAGCTGTCGCGACGCTTCCAGACGTTTTCCCAGTAGTCGAGCTTGTCGATGGCTCGGGCCTGTTCGGTTTTGTTGTAGATACCGAGCTGGACGCCACCAGCGGAGCCGAACAGGTAGGACTGACCTTTGCCGTAGGTCGCAGACTCCAGCGTCCATTGGATTTCCTTGATGCCGGAAATATCACGGGCAGCGCGTGCGCGGCAGTGCATACGGGCGACCAGATCGGCGGGCGGTTGCCAGCCCTGCAGGTCTAGCGCGAGGTGGACGGCGCATTGGTTGCGTTCGACGTTGGTCAGGACGTGGTCGGCGTAGTAGTCCAGGCGTTCCTGCAGGCGCTCGGGGCAGAACTGGTCGATGGCATGCGGAGACACCTCGATTTTCAGGTGGGGGCCGATGTTCTCGATTTTGGCGTTGAAGTTCTTCACTAGCAGGATGATCCCCAGGTCAGCATTCTGAAGCTTGTACTGGTAGCCAGAGTCCTTGCTGACGCGACCCGAGTGCCAACGCTGGCCAGCGAAGTCGACGATGGTCCCTGGCTTCTCGAACAGGCACATGATTTCCGGGCGGATCAGGCCGCGATACAACTGGCGGACGGTATCGACGCTACAGGCCAGGATTCGAATGTTGGACAGATCCACGAAACCACCCGCCCGAGGATCACAGAACAGACGACTTTTCGGGTTCTCTTTCCCGGTCTCAATATCAATGCGGTAGTAGTCCTTTGGTGCACTCATTCTCTGTATCTCTCTGGTGTAACGTGGTTACTAAAATCGGTTTATCTGACGTGCTACAGGGACGTCAGCGCGCCTAGCGGTCGGCTAGGCGCGCGGTCCCACCGGCTGCGCCGAAGTGCCCGCGCGCCTGCTCGACCGCCTGCGGAACCAGCGGACTTACTGCATCAGGGACAGCTACCCCTTTGTCTTCGGTGTGAATGGATGCAGTAAGCAGCACAACGAGGTTCGTTCCACGGGTGCGGACAGAGGTCGAACGAAAGACGGGACCAATCAGTGGGATATCGGAGAGGAAGGGCACGCGGGAGACGGACTCGTCCGTCTGCTCTGATCGGAGGCCGCCCAGGAGCACGCCCCCGCCATCGGGCAGCTGGACCTTGGTGGTGATGCGCCGGGTGTTGGTGATGATGTCGGCAGCGCTGCGATCATCAGAGACGGTCGAGGCGGATTGGTTGACGCTGAGTTCTATTGCACCTGATGGCGTGATGAAGGGTGTTACATCGAGCGAGACGCCTACATCCTGGCGGACGATGGTCTGAAAGGGATCAGAGGCTGGCGTAGATCCACTGGTGGTTTGCCCGGTGATGAACGGGACGTTCTGGCCGACGACGATGGAGGCAGCTTCCCGGTTGAGGGTGAGCAGCTGGGGCGTTGAGAGGATGCGGTTGTTGCCGGTGACTTTTACGGCCTGCAGGAAAGCCGAGAGTGTTGGCCCGTTGAAGGTGAGGCTGAATCCCAGGTCGGATGTGTCGGAGCTGCGCAGGCTGATCCCGCCCAGCTCGGTTCGATCACGCTGGGCGGTTAGGTTGAGGCCGAGGGCTTCGAAGTCGTTGTCGGCCAGCTCAGCCACCACGGCGGTGATGACGACTTGGCGACGGGGCTTGTCGATTTCCCCGAGCAGGCTTTCGACGGTATCGAGCTGCTGTTGTGTGGCGGTGACGATGACGGCGTTTGAAGTCGGTGAGGGTGTAGCCATCAGAGACGGCATACCGCTTTCGTTGCGTTCGGTTTGAGCCCGTAGCACGTCGAGAATGGATTGATAGGCGAAGTCGGCTTGCAGGTGCTGGAGCTGGAAGACGCGGGTTTTGAGGTCGAGCGGTTCGGGGATGGGTTGCGCGCTGATCAGCAGCGTATTGCCGCGTGCAGTGAGGTGAAAGCCAGCAGATGCGACGGCGTTGGCGATCAGCGCTTCAAGCTCTACGTTGCCGTCATAGGTGGCAAAGATGCTGATAGGTGCATTGCGGATATCCGAGCCAACCACTACGGACTTGTTGAGCATCTGCGATGACCATTCCACGAAGTCTTGCAGGGTGGCGTCATATAGCTCGATGCGTTCGGCTGATTTGGCCGGTGCCGTGAGTACCAGGAAGAGCAGCAATGGCAGCAGGAAGAACAAGGCAAAGGACTTATCCGAACGATCAATCATGGCGGATCACCTGTAGAGGGAAATGTATTCATCACCGCGAACCAGCAGGGCTTCGCGGGGGCCTCGGTCTTTCACCACCACATCGCGAGCCATAAGGTCGTCAGAACTGATGCGGTCGCCGTTGGGGCTGGTGAACACGTAGAAGGTCTGGCCGGCCAACAGGCCGTAAGTGGCGATGCGGTAATCACGGAAGTCATCCGCCAGGGTCCTTTCAGGCTGAGTAGCGGTTACGGGAGCGATCTGCTGTTGGGTCTGCTGTGCAGGCAAGCGGCTGTAGGCGATGGCGCCAAACACCGGAACGCTGATGACCAGGGCGAAGAAGGCGCCGAGGGCGAAGGCGTTCAGGACGCGAGTACGACGGAAGAAGATTTTGGTAGTACGCATGAAAAACCCCGCGTTGCGCTGGGCTGGTGGGAGCGGACGACGCCAGTACCCAGGCGGCAGCATGGAGTACGCGCCTTTGTCGTAGCCCTTGTCGTATTCCTGGGTGGTGTCGTAGTAGTCGTAGAACTCTTCGCCGCGGTAGAACCAGTCATCGACCTTGGGCGAGTTGAATTTGGCGCCGTACTTGACGATGGCCTGATGCATTTTCGGCAGGCGGCCTTTGAAGAAGCCGAGGGTGGCGATACGCAGCAGCGGGCCGATGGGAAAGGGCAGTTTGATGCGGTCCCAGCGGTTGATATAAACGACGTGTTCAGCGATGGATTCGCGGACTTGCTTGTCGATGACGTTGACGTTCTGGACACACAGCCAGAGGTCCCAACGGCGCTTGCGCAGGAACAGGAAGAACTTGAGCAGGTCGGAGCGGCCGCCTTGGTTCCAGTCGCGGGAGTTGAGCCATACGCCGGCTTCGTCGAGGAAGATTCCGCCGAACTGTTCTTCGTCGTAGGTCTCGCAGCCCATGCCCAGGCCGATCAGGTCATCGGCGCTGGGGAGGTCCGGCAGACGGACAAGGCGCGAGTATTTGTTATCGCGCTTACACAGCTTGTCCATTTTCACATCGATGTTCACGGCGACCCGACGACGCTTTTTCAGGTAGTCGAGAATGCGCATGACCAGCAGCAGGGTTTTGCCGGAACCGAGCTTGCCGGTGACGATATAGACGGCCATGGCAGGGACTCAGGTGTGCAGGAATTTTTCGGAAAGGCGGGTAACCCACATGAACACCAGCGATTTCAGGCGGGCGACGATAAGCAGCCCAAGGCAGTAACTGATGTTCGAAGGCAGGAACATGCGGCCTATGTCGATCCACTCGGGTGCGGTCGCTCTGACGACTTCACTAATCAGCGTTTCCATAATGGTGGCGAAGGCAAAAATGGCGCCCGCAATAGCAGCGAGCACCAGAAAGAAGAGGCCGACTTTGCGCAGGAAGCTGGTGAAGAACTGGATGAAGGGGCCGATCAATGGGCCGAGAAAGCCCAGGATGAATTTGGACAGGCCGCCGAACAGGTTGGGGAAGAACTTCTTGAAGAATCCGATTATCCAGTTCATCAGAAGCCACCCTTAGCCGCTTTGGCGTCTTCCATACGCAGGGTGGAATATGCGATTTTCCAGAGACCGATAGCGGTCACTACATAAATGATCCACTCGAGCAGTGGTTTGATTGGAGCCAGATCACAGACAGGCAGAATGACGCGGGTGCTGTAGCGATCAAGGTTAAAGGTCACCGCTACATCGTTACAGTTGGTGGCAGCTGGCAGCAGGTCTTTAGCGAAATCAAGTAAGCCCGCCACCTGGGAGTTATCACCGAACCACTGATCGCTATCGACCTCATCAACGATCTGGTCAAGGCTGAGTTCATCGCTGGCTAATTGCTCTTCTTGAGCTTCGCCCAGCTGGTCACCAATCATGCCGGCCAGTTCATTACCCAGGTCGGAGCCAGCGCCCTCTGTGCCATCGCCGTCGCCATCGCCTGAGCCGTCGTATTCGTCGCCAAGCAGGCCTTCGGTCAGGCCTTCGATACCTTCAGCAATGCCTTCAAGTATTCCTTTGATATCGCCGAGCAGGTCGTTGCCTTCGCCGATCTTGTCGCCGAGCTCTTCACCCAGCTTGCCAATGGCTTCATTGGTGGCGCCTTCGTCGGAGCCTTGAGGGCTTTCGCTGGTGTCGCCCGGTGCTTTGGGGTCGTTGTTTTCGTTGCCATCGGCGTTGCCGCCGTTGTTGGGATGATCAGGCGAAGTTTCATCAATCGGCTTAGTAGGGTCATTGGGGTTAACACAGGTCAACTTGCCGTTGAAGTAGGTACAGTTTCTATGCGGCTTATCAGTCGGGTAGCAGCCATAGGTGCCGTTGTAATAGCCACAACCGGGCTCTTCCTGAAAGCAGCCTTCTTTGCCATTAACCGTGCCGCAGCCTTCTTCCTGGGGCTTGTGGCAGATGGTCAGGTCACCATTGGTGACGCACTGTTCTTCAGCTGGCGGAACGTTGGGATCACGAGGCGGGGTGCAGGATTCCTCTGTGCAAGCGTTGTCACCTTCTCCAGCGGCTTGGCCAGAGCCATAGAAGTCCCCAGTGCAGATGGCCTTGCCGCCAGTTAGGTCGGCAACGCACTTGCGGTTAGGGCCGCCAGTAAACAGGCAGCCGTCTTGTTGAATCTGATCATCACAAACGTACGTTTTGACGCTTGCGTTGTAGGTGCATTCTTGCGCTGCGGTGATTTGTTTGCCTGAAGTAGAGGCGCAGTCTTGAGGCTCATCACATGAGCCTTGCTGAGCGTTGTATTCCTTGCCAGGGCCGCATGTATCACCAAAACGAACGGTATAACCGACGTCCTGAGTATCACCCTGAGAGTTGATGCCAGTGCAATAGAAGCTATTGGCCGTGCGGTAGCGAAGACCAGGGCTAGACATGTTTGAGCCCTGCACCGAAACGCTACAGGCCTGACTTGCCGAGCTGTATCTAGTTACACCGAGACTTGTGCCGGAGCCTGAATAGCGAGTCCAATAATATTCCTGAGCAAACGCCAAATGCCCCCACCCCATAAGGGTGAGGGCCACCAGCAGGCGACCAAGGCCGCGAATCTTGGCCGCCATCGGTTTAGGCGCCCGCAGCGCTGAACAGGCGACCTGCCAGCTTGAACAGGGCAACGCCACCACGGATGACGCCGAACAGCACGGCACCGGCAGCCATCAGGGTGCCGAAGGCGGTGCCCAGGTCGGTGAAGACCTCAATGATTTCCGGTGGAACGGTGATGGCCGCATTGGCAGCACCGGCAGTCATGCCAGCAGCGGCGACGGTGAACATTGCGCCCAGCTTGGCGCCCCGTGCTTTACCGACACGGGTGTCTTCGCTGGAATGGGCGTGGCCGATGGCCACAGCGAGTTGGGTTTGTTTCATGGTGAGTTTCCTCAGTTGGTTGATGCGTCAATGATTTCTTTCCAGCCAAGCCGGAAAGCACCCCAGGCGACGCCGATCCCGAGAGAGCCGATGAAGAGCCCAGCGATAACGAGGTATTGCCCCCAGGTGAATGCCATTGCCCGTTACCTCTGGTGCCCGTGAATGAGGCCAAGGGCGGCCAGATAGACCAGCCCTTGAAGGAATTGCAGGGCCCACAGATCACCCAGGGTGACGTTGGCGAGGTAGCTTTCGAGCGATCCCATACCGGCACCTATAGCGTTGTGTCCGTGAGCGCTGCGCCGTCTTCTTCTTGCTCAGCCAGGGCTTTGCAGTCAGGGCAGACGGCGTAGTCGGGAGCCATGCCGAAGTCAGCCGCCCAGCCGCTGGAGTCAGCGGGCTGGCCGTAGACTTGGCCCATGTTGGCCAAGCACAGGTCACAGAGGACGCGGCCGTGAATCAGCATGGCGACGGCTGGGTTAGGCCTTGGGAGCGTCAGCCGGCTTGGGCTGTTGCTGGCCGGGTTGGGCGGCCGGCTTGGCGGCCTGGCCTTTCGGGTTCACGGCTTCGATGTGCAAGGCCAGATTCTTGCCCTTGTTCTGGCCGCCGCGTGCCACGTCGAAGGTGATACGCACCAGCTCCAGCGGGGCGAACTGGGCGCCGGCTGCGAATACTTCGTCGGCGGCGTCTTCAGCGATAGCCATGCCGATGATGGACAGGCCGTGCTCGGTCTTGCCGTCCGGTTCGTCGCCGTAGAAGACCTTGGCGTATTTGGTGTCATCCACCTGGGTCATCTGAGTGCCGAGAAATGCAACTTCCATAGTCGAACGTGCCATTTGTGTTTCCTCGCTTAGTTGCGCGTTATTGCGCGGTTTTGCCTTTCAGCAGGCCGAGCGATCCCGCACGGGCAAACTTTCGTTTTTGCCCGAGGGTGG